>Ga0209515_10010325_pt1 | contig 10415 bp, 11 predicted proteins | sample Subgroupgradi54m_FD_187454 | JGI IMG/M metagenome (GOLD analysis project Ga0209515, IMG submission 187454) | Subsurface groundwater microbial communities from S. Glens Falls, New York, USA - GMW60B uncontaminated upgradient, 5.4 m (SPAdes)... ...
CCGTAAGGTCTCTCAAGGCAAGACGGCCAAACAATCCTTGGTTTATGTCGCCAAAAAATTAGCCCATCTTTGTTTAAGCATGCTTAAATCCGGCGAGGCCTATAATCCCTCACGTGTCTTTATGCCTGTTTGAGAAAGATCGTTTACTGCTCTTTGATAATCTGTTTTTTATCTTGACCCTTTATAGGATGTCTGTTGATATTTTTATATTAGAAAATTATTATAATTAATTATTATTATCAGAAGCTTGCCAGAAGATTACATTTTGTTAATGTTATTGCGGATTTACTACGAGGCGATTTGGGGTATTTTAACTACAAAGGTACTACCTTTTCCTAAAACACTTTCGACTGCGGTGTTTCCTCCCAGAGAGGAAACAATAGATTTTACAAAGGTTAAACCTAACCCATTGCCAACTATTGCACGGCTGGATTCTACTCGATAAAATTTCTCAAAAATACGGACTTGCTGACTTTGATCAATTCCAATACCCGTATCTTTGATAGAAATAACTACATCAAGCCCATCTTCTTTAACTTCAACAAAAATACCTCCTCCTTGTCCAGTAAATTTCACAGCATTGTCCAGAAGGTTTGATATGACCCTTTGAAGATGCGCAATATTCCCTAAAATCCACAACGACTCCTGCGGGCTTTTAAAATCGAGATGAATACCCTTATCCTGAGCAACAGGCAGAAATATCTCGTATCCCTGTCTAGCCAATGTAACGATATCAATTGGTACTTTATTAAATTTCTTAAGACCAGCATCCGCTTCCGCAATCTCTAACATTGTATTAATAAGATGTACCAGTCGGTCGCATTCTTCGACAATGACACCAACGACTTCCTGATAATTCTCAATATTTCGAGTATTTAATGTCGTTTCCGCAAGGCCTCTAATACGGGTAATTGGAGTACGTAAATCATGAGCGATGTTATTGGTCACATCTTTTAGCTCCAGTATCAATTGTTCAATGCGGTCTAACATAGTGTTAAAAGTCTGCGCCAACTCTTCAATCTCTTCTCCTTCATTACCCAACTTTACTCTATGGTTAATACCTTCCCGGCCAATATCACGCGCCGTTTGAGTAATGCGTTTAACACCAGACATAGCTCGTCTAGATCCTACCCACCCTAAGGCAATTCCACATACTAATAAAACAAAAATAGATCCCCCAAATACTTGGGCGTAGCTTTGGGCCAATGCTTGGTCATCTTTCATGACTTTGGCTACCTGCACTATATATTCTCTACCAACAATACGTCTGGAAATAATTCTCACATTAAATCGTTTGTCGGGCGATACAACCGTCCCGTATATCGTTTCATTAACTGCGGACATCGCAGCCCATTGATCTAATTTTGAAAAATCTAAATAATTCCAATTGGTCAAATCCGAAGTGACTAGAAGTTGTAAACTTGAGGAAAAAAGTCTATAAAACATCCGGTTCTTACCTTCAGCCTCAATTCCTTCCTGAATACCCAATTTAGCCTTTTCCAATCCTTCTTTATAAAATTCCTCTTCGATTTCGGTCGTCTCCGTTAACAATTCACGATCAACCACTTGTCTAAGGCAGGAGACCAAAATTTTATAACTGATGGAAAATATAATTATTAATAGAATGGTAAATAAGACGGAGTACCAAATTGTGAGGCGAGAAGCAAAGGAACGAAAAATGCTATTCTTTTTCTTCAATGACATAACCAAAACCTCTGACAGTATGCAGTAATTTCTGATCGAACATGCGATCGATTTTATCTCTTAACCGTGACATCCTGACTTCGATAACATTCGTTTCCGGATCAAAATTATATTCCCAGACATGTTCGATAATCATAGTTTTAGAAACTACATTACCTGCATTACGCATAAGGTACTCGAGGAGAACAAATTCACCTGGCTGCAAGATTATTTCCTTTCCCTGTCGAAAAACTTTACGACGCAGAAGATCAAGACTAAGATCCGCTACTTTTAATACTGTTATTTCTGGATTTTTCGTAGTTCTACGGATCATAGCTTGGGCTCTTGCTAAGAGCTCCGTAAAAGCAAAAGGTTTAACCAAATAATCATCTCCTCCGACCTGTAATCCCTTGACGCGGTCATCAACGGAATTTTTAGCACTCAACACGATAACAGGTGTGGCAATTTTCTTCTGGCGCAGACGATCAATTAAACATAAACCATCGAGTTTAGGTAGCATAATATCTACAATGATAAGATCATACGTTTCTGTTTGTGCAAAATGTAATCCCTCCTCACCATCTGAGGCATGATTAACACTATAACCAGCTTGTTTAAGACCTTTTATAATAAATGATGCTGTTCGACCATCATCTTCAACTAAAAGAATTTTCATAGATCTCCAGGAATCATTAGCACTGCACATCCTTTCCGCTGACTCATTATGTTTCTCATTCTCTTCTTCTGGGATTTCCCAGAAACGAAATTTTTTTCATCCAACAACGCATCGTAAAAGGATTGCATGTTCTCAGGTTTAACAACGAGGGAGGACGTCTTACGCTTTTTGTAGAATAGTAGATTATTTTGTCGTGTGAGGTTAATGAGTTTTTCTTTACAGCTCACTAACTTTAAATCTAAAGAGGATGATGTCGGCATATTAAAATACTTTTTTATCTTGCTTCTTCTCGGGGGAATGCTCGCTTAGAAATAGTTGTAAAACCAGCTCTAAATATTTCTCCTGCTTTTTATAAAAGTCTCCAAGTCCTTCAGCTTAATCCGCCACTTACCGATTTTCACAGCCTTGATATCTTTTCGCGCAATGAGATCCCGCACCCATTCTTCAGTGATATCCAGCTTCTTCGCAACTTCTTCAACGGTAAGATATTTTCGTAGGTCCTCCATGATTACCTCACATGAAAAATAGGTTTTTGGGAATCCTTATAAGTCCTGTCAAATCCTTATCATTGTATTATTCATTAAACACAAAGTCAATCGAGTTATCTTTTCATGGTGGGAATGATATTGACCTGATAATCCTGCAGGATATTTTCGTTACTGTAAATCCTCTTTATAAAACCCCACCACTTCCTCCCAATCAAACCGCACGTACTTGCCCATTTTGACATGCGGGATGGCCTCTTGGCCGAGGCGGGTGCGGCGATAGATCCAGCTCACTGGCATCATTACTTTAGCCCTTTTAAAGCCTCATTGATTCTCACCAACGCCTCCTCGAGATCAAAATGCTCACGTTCGCCCGGCGTTAATACGTCAAATAATTCATCTTTAATCCGTGAGCGCATATCCTTAATTTCATTATCAGAGCGCCCGAGATTGGTGCGATACTTTGCTAAATCCGGATCCCCATTATCCTCTTCAATCTTTTTCTTAAAAAGATCCATCACTTCCTGATCCGCAAGGTTGAATTTATTACGCAAAATAAAATCGAGGTCATAAAAATCGCGCGGCGCGATTGTTTTCCTTAAGGCCGCGGCTCGGAGCTTTTCACTCACGATCTCTTTTAAGGATAAACAATTGACCTTGCCTCCATCAAATAATGGTTCTCCGGTAAAGGGATGCAGAAAATTATGTTGGACTTGGCGTTTCTCTATCGCGTGGATCGGATTATACCTGAGGCCGATTTCAAATTTAATTTTTGCTTCGACCTGGCGTAGAGCTGATTGATAAACAAAATAATACACATACTGCTTGGATTCATTGCGTCCGGGATTGCCTGAATCATCAATCTTGATATCGAATGGCTCCACAAATTTTTTTATATTATCCTTCACCGACTGGATACACTTGCGTCTTTCGCCGCGGGTTGCTTCGTACTGTGGGAGCTTCATACTAAAATCAAGATCTTCGCTCAAACGATAATACGCGTAATAAATTTTATTCAGGCATGTCCCTCCTTTAAAAATGAGGTCTTCTGAAAGCTCGTGCACCCGAGAAAGGATCAACGTTAAATAATAATCTTTTTCCAATTGAGGCAATAAAAACTCTTTCTTCTTGGACGCTCTCTCAAGTGTTTTTATAAATTCTTCTTTATTTTTGTGAATCATTGACGATGACTCTCCATTTTTTGTTGAGTGTTCCTTTGCGCGATCCAGTAAACGAACTCAGCGCGGTTTTTTCCACACTTTTAATAAGCGGGCTAAGGATGGTGTCGGCAATGCCTAAATTATCAAGAATCAAACCAATGCGTTTTCTGGTCGTGATGTTTGGAAAGCGCGCGGCGCATTGAACGAGCTTCTTGATATCACATTTTTTTTCTTCAAGAACTTGTTTGAAAATCTGGACGGCGCTATTAATGCCGCCGACCGGCTTGTTAAAATAGAGAAGATCAATGAGCGTCCTCTCTTTAGAACTAACGAGAACATCCGTATTTTTCACTTTAATAATCTCCTGACCATAGATGCGGCTTTCCGGAATTCTTATGAACTTATAGGAAATACCGCAAATTATTCTTTCCATACGTAAGGTTGTATTAAGAACGTATACGGTCTGAAAAAGTTGTTCCGAAAAACCATAGTAATTAAACATGGTTGAGTAACCGACATAATAATTCTTTTTTGGGAAAAAAAGCGGAGGAATAAGCAGTTCATCAATCCCTGTCCCTTCCGGGCCGGCTTCAAGCGGGGAAAAGGCATAGACGCCGCGTTTTATGGGGTTTAGTATTTTTTTCCTTTTGAGCCTGAAAACAACCTGTTTTCTATCCTCTGGGGCGAGTTTAAATAATTGATCGAGATCCTCTACAGTGACGATCAACTTTTTCTCGTATGTTAAACGAGCAACGATATTGGTCTCAATTGGCCCTAAAGTTTTTGATGTATTATTAGGTATCATAGGTTATCTATCGAATAACTTTAATGAACTTTATTTACATAACTACTTTACCACATCATTCCCCATTGTCAACATAAAATAAGCACAGCTCTCCCAATATAGCGAAAGCCCCATCAGCACATTGAATCAAATTTATACGGGAGACAAAGCTGTCTGTTAGACACGTTTTAATAAACCCCTAAAATGTGCTAAAAACGTGCTAAAAGACATGTCAAAACGTGCCAAAATATATCTTTTGGTGATTTGTAAATTCTACTGCAACTTATTGTAGTAAAACGATTTGTAAGAATAGGAAGGACTTATGAAATACGGCCAAAACCGTTTAAGAGTCAGATGCTCTACCAGATGAGCTAATGGCCCGTACATTTTTAACTATATATAAATTATATATTTGCATATACATTATCTCTTTGTTCATTTTTCAATTTTTGCTCTGGGGACCACCTGGGGACTATTTGTAAACGCTCAGAGCCTGTTTGCATCCCAAGACTTTCTCCTAGAACGTCTACTGCTCTCTTTTTATGATTAGGCGATAAATGGGCGTAGCGTAATGTCATTTCAAGAGTTTTATGCCCCAAAATTTCACGGACAGTATTTAAATCAATTCCTGCCATTACTAAATGGCTGGCCGCAGAATGTCTTAAGTCGTGAAAACGAAAATCTTTTATATCAGATTTAGATAATGCTGTCCAGAATGATTTTCGAACATCTTTCACTTGTTCCCCATTTTCGTAACAAAAAACATAAGGACTTTTTGAGGTTTTACGGATTTTTAGAAGAGTTTCTTTTACAGTTTCATTCATTGGAACTTCCCTCTTTTCACCGTTTTTAGTTTCCAAGAGATAAAGGACATCTCTTTTAAAATCTATGTCCTCCCATTTAAGATTAAGGATTTCGCCGCGGCGCATCCCTGTATTAACCGCCAAAATGACAATGGGCCTAAACTTTTGAGAACAATTGGCCACCAAGCGGATGATTTCTTCCTTTTCTAAATAACGCAAGCGCCCAGTCTTTTCTTTATACATCTGTACTCTGGTTACCGGATTAACGCCATCAAATTTTCCCCACACAATAGCCTTATTAAATAGAGATTTTAGACAAGCCAAAGATCTATTAACTGTTGCCGGAGATACTTCCCTCAATCTGTCATTCTTAAATTTATCAATATCCAAAACCTTTATCTCATCAAGGCATTTACCTTGGAACACTTCTTTCAAAATTCTTACATGAAGAGCATGGTGAGAATGATAAGATTTCTTGTTAAGGCAGTGTGTGCGAAGATACTCATCGGCAAAATCTTCAAAAAGGATTTTATCCTTATTTTTAATCTCCAAGTATCGTCCTTCAGCAATGGCTACTTCAATTTTTTTTAAAGCCGCTTCAGCTAATTTTTTGCTTGGACCTATCCGTCTTTTAATCCGCTGGCCGCTTGGTTCATAATAGCTGATGTACCAGTCCTTGTCATCACGGTCTTTACGTTGAAATGTCTTCCCCATAAGCTACCTCCGACCGGTCATTCCTTTTAATTTCTTTAAATCTTCTATCGTCCAATACCTGTAATTACTCATCGGATCACGCTTCGGCTCTGGAACCTTCCCAGCCTTTTCCCAATTATAATAGGTATTCTTAGAAATCTCTAAAATTTTAACAACGTCATTGATATAGTATCTTTGCGTCATGGTGCAAACTATACCAATGATTACAAGACACGTCAAACAAAATGTTGAATTAATCTATCCTCTTTTTCAAGCATTCTATCAATTTGACGCATATCAAAGCGGATAGCCCTTCCGATCCTCTTGCATGGAATTCTATCTCGATAAACCCATGCCTTAATGGGTGTACTCACTGACACCAAGATAAACCGCTAAGTCTTTCATCCCGATAAAACGTTTTTCCATAATCACCTTCTTTCTCATCGTCAATCCATTCAACAAAGTCTTATTTTCTCATAAAAAATCCAATAGGTTCCTTGGGCTTGGACGGCTCTTCTGGTTCTTCTAATAGTTGTTTAATAGCCTCGAAGACTAGAACAAATTTCTGGTCATGTTCTTTGAATTTTCTCTCAAGATTTTCAATTTTACGAGCCAGGTCTTTATGCGAAATCATTAATTCCTTTAATCTCACAAAGACGCGCATAATCTGAATATTGACCTCAATCGCTCTATCACTATTAAGGACGCTTGAGAGCATGGCCACACCCTGCTCGGTAAAGACATAAGGCATTCTTCTGATTCCCATTTTTTCTTTATTGGATATCGCGATTTGCGACATCCAATTTTTGGTTTCTTCTTTAGTGAGCTGGTGCATAAAATCAGGGGGAAATCTTTTCACATTCCTTTTAACCTGTTCATTAAGCCTACGGGTTTCAACGCCGTAAAGTTCAGCCAAATCCCTATCAAACATAACCTTTCGCCCCCTAATTATAAAAATTTTACTTTGAATGATTTCCACGGGAACTAAACTCTCTGAACTTTTGACGATTTTCTGTTTTTCTTTCATTGAATACCTTCTTTTTAATGGTTAATCATCGAATTCAATTGAGCCATTGGCTACAACGGCTTTCTTTGCTTTCGTCGCTTTTTTTTGAACAAACTTTTCCTCTTTATCATTAAGGTAAAATCGTTCAAACAACTTTAAACCGTTATCCTTTTTTTTCTTAACCACTCCATTATATGGAACCGCATTAGTATCTTTAAAACATCCCAGATTGACGCATTTCTGCGTGCTGTCTCCACGGTAAACAAAATACCCTTGTCCTAATTTATGAAGATTTTTGATTTTATCCGGTGGGAAATAAAATTCATTGACCATCCGGTTGGAAGATTCTCCGCTGTGAATCTGATTACCGAATTTCCCGCCCGACATCCGGTAGGTTTTTTCCTCTTTTACATAGGTCCCCATACTTTTGGCGATTAACTCGCAAAGCTCCGGATCGGTCTGTTTCAGATAGATTTTATTCAACGTGTTTTCATCGATACGCTTCATAAAGGTTTCAGAGATTGCCTTTAAGTCACTTAAACTTTGATGGGCAATCGTTACCATCATCCCGCTGCTTCTGGCTTTATTGAGGACTTCAACAAATGACTCCTCGGCGAACGAAGCATACTCATCAATAATAACACTCACTAAAATATCTTTCGGGATCTGGCCGATTTGAATCAATGAAGAGATATAGCGTAAATTAGCCTGGACCATGCGCGCGATACTGACCGCCTGTATCGGATAGGCATTGGTCGGAAGCTGAAAATACACGATCTTCCGGTGGCGGATAATATCCGTCAAAATAATGTCACTGTCATCGTCATTGAGAATGTCATCCCGATGAGCCAGAAGGTAATTATTGAAACCGGTCACAACGTGTTCCCAGCCTTTGTATTGTTCTGTCAAACGTTCAATGAGAGAATTCAGTAGTTTTAAATGCAGAATCCCTTTCTGATTGGTTGATTTAATCTGGCGGTTAATGTCTATGCGGCAGGCATTGTTCGTCAAATACGCATACACGTCCATTGGTGTAAATGGTCTTCCCAGAGAATGCAGGATATAAAACGTATTGGTAAAGATTGTTTTTGCCGTTTCCCAGTAAAAAGAATTGTCGTCTTTGAAATTATTAAAAAACGAATCAATAATGATCTGCGGATCGCACTCCCCAACATGAAGAGGGTTATAAGTGCAGGATTGTTCCTTGTTCACCAATGAAAACAACAATAAATCCTTGGCCCGTCCAATTTGTGCCAACATGGCATTAAGCTGATCGATGGATGAAAGCTCTCCTTTGGCATCCAAAATAATTACGGGACGATTCTTAAGAGCGTCCTGATAAATCAGCGGAATAAAAATACCGGCCGTCATCCCCGTTCCCGTCATGCCCAACACCTGAAGGTGCTGGCTTCGCTGGATGTCCGGAATACTGACCACCGCCTTATTTGATTTAGAGGCGTCCAAACCGACAAAGGTGTTCTCCAGATTATTTTTATTTGAATAGAAATGATCCAATTCACTCTGAAGGTCAAAGGGGATAAACGGGAATGATATCGCTTCTTCTTTGGGATCGGCTTTGACCCCACACCGCCACATGGTGATTTTATTGATTGTCTTTTCCATATAATGACCCGCGATTATGTAAAGCAAATAAACTAAAAAACCGAGACAAATAACAAAAACCAGAAAAAACGGATTGCGGGATTGATCTTCAATATAATCGCGAAAACGATAGTAAAAAGATCCTAAAAGTAATAAAAGTAAGATCAACCAATCTTGATTATTTTTGTTCACGCTTTCCATTTTCAACCGCCCAATGCCCAGGAATGACCACAACATATTTATAATGGCCGTCAACTAACTCGCCGTTTTCATCCACATGCGGATTAACCCAAATTTTATTGGTTTCGGCCTCAACCCAAAATTTTTCCTCGTTGACTTTAGAATTACTTTCTTTTACCGCAGGTAAAAGCATTATTTGATTTTTTGATTTAACCGTCTGGCAGCCGGTTAAAAAAATACATACCAAAAATCCCAAAATTAATTTCATGCACATAAAGAATTCCTCCCTCCTTCAGAATGGATGAACATCTGCTTCTTTTTCAAAATAAACCACCAATTCGTTACCGGCTAAGACAATGGCATACCCTTTGGCATCTTCTGTCTCTTTTTGAATTCTTTGAGCTTCTTTTTGAAAGGTATTGGCAACGCCATTTAAAATGGCGTTACGTGATGTGGAAGCAACCTCGGTTAAACCAGTGACGGTATTTGTTGCCGTCTGCTGCAGACCGGCCGCCAATCCGCTTAAAAAATTCATCGCCATTTCAATAAATATTTTCCGGTTGTGATCGTCAATAATGGTGCCGGTTAATCCGCCTGATCCGTCTTTGCTTAGACCAATCGCATTGATCTTTATGGTTTTTCCATCTTGAAAAACAATCGTGTGAAACTGCACCATAATTCTGTCTCTTTGCCGTCCGGCAAACGCGGTCCCGTAAATACGGCTTCCGAAAGGCAATAAAAGTTTTCCATCAAAATAAAAATCCTCCCAAACCTGCACGATGACCGGCGCATTAAAATTATTGGTCACGATATTATGAATCAAAAGACACCTCACCATACTTCCTAACGGGATCAATTGATCGGATTGATAGTCTTTGGTATCATCGAAAACAATCATCTTTGAGTTAGCGCTGGTCATTAACCTGCGGGGATTTCTTGGGATCTCTTTTAAGTCATTCTTATTTTCAGATGAAGAATCAGAATCATTCAGGGCCAAAGTAGAATCATCTCTCTTTAAATGATTACTGGTCGTCTCAATCGTTTGTTTTTGTTTGCTGATTTCTTTTTTGGTCCGTTTTTTGACGGTTTTAGTATTTTGGGATAAATAATAAGAACTAAACACAAACACGCATAATAAAATCCAGGTCAGTGTCGTGGGTTTACGCGCCCCTCGATTATCCTGCTTTAAGAAAAAATTAATGACAGACATATTCTTTATCCTCGATTCCGATGCCAAAGGTAAAATGATTATCTGTTGAGATAAACGTATCTTCCAAAATCAACCAGCCGTCGGTTTTTTCCATGATTTTAAGTTTATGCGTGTCGAAAAGAACGTACCGGGG
>Ga0209515_10010326_pt1 | contig 10414 bp, 7 predicted proteins | sample Subgroupgradi54m_FD_187454 | JGI IMG/M metagenome (GOLD analysis project Ga0209515, IMG submission 187454) | Subsurface groundwater microbial communities from S. Glens Falls, New York, USA - GMW60B uncontaminated upgradient, 5.4 m (SPAdes)... ...
ACAGAAAAAAACAACTAAAAACAAACAACAACCAACCAAACCAACAGTGAAACCGAAGAAAGAGGAAAAACAGAGGGAGGGGTGGGAAGTGCCGAAAAGTGAAAAAAAGTGACGAAATGAACGAGAAAAAACCATTGAAACAGACGAAAAACCCGAAAATTAACCACCAAAATACTCATAAACTTACCATGCCAAAACTCGTGGAGGGAGCAGAGCCGAGAACCGCATACGGGGCAGAGGCGTTTTTTCAAACTTCTGCCCCCACTCCATTTCATAATCCTGATCGTATCGTGATTTTTTTTATTATTTCCCGAAAAATATGCTATACTACTCCCAGACCAAACTATTTTTATTCTTTTCACTATGCGCAAGAGAAAAAAGGCGGCGATGAATACCGTGCATGTTGCCGCGGTGGTCACGGTTATTGTCGGCGGATTTTTCGCCCTCGTCTATGGCCCAATCCAAAGTACGTTCGCGGCCGCGCCCTCTCGGCTGAAGGCAAGAAAACCGGCCACGAGTAAAATGATTAAATTGAACAAAAAAAATTCCCCGCTTAAAAAAGCCGAGTCGGTAACTTCACCGGCTCCGAAAAACAGTTCAGGAGCCGTAGCCCCGACCGTTTCCCCATCGGCTACTCCATCTGCAGTGGCTCCGACCTACGGCAAAAATTCCATTGGCTACATTGGCTGTTCCATGTCGAAAATCGGGGTGGATGGCTATGGCGCCACCGCTGGAAGCGCCGGACGCATGTGGCCGTCGTACGACACCAGCGGGCAGAGCATTGATCACTGGGCCAATAACCAAGATGCCATTTGGCAAAAATTTGACACCATGGTGCAAACCTATGGCCAGCCAAAAGCGGTCTGGACTGTGGTGTGCTCGCTGGCGCCCACCAGCGCCGATCAGATTGCGCAGGCGATCAAAAATCTCAAATCTCGCGTTCCTACTGCCGCAATCTACCTGGGCACGCCGCCGCCGTTCGATCCCAATGATTCTGGGCTCTGCCCCATGGCGCCAAAAGGCAAAGAGGTGTTGGGCTACATGGACCAAAATATTCAGGCCGGACTCGCGGTGGCCGGCCCTACGTTCCAGCCATTAGCCAGAGCCGAGCTTGATCCGAATATATTTTATTGCGACCCGAATGAGGCGGGAAAAATGAAAATGGGCAAGCAATTGGTGGACTTCTTCGATAAAATATAAGTATCTTTGTATCCATCTATGAAACCAAAAAAGCAGTGGGCGCCGCTGGCCGAGCACATTATCATCGGCTTTTTGGTTGTCGGCGCCTTTTTGCCACTGGCAACCTATGTGGGCGCCAAAATGAACAGCACCATCTCGCCACCATCAATCGGAAATAACAAAGATAATATCTTGCAGATGCAAGACGGTCTCCAAAAGCTGGGTTATTACCAAGGCGAGCAAACGGGAAAGATTGATAATGCCACCAAGCTGGCCATTCAAAAATTCCAAAAAGACAATACTATCAAGCCGGCCAATGGTAAGATCAGTGGCAAAACCTTGAGTACGATGCTGCGTCAGCTCAATAAATCCCAAAAGCAGGGCGGACAGAACGACAACGGCCGAAGCGGCTACCGCTATGGCATCAATGCGCCAGCCATTACTCCCTACACGCCACCATCTGAGAACGATCCTGGAGAAATAGAAAAGCGAAAAGTTCAACAAAGCCAGAGCGGAAGCAATTGGATGGATACCGGATCGGATTTTGTGGCGGTGGGCGCCCCGCCGGCCTGCCCCGATCCGCTGGTCATGCAGCCGCCAGTTGATTTTACCAAAGTCTCAAGTATTCTCTATCCGGGACAATATCGCGGTAGCAATTACAAACCGCATGGCGGATTCCGCCTTGACAACAACGGCTCGAACAACATCTCGATAAAAATTCCCTTTGATGCAACCCTGATAAATGGTAGCCGCTATAATGAAATTGGCGAGATGCAATATCTGCTCACCTTTCAATCTCCTTGCGGCATTCGCTATCGGTTTGATCACTTGTTAATGCTCGCACCGAAATTCCAAAAAATTCTGGAACAGGTCCCACTGACCGAGGATACACACACCACGGAGTTTAATCCGCCGGTGGCAGTCACGGCTGGCGAAGAAGTGGCTACCGCCGTGGGCCATACTGTCAACAAAAATTATGCCTTTGATTTTGGCGTGTACGACCTGCGCAAAAAAAATGCCGCCTCGGCAAAAGCGGACTGGGTGACAGAACACGAAAAAGATCCTGGCTTTCGCCTAGCCATTCACGGCATCTGCTGGTTTGATTTGTTTCCAAGCCAAAAACAATTACTTATCAGTCTTCCGGGAGGAGACAGCGCCAGCGGCAAAAAGAGTGATTATTGTTTGTAAAATGAGGATTTCAATCAAATCTCCACCGTCTCTCCTCTCTCCGGCACAAAAGTTTTAATATGCAGATCATCACGCAGACGATGGGCCAAAGTCGTCGCGGCGTTTGCTTCGCCATGCACGCAATACACGCGCTCCGGAATTTTGGCCGCACCGGCAATCCAACTCGTCAATTTATCCTGATCGCCATGGGCTGACAAGCCGCCAATCGCTTTGACTTTACACCGCACCGTAATCGGATCATGAAAAATAGTAACGTGTTCCGCCCCTTCATACAGCCGGCGGCCAAGCGTGCCCGCCGATTGATAGCCGATAATAAGTAAGGTTGACTTTGGATCAGACAAATACCGGTGAGCGTGATGCAGAATCCGGCCGCCATTCATCATCCCCGCTCCGGCAATCACCATTTTTGGTCCGCGCACGTCATTGATACTCTTGGATTCATCCCTCGAAGCGGTGAGGTGCAACCGAGGCAGACTCAAAAAATCATCGCCGAGCTCGCAGAATTTTTTGCTGCACTTGAAAGGCCGTGGCTTGGGAGTTTTTTGGGATTGTTATCTCGATGTATGCAGTATCACGCGAGGCGTTGTCCACGTCTTTCTGTTTGATTTTCTTTTTTTCAAAGGCGTGGAAAATATTAACCTGATATCTCCGCAACACGCAATAGAGAAGAAAAAATACAATGGCACCCCCAACAACGACTGCTCCAAGAGTGAATTCCCACATCGGAATTCCTCTTACCATTTCAAGCCATAGGGAGTAGCCAATGTTTTTCGTCATATTCACAATGTCGTCATGTCTCGTTGTTGGCTCGTTGCTGTCTGCCCCACCGCCGCTTGGCGGCGGCACTTCCCCCCTCCCTCTGCTTTTCCTCTTTCTTCGGTTTCACTGTTGGTTTGGTTGGTTGTTGTTTGTTTTTAGTTGTTTTTTTCTGTATCTTTTGGTATTCTTGGTATTGAGATTTGTTGTATCGTCTATCTATCCTTGTATAGTATTAATATAATAGATTTGCCGTTCAGTTGATTCTCTGGTGAGATAGTAGTCAGCGGAAATTGGCAGTAGGAAATGGCTAAAACTAGGTAATTTTGACCCTTCATCTGTACGAACTGGATTCATACACTCGTTCATACAGTCGTTCGCACACTCATTCATACAGTCGCTCACAGGGATTTGTATCTTACAGCAAAGACCACTCCGGCTGTCAAGGAGCGGTACAATGGTTGCTGTGGCATCACTCTGGAGCACCGGATTGAAAATGGGTGCGAGCTTGGTACAATAAACACACAACCACAATTAAAAGCGGACAAATTGTCCGCTTTTAATTGTGGTCAGAAAGTGTTAAAATTATGCCACTTCAAAATTTAATGTAAACTCTAATGATAGACCTCTCTCTATCTATCGAACAATTAAAAAACGTGGGGTCAAGAAACCTGCCCCGTTTAGCAAGACTAGGCATAAAGACCATAAGAGATCTTTTGTGGCATTTTCCCGTGCGCTATGAGGACTACAGCCGGGTAATTCCTATCTCGGAAATTGAGCCTGGCCAGAAAGTAAATGTCCAAGGTGAAGTTTTAAAAATGAGTAATCGGATGATATTTCCCAAAAGAATGTCCATAACTAACGCTTTAGTCGGAGATGAAACAGGTGCTGTAAAAGTTGTCTGGTTCAATCAGCCATTCATCGCTAATAGTTTAAAAGAAGGAACCTTGGTAAGTTTGGCTGGAAAAGCCAACTTGGATAAGCACGGCCTGTATCTTTCTAGCCCGACCTACGAAAAAATACAGGACATTGAATTTAAGAACTACAACTTGACCCACACTGGAGGGTTAATCCCGATCTATCCTGAAACGGAAGGTGTCACTTCAAAGTATCTCCGATTTCTTATCAAACCCATTTTAAAAGACTTAGAGGTTCCAGATCCACTACCAGAAGAAATGGTTAAAAAACACAATCTCCCCTCTTTAAGTGAAGCCCTTAACAAAATTCATTACCCTGCCAGCAACCAAGAGGCAGAAACCGCAAAAGAGCGTCTTGCCTTCGACGATTTGCTCCTTTTTCAGTTAAAAGCCCTTCTTGAAAGAAGGAGGTTAAACCAGTTAAAATCGGTCAGGATTAAATTTGATAAAGACCTGATACAAAGTTTTATTTCGCGTTTGCCATTTGAACTAACCAAAGATCAAAAAGTTGCTGCCTGGGAAATTCTGAAAGACCTTGAAAAAACCTACCCAATGAACCGACTGATGGAAGGAGATGTCGGTAGCGGCAAAACCGTTGTCGCGCTTATCGGGGCTATCCAAGTGGCTAAAGCTGGTCATCAGTCTGTTTTCATGGCTCCAACAGAAGTCTTAGCCAATCAGCATTTTAAAACAATGTCAGAATTACTGGGAAATGGTTTTCTTAACATTGGACTTTTAACTGGCTCCGAGGCCAAATTTAATAACGAAATAGTAGACAAAACAAATCTTAAAAATAAAATAGCCAAAGGCGAAGTCGATATTATCATAGGAACTCACGCTGTAATTCAAAAAGGCGTTCATTTTAAAAATCTTGCTTTCGTAATTATAGATGAACAACATCGCTTTGGGGTGAGCCAACGGGCGGCTCTAGTCAAAAACACTGGCCCAGACACTGTCCCTCACCTTCTATCCCTAACAGCCACTCCCATTCCCCGCACCCTTGCTCTTACCATATATGGTGACTTGGATATTTCAATAATCAAGGAAAAGCCTAAAAATCGGCAAAAAATTATTACTAAGGTAGTTTCTCCTTCGCAAAGAAAAGTTACTTATAAGTTTATCCGTGACGAAGTTATTTCTGGACGGCAAGTTTTTGTAATATGCCCTAGAATAGAAGCATCCGACCCCAAAGCCGAGATAAAAACCAAAGGCCCGCAGAGTAAGATGAACATTCTTTGGGCGGAAGTTAAAGCTGTCCAAGATGAATACAAAAAATTATCTGAGGAAATATTCCCCGATCTTAAGGTGGCAATGCTTCACGGGAAAATGAAACCGAAAGAAAAAAATGAAATTATGGATAATTTCAAAAACAAGAAGTATGGAATCTTGGTTTCAACTTCGGTGATTGAGGTGGGAGTGGATATTCCAAATGCCACGATTATGATGGTAGAAAATTCTGAAAGATTTGGCTTAGCCCAACTTCATCAGTTCCGAGGTCGAGTTGGCAGAGACAAATATCAATCCTATTGTCTTCTCTTTAGTTCTACCGCTGACAAAAACATTAACCAAAGATTGAAAGCACTCGTTGAGTGCGATGATGGATTTTTACTTGCAGAAAAGGATATGGCCATCCGAGGAGCAGGAGAATTTTTTGGAGTTAAACAATCGGGACTTCCTGATCTAGCCATGGCATCCTTGGCCAATGTGGAACTAATCAAAAAAGCCCGGCTTGAAGCCCGGCTTTTACTCAAAGAGGATCCTAATTTAAATAGCTATCCCCTCCTTAAAGAAAGACTCGAGAGTTTCCAACGCCTCACTCATTTTGAATAGTTAATTCTAACTTCTTATTTTGGGTGTTACCCAGAAACCCATGTACTTACCCAGCATGAGACGTGTCTGGGCTTCTAGTGCCGGTATAGAACCGAGAAATATCGTCGTTGCTGGAAATAATACCCATTGGATTAGCATCCAGAAATATTTAAATTTGCCATATTTAAGCGGCCGGGGCGGAAGCAGAATAATAGATAATACGGCCGAAGAAACAAGGCCGAGCATTGAAAGGGTCATGATTATTCTGGTCATATAAGGAAGGTTAAAAGAAAGAACGGTTCTATTGAATTCGGATCCACCTAACAATATCGGCAGCCAGCCCAAGGCAAAAATAAGCAAGGCATTCGTTGCCCAAGAGTGATTTCCCTCAATAACAATAAATCCGTAATACAATTTTTTGAAAAGAGGAATGGCTTTATTTTTCATAAACCCGAACATGAAATAAGGTATGTTCTCGACTCCGTAAGCCCAGCGCCTCTGTTGTTTGTAAATATTTTTTAGAGTCTGAACATTAGTCGGCGCAACATTAGCATCCATAGATACCGGATAAAATAAAGGTGCAACTCGATAATCGCCGTCATACCTTAGGAAGCATTGCCAGAAGATGCGGGAATCCTCTGAAACCATGTTTTTTTGCCAAAATCCTACATCAACTAAAGCCTGCCAAGACATTGAATGAGAAGAGAAGGTGGTGGCGGTTTCTGACTTCTCCTGTTTAACGGTGTGCCAAAACGTCGCTGCAAAAGCGACCACTCTCGCAAAAGATGGGGCTTCCCAAATATTATTCACATACAAAGGGATCGGCTGATACGATGCGCGTAGAGGATTTTCAGTTGTGAGAAAAGTATAAGTTAAAACTCCAAGATATTCGGGAAAAACAATTGTATCGATATCAAGATTTGAAACAAGAATGTGTTCGTATGGAATTTGGCGGGCATCAACGATTGACTCCCTGATTATTTTTGCGGCATAAGCGGTGTTAGAGCCCTTGCCGGGTATCTCATCAGTCAAATTTGCCGGATGCATTATACAAACAAGGTCCAAAAAAGCATTTTTATAATTTTTTTCTACTTCGCGAACAACTTTCTCTGTTTCTTTACCGCCTCTCTCCTCCCAACATATAGCCACGATCATTTTAGATTTAGGATAACTTGTTTTTAGAAGACCCTCCATCGTGGCTACAATGATTGAATAATCCTCTTTATAAATAGGCAAAAATACAAAATGATAAACATCTTGCCAGGATTTCAATCCTTGTAATTTGTAATCGGTAACTGGTAATTGATTAAGTTTGTCCAACCAATTTATTTTCATATTTTTCTTTAGTTTTCCATAGGAAACTCTTAAGTGTAAAGAAAGGTATACTGTCTTGATAAGCCAATAAACATCAAAGGCGATAATAAATATAGCCATAAAAACAGGAGTAAAAAATGATAATGCCACCACCAGAAACAAAGTAAACCAAGCTAAGAAACCGGGCATTATTTCCAGGAGGCGATATAAACGGCGGTCTTTTTTGTCGGATAGGTCAGTTGCTCTTCCGATATGGAGATAGTCATACATTTAAATCAAAGTTTATGCCCAATTTGGTCTTTTTGCAATTGAAAATATTGGGTTATGAAGTAATAAAAAACCCCGCTTAGCGGGGGTCAAGGAAATGCGATTGCGAGAACTTCATCAATCGTTTCAACAAAGTGAAATTTAAGTTTGTCTTTGACTGCTTGGGGGACATCGTGAAGATTTCTTTCGTTTTCTTTAGGCATCATAACCTCTTCGATTCCAGCTCTTTCGGCAGCAACAACCTTTTCCCTAATTCCGCCAACAGACATAACATTTTGTTTCAGGTCTATTTCTCCGGTCATGGCTAAGAAACGTTTTACAGGCTGTTTAATTGCAAGAGAATACAGAGATGTAAACGCAGTAATACCAGCAGAAGGACCATCTTTAGGTATGGCACCTTCTGGGATATGGAGATGTATGCCACTTCTTACCCATTTTTTTATTAGGTCGGGATGTTTAGTCTCAATCCGGTTCTTTACCAATGTCATCGCCACTTCATCAGCTTCCTTCATAACATCGCCCTGCATTCCAGTACGAGCAAATGCTTTCTTGTCTGGCGAACGGATAAATGTTTCTGACTGAACATATAGAATGTCCCCGCCAACCGGCGTCCAGGCAAGACCGATGACCTCTCCTATCTTGGTGGGTCTGGCTTTATCTTTTGTGAACTTGGGCGGTCCGAGATATTCATAAACCTTCTTTTCGGTTATTTCGAATCTTTGTTTCGGCTCACCTTCGGTCTTAGATTTAAGATATTCGCGACAAATCTTTTTTAAAAGCGTCGCGATGGTTCTTTCCAATCCTCTGACTCCAGCTTCGTGAGTATAACTTCTTATTATCTTTGAGATTAGCTCTTCTTCCCAAACAACCTCAACACTATTCTGGATAAGACCAAGGTCCGTAAGCAATCTGGGCATCAAGTATCTTTTCGCAATCTCGATTTTTTCGACTTCCAGGTATCCAGGAAGGCGGATAATATCCATCCTGTCTCTTAGTGCTGGATGGATGGTATCTTCCACATTAGCGGTAGCAATGAACATCACTTTTGACAAGTCAAATCCACAGGCAACCCAATGGTCTTTGAAGGAGTTATTCTGTTCGGGGTCAAAAACTTCAAGCATTGCCGCTGAAGGATCACCTTGAACAGACATTCTCCCAAGTTTATCTATCTCATCAATAACAAATACCGGGTTCTTTTGTCCGCACCGCTTCATCAGCTTCAGTATTTCTCCAGGTTCAGACCCAATATAAGTAATGCTATGACCTCTAATCTGAGCTTCATTATTAACTCCACCCAAAGACATCCTGATATACTTTCTGCCCAATGCCCTAGCTACAGACTTGGCCAGAGAGGTCTTCCCTATTCCAGAGGGACCAACAAAACACAAGATCTGGCCCTTACCGGCAGGATTCAAAATTCTCGGTGCAATGCCTTCTGAAATCCTTCTCTTTACATGCTCAAGACCGTAATGATCCTCGTCGAGAATTTGTTCCACCTTAACAATGTCTCCACCTTCAGGAGCCTCGTTCTTCCAAGGAAGGCCAAGAATGAAATCAACGCGTCTCATATACTTGGGCCACTCGTAAGTATTCCCTTGCGGACTCCCGAAAGATATCAGTTTTTCGATGTCTTCCGTCACCACATCGCGAGCATCTTCGCTCATAGAATCACGAATTTCCTTGAACTTATCCCATCTTTTTTTGATATCTCCGTGGGCATCTTTGATAAACTCGTCCTCATCTTCATCTTTTGAATCTAGAACACGGACATTTTTGGCCTCTCTTTTTTTCTTCCCATCTTTCAATGAACTTCGTTTCTGCTTCTCCAAAAGTCCCAACCTCTCGTTCAACTTCTTAATACATAGCTCTATTCTTTCCGGCAAGCTCGTGCTTTCAAGAAACGGCTGTTTGTCGTTTTGAAACAGATCCGGAACGGAGTGTATGGTCGCCCAAATAAAACCATCCACAGCGTCTTTGTCTCCCCAATCGGTCTTTTCAAAGTTATCAATTATCGCTGACATCAATCTGCGGTCAAAGTCATAAAATCCTCTGGTTTGCTTCATAAATCCGATAAGCATGTTTTTGATCTCAATCGTGTTGGCCATAATTTGCTGATGGTTCTGCATAAAATAATCATCATGATTCTCATCCTCTATTTTTTTGACAGTTGCTACCCAAAGATCCCAGTTGGTACCTCCAATTCTTTTAAGACTAAGCATCTCGGCTCTAAATAACCCTCTTAGACTAATTACAGGATTTTCCATGTTTGCTTCTGCTTCCGCGATTACGCCTGTCCTGTAAAAATTATTCGGGGATTCCTTTACTTGCGGATTTGACATTACCGCAAAAAGATAGGGACTTTGGCCGGTTCTAATGTCATGCAAAAGGATCTGAAATGATTCATGCCCGTCCAATAATACATAAGATGCTGTATCCGGCATTATCATCACGCTTGGATCAAGGTTTAGTAAGACATATTTGTGTGGAAGACCAATTTGCTGGTTTGATTCCATTTATTCTTATCTCCCTGATTGGTAATGAACTTGCCAATAGTATAATGAAAACTACCGAAAAATCAATAGGTATTGCTTTTTTTGCTTGACATTAAGCCACCCTATACTAATATAGATAAATCTTGAACCTTAAAAAATTAATCATCTAAGGAGAGCCACGTGTCAGAAAAAAAAGACAGCTTAAATGGTGTAATCCAGGCTGATGCTGAAAGAAAAAGACAAAAACAAAGAGATCATAAAGAGATAACTGTAAGAGAGTACATAGAAGATTATCTCCGAAAAGATCCTCTTATCGCCCAAAGCTCTGCCTCCAGATTATGGGAAGCCATAGAAGAAAGAGGTATAACCCTTATTCCAGAAGAGGAACGCTGGATGGGCACAGAAAAAAGATATGGTGCTTTCAAAGATGAAATTTTTGGAATTGATAAGACCATAGAAGACCTTGCCGAACATGTACTAGCTGTAAAAACA
>Ga0209515_10010327_pt1 | contig 10414 bp, 2 predicted proteins | sample Subgroupgradi54m_FD_187454 | JGI IMG/M metagenome (GOLD analysis project Ga0209515, IMG submission 187454) | Subsurface groundwater microbial communities from S. Glens Falls, New York, USA - GMW60B uncontaminated upgradient, 5.4 m (SPAdes)... ...
CCTCTTCCATCAAGGAAGGGGCCTTTGTACGTGGGGTGGAATCAATACCGAGGGAAACGAAGCGAAATCAGCTGGGAGCGGAGTGCGGGATCTTTACGCTGCCAGAGCGCGAGAGCTTACACCACCTGTCTAGTTACTCCGCTGCGCATTGATTCGATCACGGCCCGCCCGCGTTAATGCCCTCGACGCGGTACCCCAGTACCGCTCCTCGGGCGGGTTCATCTCTCTGTGACCTATCCCTATCCCTGCCCATGCTCGAATCAATGCGCAGCGGAGTAATTCAAGATGCTTGGTCTCCGATTTCGATCGACGGCCGGAAGAATCCGCAGGAAAATTAAATATTGCAATGAAGAAGCCTAACCCAATGAGAATAGACATGGCCGCTAAATTAGACCAGATGCTCCATTTAGAATTTGTTGCCAGGGCATGGTTGAATCTCCTTTTATTTTACCTTCGTTTATGTCTTCTTACTTTTTTCTTATTGAAGGGTTCCTCAAAAAATACCCATTCATTTTTCAATGGTACCGCTTATATTTTTTATCGATGAATTGGAATATGACAATCATTGATTTCCTTTTCGGTCATGGTTGAGAATAATTTCCAATCACCAGCTGCAGGCGAGCTTCCGGGAGTCATATCAGGTAGGAATCTTCGCCCGCCCTGTTCTATTGTCAATGTATTTCCAGAAGCGGAATTACTGTTAGGAGACAACTTAGGATTGGGGTCAGGTGTATGAACGCGATATTTTGTCACTACATTTCCTGACCCCCCTTTAGCTGTTGACTTCAGCTGAATATTGTGTGTGTTGGCCATCATATTCGGATTTTTATTAAAACTCGATCCGACTAGTGCCCCGTCAACCATAGGTGCTGTCGGTGCCCCTGATGGTGAATTCGACGGACCTCCGGGCGATTTTTCTTGCAGGAAAATATTCGATGAACCTGGTTTACTTACGGCCGCCTCAAGCTCATCGGGTGAAAATGGCAAATCCTCAAGGGTTTCCTTCGCTGTTTTTGATGTCTGTGTAGACACTGAAGTACGAGACCCACTTGTTGTTGCAGCAACAGTTGACGTTACACCGACCGTTTCTTTTTCCAATTCACGTATGGCTAAGGACATTTGTGCACTACTCGATTTGCTGAGTAACTGGCCAATACCCTTTCCCAACCCAAACGTAACCCCGCCAACCAAAGCATCTATTCCTGCTGCTTCAACGGTTTGCTTTTCACCGAGGAGTTCTCGAGTAACAGCGCCCCCAGCAACACTTGCACCTACACCACCAACTCCAGCTTGAATAGCAAGACTAGCGCCCATCGTGAGCCCACCAATTCCTCCTGATATTGCTCCGCCCACCCCAGTAGCTACCGCCGACTTCCAATTAAATTCTTTACCTGAATTTAGTTGTATAGCAGCATTTATTCCGAATCCAACAACAAACCCAATTCCGGCTCCTATTGCACCAGCCACCAAATTTATTGCTCTACCATTTGGATCGTTTGCCACGATGACGCGGCCACATACATATGTATATAAACTCGTACTAATAAAATATTCTTTGCTACTTTTTGAAAAGGCGGCCACCACATCATCTTCCGGATCACAACTCGTCCACCGTCCCAACCACGGGGCATAATACCTCGCTCCGTGATAATACAATCCGCTCTCCTCATCGCGCTCCTTGCCCGTATACCGATATCGCTTCGGTGCTTCATCTCGGTTCCGCACTCCATGGTACGAAGTACTCCCGTACGGCGTGTACTCCTCGTAACTGATTATTCTCCCCCGATTATCCAGCTCCAGACTAGCCGACCCAAGATGATTGCCGAACTGATAACGTATAAGTTGTAGCGGCCCAAGGTCGGTGCCAGCCGTATCTAGAGTGCGCGCTTCCACCAAAGCAATACGTTGCTTATCATCCATAATATGCAGGGATTCGCGTTCAAACCTTTCCGCCCCGCTCCGTTTCCGGTAGATCTCAAAGCCGCCAAGGTAAATGCGTTCCTCCACCAGATTAGGCTTCTTCTCCCAAACCTTACGCACCCGCTGACCCGACGCGTCATACACGTAGTAAGCCTTCCCGCCCCCGCCTAAGTCGGTACTACAAAGCTGATCCCGGAAGTCCCAGAACATATTGGCATCGGGCGCGCCGCCCAGATGCGGCATGCGGGTCATATTGCCATGAGTGTCATGGGTATAAATCTCGGTGATGGGATTGCCATTCCCGGTCGTGGTGCTCCTCAAGCGGTTCCCGTTTTTCAAGGGAACCCCAGGAATTGAGCCATCCTCAATTAGGCTCGTTTCGCCGTAAGCATATTTGCGCGTCCAAACCGGATTGCCGGGAATATTTCCGATATGCTTCATTTCCAGGAAGTTACCCGCGGCATCATACAGGTACCGCTCCGTATACTTTCCCATGGCATTGCCGTCGTTAGGTGACCAATTACGGTTCATCGGCGCCTGGTCAATTCCAACGCGCGGTGAATCATTGAACGAGTGGGGCACTGGCGCTTTGCCCACCTGGCCGAGATGTTCCCGGCCCGTGGCTTCGATCAGCCTGTAGATCGAATCGTAGGTATAATTCGCGCTTGGATCCACGCGCTGATTGTTGAAGTAGATCGATTGCTGGGCATCGTCGCGGATCCGGGTGATGTTCCCGGCGGGGTCATAGGTGTAATCCAGGTTTTGTACTTGACAACCGGGCCAATCAGCCGGAGGTGGTTTCGGACAATCGTTCGCGAAGGTTGCGGCATCGCGTCGGGTGACCAAACTGACAAGCCGGAACGTGAGCGGGTCGTACTCGTATTCAGTCGTTACACCCTTGCTTCTTGGTCCGGCTCCACTCCCGTATTCGATGAGCTTGCGTTGGCCCTTGGCATCGTAGTCGATGTTGTTTACGAACTTCGTCCAGACGGGCCGGTTGCCAGCCATTTCACCGCGCAGGTTGGCATCCAGTCGTTCCAGAAGATTGGCATCATTATATCCGGGGCGTATGATGCTCGGTTGCATTGCCGGCGTATGCGGCGTTGTCTGACTCACCGGACGGTTGAGAGCGTCATAGTCAACAATACTGACATAGGCGTCTGATTCCAATCTGGGCGCCAGGGTGGCTTCAAGCGCACCCAGGTCGAGGAGATCCATGGCATCCGGCGGCAATGCGGCTTGATCAGCGTCGACGGGAAGCCAGTCTACTGCGTGCCTGTATTGGGTCCTATTGGTAAGGCGCCGCAAGGCGCGCAGGGGGTTTCCTTTGAAATCGTAGGCTTCGGTGGCGGCCATGCCAGCCTGGTCGAAATGCAGGTAAAGTTTGCCGCGCAGGTTGCGTGGTCCGCCATCCGGATGTTGCTCGCCATAAACGAACCGGTCCGTTAAAAGTTCCTGCTTGGGACGATTCAGATCGTCACCGATGACGAAGGATCGCAAGGGCCTGCGTAAAGGATCGTACTCGGTACGGAAAACATGGTCACGGCTGTCCCAAGAGCGGATGGATTTTCCGTCCGCGGAATTGAGCATCCACCGCGCGCCGGCCTCCATGCTGATTTGGTGGATGCGGTTTCCGAGCATGTCGTAAGCGTAGCGCATGACGATGCGTCCCCGCTTATCGCCTGCCTGTTCGATGCCATCCCGCACCTCGCGCTGATTGCCCTCGATGTCCAGATCGATCCGGGTGGCTATGAACTCCTGGTTGCCATCGCGCTCATGGCCGGGACAGACCACCTTGTTATTCGCAATGGTCAGAAAAGGCCTTCCAAGGGTGTCGAGGTAGGTGGCCGTAGGCGTATCCGCATGAGCGGCGGACTTAAGAGCCGCATCCGCCTCATCCGCGCCCAAACCTCCGCCGATGCGCTGGGTATGCCAGGTTTTCCAGTCCGCGGGCTGATTTTGGAAGTATTCCTTTACGTAGCCCTTGATGTCCACGTCGGTGCGCGGATCCCCGGTCTCCGTGCCGGCGGCCGCGACGGTGTCGTTCACATCGTAGGTGGACTGTCCCCAGGCATTGAAGACCACCTTTTCATAGGTATGGTTCGGATGCAGGGTCGCGACCACGCGTTCCACAGGGTCATAGAATAGCACCGGGCTTACGCCGGTATCGGCCATCTCGCGTTCCGACTCATAGAGATGGGTCGCGCTGAAGAAAGGCTCGTACTTACGGACGGGCTTGCCCTTATTGTTGAACACCGTTCGGCCCGAGCCTACCCAGCGGCGGGCGACTTTGGCTTCGCTTATTCCTCCCTGCCCATTGGAAACGAGGCCGCCTGGACGGATGTCGCCCATGGGAAGAGCCACAGAGGCTTTTCGCTTTGGCGCTTTGCCGCCTTCCGCCTGGATCTTCTTTTGGGCTTCCCGGCCGAATCCGTCAGAATAGGAAAAGGTGATCTGGATTCTGGTCTGCCCGTCCCGCAGGGGTTCGAAATGGGTTTCGCGCGCCAGGGTGGCGGCGAAGGGTGGTTGTCCGGCGCGTCGATAGCGATCGAAATCGTAGACGAGGCGGGTGGTAGCTTTGCCCAGCAGGGAAACCGCTTGCGACTGTGGATCTGCCACCAGGTCCTGAAGGTCGGCCAAGGTCGGATCTGCATTGAAGCCTTCCAGCAGGTCGCCTTCGTTCTCCCCTTCCTTGCCCATTACTGCCGTCGCAACCGCCATACCCAGGGCATCGAAGGCCACGGAGACCCGATTTTGGTTCGGATCCACGGCCATGCGGGGTTGAAGGACGCGATAATCATTTTCCGCCGCCATAACATTGCCCAGAGCGTCGATCGTACGCTTCAAGAGCAAATCCACCGCGTCATATTCCACGACCGCGCGATGGCCGAAGGCATTGACCATGCATCGCGGCGCGAAGAAGTGGCGGCGTGCCGTGCTCAATTCGAATGCCGCGGTGAGCGCCGGATTATCGATATTCGCCCCGGGGTCGAAGAAGGACTTGCCGGAGGGAATCCACCAATTGCCCTCCCAGGACATGTAACCTCCTTGATCGGCTTCTCGGCCTTGGAGCATCGGCGCGGGATTGGGGAGCAAGGCCTCATTGGGCCCCGCGTTGCGTTTGCGCCGGAAAACCTTGGCAAGCAGTCCCGGTGTCAATGCCAACTTATAAGTTCCCCCAGCCAAGGCCAGGGATTCGATCTTCCCCAAAGGTGAAAAAGCCGTAAGATCATCTTTCCGATACAGATAGCGCATGTGTTCGATAAGCCGCTTCTGAGGGACGGTCGGGTCGGCGTCCGTCTCATAGGCTCTCTCCGCCGCGCCGGTCAGTAGGGAGAAGTTGTCGCGAGACCATTCTTCCAAGCTGAAGCGGGCGGTTCGTGCTGCAATACCGACCAGGAGGGCTTTTTTTTCCGGCTCAAAGCCAGTCAATTCATAGGTACGAGTTTCGGCTGGAAGCGGAGTGCGATGATGATTCGCTTGAAACGGACCGGCGATGTCGTTTTCTGTGAAGTTGCTTTCCGTATACGTTATCAACGGTTCGGACTGTCGGGACTTGTCCCAATCAGTGAAGGCTGGGTCCAGTGAATCCTTCCTGCGCCCATAGGCGATGGCCAAGGCCTTGCGGACATTGCCGAAGGAATCCGTTTCTAGGGTGAGTGCATGGCTAACGCGAGGATCCGAGGGATCCCGCTCGTAATGATAATTGAGCGCTTCCCGTGGATGGGTGAAAAAGACGGCGTGGCGGTTGCCCTCCAACGATTGAATCCTTTCCACGGTGAAGTTCTGCTCGGCCACTGTATAGGGTGTTCCGGCTTTGTCCGTTTTGTCTTGGGCATAAATCTCTTGCCGTAACATCATTCCTTTTAAGGCACGGCAGGCTTCGCGTTCCTCTTCCAAACTCAAGCCCGGTGGCAATACTGTATCGGGCAATAGGCGTTCCTTAGCTTCAGCGACGCCTAGGTCTGGCTCACGGTAATATTCTCCGGGAGCGCCGTTATTTAGAAGCCCGGCGAAAAAATCGGAGACTTTATCCCGACCCAGGTAAATTCCGGTGTGAAACCATGTCTTGGTATGGACCGGGGGCACATGCGACCCGGCATCGATATTGGTGCCTATGGGCAAACCGGCGGCGTCGGTAAAAGCGGTGAACTCCTCCGTGTCCCATTGCTCCACCATGCCGAAACCGCGGAACTCCCGTTCCACCCCGTCGAAGTATGCATGGTGGTAAGCATAGCGGGTGACGAATCGGTTCCCGCTGATGAGGTCCTTCGTTTTGACGCGCTCGACCACGTGCACGGGGAAAGGGACCCGCGTGATCCAGGGCTTGCCCGCGACTTTATCCTCCAGATAGAACCGCGTCGAAGACGCATATTCGATTTGGGTTTCCGCCCCCAGATGGTTCGCCGATTTTATCAGGAGGTGGGGCTTCTGTCCGCCCATCAAGTCGATATATCGAAGCGGACGACGCGAAGAGGCTGGCAGAGGCGAGGACCATACGAGACAAGCCGTTCCGTTGCCTAGAAGGTCGGCGGTCATAACCGAAGCATGATCGTCCAGCTTCGGAAAACCCGCCAGACTACGTCCTTCGCTCCAACGGTTGCCACCCTGGTTGAAATACAGTCTCACCCCTGTGCGGCCCAAGTAGAGAATATCCGTTGTTCCTGAGCCGTCGATATCGGCCAGGCGAATATGCCGTTGATCAAATTGATCCGGGCTATCGAACCTGGGTGCATTGTCCATGGTAACCTTTGTGCCAAATCGGCCATAACCCAGGTTGGGCCAATAACAAATCTCCCCGTTCCGGATTCGTACCAGATCAGTAAGGCCATCGCCACTCAAATCAGCCAGGTAGATGGATTGCATTCCATCGCCCAATACCAGACGTGGACCCCGCTCTTCGTCCTTTGTTTGTCGGACGCGTTGAGCGGCACCGAAGCCTTCCTCGGCACAGGAGGGATACCAGAGAAGGTCGTCGCTCTCCGTGATTAAAATATCGGCATGTCCATCTCCGTCCAGATCAACGAAGCGGAGGTTGGGATCGTCCCAACGTAGATTCGGCAAGTTGCGAAAGGATTGGAAGCTCTCCCAGTCAGCCGCCGGGGTGCGTTCATAGAAGCCTGATACCGGCCCGGCAAAGGAGACGACGTCGAGTCTGCCGTTTCCGGAAAGATCGAGGAGTTGGGTGGCACCGCCCGAAATTGGAAACAGGGATGGTTGGGTGCGCAGGACCTGGGAAGGTCCAAAACGTCCTTGGCCCAAATTAGGCTTGTAGAAGTAAGCTCCGGCTTGCTCAGACAGCATGCCTGAGACGCCTTCTCCATCCAGGTCCACCCATTGGTATACGGATCCGTCGACGCCAATAGGCAGGTTCTCGACGCTTTCGGAGTCGAGTTCAAGTACCTGATCCTGGATCCGAGCCTTGCTGTATTCGAATTCAAGGGGTGGAAGTGATTTACGGAGATAGGCTATGTATTTGACACCTCCGCGTTCGACAATCGCTTGTTTATCGTCGCGGAGGAAACCGGATTGGATAACCGTTCGGATGAAAGAAGCGATGCGTGTGCTGCCCTGATGCGCGAGCTCGTCCTCTATCGGCACCGGTTGACTGTAGTCCAGATCCTGATAGCCGAATTCCGTGGCGCGAACTAGGTAAGGCGCATCACCGAGCTCAGCGAGTCGGGTTTCGTTCAGTTCCGGGAAACGATGGAACATGAGCACGCGTCGGCATCGGCGATAGGTGCGGACTTCGAAGCCTGCTCGATAGGTGGAAAAGGGATCCGGGCGTATCGCCCATTGGCCATTTGTCGCGATGGCGGCGCGGACGAATTGATTTTGTTGTGCTGGAAGCAGATTTGCGTCAGGAGGGAGCTCTGTGTAATGACCTTCCTCGTAATCGAAAACCACCTCGAACAGCCAGGATGCTTTGGCTAAGTCAGGCTGAATAAGGCGTGAAACCCGGTTGCCGTATTTGATCCGCTTCAGGTAACGACCGGCTGTACGTGCCCGATTTCGCTCGTTCGCTTGTGTTCGGTCTATACCCGCTTCATCTTCTAGCGCATATTCGTAAACGATCGCATTGCCCTTGTCGTCATAGCTTGCGCAGATGAGCCAAGTGAAGATGCGGGTTGAGTTTTCCGGGTCCGGATCGGTTGGATCGGAAATCCGGGAGTTCTTATTGCGCCCGTATAGGGACGTGATGTTTTCACGGCTAATGGAACGCCAATGAATACCACCTGTGGCCTTCTCCGTCCATCTTTCGATGCGTGCGAACAGGCCTTCGATGCGAGGCCGGTATTCATGGATAATGAAGCCTGGTGCGCTGACTTCATCTACGTTCCTGCCATGGAACTCAAGTTCGGGTACTAGATCTTCGGCACCTGATAGGATATACACGTCCGATTCGCTTGAATCATGGTACCGTGGCAAGCCTTTGTCCGTTTTACGCGTCACCGACGGAAGAGAAAGTGACCAACCAAAGCCGAACAGTCCGTTTCCTGATCCGGAATCATAGGAAAGGGAAAGTTGCGGGCCAAACCCTGAGCGACCGGGACTGGTGGGAATTGGCACCGACATGGTACCCGTGCCCGTGACGGGATTGGCAGCAAACTTCTCACCCATCCCCCGAATAGCCCCGCCACCCTTGGGCAAGGAGATTGAAGGTGGAGTGCCTAGAGAATTAGTCTCAGTTTTGGAATTGGATGACGGATCCTTGGAGGCGTTTTGAGGGAGGTTTTGCATTCTTGCTTCCCATTCAAAAGACGGCCCCGATGGCCAAAGCTATTTAGGAGAGTAGCACTCAAAAAACTCAATGGTCTCAAACCTAATTCAAACATTCGGAATCAGATAGGGATCGGGAAATAAATTCGAAGTGTGGTTAAACCACTAAAACGGAAGAATGGTTAACATCTGTGGCCCATTTGCAGCCAACACCAATAAGGCCACGTTTTATGTAAGAGGGAAAAGTCGGTGCGAAATGAAAAATTAAGAGCTCACAGTTGGTTCGAATCCCGCCATCCCGACCATTTCACAGAAGCCCCCTCGCAAGAGGGGGCTTCTTGATTTTCGGCCCCTCCCGCTTCCTTCATAAGTGTAGCAGTTCCAAAGGGTTGCCGGTACTCGGCCTTGATCTGGCCGTCCTTCAAATAGAAGTTCGAACACACAATTTTGAGGAAATCCCTACGTCCGAACTTATCTTGTACGTGGTAGAGCGGGCGGGCGTTCTCGATCAAGTCCAGCACTAAGAAGCCTTCTTCCTGAAACCGTTCTTCCGCGTTCTCGGTGGCATTTAAAAGCCCTTCCAGGCGGAATATCTCCCGCTCCCACTCCTGCGACTTCCGAACCCAAAGGGCTTCGGAGAGCTTCCCATCCAAGCGATCTTCGTAGGCCCGATCCAATCGGTCTTTCAGGGCTTCTAGTTGCTCCTTGAGGGCGGCTTTGGACTCGGCGCGGAGGGTTTCCGCCTCCTTCATCACTCCCATGAAATGATCCTTCACCTTCTGGATGGTGTCGGGGTCCAAGGTCATCCGGTCGATGATCTCCGAGAATTGTTCGACTAAGGTTTCCTCCCGGATGACCTTCCCTTGGGCGCAGGCCCCGCGCCGGGTCGTGCAACGATAGTAGACGTATTTCCCTTTCTTGAACTCGGCGGTAATGGTGCAGCCGCAATCGGCGCAAGTCATGAGCCCGCCGAAAGCGAATTCATGTTTCCGGTACTTCGGCTTGTTGTGGCTCCGGAATACGGATTGGACGGCCTCGAATAAGGCTTCATCCACCAAAGGCGTATGGCTGCCGCGATAGCTGCGGCCCAGGAAATCAAAGAGGCCCATATAGATCGGGTTCTTCAAAGTCCGTTCCAAGGTTGATTTTGAAATCTTCGGGTTCGACTTCTGGTAGGTGAATCCCTCGCCGTGCAGCTTGCGGCAAATGGTTTGCAGGGAGTAAAGCCCGGTGGCGTACCATTCAAACATCTTCCGGACAAACGGCCCCTTTACGGGGTCAATGTCGATGCCGCGTGTTTCCTTGTTGTTCTTGTAGCCGATGGGAGCATGGCAGGGGAAAAGGCCCTTGCTGGCCTTTTCGTGCATGCCTTTCTTGACCTCTTCGGAAAGGTTGTCGATGTAGTTCTTAGCCATCAGCACCTTGATCCCATGGATGAACTTTTCATGGGAACAGGACGCCGGGGAGATAAGCCCACCCTCTTTGATCAAGTGGACCTCCAAGGAACATTCCTCCAGGGTCACGTAATCGCGGAAGTTGCGATAGAGGCGATCCGTCTTCTCAACCAGAACGGTTTTAGGCGCTCCCGCGCCCTTCACAAAGCGGAGCATTTCGCCGAAGGCGGGACGGCCTTCCTTCTTGGCCGTCTCGATGTCCACGAATTCCCGCGCAATGGTGATGCCTACATTCAATGATTAAGTGCAGCACTCATCCAGGCAAGCTTCGATGGGTGTTCTAAAGCCAAGACATTTTCTCGGACGGTTATTGAGCCATG
>Ga0209515_10010328_pt1 | contig 10413 bp, 9 predicted proteins | sample Subgroupgradi54m_FD_187454 | JGI IMG/M metagenome (GOLD analysis project Ga0209515, IMG submission 187454) | Subsurface groundwater microbial communities from S. Glens Falls, New York, USA - GMW60B uncontaminated upgradient, 5.4 m (SPAdes)... ...
CTCTGTAAATCTTGATGTTCTCATCTCAAGCCTCCCGGGCTTTTGGCTACACCGGGATTCTTGAGCTTTCAATTGGGTTTGTTTTTGGGGGGATGGTCAAGCTTGGAGTTCTCATCCTCAAGAGACTTAAGCTTCCGGACGCCGCTCGACTGCATACCGCCAAAACGGGTATTCCAATTTGAAATGGTGGTCGTGCTGACACCGTATTTGCGGGATAGCTCGCCCTGATGGGTCCCTGCTCGAAACTCGGCCAGGATCCCCGTGATCTGCTCCTCGGTAAATCGTGTTCTCTTCATGACTTCCTCCCTAACCGCCTCTTAGGCGATCAATTTGGAAGTTTCAACCTCTCCAGTTTTGGGGGACAAGACCGCCTTTAATCTTCTTTTGGCGGCCCGAGAATCGAGATAGCGGCTGACCGGCATTTGAGGTCAGCCGACTATCGGTTTTCCTAGGATCCTGAAAGGAATGACGCCTCGGGACTCGTTGTTTTCTATGGCACCTTGACTTCAAAGGCAGCGGAAGATTGGGCGGTGACGGTTTTGATTGCTTCCCAGCCCCATTTTTCTTTTTTTAGGATTTGGATTTTAAGATCGGCGGTGAGGGTGAGTGGGCTTTCGGCGTGGAGGTCGCCGACGAAGAGGAGGTCTTTAGTTCCGGCTTCAAAGTGCCAACGGTCGGGGCTGTGCTCGCTTTTGTTTTTGATCCATTGTGTCGGAGAGTTGAAGGAATAAAGTTTTCCCTCCCAGAGAAAGAAGAGGATCGTGAAGGGAGGTGCGGAAAACCCTTCGAAGATGAAGCCTGGATCGTCGAAGGCGTTGCAATGTCCCCAGACCGATGAAGAGGGAAGGGCGGCACCCCATTGATGCGACTGATAGCCTGGGACCTCTTGAAGAGTCATCGTGCGGTCGTTGATTTTGAATTCTCCGGAGATTTTGGTCGAGAATCTTGGGGCCAAGGATTTTAGTCTTGGAACTCCGGCGTGATAGAGGAGGGTGGGGTAGTGGCGAAGCGATTGGGACGGTTCTTGGAATTTAAGCTCCCAGGAAAAGGTGTTTTCTTCGTCTGTGATCTCTCCTCTCGCGCCGCTTTGGAAAATTGCGGAGTCTCCGGCGGAGAAATAAAAGAAATCTTTCTCAATTCGGAAGTCTTTGAGCGGGAAGGGTTGCCGGATCTCGATTTTTTCTTGGGTCTCGGAAAAGAGAACTTCAATTCCTGTCAGACTATAGCGGATCGACGCGGAGGCCCCTGAGGGATCGTTCCATTTGAGGGTATAGGCTTCGTAAAAATCTTTTTGATGCCCGTCCCAGCGGGTGAGGTTGTCCCGTTCCTGTGGTGTCAGGGACACGAATTATTTCTGCTCGCTGTAATCGTAGACCCCACGACCCGTCTTCCGGCCGAGTCTTCCTGATTCGACATATTTGCGAAGCAGAACGGACGGCTTGTACTTGTCGCCGAGATTTCGGTGCATCACTTCCATCGCGGCTAAGGCGACATCGAGACCGACGAAGTCGGCTAAGGTCAGCGGACCCATGGGATGATTGCATCCGAGTTGCATTGCGGCGTCGATCGCCTTGGCGTCGGCGACTCCTTCTTCGAGGGCGACGAAGGCTTCATTGATCATCGGGATCAGGAGACGGTTGACGGCGAAGGCCGGTTTGTCTTGGACGGCGATGGCGGTCTTGCCCAACGTCTCGGCAACGGCGAAGGCGATCTTGTAGGTCTCATCCGAGGTCGAGAGACCGCGGATGATTTCGACCAGCTTCATCACCGGCACGGGATTGAAAAAATGCATCCCGACGAATTGCGCCGGGCGACCGCTCGCGGTGGCTAAGAGCGTGATCGAGATCGAGGAGGTATTGGTCGCAAAGAGCGCTTCTTTTTTGACGACGCCGTTGAGTTCTTTGAAGAGATCTTTTTTGACTTGTTCGTTTTCGGTGATCGCTTCGATGATCAGGTCGCAATCGGCGAAATCAGCGGTCTGAGCGCAGACTTTCAATCTTTTTTTGGCGGTCTCGGCCTGTTCCGCCGGAATCTTTCCTTTTTCAATCAGCTTGGCCCAGTTCTTTTCGATCTGTCCGGCCGCTTTTTGGGTCCGTTCTTCGTTGATATCTTTGATCAGGACTTCAAAGCCGGAGCAGGCCGCCACTTGCGCGATGCCGTGTCCCATGGTGCCGGTGCCGATGATTCCGATTTTTTTGACTGACATATTTAATCTCCTTATTTCAGCCCCTTCTTTCGGGCGTTGACTAAGATCGACATATTGCCGCTCGGGTGTTTGTTTTCTTTCATCAACTGATGGCACTCGCCGGTCTGGTTGAATTCGAAGGTCTGAGAAAGACAGGGATCGACCTTTTTCTCCAGGACGAGATCGTTGATCCCTTTGGCCTGGACGTCGTTGGCGAAGTGCGATCCTTGGAGCCGTTTCTGGCGCATCCAGAGGTAGCGCAGATCGACCGTCGCGTTGTAACCGGTCGTTCCGGCGCAGATGACGACCATGCCGCCGGTCTCGCAGACGAAGATCGAGGTCGGGATCGTCGATTCTCCCGGATGTTCGAAGACGATTTGAGGACTCTTCTTCTCGCCGACCGCGTCCCAGATCGCTTTGCCGAAGGCGCGCGCCCCTTGGGCCCATTTGCCGTAGGCGTCGTTGTCCTTCCAATGCGGAAGCATTCCCCAGTGGTTGAATTGATTTCGATTAATGACCCCTTTGGCGCCCAGTTTTTTGCAGTACTCGACCTTGTCGTCGCTCGAGACGACGGCGATCGGGATGCCGCCCGCCGCCTTGACGATCTGGATCGCCATCGAGCCGAGTCCTCCGGCGCCGCCCCAGATGAGTGCGACATCGCCCGGCTTGACGGGATTTTCCGGCCAGCCATGGAGCATCCGATAGGCAGTCGCGCCGACGAGCATATAGGCCGAGGCCTCTTCCCACGAGAGGTGTTTCGGTTTCGGGAGACATTGGTGATCTTGAACTTTGGTGAATTGAGCGAAGCTGCCCCAGTTGTTTTCATAACCCCAGATTCGGAAACTAGGCGAGTACATGGGGTCCTTGCCGGCCTTTACTGATGGTTCGTCCTGTTTCCATTGGCCGCAATGCACCACCACCTCATCGCCGACTTTGAGATTTTTAACCGCGCTGCCGGTCTTCCAGATGATTCCGGAGGCGTCGCTCCCGCCGATGTGGAATCCGCTCTCGTCTTTCCAAAAGGCATCTTTAAATCGGGGCTTGATGACGTCGACCGGGATGCCGAGGGCCGCCCAGACGTTGTTGTAATTGACCCCGGCCGCCATGACATAGACGAGTACTTCGTCCGGTTCCAAAGCCGGGACATCCATCTTTTCCACTTGAAAGGCCTTGGTCGGGTCGCCGAAACGTTCTTGCCGAACGACCTGGGCGTACATTTTTTGGGGAACTTCGCCCAAGGGCGGGATTTGACCGAGTTCGTAGATTTCTTGAGACATAAAATCCTCCGTAAAAAGAGATCTTCGTCTAGTACGGGAGGGGTGGGGCGTCAAGAGTAGGAAAAGGTATTTGAAAACCAGCCGCAACGCGGCGTTGAGGGGGAGGCTCCATCCGGCTTCGCCGGTGGAGGGGGCGACGCGAGCCCCTATAAAAGGTCGGTGATCTCTGAGAGGATCGTGTTGAGCTCGTAATCTTTGGGGGTATAAACACGCGCGACTCCCATCTTGAGGAGGCCCGGTTTGTCGGATTCGGGAATAATGCCGCCGACGACGACCGGGGTCTTGGAGAGACCCGCCTTTTTCATCCGTTCCATGAGGTCAGCCAGAAGCTCGTTGTGAGATCCCGAGAGGATCGAAAGGCCGACGACGTGGGCCCCTTCGTCCCGCGCGGCGGCGACGATCTGTTCGGGGGTGAGGCGGATGCCTTGATAAATGACTTCGAATCCGGCGTCGCGCGCGCGGACCGCGATTTGTTCCGCGCCGTTTGAGTGGCCGTCGAGGCCCGGCTTTCCTACGAGCATCCGGATCCGTCCGCCGATTTTTTTGCTCTTCAGTTCGACCTTTTCCCGGAGTTTTCTAAATCCGTCGGAGTCGAGATCGGCCGATTTCTGCCCGCCGACACCGGTCGGGGCGCGGTATTCGCCAAAAACCTCTCGCAAGGCGAAGGCCCATTCGCCGGTCGTGACTCCCGCCTCGGCGCATTCGATCGAGACCGGCATGATGCTCCGATTTTCCCGCGCGGCAGCGATCAGATTTTCCAACGCCTTCTTCGATTTTGCCTCGTCTCGTTGAGCGCGATGGGCGGTCAATTTTTTGATCTGCTCCTGCTCCGCCTTCGGATCGACCTTGAGAAATCCTTCGTCTTCACCAGTCGTGAGCGGCGACTTTTCCGATTCGGTAAAGCAATTCACGCCGATCACCTTGAGTTCTTCTTTTTCGATCCGGCGGATCCGTTCGGCGTGCGAAGCGACGAGCGATTGCTTCATATAATCGACCGATTTCAAGACGCCCTCCATCGATTCGATCTTCGCGATTTCTTTCTTGGCCCCTTCGATGAGTTCGTTCGTCTTCGCTTCGATCACCTTCGATCCGTTGAAGAGGTCGTCGTATTCGAGGAGGTCGGTTTCAAACGCGAGGATCTGTTGCATCCTTAAAGAGAGCTGCTGATCCCAAGGGCGGGGGAGCCCGAGCGCCTCATTCCAGGCGGGGAGCTGGATTGCTCGCGCTCGCGCGTCTTTGGATAGGGTCACCGCGAGCATCTCGTAGACGATTCGGGCGATGTTATTTTCCGGTTGTCGTTCGGTGAGGCCGAGTGAATTGACCTGAACGCCGTAACGAAACATCCGATATTTCGCGTCGTTCACCGCGTACCGTGACCGAGTAATCTCGTCCCAAAGTTGTACGAAGGCCCTCATTTTGCAAATCTCTTCGACGAACCGGATCCCTGCGTTGACGAAAAAGGACATCCGTCCGACGACGTTGGGAAAATACTTTTCATCGACCTTGCCCGATTTTTTCACCGCATCGAGGACGGTCGTCGCCGTGCAAAGGGAGTAAGCGATTTCCTGCACCGGCGTCGCTCCCGCTTCCTGGAGGTGATAGCTGCAGATGTTGATCGGATTCCATTTCGGGACCTCGTGGACGGTATAGGCGATCATGTCGACGATCAGCCGCAGCGAGTGTTCCGGCGGAAAGATGTGAGTGCCGCGCGAGAGGTACTCCTTAATAATGTCGTTTTGCGTCGTCCCTTGGAGGAGCTTGGTGTCGGCGCCTTGTTTTCGGGCGACCGCGATATAAAGGGCGAGCAGCCAGGCGGCGGTCGCATTAATCGTCATCGAGGTGTTCATCTTTTCGAGAGGAATACCGTCGAAGAGGGCGGTCATGTCGGTGATATGCGAGATCGGCACGCCGACCTTCCCGACCTCGCCGCGCGAGATGATGTGGTCTGAGTCATATCCGGTCTGCGTCGGCAGATCGAAGGCGACGGAAAGGCCCGTCTGCCCCTTGGCCAAATTTTTCTTATAAAGCTCATTCGAAGCCCGAGCGGACGAATGCCCTGAATAGGTGCGCATCAACCAGGGGTTTTCGCGGGGGGGTGGCATGATGAAACCGACTCTAGGGAATTAGATCTTCGGGGTCAAGGAAGGCTTAGACATCGAGGGCTCGCGCACTTTTTCTGTAGAAATAGAAAAAAGAAGGAATCCAGAGGCCGTCACCGACGACAGAGACGAGAAAGAGAATGGGTGGCATGTGATGCGGAAGAAGGTTTTCACTAAGGTCTCCTCTTAATGAGCAACCGCCGTTCGATCTCGAAGATCTTTTCGGGGATTTTTTCTTTGCCCAGGTCTTTTTTGTCGTTCTCTTTCAGGAAGAGATCGGCGCCGTATTTTTCCAACATTTCTTTGGGGCGGGCGTTTTTGAGGCCGATGAGTTGGATCGTGACGATCCCGGTGTTCGTGCCGGAAGGGCCTTCTTCTTTGGACAAGATCCGGCTGATCGGGTGGACGGTGTCGCCGGAGTAGGCGGGTTGGGTGTGGTAGCCTTCGGTGTAGCCTAAATCCCACAAGGCGTTTTCGCTCGTGTCGCGCGAGGCGAGTCCCGCCAGCCAGGCGAAGACTAAGCCGCCATAGACGACCGGCTGTCCGGTGCCGGAGAGTTTTGCTCCTTTGGTATAGAGGGCATCATAGTGGAGCGGATGGGTGTTCATCACTCGGTAGGTCCAAGGGAGATGCTCGTCGGTGATCGTCCGGCCGTTCGCGTGTAAAATAATCTCGCCGAGGGTGAAATCTTCAAAATAGGTTCGCGTGCCGGTCAGATGCGTCGGATACTTTCCCGAAGGGGAGGGGAGGTCGAAGCTCGGCTCCTTCGTCTCGGGGAAAGCCTGTTTTGAGCCTGCCGAAGTAGCCTGTCCTGAGCCTGTCGAAGGAACCATGATCTTGCGGTCGTATTGGAGGACCAGTTCTTCTTTTTGATTCAATCCGATCGTTCGGATCGTGACGATCCCCGGTTTCCCTTCGCCGCGCTCTTGTTTCTTCAACACCTTTGTGAGGGCTCGCAGCGTGTCTCCGGGATAAACCGCTTTGAGAAAATTCACCTGATAATAACCGAGATTGGCCATCGCCTTTTCGGAGTCGTTTTGGACGCCGAGGGAGAGGACGACGTTCATCACCATGAGAGGAGAGACGACCAAGTCTTTGAATCCGTGCGCCTTCGCGAATTCGGCGTTGAGATAGAGCGGATTCGCTTCCATGAACTGCGTGGCGAACTCGACGGCGAAGGCTCGATCGATCGTGATGCCTCGCGGATGGCAGAAGACTTCGCCTTCGACGAAGTCTTCGAGGATGCGGCCGTATTGAGGGGAGCGGGTTTTAGACAGATTGATCGGGGTCTCCTTAGCTCGCTCGATTTGTTTGGTGGTTGGCACCTTTAGGATAGACATAGATGACCTTTGCTCAAGTTGGCAAAACGGACAATAACCACTCCACATCCTGCCGCGCCTGATCGGCGTCGATTTGGGTGTATAATTCCGACGGTGGAAGTTCTTGGGCCTCGTCCCCGTAGAAGCTGGTCTCTCTTTCACGGCTGAGTCTTCGTGAGACCGAGATGATTCTCGGGATCTCGCTTTGGATTTTTTTGGGGAGTCTTTCTTTCTCTCTTGCCAGGATATTGCCGACGTCATGGAGTCTCGGAATTTCAAGACCGGCCCGACGCATCAGCCCTTTCAACATCAGTTCCACCGCTTCCTGGGCCCTTCGGACAACGAGATTCCATTCCTGTGCCTTATGATGTTGCTCCATCTCCTTGATGATCGATTTGGCTTGGGAAAAATAGGCGGCGGATAATTCTTGATTTGTCATATTAGCGGGGGTCCGGCTTCGCCGTCCGCCCCGAGCCCCCGGCCTTCGATTCGCTCGCACGGGCAAAGCCCGATGCGATCTCATATCCAACAAATCCATTATAGCGGTGGTCCGGCAAATTCAGAGGCTCGTTCGTATTCATAAAATCTCAAAAGTCTCTTCGGTGGAGGCGCCCGGTTTGAGATCCCAATAGTAAAACTTTCCCCACGGTTTGCGAATGGCGCCCGATTTTTTGATCCGCATCACGACTTTCCGCAGAATTTTTTTAAAAAAATCATCCCGGTCGAAAAGGATTTTTCCGTCGGTGGGGAGGTCAAGATACATCAGCGTGATCCGCTTCGCTTCTTCGGGTGTTTTGAGGTGACAATTCACCGGCGCGATACCTCCTTGAGAGGCAAAGGTGTCATAGATCGGATCAAGCATTGCCTGACGGAGCGTGCGGCCACGAGGGAGACCTTCGATGACGACCAGAAGATCGATATCGGAATCAGGTCTGGCATTGCCGCGTCCCACCGAACCAAAAAGAACGACGGAGACTAACCTTGCCGAGAAATGCTTCTTTAGGAGATCGGAGAAAAGTTCAGCCTGCGCCCTTAGACCCATGTCCCCATTATGGTGAAAGTTCAGCGACAGGCAAGATGAATTAAATATATTGTTTCAAAAGCGCCGGGGTGATCACTTTGAGCGCCAACACATCTTCGGCGCCTTCGAAGATCGAAAAGACGCGTGCATCGACGAAATAGCGGCTGACCGGATATTCTTCGGCATAACCGTAGCCGCCATGGAGCTGCAACGCCTCGCGCGTGACCCACTCGGACACCTTCGAGGCGTAAAATTTGATGAGCGACGCTTCCATGATACCGGGGGAGTCGCTGCGCGAACCCCCCCGAGCCCCCCGCCCGGATTCGCTCGCGCGGAGTGAATCCGACGCTCGCTCATTCCCCTTATGATCCCCGGCATCCATCAGTTGACACGCGTGATAGGTTGCTTGTCGGCAGGCCTGAATGAGCGCCGCCATTCGAACCAACTTGTATTCGGTCAACCCATATTCGCCGATCACCTTGCCAAAAACTTTCCGTTCGTCGGAATATCGCAGGGCCGCTTCAAAGGCGGCTTGCATGACGCCGAGGGCGCGCGCGGCGGTCTGAAGTCGTCCTCCGGCAAAGCCCTCCATCTGGAGATAAAAACCTTGCCCCAATCCTTTTTCCCCGCCGACGAGATTTTCTTCCGGGACCCAGTAGTTTTCAAAGGCGACTTCATAAGAATGCATGCCGCGATAGCCGATCGTCGGGATCGCCTTGCCTTCAATATTTCCGTTATGTTTCGGTTGGGTATGTTTAAATTCATGCCCTTCAAATCGTGGTTTTTCGGCAATCAAGATAGACATCCCTTTATGTTTTTTTGCCATGTCTGGATCCGTTCGACAAAGGACCATCAAAGTATCGGCGTAACCGGCGAAGGTGCACCAAGTTTTCACTCCATTAATGACCCAGCCCTTTTGACCGTTTAATTCCTTGCGGGTGGCGGTCACCTTCATCCCGGCGACGTCGCTTCCGAAGTCGGGCTCGGTCACGGCGACGCCCGCCATTCTTTCGCCGGAGGCGAGGAGGGGGAGCCATTTGATCTTTTGCTCTTCGGTGCCGCCTTTTAAGATCGCCTTGGAAAGGATCTCGGGACGAGTGATCAACGATCCGGCAATGCCGAGAGATCCGCGCGAAAGTTCTTCCGTGACGACCACCATGCCGGTGTTGTCCGGTTTGGCGTCGTCTTGAAAACCACCATACTTCTGCGGGATCGAAAGACCGAAACAGCCGAGCTCTTTCAATCCGTCGATAATTTCTTGAGGAATGAGAAGGTCATGGCGGTGAACCTTTTCGGCGATCGGCATCACTTTATCTTCCGCAAACTTCTTGAAGGTCTCGCGGAACATCTCGTGGTTCTGATCCAAACCATAGGTGCCGCCGCCGTTCGACGATTGGATCAGTTTGGCGATTCTGGAAATATTTTCAGACGCCAAGAGCTGCTCGACTTGCTGGGTGACTTCCGGTTTCCAAATGGTCTCCAGCAACTGCTTTTCATTGATGCCATAGGCGGCAAAATGAAAACCGAGTTTGTTGGAAAGGCTGGTGATCGTTTCGGCGGCGAAAAATTGCGCAAGGGTCGCTTCCAGCTCGCCGGAATTTCTTTCGGCGTAGGCGATGAGCTGTTCGGAGGCGTAGACCTCGGACGACATCCAGGCGAAGTCGTAGGCGGTCGTTTGAAAGCTATCGATGGAACCTTTTTGAGCGAGGTGCTTACCGGCGACGGCCAAAATCTGCTTGGCAGCAGAGATCCACTGCTTGGATGGATCTAAGCTCATGCGAAAAATGCCTTCTGGGCCGCTTCGGGGAGTTTTTGGCCGGAGATGTGGGCGGTCTGGACCAGCTCCCAATAGTAACGATAGGTCGCGCGGTCGTGGAGTTCTCCTTCGAACTGGATCGGGCCCCAGTTCGCTTCCTGGGCGTTCAGCAAAATCTGGCACCCCTTCTCGATTTTTGAATAATCGGGGACCATCGCGGCGACGATCGCGTCGATCTGGGTCGGGTAGATCGACCACATCCTTAGAAAACCGAATTCGTTGTGGGCGCGGGTCGCGTCGCCTTTTGTTTTTTCAAAATCCTTGAGGTCGAGGGTGACGTTGTGGGCCGGAACGATGCCGTTCGCCAGAGCCGCTGCGACGACGGTCGCTTTGGCGCGGAAGAGGAGGGCGTGTTCGAATTGCCCGGGCGACCGCATACAGTCGTCGGGAATCGCGCCGTGATGGCCCGAGACGAAATCCATCAGTCCGAAATCGAGAACCTGCATCCAGGGGAGCGCCGCGATTTCGAAGGCGTCTTTCAAGGCGCCGTGCGTTTCGATCAGGACGTGCACCGGGATCTGCCGCCCGAGACCTGCGGCCGCTTCGGCATGGCGCAAAGCGCTCAGCTGAATGCGCACATCGTCGACGCCGGCCTCCTTGAGCCGAGCGCCGGTGACCAGCCCCGCGAAGCCGCCGCCGATGAACGCAACGGTGACGTGGTCGGTCTTCGGGGCGCGCTCAACCAGCGCGGTGTAG
>Ga0209515_10010331_pt1 | contig 10411 bp, 9 predicted proteins | sample Subgroupgradi54m_FD_187454 | JGI IMG/M metagenome (GOLD analysis project Ga0209515, IMG submission 187454) | Subsurface groundwater microbial communities from S. Glens Falls, New York, USA - GMW60B uncontaminated upgradient, 5.4 m (SPAdes)... ...
TCAGCATGGGTCTGCCTCTCAACTTAAAACATCCTTATCAGCAGAAAGCGCGCCACAACATTTAGTGCGTCCGAAGCAAGCGGTAACAGGCCATATTGTTACAACTGAAGATTTAGAGACAGCGCTGGCGCAGATGGCAACAGACGATAGTGTCGTTACACCCGTTGTTCCTTTGGAACAATTTATAAAACATAAAAAAACGCTAGATCACGCTCTTGCTATCTTGAGTGCCTACCTAATGAGCCGGCTATTGAAAGAGGGCTTATTGCCTGCTGGAGAAATATATACCCAGCGCGCTCAGCTAAGCAGCATAAATACTTGGGCGGTGTTTAATCCAAAAAACACAACTGCCTTGTATCTTATTGATGCGATGGCAGGGGTTATCGTCAATTTGACCTCTCCAGCAGGACTAAACAGACTGGGCAATACCATCTGCACGCCTCAGGATTTACAAGATTGCAGAGACAGAGCAGGCAAGCAGGTACAACCCCTTAGCGACAAACCAAACTTTGATATGCTAGGCCTATTTCCTTCGCCAAGAGAATATAACACTGAGTTTCCAGCGCCCGCCTTTTACGCCTACCGCCCGCTCTTCGGAGATCAACTGGGGCATAACGCTAGGCGTTACAAAAGTACGAGAGTCTGTCGATTGATAGATGACAACTTTAATTTTGTTGGCGCTAAACAAGGGAAATATCTGTTTTCACCTGGCTTTGTGGGCGTGCGAAGCCAAGATGAGGAATCAAGCAGACTTGCTGCACTTAATGAGATGCCTCATGAGAAACCCAGCAGGCTTGCTACGCTTGATATCAATCCTATAACACCTGTTGAAGAAACGGCCCTATCGGTAGCGATAAATGAATTTTTCCAGAGGGTAAATGCCTGTTTACCTGATCAATCGCTCCGCACGCGCTTGTCCTGCTTTGGTCAGAATTTTGCGATATATCGACCTGTCAGTAGCGTCGGCGTGACAGGCACTTTAAACACACCAGGGATAAATTATGATGGGCAAGAAATCTCTTTGACAGGTGATTGCGCTTTATTTTCCGCCTATTTATTGACTACTTATTTACATTCAAACAAGGTGCCCGTAAAAGGTGTGTTCTTGCATAAGCAGATTGAGGATGCACCCGTGATAGTGAATGTGTCCACGACAGATACGCCCCAACAAGAGCAAATTATGTTGGCGGAAATGACCTACTGGCTTGAAGTGGTCACACCCGACAACAGTCGATATTTCATAGGCTCTGGTGGGATTTATCATCAGTCGGCAGGATTTTTTACTTCCGAAGGGCCTACCGTATTGTCTCAAGCAGAATATGAAGAAAAATTTGGTTTGTTAGCAACACTGTCTGCGCCTTCAGATGAGGCAACTGCGTTTTCAGCAGCGGCATCGTCTACGGCATCTGAAGCAACAACCTCTGCGCCGTCAACAGACGCTGATGCTCACTCATCATCTCCTCGTCGGCACAGCCTGTGGGCGCCAGCCTCTCCACTGCCCCCACCGTACTCGCCGCCTCAACAACCCTCAACCGATCGTTCAAGTTCACCATAGAAAAATTAAGTCCCGAATAGAAAGATTTATTTTTTTATTGAATGTAGCATGGATTGCTTCGCTTAACGTAGCAATCCATGCAAAACAAAAAACACTAACGACGTGGCGTGGATGCGGTAGAAGAGAACGGTGACTTTGCAAAATATTTTTCAGCGGGTATGTGTATTTTATCTAAACGCCTTGCAACATCCTTACCTAAATCAAGCACCTTCTGAAGATCTGGATTGCCAATCTTTTTTTCCATCTCTAAAGATTTTTCCACCCCCATTATCTCCTCCCAACATAGCTTGCGCAGGGAGGTTATATTTTTTTCTGAAAAAAGCGCGATGATGTCACTATTTTCCTCTTGCATTTCCCTTATCAGCCTGCGTGCAAGACGACAATCCAGTGCTTTGTTTGCCGCTTCTGCTGTCAAAAAAATTGTTTTTTCTGTATCTGGCCTCACCTGACCTCGCGAATAGCAGGCTTCTAAATTCGCTGACAACACCGCATGAATTAACGCTACATTAGGCGGACGCTCTTCTAAACTTTTATCTATCATCTGTCTTGATAAACTGTCGAATCTATCACTTCCTTCCTTGTGCGCTAACACCAATAAAAATAGATTACTTTGAGACTCTGGCACAAGATCTTGCTCAACCGCTTTTCGATACCAGTGAAACGCCTTAGAAAAATCTTTTTCTACTAGTAACCCTTCTTCATACAACCCATTTTCATATAAATAGCCCAAGCGATATTGTGCCTCTGGAGAACCGCTTTCAGCCGCCGCCTTATACCATACACAAGCAAGCAAATTATTTTTTGAAACACCCAATCCGTTTTCATACATATGCGCCAGCGTACACCGAGCGGTAACATTTCCTGATTCAGCCAACTTTGATATTTCTGGGTATCGCTCTTTCCAACTTTTGGTAGCCATCTTTTTCTCTTTTCTAGCTTGCGCGAAGCACGCGCCCATACCTTGATAATAGATTGTTTTTCTTTTTCTAAGATTAACTACTCAGGTGAATTATCCATTACGTGCGCGGCTGTTTTATCTGTGATACGGGGCCCAATGGCAGCGCACTGTCATCCCCAGCTGGACGAGGAAAAGCGGAGAGAGAAGGTGAAAAAACCAAAGTAGATTTGATAAATTGACGCCCCTGTTTTGCTGTCATATGGGGGCCATGATCACCCTCAGGCGATAAAAAAACACGATGCGGCGCGCAAGCCAATTTTCCTAAACGCTCAGCCGCATGATAAGGGACAGATAAATCACGCATTCCTTGATAAATCTCTATTATCAAAAACTGCCAAGCACTTGAATGTGTCATCCAATCTTGCGCGCACTGATACGCTTTTTTCATCAGTTGTAATAACGGCAATAAACCAGGACCATGCCCCCCGAACAAAGGCGATTGTTTTTGTGTGCGTAACACCGAAGGCGCCAAGTTACGCCTGCGAAAAGCACTCAATAAATTTAACCCCACCTCCCCTAACGTTTGTGTGATCGCAGGACAAAATAATTGATATTTTGTTACGCCAAGACTGTTCGCATAATCTGTTTCTGTTAAAGCAATCGCAGCCCCCATGCTATGGGCAACAACAGTAAACTCGCTTGATTGATGCATACGACGAATATAGTCCAACATGTCACGATAATATTGACGTAACACTTCCGGTGATATCGTGTCTTTTGAATAATGCACACCATGGCCCGGCCAATCTAATGCATAGACATGAAATCCTTCGCGTTGATATATTTCAGCTGCATGACGCATGCCTTCTGAACTATCATGCCAACCATGCATCAACAAGATAACACGATGTGCACTAACATACTGGGCAGGTTGTAACACCCAAAAAGCCAAATCAGAATGGCCTGAATGCACGCGATGATGTGTGGCTTTCACAAAAAAACAGAGGTTATAACGAAGATAATAGGCTACATCCGCCTTGAGCAAGGCGGTATCTAAAGAGACTGAATGGATGATGCCATCAAAAATAGCATTGAGCGTTTCGCCTGCTTCAAGTTGTGTTGTCATCCCCTGTTTAAGCAGATGTCTTTCGGCACGGAGTTTATGAATCGCCATTTCTTTTTTGGCACAGCAATTTAATGTGGTCTCTGCTTCAATCCGGCGTACACGCTGATCGTATGCAAAGTTAAGTAATAAAATTAAGTGTTTTTTTTGTAATGCGATGGGCAGACTCAACAGTTTATTACATGCACGATCATATTGCTTTTGACGTTTTGTTTCTTCTGTAAATTCATCACCCTCCCCTGTTAATGAAAAAATATGACGTCCTTCGTGCCAGCGTTGTGGATATTGAAAAAAACGCACATAAGATAAATTTGACATTGCTATACCTAGAATAAAAAAAGAGAGGGGTGGGATTTTATCAAAACTCCACCCCTCTTTGCGGTTATTTTTAATCGATCAATTAATTATTTTGTAGCGATTTACCTATTTCACTCCCTGCAAATGCACCCACGGCCGCACCTCCCACCGTTGCAAAAGCATTGCCATCACCCAAAGCATACCCCAAAGCGCCACCCGCAATCGCACCGGTAACTGCCCCGGTTTCTTGTTTGTTTTGCGAAAGTGTTTGGCAAGCTGATAAAAAAACCAAGCAGAATATAGCAACACCCGACAAAATCAACTTTTTCATCGTTTATCCTCCTAGACAGGTTTTCCCACTAAGTGTAGCCGGTTCTAGGGAAATAATTTGTGCAATGTTTAATCAGGGTTAAGCAGCCCTCGCTGCTGCAAAAAAGCATCTACGGTCGGGTTGCGTCCTTTAAAACTAAAAAAGGCCATCAAAAATTCACACACCCCCCCTTGAGACAAGATCAATTGCAAATATCGCTTTGCCACCGCCTGATTAAAAATACCTTCTGTTTGAAAACGATGAAAAATATCCGAAGACAATACTTCTGCCCATAAATAACTGTAATAGCCTGCTGCATATTCTCCGGCAAAAATATGCGAAAACCCACTCGAAAAACGGTTATATGAAGGCGTTGGCAGCACAGATAATTGTTTACGTAGCGCATTTAAACACGCATTCACGTCAGGTGGGTTTTGCTTGTCATATTCTGCGTGCAACTTAAAATCAAACAAAGCAAATTCAAGCTGACGCATTAAATCCATAGCACAACAAAAATGCCGCGCAGCAGATATGCGATCCCATAATGCATCAGGTAAATTTTCTGAGATAAAAACGATGGCTTCTTTTTCCCAACACCAATTTTCTAATAACTGACTGGCCACCTCCACAACATCCCACGGCACACCGTGAATCCCTGAAACAGAAGGATAATGTATCGTTGTCAATAAATGTTGTAAGCCATGGCCAAACTCGTGAAATAAGGTTAGCACTTGTTCATGCGTTAAATACGCGCCCGTTTGCGTTGGCAAATCAAAATTACAATTTAAATAAGCCACTGGTAATTGCATAATATGCGGTGTCACAATGCGATTTTTTGCTTCTGCCATCCAAGCGCCTTCACGCTTTTCTGCTCGTGAAAATAAATCAAAATAAAAACCACCGAGATGTTTATCATTTTCACCATAGACCGCATAAAATTTTACACTGTCATGCCACACAGACGTGTGAACTTCACGAATATCAATATTAAAAAGTTTTTTCACGATAAAAAATAAACCCGACACCACTTTTTTTAGCGGAAAATAGGGGCGTGTTTCTTCTTGATTCACATGATATTTTTCTAACTGCATTTTTTCGCGATAATACGCAACATCCCACGCTTGCAACGCCTCTAACTCGGCTTTGTCTTTCGCGTAACGCGATAAAATTTGCCATTCGGCTTTCGCCTTAGGGTGTGCCACGGCCACCAAATCATTTAAAAAAGTGAAAACCGCCTCTGTTTCTTTTAATACTTTGGTTTGCAAAGACAACGCAGCATAGTGTTGAAAACCCAACACTTCTGCCAAACATTGCCTTTTTAATAAAATTTCATTAATCAAAGGGCCATTATCCCATTGATTTTTAAAAGGCCCTTGATCTGATGCACGGGTGGTATACGCTTCATAAAATATTTCCCGCAATGGACGATGATGCGCATAGGCCATCACAGGAAAATAACAAGCATACTCTAACGTAAACCACCACCCTGATTTACCCCGCGTTTTCGCGTTTTCTTTTGCTAACGCTAACACGTGATCAGGTAACCCACTCAACAGCGCGACCTCTTCTGTGTAATAATGCCAAGCTTGTGTAACATCCACTAAATTTTCTTCAAACTGCGTTGTCAACTTACCCAGTGATTGCTGCAAGGCAGCATATTGTTTTTTTTCTGCTTCAGGTAAATGCACACCCGATAATCTAAAATCACGCAAGGCATCTTCAATCATTTTTTTTTGAGAAGCATTAAAATATTTAAAAGCCCGCGATAAGAAAACGCTTTCGTAAGCTTTATACACGGCTTCGTTTTGTGAAACAGCCGTATGGTAGTCAATGATTTTCGGTAAATTTTCTTGGTAAGCATCACGCCACTCACCCATTTTAACGGCATGCAAATGTGAAGCTAAGTCCCACACGGTATCAAGCGTCACCTCCAACAACATCATGGGCTCTACAAAATTTTCCCAGGTGTAGTCTGTTTGTTGTAAATACACAGCCATTTTATTTTTATTTTCTGCTAAGAGTTGATCAACCGCAGGGGTTAAATGAATAGGCTGAATCGCCTGAAAATCAGGCAAATCTTTTATTTGTAACAAGGGATTCATAGGCAGATCCTGAAGAAACTTCCTAACAGATTAAAAGTTGAGTTGTGATCTAGGGGTTGTTAACAATTCGCTAGGCTGACACAGCTTGATGAACACGCTCGAGAAGTATAAATATTTAAAGAACCGCTTCGATTCCTTTATTTTTTATCAAATTTAGCAACTTCAAAGAAGCCCCTGTGGGTTTTCTTTCGCCACGTTCCCACTGTTTAACAGCAGCAAGACTAACATTAATTATCCTTGCAAAAACAGGCTGGCTTATCTTTGCGTGTCTGCGAATAGATTTAATTTCAGTAACTGACAGTTTAGGTGTTTCAGTTAAACAAAGCGCATCGAATTCTCGCATAGTCGTGATATCAAGGGCACCCACTTTATGTAAATCTGTTGCCATACTGTGCGCTTCTTTAAGTAACCTTACGCTTGTCTTATCGATCTTTTTCATTATTTCACCTCTAATAAGGTTTTACTTCCCAACAACGTATTGAGCATCTCGTTGCTTAACATTAAATAGCTTTTTGCCAATTGCTTATATATTTTTTCTTCTTCCTTCGTAATATTACTACGGTCGTTTTTTGAAAAGCCAAAAACATAAACGGCACGAGAAGTTTCTTTAAAAGCAATAAGGGTTCTATACCCACCCCTCTTCCCCTGGCCTGAACGAGCCACACGTTTTTTCACTAACCCGCCGCCTAAATCTGCATCAAGCAAGCCAAATGCTATCTCCTGAACAGCGTCTTTTAATGATTGATCGGTGACATCCTCTTTTTTTGCCCACTTTGAAAAGCTTTTAGTTTTGAAAATTCTCATTACTTACAATCCCTGTAGAAATATAATACATGGTATCCTATTTTTCAAATGGTACGTGAGCTCGACATTACCGCAACACATCACCCGTCAAGGCATCACAGATGGTCGTGGGCTTTGCCAAGCCCCCCGTCTTGCCTTGCACAATATAATCTACTTGTTCGTCAAAATAATGTTTCACTTCAGCCGCATTCACCGCAGGTGGCAACCCTTCCGGGTTTGCACTGGTAGAAATTAAAGGCTGCCCATATGCACATGTTAGTTGCACCACAACAGGATGATCACTGACTCGAATCGCCAGGGTATCGTGTTTGCCACGCACCCATGCAGGCACCCAAGGCGCCGCAGGAAATAACCAAGTAACAGGCCCTGGCCATGTTGCAAAAACGGCTTTCATTTTTTCATCGGGCAAAACACCCACCCATTGGCGCAATAAATTAAAATCATGCGCGACTAAAATGAATCCTTTTTCTTGCTTGCGATTTTTTAAAGATAAGATTTTCTGCACCGCTTCTTCAAATAAAGGATCACACCCTAAGCCATACACCGCTTCTGTTGGATAAGCGATAATGCCTCGCCGTTTTAATGTTTCAACGGCAGATTCAATTTGAAGAGAAACGGATTTCATTGCAACGCACACGCAAGATCGTGTTGCAAATCTGCAACCGCTTCTACGCCCACAGAGAGTCTAATAAACCCATCTGTAATGCCTAATTGCGCACGCTGCTCAGGTGGAATAGCGGCATGAGTCATGATGGCAGGATGTTCTATTAAGCTTTCTACCCCACCTAAACTTTCAGCTAACGTAAAAATTTTCACACGCGATAGCATTTGACAGGTTTGCGCTAAATCCATTTTCAACACCACAGAAATCATGCCACCAAAAGCAGCCATTTGTTTTTGAGCTAAAGCATGTTGCGGATGACTTTCAAGACCCGGGTAAATCACCCGCGCTACTTTTGGATGCGCTTCTAACCACCGCGCCAAGATAAACGCATTTTCACAATGTTGTTTCATACGCAAGGGTAAGGTTTTTAAACCACGCAACACTAAAAAACTATCAAAAGGCCCCGCAACAGCACCAATGGCATTTTGTAAATAGGCTAACTTTTTTTGTAAAGCTTCGTTTTGTTTTGCCACCACCACACCGCTGACCACATCAGAATGGCCATTTAAATATTTTGTAGCAGAATGCAAAACCAAATCAAAACCTTGCGTGAGTGGACGCTGCAAAATGGGGCTTGCAAAAGTATTATCTGCCACACTCAATAAGTGATGTTGTTTTGCAATTTTCGCAACAGCTGCAAGATCAATGAGCTTTAACATGGGATTACTGGGCGTTTCTACCCAAATCATTTTCGTGTTATCACGCAGTGCATTTACAATCGCTTCCGGCTGTGACATATCGATAAATGAAAACGTTAACCCTGCCGAGCGTTTACGCACATTTTCAAATAAGCGATAACTGCCTCCATATAAATCATCAGACGCAATCACATGATCGCCTTTATCTAACAACTCTAATACCGTGCTAATCGCCGCCATTCCTGAAGCAAATGCATAGCCTTGCGCCCCCTCTTCTAAATCTGCAACACACGCTTCATAAGCGGCGCGTGTAGGATTGTGTGTACGAGAATATTCATAGCCTTGATGTTGGCCTGGGCTAGTTTGTGCATAGGTTGAGGTTGCATAAATGGGTGTCATCACTGCACCCGTTACAGGGCAAGGCGCTTGCCCCGCATGAATTGCACGTGTTGCAATATCTAATTTTTCTGTCATAAAAACCCTTTTTCTTTCATCCACTTTTCATCTACAAATTTCGTTAAATAATTACGAATCGAGTCAGGCAAAATAACCACGCAGCGCTGATCTTTTTTTAATTGTGTTGCAACCTGCAACGTCGCCCACATAGCCGACCCAGAAGAGCCCCCTACCAACAAACCCTCTTCTTTAATTAATCTTCTTGCCATCAAAAAAGAATCTTTGTCATTGATTTTAATGTATTCATCCACGTACGCATTTTCTAACACGTCGGGGATAAAATCATACCCTATTCCTTCTACATAATAAGATTTTATCTCTGTCCCTCCGCCTAAAATGGAGCCTTCAGGATCAACCCCCACGATTTTTATGTTGGGGTTTGCTTCTTTCATGCGCTTGGCAATGCCCGTGATCGTGCCACCTGTGCCTGCCCCTACCACGACCATGTCTACCTTGCCTTCCAAATCATCCAAAATTTCTTGCGCCGTTGTTTCATAATGTGCACGAGGGTTTGCTGGGTTGCTGTATTGATCCAAAATATAAGCATCTGGAATAGATTGCTGCAAACGTTTGGCTAAAGAAATGTGGCTTTCTGGCGAATCGTATGCTGCTTCTGTCGGAGTACGATAAATTTTTGCACCTAATGCTTCGATAACCACTTGTTTTTCATGGCTCATTTTTTCAGGCATGGTAATGATAACGTGATATCCCCTTACCGCACCTACCAACGCAATACCCACACCGGTATTACCTGAACTAGGCTCAATCAAAGTAAACCCAGGTTTAATTTTCCCTGCTTTTTCAGCTTCTATCACCATTTGATAAGCAATGCGATCTTTAATAGACCCGCCTGGGTTCATGAATTCACATTTGCCATACACCTCGCAATCTAATGGTGCAGCGATTTTATTAATTTTGACTAAAGGGGTGCGGCCTATCGATTGCAAAATGGTGGGAACCAACATAAGGAGTCCTTTTTTGGAAATAAATTACGTGATTACTCAATGGCGTCAACCTAAGCGCAATAACAGATTTTTTTCATCTCTCCAAAATGGATTGCTTCGCTTACGCTCGCAATGACGGCCCGGAGGGAAAATTGATTTTACCGCTTCATCAACGCCGGCGAAACCTCAGCAAGATGAGGCTTGCTGCTTGGGCCCCCACCGATATCACCAAGACATTGCGTCACGGGTGTCAACCTTAAGTCTCTACGAGCAATTGTTTAATTCCTATTTGCCAAAACAACGCATGCACATTGTGAAATTGTTTTGACTGCGGATCGTTGCTGAAACAATAAGCCTCTGCGTCAAGTTCTTTAGCAATCTTTTGTAACGTGGTTGTTGCCGTTTCTACAATGAGAGCGGTGCTTTTAATTTCTATTAAACAAAGTGGTTTTCCTGGACGCTCTAAGATTAAATCAATTTCCAGATCATCCTTTGTTTGCAAATAACTAAGTTGGTAGTCAGGTTGATAATAGTTTATTAATTTATAAATTTCGGCAATCACAAAGGCTTCAAAAAGATCGCCATAATAACTTGTTTTTTGTTTTATCTGTAAACTTATA
>Ga0209515_10010333_pt1 | contig 10410 bp, 8 predicted proteins | sample Subgroupgradi54m_FD_187454 | JGI IMG/M metagenome (GOLD analysis project Ga0209515, IMG submission 187454) | Subsurface groundwater microbial communities from S. Glens Falls, New York, USA - GMW60B uncontaminated upgradient, 5.4 m (SPAdes)... ...
ACAATATTGAGTCGATCAACAACGCAATTCTTGAAGCAAAGGCAGTGTTCAATAAGCCTTCGGTTATTATTGCAAACACAATTCCGGGCAAGGGTGTTGATTTTACCGAGCGTCGCTTTGAGTGGCATGGCAATCCTCCCGGCAAAGGTCCTGCTGATGTGGTGCCCAAGGAAGAGCAGGGGAAAGTTGCGCTTGCCGAGCTCCGCACCCTCCGCGGTTTAATTAAATCAGAACATGAATAATATGAACCTTGTACCTATTAACCCAAAAGTTTTTGATGCTGATGTTTCAGGTGCTCCTATTCGCAAGGGGTATGGTGAAGGACTTGCACAAGCAGGCGAACAAGATCATCGCATTGTTGCACTTTGTGCCGACCTCACCGAGTCTACACAGATGCATCTCTTTGCAAAAAAGTTTCCTGAGCGTTTTGTTGAGATTGGTATTGGTGAGCAATCCATGGCTTCGGTTGCATCGGGGCTTGCGGCAATGGGAAAGGTTCCGTTCTTCTCTTCGTACGCAATGTTTTCTCCGGGGCGCAACTGGGAGCAGATTCGCACAACAATTGCCTACAACCACGTGAATGCAAAAATCATTGGTTCACATGCGGGAATTTCTGTTGGACCCGACGGTGGAACACATCAAGCAATTGAAGACATGGGCATCATGCGTCTCATTCCTCGTATGGTCGTCATTGCACCATGCGACACCATTGAAGCAAAGAAAGCAACGATTGCCGCAGCGCAATATGATGGCCCTGTATACATTCGTCTTGCACGCGAGGCGACACCAATTGTGACCACTGAAGAAACTCCTTTCGCAATAGGGCAAGCACAACTTTTCTTTACTCCTAAAGAAGGGCTCCCTGCACAGGCGGCAATTTTGGTAACCGGCTCACTTGTCTACAACGCCCTCATGGCAGCAAAGCGACTTGAGGAAGAAGGCGTCGGCGTGAAGGTGCTCAATGTGCCCACAGTAAAACCTCTGGATGAGGAGGCAGTGCTCGCCATTGCGCAAGAAGTTGGAGCAATCGTAACGGTCGAAGAGCATCAAATAAAAGGAGGGCTCGGGGGAGCAGTGGCAGAATTTCTCGCACGCACGCACCCAACCAAGCAAGAGTTTGTCGGAGTGAATGATCAATTTGGTCAGTCCGGTACACCAGACGAGCTCGTCGAGCATTATGGCATGGGCATTATCTCAATCATGGATGCAGTGAAGCGCGTTATCGCACGATAATATATAATAAGAAGGAATATTCAAGCGCCAATGAGCATGCAAAAAGACCAACACACACAACGTCACTTCCTTTCCCACACGCTCACTCATTTGGGTGCAGTATTTTTCATTTTTGTTGTTGCATTTATCATCGGTTATACAAATCATGTTCCCGTAACTGTTGAGCGCAATCATCTCAGTGCGGCTGATTTCTTCTCATTGAGCTTGCTCGGCACATCATCAAAAAGTCTTTTGGAGATAAATTCTCTTGAAAATTTTAAACTCATTGCGGAGTCGAATAGTTTTGCAACAGCAACCCCTGTGTATGTTTCTTTCTCCGTATTTCCCGGTCTTGTTGATTGTTCGGGGGGTGAACCAAGAACAAGGGTAAATTTTGCTGTCTTCCCTACAGGCACGGGAAGCTTCACTTTAAGTAAATCAGCTTTTGGTGTGTCGAATATTTCCTCAGGTGGACACACATTACCCAATGGTAGTTATTTGTGGGTGGGCACACCAAGTGCGGGGTATACTGCGCTCGGAGACACCTCAGGAACTTTTGAATTACATGCACTTTGTTCAAATGCTATTGCACTCTCGACATGGGAAGTCGCAACAAGTACAAGCGATATTCCCCTCAGTGCATTTATCGCCACAACAACATCAGAGAAATTGACTTCTTCAGATTTGCTTATTCCGGCAACAGTGCCCACTTCTTTTGCAACATCAACGAGTGCAACAATTTCCGTATCCTCATCTTCAAATCTTGGGGACACCATCATTGTTCCACCATTGACGACAACAAGTTTGCCGATAATTACCTCTCCTCATATTGTGAGACCGACTCCGGTGAATGCTTCACCAACAATGCCTACGAGAGAAATAATGCGCCCGACGAGTCTTCGCGGTACTGCTTCTCCAGTTACAACAGGGAAGCCATCATTGTCCTCAACTTCATTCAAGATGTTTCTGAATAATCAGCCTGTCACTGATCCTGTCCCTTCTTTTGACGCCGACACCGTCGAGCTTCGCCTCACGCTTCCTGAAGCAAAGAAGGTGAATTTTGTTGCTCGAGATGAGCATAGTGTTGCGATACCGCTCGGCAATGCGGTTATCGATGAGTTGCTCACTTTTCGTGGCGCGCATGTTTGGACATATGCATGGGATACGACGGATGTTCCCGAAGGACTTTACCGTGTTGGTGCGCACATTCTTCATAGTGACGGCACTACTCGCGATGTTCCTCCAAAGATGATTCGCATCAATCATTCTCAAACACAGGACAACACACTTCATAAAGAGGATGGTTCACCGAAAGTGATGTCTCCCGAAGAGCGCAAGGTAATACTCACTCGCGTCACTGCCCCAAGTCTCTGTGCTACCTCTGAAGAGTGTCGTATTTTCTGTGCGCAATATAAAGAAAGCATGGCGCAGTGTACAGGCTTTGCCCAAGAGCTCGTACCGCGCACAATCGCCACTCCGCCATCTTTGGTTGATAATATTCCCGACGAGCGTCTGCTTCGTGTGCTTCGCGATGCGACAAGGCGCACGAGAGATATTCCTGATGTTATTACCAAGCCTGCTGAATTAAAATCTTTTTGTACCGATCCGTCTCATGTTGTTGTATGTGCAAACCTCCTCACACAGAATGACCTTGCAACCGCTGAAGGTATTGATGCACGCAAGGCAACAATGGAAACTGCGCGTGCAGAAATTCAAAAAGTATTTAGTGATCGTATCGGTACGCGAGCATTTATTGATTCTGATGGAGATGCTATCAGTGATTATGATGAGATAAATATTTATCACACAAATCCTCAGGATGTGGACACGAATCACAATGGCATTCGTGATGATGCGGAAATTCTCGCACATACCAACCCGCTGAGTTTTCATGCGACGAGTACCGGACTTTCAGGGACAAGCACGCTGAACACTGCGGAAGGTGAAGGTGTGACAATGGAAAACCCTCTTGTTGCAGGAAGTGTTGAACCAAAACTACTTACACTTGCCGACGTGTCTGTTGCTGAAGTGGGCATCGGCGCAAAGGGGACAAGCACTGCAAAGAAGCTCACATTTTCAGGAAATGCACCCGCCAATAGCTTTGTCACACTCTTTATTTTCTCAAATCCGATTGTTGTTTCAGTAAAAGCCGGTGCAGATGGTTCATGGACATACACGCTCGATAAAGAACTTCCCGATGGTGCACATCAGGTGGTGAGTGCACTTACAGACGCGGGGGGGCGTATTCTCGCAAAGTCTGAGCCGTTGCCATTTGTTAAAGTTGCGGCCGCAGTGTCGGTAGGGAGCGAAGGGCTTATTTCCACACAGGAGGCACCAAGTCTTTTCTCAGGCTCCTCACTGTATACGTTTATTGTTATTATGATTGCACTTGTCGGACTTGCGTTTTCAATAATTGGATTCATTGTGCATCGTAAACGCGATGAAGAGATACCGCTTCAATAAACCATGAAAGACTCGCTGGATATTTTTACTCGAGGGGTTCGGTTCGTGCGCAACAATCCGCAGATTATTTACACACTCTTTCTTGTTGTTGCGATTCCTTCCGCGTTCTTCTTTACCAGTGAGCAGTTTTTGAAAGTTGCTCGCGAAAATCAAGATCGTCTTGAGCGAGGGCGTATTGCACTCTTGCAAGAGACATTTCTTGAATTTCTTCCCGCACATCTTGATGGTCAATATTTGCACGAGCGCATTCTCCATGTTGCACAGAAGAATGAGACACTCGATAATTTTCAAATTATTCTCAACAGTACTTCTTCTCCCAGTGAAACCACCATCTTCTCTTCATTAAAGAAAGAAGAAATTGGCATGGTATTCATTCCCGACGAGACGACGACTGTTCTTTTGGGATTTGCGCTTGCCAACGAAAAAGAATCATTTGCTTTTCTGTATGCTAATCAGTATGGACGCGCATGGAAATCCATACATGCTTTTTCCATTTTTGATCCTATAAGCGGTGTCTCACAAAAAGGATACATTGTTACCGATATTTCAATGGCACAAGCTGATGCGGTCGCAAAGCAGAATATTCGCAATGCCTACATAGTGCTTGGGCTTATCGTGCTCCTTATTATCATTCTCTTGGCACGACAGGCACGTATTATCGACTATGCAACACTCTATACAAGATTGAAAGAAGTTGATCAAATGAAGGATGATTTCGTCTCGATGGCGGCACATGAACTTCGCACACCCCTCACGATTATTCGCGGGTATGTAAGCGAGCTCGGGTATCTCAATAGCGCAACTGAGGAAGACAAAAAGAAAACATATCTCTCCAATATCGACAATGCAGCGACGCAATTAAACTCACTGATAGGAGACATTCTCGATGTCGCACGACTACAAGAGGGGCGCATGTCTTTTCGTTATACTAATGTTGATGTATCACAGGACATCGAGACAGTGGTCGCATCTCTCGCACGTCCCGCACAAGATAAGGGACTCACGCTTTCCTATGAAAAAATTGCTCTTCCTCAAATTGCTATCGATGGCGACCGCTTCCGCCAAGTACTGATCAATCTTGTTGGGAATGCGATTAAATATACTCCTTCAGGTGGCGTAAAAGTACTCACCAGCATTGAGCGTGGACGAGTGGTTATTCGTGTCTCGGACACTGGCATGGGTATTAGCGCAACGGACCAGGAAAAATTATTCCAGAAGTTTTTCCGCGTGAAGAATGTTGAAACTGACGCCATCTCGGGTACAGGTCTTGGTCTCTGGATTACTGCAACAATGGTCAAAACAATGAAAGGAACAATTGGCGTCGAATCAATCAAAGGCAAAGGCACCGATTTCATTATTAGTTTTCCTGTTGTAGGATAAAATATTTTGTGATAGTCTCATCACGGTAAATAGTTCACTTAAAGAAAGGAATACTCTTATGACTCAAATCAATAAAGCACTCGCAAATTTTTTCTTTGAAATGCGTCAACTTCGCGAAGAGCAGCGCTCCGGCTGGCAACTTATTGGTATTCCCAATAAGGAAAGTGTTGCCGAGCATTTACTTCGTGCGGCACAAATTGCTTTTGCTCTTGCAATACTCGAAGGTTATCCCAACCCAGAGAAAGTAGCGACAATGCTTGTTTTTCATGATATTGGTGAAGCACGCATTGGTGACAATCATAAAGTCACTGCGCGATATCTTGTTGATGTGCGCGAAGAGGGTGCAGTTATCGATCAGACAGAAGAGCTTGGTGCTGTGGGGGAGCGCATTCTCGAACTTTGGAAAGAGACTGAAGATCGTATCACACAGGAAGGTATTATTGCTAAAGATGCTGATTATCTTGAGTGTGCCTTCACTGCAAAAGAGTATTATGATCAAGGGCACGTACTTGCCGCTGATTGGTTTAATAACGTGAGAGCCGCACTCAAGACTCAATCAGCAAAAGACTTGTGTGATCAAATGCTCACCATGAATGCACATGAGTGGTGGAAAGGACTCAAAAAGCTTTCCTGATTAAAAACTCCCTGTGGTATAGGGAGTTTTTCTTTTGTGCTACAATTCTTTATATGCAGAAAGATGTAAAGAAAATTTTGCACAGCATAAGGTTTGCTTGTACAGGACTCTGTCACGCCTATAAAGGTGACAAGAGTTTTCGCATGGAGATAAACTACGGATTCCCGATTTATATTATTGTCGGCTATATTCTTGCACCACTTTCACCCATTGAATGGCTCTTCTTTATTTTTTCTTATGTACTGATCCTTCTCGTGGAGCTCATCAATACCGCATTTGAAAAAATGCTTGACCGCCTGCATCCCGAAGAACATGAACTTATCGGTCGCAGTAAAGATATCGCCTCCGCGGCGGTACTCATTGCTTTCCTCTTTGCAATCATTGTGGTGGGAGTGCTTGCTTTTTCATGTGAGTACGACGTTGCCTCGCTCGATACTTATGTCATCTCCAATTAACCTCTTCCATGCGGTATGTCATTCCGGCCTCCGAGCCGGAATCCATGCTGAGTAAACGCAATGTGGATTCCGGGTCAAGCCCGGAATGACAAGAGAAGTGGTTAATTGGAGATGGTATTACAATAGATTCTTTAGGTCTAATAAATAAACGGAGCAGATGCTCCGTTTATTTTCCTCTTCTTGATTTGCGCTTATTCAACGCTGATTTCTTTTGCTACATAATCTGTGGGACGTTCCGCAAGATATTTTTCAAGGGCTTCGCGGGTCAAGAGTCCTGTTTGTGCACCGACATGTTGCACCACATTCATTGAGTTGATCGGTCCCCATTGAAGTGCCTCTTCGAGTGGTTTGCCGAGCGCGAGTGCAACGGTGATAGTAGAGGAGCAAGCATCTCCCGCACCGGTGCGTGATACGGGTGGCTTTGGATCAGGATAGGGAGGCATGAAATATGTTTTCTTTGTCACGCTGTCATATGCGTATGCACCTTTCGGTCCATCGGTGACCACGGTAATTTTTGGTCCAAGTGCCGACATCATCATCGGGAGCTTTGCCGGATTGATTTCGGTTGTACTTAAAATAATACGCGCCTCTTCGACATTACAAAAGAAAATTTCCGTGCATGCATAAAGTTCAGCAAGGACATCTTTGCCCATTTTGATTTGAAATGTACCCGGCTGGAATGCAAGCTTCACTGTGGGGTGTGTTTTCAAGTATGTTGCAATTTCCTCGTGATAGGCAAGTGAGTCTTCGCCGACCGAAGAAAAGTAGAGCCACTTCGGCGTTCCCACATCGGGGAGTTTGTAGGGATACTTTTCGTGCTTGATGAGAATAGTACGCTCTGCATTGTGCATAAGCACATAATGATAATTCGAGTTCATTCCTTCATGGGTGCGGACGAAGCGCGTATCGACACCTTGTTTTGCTAATGTCTCAAGAATTTCCTTGCCGTGACCATCGCTTCCCACGTCAGCGACAAATGCCGTGGAAAGCCCAAGGCGCTTTGCAGATACTGCGGCGTTTGCTGAATTACCCACTGCAGGAATTACCGTGACGGATTCATAGGGCACCTTTGCGCCGTTGGCAAAGCAGAGCTCTTCATCCACAACGCCTTCGCTGTTTTCACTACGGAAGACACTTGCTTGTTTGATGTTAATAAATGCGTCGGTCACCGTGTCGCCAATCGCAATAAAGTCAAATTGTTCTTGTTCGTTCATAGGGTAAAATATGTTTATAAATTTAGGTTTTATTATATCATGTCTCCGTAAGAGTCTATCCACAAGAGCAAAAGTCTATTTTCCTTTAGAGGCTAATTTGGTACAATACGAAGCATATGAATCCCGTAGTAGAAAATGACATCATACGAGGGATTTCTTTATATTAAACACATATTTATAAAAATGATCTAATCTCAATCAAGAGAGTACCGTCATTTTTCACCACAGGATGAACACAGCACAACTTGAAGCAACCGCACGATATCTTGTCCAGCCGGGACGAGGTATTCTTGCCGCCGATGAATCAAACGCAAGCGCAAATAAACGCCTTGCTGCAGTGAATGTCGAGCAAACCGAAGAGAATCGTCGACTCTATCGCGAGATACTCCTTACTACTCCCGAGGCAAAGGATATTCTCTCCGGTGTTATTTTTTATGATGAAACATTTTGGGAATCAACAAGTGAGGGGAAGGCATTTCGCGATGTACTTGCTGATGAAGGTATTCTTTCGGGAATTAAAGTTGATGAAGGCCTTATTGATTTTCCCGGATTTCCCGGCGAGAAGCTAACCAAGGGACTCGACGGTCTTCCTGAGCGTTTATCAAAGTATGCTGAACATGGTGCACGCTTTGCAAAATGGCGCGCACTCATCACCATCGATAATGACCAGGGAATACCCACCGATGAATGTATTGATGCGAACGCAGTGATTCTTGCCCGCTATGCCCGCTTGTGTCAGGAGTTTGATATCGTTCCTATTGTTGAGCCAGAAGTGCTCTTCGATGGTACGCACGCACCTGATACGTGTGAGGCAATTATGCGCCGTGTTTACAACGCACTTTTTGCTGCACTCAAAACATATCGTGTACATTTGCCCGGCACAATCTTAAAGACAAGTATGGTGCTTCCTGGAAAAGAATCGGGAATTGCGCTTGACCCACGCGACGTTTCCGAGCGCACGGTGCGCGTCTTGCATGATCTCGTGCCTCACGAACTCGGGGGCGTGGTCTTCCTCTCCGGAGGGCAGACCCCTTCACAGGCATTTCTTAACTTGAATGCTATCGCACAAAAAGGTCCACACCCATGGGGATGCACGTTCTCTTATTCGCGCGGACTCCAAGACCCTGTGCTCAAGTACTGGGCAGAGCATCGCGACAATATTGATGATGCAAAAAATATTTTTGCACACCAGCTCGTGATTGCTCGCGACAGTGCAAGTGGAAAATTAAAAACAGAATCTTTGGGCGGAGATTTTGTTTCGGGAGGTCAGGATCAATAGATATACTTTTTTAAAAATAAACCTTATCACATGAAAACAAAAACATATAGAAATATTTTCAGCACATTTGCTGTTTCACTTGCGATGTTCGGTGGAGCAGCAACTGCGTTCGCCGCAGCGCCAACCGATTACACCAACTATTGGTCTTTTGAAGATGCGGCAGGAGGCATGGTCACTGATAATGTTGCGGGAAAAAACGGCACACTTGTCGGAACTTCTCCGGGATTCGGATGGACATCAGGCAAAGTTGGCACTGCTCTTGCGATGGATGGACTCGCAGGGGAGTCAGTCAGTCTTCCTGATAATCTTATTACAGGGACTTCCGGTTCACTTTCACTTTGGTTCAACATGAATGAACTCTCAAATCGCAACACGATTTTCTCTATGAGCGCAAAAGTGGAGAATCATTCCTATATGAGTTTCTTTGTCGATCTTGATGGTCGTCCAACAATTAAATATCAGACCGACCCGAGTGTTGTCGAGAAAACAACACAAGGCAATCGTATTTTAAATCGCAATGAGTGGTACAACCTCGTCATCACGAGCGATGGACTCAAGTACACACTCTATGTCAACGGCGAGCAATTTGATTTTCTGGGAAGCAACACCGGCAAGTGGTTCAGCCCACTTTCGCCAAGTTATACTTACCAGTATGCATTTGGATCGGGTGTGAGTTATGTTCCCGGAGCATTCTCCGGCTACATTGATGACGTGCGTCTCTTTGGTCGTTCACTCAGTTTTGATGAAGTACAGAATATCTATAACGAGGGAAATATTGGTGTTCCGCTCGCCCCACTTGCAATTCGCCCCGCACTTTCCTTCACTGTGTCGCAAGATCAGATTGCTTCTGGTGGTGCAGTGACGCTTATTTGGAATGCAAACAAAGTTGATGGTTGTTTGGGAAATGGTGACTGGACGGGGACTACCGCAACCTCGGGCATCAAGACCTTTACGGGTATCGTCAAGAATACCAGCTATACATTATCGTGTTCAGGGAAGGGTGGTACGGTCGCTTTGACGCGCACCATTACCGTGAGTACCTCGACTCCTGCGATTGGAACAACGGGAACAGGTACAAGCACTGCTCCAACAATCACATGGATTCCAGTCGGCGGCGCCCCAGCCCCAGAGCCTCCCGCAATGACCCCTTCCTCATTCACCAAGCTCAATATCGACTTGCGCGTTGGTTCGCGAGGTGATGATGTGGGCGCACTTCAGGCATTTCTTGTTCGTCATGCATATCTTTCCGCTCATTTACCGAGGGGATATTTCGGCCCTGCAACAAAAGCAGCCGTCATCAAATTCCAAAAAGCATACAACGTCAACCCTACTGGTTTTGTTGGACCACTTACTCGCGCAAAGATTAGTGTCACTAACTAATACGTAAGTCCTAATTAATCAATAATAAATTTATTTTTTTCTATGCCTACAATTTATGTCACGCGTCGCATTCCTGAAAACGGACTTGCGATGCTTCGGGAGAAGGGGTTTACACTCGATGTCAGTGAAAAGGATGGTGTGCTTACGAAAGATGAATTATTGGGTGCACTCAAGGCGAAACCTTACGACGGCGTCCTCTGTCTTTTGACCGATACTATCAATGCAGAAACATTTGAAGCTGTTCCGAGTGCAAAAATTTTCGCCAATTACGCTGTGGGGTACAACAACATCGATGTACCTGCAGCAAAAACGCATGGAGTGGCGATCACCAACACCCCGGGAGCGCTCACCAACACCGTTGCCGAACATGCGATGGCGCTGATTATTTCCGCA
>Ga0209515_10010335_pt1 | contig 10410 bp, 10 predicted proteins | sample Subgroupgradi54m_FD_187454 | JGI IMG/M metagenome (GOLD analysis project Ga0209515, IMG submission 187454) | Subsurface groundwater microbial communities from S. Glens Falls, New York, USA - GMW60B uncontaminated upgradient, 5.4 m (SPAdes)... ...
TTCGTACCAAAGTCGGATGAAAATATTCGTTCCTTTTTTGAGGCTCTCAATTTTCATTTGGAAGAGACATCTGTTGGGCGTTTTGAGGAAAGTGAAGAGAGTGTCAACCTTATGGTTTCAAAACCTTTCGGTTCTCAGCAATCTGGATTGGAGGAGGGTGAGGTGGAGTTGCTCCTGAAAAAAGCGGCATCTGCGTGGGATGATGTGTCTGCCACACCCCGTTATGAAGGGGTTTCCGTTTCTCGGCCGAACCTGCCGATCTTTTATGCCCCGGAGACCTACGAAGCCATACCGCTGGTAGCCCGAATTGGAAAGAAGTTTGTCGTTTTAGCCGATTCGCAGGAGGCTGAGTCGGCAATTCGGAATCTATTGGAAAGGATGGATATTTCCAGAAATCAGTATCGGATATGGCGCTTGAACGAAGAATTTGATCTTGCGAGGGCTTTGTTGAGAGTCGAAAAGGAGTTTCCTAGTGCCAATCCCTTTCTTGTGAAACCAACACCTTCCTGGTTTCAAGACCTGTTAAAACTGCTGGAAGAAGAAGGAATCATTCCAATAGGCCATTGGGATTCCGCTTTAGAATCCACTCGAGCGTTCCTACGGGCCGCGTAATCCATTTGGATCCTCGCTTTCGCGAGGATGACATTTCCTCTATAATGACCCCGTGTTGACCTACAATCTGCCGTCGGAGTTGATTGCGCAGGAGCCGTGCCAGCCGCGGGATGCGGCCCGGCTTCTGGTGCTGGATCGCGCGACGGACGCTGTCTCCCACCGAGTATTTCGCGACCTGCCGGAACTTCTCCAGCCAGGCGACTGCCTTGTCCTCAACGACACGCGGGTTGTTCACGCCCGGCTTTTTGGAACGCGGGCCGATACCGACGGCAAGGTCGAACTGCTGCTCCTTCAGCCGGAGGGAGATTCCACCTATCGCTGTTTGGGCCAGCCGGGCAAGCGGTTAAAGGAGGGGGCAAAATTACTGTTTAATCACGGATCGGTGCAGGCCGAAGTGGTTTCTGCCGTCGGCGGCACGCGGCTGGTCCGGTTTGAGGGGCAGCCGATCGATGAGGTGCTTGGCCAGTTAGGAAATGTTCCTCTGCCGCCGTACATCCGTCGGCCGGCGGATCATCGCGATGCCGATTGGTATCAAACGGTTTATGCCCGTTCACCCGGAGCGGTGGCGGCGCCGACGGCGGGGCTGCATTTCACCGAATCTCTTTTGGATGAGTTGCGCCGGGGTGGAGTCCAGATCACTTTCGTGACCCTGCATGTAGGATGGGGGACTTTCAAGCCGGTAGGGGAAAAGGAGATGAAGAGCGGGTGGCTGCATGCTGAGCGGTTTCAGATGCCGGCAGAGACAGCGGAAACGATCCGCCAAACGAAAGCTGCCGGCGGGCGGGTGATTGCAGTGGGAACGACGGTGGTGCGGGTGCTGGAGACGTTCGCCCTTCGACAGGCTCAGGACGAACGGGCAGAGGAGGGAACGACCGATCTGTTCATCCGGCCGCCGTTTCAGTTTCAGGTGGTGGATGGCATGATCACCAACTTCCATCTTCAGGGAACCAGTTTGCTTTATCTTGTGGCTGCTTTTGCAGGGGAGGAGAAGGTTTTGTCCGCTTACCAGGAAGCGATTCGCCGGCAGTATCGGTTCTATTCCTATGGCGACGCGATGTTGCTGGCGTGAGGGAGGGACAATGATCGAGTCGTTCAACGGAATCAAACCAGTGATTGATCCAACGGCGTGGGTTCATCCGCAGGCGCTGGTCATCGGCCGCGTGACGTTGGGTCCGCGCGTATCGATCTGGCCTGGTGTGGTGCTCCGCGGTGATATTGAGCCGATTGAAATCGGGGAGGAGAGCAACATTCAGGATCTATCGGTGGCGCATACCAGCCGAGGGGCGTCGCCAGTCAGGATCGGGAAGCGGGTGACTGTCGGCCACCGTGTGATTCTGCACGGCACGACGGTGGAGGACGATGCGCTGGTGGGGATGGGATCCATTCTGCTGGATGGATCGGTTTTAGGGGAAGGGGCGCTCCTGGCTGCCGGCGCGTTATTGGTGGAAGGGGCAAAAGTTCCGCCGGGATCTCTCGCAATGGGGGTTCCGGCCAAGGTGGTCCGGCCTGTGACCGAGCAGGGGCGGACCCGGATCCGCGAAGGCGGGAAGATCTACCTCGAGCTGCTGGAGGCCTACCGGAAACGTGTTTGAGCTTATCGCCCAAGATTCCAATACAAAGGCGCGTCTTGGAAAGCTGAAAACAGGACACGGCATTGTCAACACCCCTGCTTTTATGCCGGTGGGGACCCAGGGGACGGTGAAAGGCTTGACCGTGCAGGATCTGAAGACCTGCGGGGCGGAAATCGTCTTAAGCAACGTCTACCATCTCTCGCTGCGGCCTGGGCAGAAGATATTAGAGGAAGCCGGTGGCCTGCACCGGTTCATGGCGTGGGATGGGCCGATTTTGACCGATTCCGGCGGCTACCAGGTGTTCAGTTTGGCCGAGCTGCGAAAGGTGACCGACGAGGGGGTGATTTTTTCCTCTCACATTGACGGCGCGATTCATCACCTGACGCCTGAAAATGTGATCGCATTTCAGCAGGCGATCGGCAGCGACATCGTGATTCCGCTGGATGAGTGCGTCCGGTACCCGTGCGAGCGGGAGAAAGCCGAGGAGGCGGTCAGGCGGACCACCCATTGGGCGCAACGCTCAAAGGATGCGTTCACCCTAAGCCTGTCGAAGGGTGAACGGCGTCCCCTCCTTTTCGGCATCATCCAGGGAGCGACGTACCCGGACCTTCGCCGGGCATCGGTGGAGCAGATCATCCCGATCGGGTTTGACGGCCATGCCCTGGGTGGATTTTGCGTCGGGGAGCCGCGGGAACTGATGTTTGAACTGCTTTCGCAGGTGGTGGAGTTTTTACCGGCGGACAAGCCCCGGTATCTGATGGGGGTGGGGGAGCCGCTGGATTTGATCGAGGCGGTGGCCGCAGGAGTGGAGATGTTCGACTGCGTGGTTCCCACCCGCCACGGCCGAAACGGACTGGCCTACACCTGGCAGGGTCGGCTGAATTTAAGGCACGCGGCCTGCGCCACCGATCCTCGTCCGGTTGAGGCAGACTGCCAATGCGAGGTCTGCCGGACCTACAGCCGGATGTACATCCGGCATCTTTTTCAGACCCGGGAACTGTTGGGAATGAGGCTTTTATCGTTCCATAATCTCTGGTTCTTTTGTAAACTGATGGCTTCCATACGGCAGGCGATTACCGAGCAGCGATTGAATGAACTTCAGCGGCGATTGAGCGCCGCTTACCAAACACCTGTGGAGGAGATTGCCAGATGAATCCGTTCGTCCAGACAGCGCCGATCATCATCATCTTTTTCGTCATGTATTTCCTGCTGATTCGCCCGCAGGTGAAGCAGCAGAAGGAGTCGGTCCGGATGCAGTCGGAACTCAAGAAAAACGACAACGTCGTGACGATCGGCGGCCTGCATGGCACCATCGTGAATGTAAAGGAAGATGCGGTGACGTTGCGGGTGGACGACAACGTCCGCGTGGACGTGGATAAGACGGCGATTGCGCGGGTCGTCAAACAAGGGTAGAATTTCACCAGCATGACCTACAGACGACTGACTCCGTGGGTTGTTTCGATCCTGGCGGTTGTTGCCGTCGCCGCCTGGAGCGCCTTCCCTCTCAAAAAAAAGATCTCCCTGGGGTTGGACCTCCAGGGAGGGATGTATCTTCTCCTGAAAGTAGACACCGACAAGGTGCCCAAAGAGGCGCGGGCCGATGCGCCGGAACGGGCCTTGGAGGTGATCCGCAACCGGATTGACCAGTTCGGCGTCAAAGAGCCGTCCATCTCCCGCCAAGGGGAGAACGAGATCGTCATCCAATTGCCCGGCGTGACCGACCGAGAGCGGGCGCTGGAGCTGATCGGGCGGACCGCCCACCTGGAATTCAAGCTTGTTTCCGACAATCCCGAAGGGTTGAAGACCGCCATGGCCGGCCAAGTGACGGCCGGCTACGAGCTGCTTCATTCCGAGGATGGCCGGCCCCTGCTTGTCTTAAAAGAGGCGGCGCTGACCGGCGCGGCTTTGTCCACGGCCCAAGTTCAGTTTGACTCCAGCCGGTTCAATGCTCCTTCCGTTGGGATCACCTTCAATGCCGATGGGGCGAAGGCATTCGGCAAGGTGACCGTGGAGAACATCGGCCGGCGGCTGGCCATTGTGCTGGATGGGAAAGTTCAATCGGCGCCGGTGATTCAATCGGCAATCCCGGACGGGCAGGCGGTGATCACCGGGCGATTCACTCCGCAGGAGGCGTCGGACCTTGCCTTGGTGCTGCGGGTCGGCGCGCTGCCAGCGCCGGTCAATATCGAGGAGGAACGGACCGTAGGACCATTGCTCGGTTCCGACTCGATCCGGACCGGACTGCGGGCGGTGGTGATCGGGCTTGGATTGGTCTTCCTCTTTATGGTGCTCTACTACCACCTGGCCGGAATCATCGCCAACATCGCACTTGCGCTCAACGGCCTCCTGATTTTGGGTGGGTTAGGGATTCTGCATTCCACGCTGACCCTTCCGGGCATCGCCGGCATCGTGCTGACCCTCGGTATGGCGGTGGATGCCAATGTGTTGATCCATGAGCGGATGCGCGAAGAGATGAAACTGGGCCGGTCGATGCGCCAGGTGATTGCCAACGGCTACGACCGGGCCTTCAGCGCGATCTTCGACTCCAACTTCACGACGCTGATTTCTTCCTTTTTGCTGTTTCAGTTCGGCACCGGGCCGATTCGCGGTTTTGCCGTCACGACGACCATCGGTTTGATCGCCAGCATGTTCACCGCCATCGTCGTGACCCGCGTGATCTTCGAAGCGCTCCATCGGGCCGGGTGGTTGGACCGCATCAGCATGATGAGCTTGATTGGCGAGACCCACATTGATTTCCTGAAGCCGCGTAAGATCTGCTACACCGTCACGCTGCTTCTGACCATCGCTGGGTTGGTTCTCTTTTTCAAGTTAGGCCCCCGCGCCTACGGGGTGGATTTCACCGGCGGGCAGGTTCAGCAGTATCATTTCGACAAACCGGTACAGATCGAGAAGGTTCGAGAAGCGCTGCGGGAGATTGAACTTGGTGAGGCCTCGATTCAGCAGTTCGGGAGCTCCAACGACATCATTGTGCGGACGGCGGAAGATACCCTCAAAAAAGTCCAGGCAAAATTCCAGACCGACTTCTCGGGCAACCCATTCCAAGTGACCCGGGTGGAACAGGTGGGTCCTTCCGTTGGGAAAGACCTTAGAAAACGGGCCGTGACGGCAATCTTCCTTGGGATTATTTCCATCAGTATTTATGTCGGGTACCGGTTCCGGGAGTGGAGTTTCGGCGTGGCGGGGGTGGTGGCGCTTTTGCACGATGTCTTGATTGCGGTGGGTGCGCTGGCGCTGACGCATCGGCAGATGTCGCTGACCTTGGTGGCGGCCCTCTTGACCATTGCCGGTTATTCAATCAACGATACGATCGTCACCTACGACCGGATTCGTGAACTCCGTCGCACCACCCGAAAAATCACATTCCCGGACCTGATCAACCTGGCGGTCAACCAAACGCTGGGGCGGACCATTTTGACCACCGGCGTCACCCTGCTGACCGTCGTCGCCATTTTTGTGTTCGGCGGCGAGGTCCTGAACGATTTTGCGTTTGCTCTGATGGTTGGATTCACCTCTGGGGCCTACTCCACCGTCTATATCGCCAGTCCGCTGCTTCTGGCCTGGGAAAAGAAAAGATAATTCGCAAGCTCTGGAAGATTAAGTCGGTTGATGAAGAAAAGGTCAAGGAACTGGCAACGCGCCTTGACCTGCCGCCCCTGATTGCCCGTTTGCTTTTCCTGCGAGGCATGATGTCCCCCCAAGAAATTTCTGAGTTCCTCTGTCCGGACCTCGGGTCCCTGCCGGCCCCTGAATTAATGGCCGATCTTCCAGAGGCGGTTCGGCTTATCCGTCAGGCAATCGCACGCCGAGAAAAGATTCTGCTGGTGGGCGACTACGACGTGGATGGTTTGACCGGCACCGCCCTTCTTTACTGGGGGCTGCGGGAGATGAAAGCGAATGTGGAATGCTACATCCCACACCGGTTGGATGAGGGGTATGGTTTAAAACCGGAGCTCATCCGCAAGGCGGCGGCCTCCCGAGCGAAGCTTTTGATCACGATCGACTGCGGGACCACCAGTTTTTCCGAGCTGACGTTGGCCAAAGAGTTAGGACTCACCGCCATTGTGGTAGACCATCATGAGCTTCATCCGGCTGGCCGGCCCCCTGTCTCGGCCTTCCTCAACCCCCTGCGGCCTGACTGCCATTACCCGACGAAGGGGTTGGCCTCCGTCGGTGTGGCCTTTACCCTGTGGCGGGGGCTTGCTGGCGCGCAAGGGGACGACCGAATCTGGCGCCACATGGATCTGGCGGCTCTGGGAACCGTGGCGGATGTCGCTCCTTTAAAAGGGGAAAACCGGGTTCTTGTCAAAAGGGGGCTTCACCAACTGCAAGGAACTTCCAAGGTCGGCTTGAGGGCGTTGTTGTCGAAGACGGGTCTCGACGGAGAGCAGCTCTCGACGGAAGACATCAGTTTCAAGCTGGCTCCACGGTTGAACGCCATGGGGCGAACCGGTTCCGCCGATGCGACATTGAGGCTTCTGATCACGGAAGATCCTCAGGAGGCCGCTGCTTTAGTTCAGCAGATGGAACAGCAGAACAAGACCCGGGGCGCCTTGGAGCGGGAGGCGTTGAAAAGGGCTCTGGCGAAGGTGGAGCGGCAGGTGAACTTCAGCCGGGATCGGGTTATTGTGCTGGAGGATGACCGGTGGCATCTTGGCGTGGTCGGCATTGTGGCCAGTCGCTTGGCCGCCCGCTTCCATCGGCCGGCGGTCGTCATCGCGATGAACGGGTCGGTCTGCCGCGGCTCGGCCCGGTCGGTCCGGGATTTCCATCTGGTGGAGGCCTTCGAGGCGGTGAAGGAGCATCTCTTGGAGTTTGGCGGGCATGCGGGCGCTGCAGGGCTGACAATCGCCCGGGATCGGGTGGACTCTTTCCGTCAAGCGCTGAATGAGGTGGCTCATCAGCGGATGGATCGAGAGATGTTGTCCCCTGTGCTGGATTGCGATGCCATTGTGCCCTTGACCGAGCTGTCCGATGAGGTTTTACGGGACCTGCAGGTGCTGGCCCCTTTCGGAGCGGGGAACCCGCTTCCAATCTTCGTTTCGGATGAGGCCCGGATTCCGACAGATACCACGCGGCTCAGTTTCGATCCGCGCGGGATGCGTTTTTACGTTGAGGATAGGACCGGCCGATGTTTCGAGGCGCTGCAGCCCAAACAGGAGATTGCAGAAGGGTGGGAGCTGGATCCGTTCCGAGGCGGCGACGTCCGGATGGTCTACTCGCCGATGATTCGCCGCGACCGCACCGGCGGCACGATTGAACTGACCCTGCGCGACCTCAAAAGACCAAACGCTGTTTCCATCTAGCGCAGCGGGAACCACTCTCCCGGTTTGATCTTTCCCTGAATGTTCTCGCTCTCAACGGCCCCGAACTGGCGGCTGTCCATGCTGTTGGTCCGGTTGTCCCCCAGCACAAAACATTTTCCCTTCGGGATGACGGTCGGGCCTATGTTCGGATCAGTACTGCCTACGGCGTAAGGTTCTGAGAGAGGCCGGCCATTGATGTAAACCGTGCCGTTGCGGATCAGGAGCGTTTCCCCCTCCAGCCCGACCACCCGCTTAACGTATTCCTCCGCAGCATATTTCCAGGGAAACAGAACAACGATGTCTCCTCGTTGCGGATGGGCGAAGTGAAAGATGTATTTGTTGATCAGGTAATACTCTCCCTCTTTGAGGGTAGGGTACATGCTTTTGTCGACGATAATACCCCCGCTGATTACATTGTTCTGGATGAAAATGGTCAGAACGACGGAGCCGAGCAGGAGGAATGCCCAGTTGCGGGATTTCCTGCGCTCAACCCCGACATAGCGAGGGTCAAACAAAGACCTTTTTTTCCATTGTTTTATGTCAGGCATAAGCTGTTTCCTCTAGTCATCAAAATAGCATAACTGGCGGTGTGATACAATCGGTCGATTGAACCATGAATGGAGGATTGGCGTGTTCGATAAGTTGAAAGACTCGATGAAGCAGTTCAAGACGATGCAGGAGATGATGAAGGACCCGAATTTCCAAGTGCTTCTTGCCCATCCGAAATTCCAGGAGCTGCTGAAGGACCCGGAGTTTCAGAAGGCGGCCAAGAAGCAGGACCTGGCGAAGCTGACTTCCAACCCAAAGTTCGCCACGCTCCTGCAGGACCCGGAACTGCGAGAGCTCCTGGCCAAAGTCAACCCGCAAAACCTCTTCCGCTCGTAACCTCCTTTTGCCGCGGCAGTGGCGTATGCGGCCGGGCAGATGGAGGTTTCGCTGCGCTGGCTGCGTTGGCTGGGGTGCTCGGCGTTCGCTATGAAGCTTCCGAGCACTCGCCCGCCAAAAGCAAAAGTGGTTTATTCAAGCGTGGTCCGGCGGGCTCGGCTCGGTTTTCATAACGCTCACGCCTGCGTGCCCCTGGCCCCTTCGGGGCCACCGCCGACGGCAGCCAATGCTCCGCGAAATCCTCCACCTGCCCGGCTGGCAAGTCGAACCCTGCATGGCTCAAGGCCCCATGCGGGTGTGGGATTCGCAGGCCCGAGTGGGGCCTTATGGTTCGTATCGATGGTTGGCCACGGGTGGCATGGGGCGGGCGCCCAGCATCCGCCAGCAGGGCCGCAGCGGCAACTTTTAGATCCGCGCAAGGAATGAAGGCAGGACCCTTGTTCGGAGTGTGAAACCACAACATCCCCAAGGCCCGATGCCGGATGCTGGGCTGCCCCATGACAGGACCCGTGGCTAGTTCTCGAACGGCCTGAGAATCCCGCCCCTCGCTCTGGCCTCGAAGGTATAATACTCCGCATGGGATTTAGCTGCGGAATCGTCGGACTGCCGAACGTCGGCAAGTCCACCATTTTTAACGCCCTCACCCGTTCCTCCGTGCCGGCGGCGAACTATCCATTTTGCACCATTGACCCGAACGTCGGCGTGGTGCCGGTGCCGGATCTGCGCCTGGCCAAGCTCACCGAGCTTGTCCCGACCGAGAAAGTGGTGCCCACGGTGGTGCAGTTCGTCGACATCGCCGGGTTGGTGAAAGGGGCGTCCCAAGGGGAAGGGCTGGGGAACCAGTTCTTGGGGCATATCGCTGAGGCGGAGGCGATCGCCCATGTGGTCCGCTGTTTTGAAGACTCGCAGGTGATACACGTCAGCGGCTCCGTGGACCCGAAACGGGACATCGAGATCATCAACACCGAGCTGGCGATCCGCGATTTGGCCACGGTGACCGCTGCCGTCTCACGCGTGGAGAAGGTGGCCAAATCCGGTGACAAAAAAGCGGCGGGCGCTTTGGAGGCGTTCCAGCCGGTGGCCAAGGCGCTCGATCAAGGTATTCCGGCTCGTACCGCCATGAAGAATTTATCTCCGGCTGCGTTGGAGGCGGTCAAACCGCTGAACTTGCTGACGGCCAAGCCGATCCTTTACGTCGCCAATGTTGGAGAAAAGGAAGCGGTCAGCGGTGAAGATTCTCCGGTGGTGAAGGTGGTTCGAGAGCTTGCGGCGGCAGAGGGGGCCCAGGTGGTTCCGATCTGCGGGGCGATTGAAGCGCAGATTGCAACGCTGGAGACGGAGGAGGAGCGGAACGAGTACATGGAGGCGGTTGGTTTGAAAGAACCGGGCCTAAATCGTTTGATTCGGGCAGGCCACGATCTTCTCGGGCTCCAAGCCTTCTTCACCGTCGGCCCGAAAGAGAACAGGGCTTGGACGATTCCCCGCGGAGCCATCGCCCAGGAGGCGGCCGGAAAGATCCACTCCGACATGGCCCGCGGGTTCATCCGGGCGGAGGTGATCGGCTACGATGACTTCGTTGCCTGCGGCAGCGAGGCGGCCGCGAAGGAGCAGGGAAAACTCCGTCTCGAAGGGAAAGAATACATCGTGCAGGATGGAGACATCATGCATTTTCGATTCAGTGTCTAACCACACTGCTGGGCTGTGGGATTCTCAGGCACGCTTGCCGGCCCCAGCGCGCCAGGAGGGGTTAGTGGTGCGGCATCCTTTAGCCGCAGCCACGTGGCCGGCTGCGCTCATATCGAGCCCTCGCTCGTCCCTCGCCTTCGGCTCGGGACACCGTGCCCGCTCGGGCTCTCAATGGCCTTCGAACCCCGCCCCCCAGCAGTGTTCTGTTCCCAGATAAAGAATTAAGGAGGTGTTGCGATGGTACTGACAGCGTCCACCATGTTGTTGTCGTTAGGAACCAAAGCGCCGGATTTTCGGCTGACGGATGTGGTTTCCGGCAAGGCAATCTCGCT
>Ga0209515_10010337_pt1 | contig 10409 bp, 8 predicted proteins | sample Subgroupgradi54m_FD_187454 | JGI IMG/M metagenome (GOLD analysis project Ga0209515, IMG submission 187454) | Subsurface groundwater microbial communities from S. Glens Falls, New York, USA - GMW60B uncontaminated upgradient, 5.4 m (SPAdes)... ...
AGGGCGTGCCACCGCGGATCGCCCGCCTGGAAGATCGCCATGAAGCCGTCTCCGGCGGTCTCGTTGATATCGCCGTCGGCCTGTTGGATGCAGTCGAGGAAGGCTGAGAAGTAGCTCTCGACGAGCTCGTTGACCGCGTCCCGCGGCAGTGCTTCACACAACCGCGCATAGCCGCTGATATCGAGAAACAGGACCGACACATCCCGCTCGCGCTTCTCGAGATCCGGCGCCTCCGGATCGGCGGCGATCAGCCGCCGGACGGCGTCCGGGACGAACTTCTCGAGGTGATCCTTGACCCGGCGCAGCCTCCCGATGCGGTGGTCGATCGCGTGCTTGAGGGCCAGGGCTGTGCGGATCCGGGCCGTCAGCTCACGCGGGTTCACCGGCTTCGTCAGGAAGTCGTCGGCGCCGGCCTCGATGCCCTTGATCCGGTCCTCGATGCCGTCGAGCGCGGTCATGATCACGATCGGAATCAGGCGGGTCTCCTCGCGGCTCTTCAGCCTGCGACACACCGTCAGGCCGTCGAGGACCGGCATCATCACGTCGAGCAGGATCAGATCGGGGGCCTCGGTCTCGACCGTCTCCAGCGCCTCCTTCCCGTTCCGGGCGGTCAGGGTCTCGTACCCGAGGTCGGCCAGCTCCTGCTCAAGGTAGTCGACGTTGAACTGCTCGTCGTCGACGATCAGGATCCGCGATGTCCCGCTAGCCGTCATAGGCGGCATCCCAGAACGTCATGAGCGTCCGCGGCGTGAAGCGAAGCCGTTTGGTCGCGCCGAACACGGCCTTTTCCTGGTAGCCGATCAGGAGGAGGTGCTCATCGTGGACGTAAGTCTCGAGCTTCTTCCACAGCTCGCCGGCCTTCCGGGGGTCATAGGTACGCAGCGCCTGCTCGTAGAGGTCGTCCAGCACAGGATCGCGCACGGCCGACTCGTTCGGTTTTCTCGAGTACAGCAGGGTCATCGGCACGTTCCCCGAGTGGAAGATCGTGCCCGCCGGCATGCTGAGGAGGAGCACGTCGAACGACGGCGGTGCCGGTGAGGCCGTGAACTTGGGGAGGTAGAGCTCCTTGAGGAACTCCGCTTCCGACGCCGTCTTGAACGTGACCGTGATCCCGATCTGGCGGAGCGAGACCGCGATGATGTTCTCGAGCTGCGGGGGCACCTCGTTGCTGACCAGCATCGAGAGCGTGAAGCCCCGGGCGTAGCCGGCGTCCCGGAGCAGCTCGCGGGCCTGTGCCGCGTCGAAGGGATACGGCCGGAGGTCGCCGTGATTCGGATCCCCCGGTACCGTGTACCCCGCCAGGAGGCGTGCATTGCCGATGGCGCCGTACCGGATCAGATCCTCGCGGTTGATGGCAAGGTTGATTGCCTTCCGAACCCGCAGGTCCCGCAACGGTGTTCCCGGCTTCAACACGTTGAACGGCCCGAGAACGAGCTGAGGCAGCCAGGCCTTGACGACCTTCCCGGTCCCCGTCTCCATGAACTGGGTCGTCTTGCGCGGGTTCAGCCGGCGGATCACCTCGAGCTGGCCCCTCGTCAGCAGGTCGAGAGCTCGCTCCGAATCCATGTATCGGTAGATCAGCCGCTTGACCTTCGGGTAGCCGGGTCGCCAGTAGCGGTCGTTGGCCTCCAGCGCGACCTCCCGCCCGGTCCGGTCCCACCGGACGAACCGGAACGGGCCGGTGCCGACAGGACTCTCGCCGAATGCCGTCTGCCCGACCTGGCGGAAATAGCGCGGCGACAGAATGAGGCCGATGTGCCCGCGCCGGTAGAGGAACAGGCTGTCGGGCACCCTGAGCACGACATCCACTGTGTACGGGGCGGGGACATCGACCTGCGCGATCTCCGGAAACCAGCCGGTCGCCCCGTAGGCCTGGGCCGCCCGCAGGAGCGAGAAGCGCACGGCCTCGGCGTCGAACGGCTCCCCGTTGTGAAACGCCACGCCGCGCCGGAGGGTGAAGCGGAAGCGCACCTCGCCGAGGCGCTGCCACCCCGTTGCCAGCTCGGGCTGGATGGCCTGGCGATCCGAGACCGACACCAGTCCCTCGAAGATGTTGTGGAGGAGCTCCCCGCAGGGTTGCTCGGCGCAGATGAACGGATCGAAGCTGCTGCCCTCCTCGTAGGCGCCGGTGGCAGAATTGAAGGCGGTCGGCGCGGGGGTCCCTGGGCAAAATCGGATCGTTTGGCTCGACACCCCTGCCGGAAAGGCAAGAAGGAAGACAAGGATCACCCCTGCTCTTGCTAACTCCACACAGATTCTCTCGCAAATCATGCGCCCGAGCCCCGCGCGACCGCGGCGACAGTCCGCCCCGACTACCTGAGTTTGGACAGGAACTTGGCGATCTCCCGCTCCATGATTTTCCTTGCCTCGGGATCAAATCCGATACCGTGCCCCCAGGGGGAGTCGATCTCGACATGGGTTGCCTTAGGAATGGCATTCTTCGCGAAGATGAGCTCGTCACGGTTGAAGAGCAGATCCTGTTTGCACCCAATGAGCAGCACCTGGGCTTTGAGAGACTGTAACGCCGCTTTCGCATCTCCCTTGAATCCGGGGGTGTCCCCGATGTTGAAATCGGCCCAGGTCATTCCATATTTTTTTCCATCCGCGGTAGTCTTCTGCTGTCTTCAAGCTCGTCGCAAACCACTGATTGGTGTACACCCAGGGGCTAAAGTTTATGAACGCGATGGCAAGACCAGTTGTCGGGTTGGTTTCATAGTTCCCACCATGCCAGCCGCTGTCCAACGCAATGATTTCCATCCAATGTTTTATCATCATTCTGGTTTGGGGGTGGGTCACAGGGCTCCCGACAATGGGGATGATCCCACTGACATATGTGGGATAACTCACCGCAAATTGGAGGCTTTTCATCGCCCCCACCGCTGGACCAATCGTCGCGAGGATGTGATCAAAGCCGAGGTATTCCTTGAGCAGTTTGTACTCGACGTTGACCGAATCTCGGAGCGCGTAGCGGGGAAACTCCATCTTCAGCCCGCTATTGGCGGGGCCTGTGGTGACATCCTGACGGAGATTGGAGTTGCCGAGCCCGTCGGTCGCCACGACAAAATACTTGTCGGTGTCTAACGCCTTTCCCGGGCCCATGACAAAATCGAGGGTGTGATGGTCCCCGGCCCAATGGTGCATGGACACGCTCGGTGCCCCGGTCAGCCGATGAGGTCGTCGGCTCTGAGCACCATGTCGGGGAAGGCCTCGGCGGTCACCGGCTGAGACACGACAGAGCCGCGCCCGCGGAGCAGCCGGGTCGCGGCTCCGGGAGCGACGGCGACGCCTCGGGGCGTGTCGGACTGACCTCCGTTCGAGCGCCGGCTCCGCCGGCGCAATCGGAGGGGGGAGGCTCTAGATGTCGAAGTAGAGCGCGAACTCCCAGGGGTGCGGCCGCAGGCGCACCGGGTCCACCTCGTTCTTCCGCTTGTAGTCGATCCACGTCTCGATGACGTCGGGCGTGAACACGTCGCCCTTGAGGAGCCAGTCGTGCGAGTTCTCGAGGTTGTCGAGCACGATCTCGAGCGCGCCCGGGAGCTGCTTGATCTTCTTCGCCTCCACCGGCGGCAGCTCGTAGAGGTCCTTGTCGACGGGCTTTCCGGGGTCGATCTTGTTGGCGATGCCGTCGAGCCCCGCCATCAGGCACGCCGCGAACGAGAGGTAGGGGTTACAGGTATTGTCTGGCGTGCGAAACTCGATCCGCTTCGACCCTTCGCTCCTCGAGTAGACCGGGATTCGAACGCAGGCCGAGCGGTTGCGCTGGCTGTAGACGAGGTTGATCGGCGCCTCGTAGCCCGGGACCAGCCGCTTGTAGGAGTTGGTCGACGGCGCGATCAGCGCCAGCAGCGCAGGCGCGTGCTTCAGGATGCCGCCGATGTAGTACAGGCAGGTCTTCGAGATGTCGGCGTACCCGCCCCGCTCGTAGAAGAGGTTCTTGCCGTTCTTCCAGAGCGACTGGTGGGTGTGCATGCCGGAGCCGTTGTCCTGGAAGAGCGGCTTCGGCATGAAGGTCGCGGTCTTCCCCCACTTCCGCGCCGTGTTCTTGGCGCAGTACTTGTACCAGAGGACCTTGTCGGCCATCTTGGTCAGGGTGTCGAACCGCATGTCGACCTCGGTCTGGCCTCCGGTAGCCACCTCGTGGTGATGGACCTCGATCCGGACGCCCACGCTCTCCAGCGCCAGCACCATATCCGAGCGGATGTCCTGGAACTTGTCCATGGGCGGGACCGGGAAGTAGCCCTGCTTGTAGCGCGGCTTGTAGCCGAGGTTGGGCCGGTCCTCCGTGCCCTCCTTGCCGGAGTTCCAGAAGCCGGCCTCGGAGTCGATGAAGTAGTAGCCGGCGTTGTACGTCTGGTCGAAGCGGATCGAGTCGAAGAAGAAGAACTCCAGCTCGGGCCCGATGTACACGGTGTCGGCTACGCCCGTCTTCTTGACGTAGGCCTCGGCCTTCTGGGCGATGTAGCGGGGGTCACGCGAGTACCACTTGCCCGTGACGGGGTCCTTGACGTTGCAGATGAGCACGAGCGTGGGCACGGCCGTGAACGGGTCCATGACGGCCGTAGTGGGGTCCGGCACCAGCAGCATGTCGGACTCGTCGATCGTCTGGAAGCCGCGGATCGAGGAGCCGTCGAAGCCGAGCCCCTCCTCGAAGATGTCTTCCTTCAGCTCGGACACCGGGATCGAGAAGTGCTGCCAGAGGCCCGGCAGATCGATGAACCGCAGGTCGACGATGCGCGTCCCCTTTTCCTTGGCCAGCTTCAGGACGTCTTTCGGGGTCATCCGGTACGCCTCCTTGCGCGTTCACGCGTCAGAATTCGAGGGTCACGACTCTAGGCGATTCCCGCCACCCAGTCAATCAATGCGCGGGGCGCGGCTTGGCCTCCGCGGCCCGCATCGCCGCGGCGAAGGCGCCCCCGGTCGCATACTCGCTGTAGGAGGACCCGCCCAGTACGTACGCGGTCTCCGAGTGCTGCGAGAGGTCCAGCCCGGCGGTCTCGTCGTCGTCGGCCACGCGCAGGCCCATCACCGCGTCGAGCACCTTGAGGATCACGAAGGTGACGACGATGGCCAGGACCCACGTCACGGCGACAGCGATGATCTGCGTCCAGAGCTGCCCGGGGTTGCCGAAGAAGAGCCCGTCGGAGCCGCCCGCGTTCACGGCCTTGGAGGCGAAGAGCCCGGTGGCGAGCGCCCCCCAGGTGCCGCCCACGCCGTGCACGCCCACCACGTCGAGCGAGTCGTCGTAGCCGAGCTTCGCCTTCAGGTTGCAGGCGTTGTAGCAGAGGAAGCCGGCGACGGCGCCGATGACGAGCGACGACATGGGACCCACGAAGCCGGAGGCCGGGGTGATGGCCACCAGCCCGGCCACGGCCCCGGAGGCGGCGCCGAGCACGGTGGGCTTGCCGCGCGAGATCCACTCCGTGAACATCCAGCCGAGGGCCGCCGCCGCGGCGCCGGTGTTCGTGGCGGTGAACGCGCTGGCAGCGAGCCCGTTGGCCTCGAGGGCGCTGCCCGCGTTGAAGCCGAACCAGCCGAACCAGAGGAGGGCGGCCCCCATCACGCTCATGGGCAGGTTGTGGGGCGGCATCGGCTGCTGGCCGTACCCGCGCCGCTTGCCGATCACGAGCGCGCAGATGAGTGCGGACACGCCGGACGAGATGTGGACGACGGTGCCGCCGGCGAAGTCCAGGACGCCGAGGTTCTTCAGCCACCCGCCGTCGCCCCACACCCAGTGGGCGAGGGGGTCGTAGACGAAGGTGGCCCACAGCAGGATGAACACGATGAACGTCGAGAACTTCTTCCGCTCGGCGAAGGCCCCCGTGATGAGCGCCGGCGTGATGACGGCGAACATCATCTGGAAGAGCATGAAGACCTGGTGGGGGATCGTCTTCGAGTAGGCGGCGTAGGGCTCCACCCCGACGCCGCGCAGCCCGACCCAGTCGAGCCCGCCGATGATGCCGCCCTTGTCCGGGCCGAAGGCGAGGCTGTAGCCCCAGAGGATCCACTGGATCGAGATCAGGCAGAGGATGATGAAGCTGTGCATCAGCGTGCCCAGCGCGTTCTTCTGGCGGACCATGCCGCCGTAGAAGAGCGCGAGGCCGGGCGCCGTCATGAGCAGGACCAGCGCCGAGGACGTGAGCATCCACGCGGTGTCACCCTTGTCCACCGTGAGCTTGGCCGAGCCTTCGGCCGGCGCGGGGCTCGCGGCCGCGGCGGGCGCTTCCGGCGCGGCGGGCTGCTGGGCCAGGACAACCGTGGCCAGGGAGAGGAGCGCGCAGACTCCGAACGCCAGAACGACCGCTCGTCTCATAGGGCCCCCTCGTCGCGCTCGCCGGTCCGGATGCGGATGGCGGTCTCCACGGGCTGGACGAAGATCTTGCCGTCGCCGATGTTGCCGGTCTTCGCCGCCGCGCCGATGATCTCGACGACCTTCGGCAGCAGGTGGTCGGGCACCACCACCTCGACCTTGATCTTCGGCAGGAAGTCGATCGTGTACTCGCCGCCGCGGTACAGCTCGGTGTGGCCTTTCTGGCGGCCGAACCCGCGCACCTCGGAGACGGTCATGCCGACCACGCCGATCCCCGTCAGCGCCTCCTTCACGTCGTCGAGCTTGAACGGCTTGATGATCGCCTCGACCTTTTTCATCGCTCCTCCTCTTGGGCCGGCAGGCTGATTAGCAACGCACGTGCCGCGGACCCGACCGACGCGAAATGCTTTTCTTTTCGGGAGCTTGAATTCGATGGGGCGGCTTCGCCGGACCTGCGGCTCTGCCTAACAAATATGCACACGGCCGGAAATGCCCGCTGTACCGGCAGCGGGCGCGGTCAGCGGGAGACGGGCGAGAGCGTCAGGACCGCGCGAGCCAGCTCGGTCAGGTCGGGAGACTTCGCGACGAAGCGGACCCCGGCGCCCGCGATGCGCTCGGCCTCGGCACCGAGGCCGCTGCACACGATGACCGGCGTGCTGACGCCGCGGTCGCGAAGACAGGCGAGGAACCGGGCGCCGTCCATCCGCGGCATGTGGAGGTCCAGGATGACGAGATCGGGCGTCCGGGAGTCGAGCTTGTCGAGCCCGTCGCGGCCGTCGATCGCTTCGACGACCTCGAAGTGGCCCTCGAACTCCGTCCGGTAGAGGGCCCGCCAGGAGGATTGGTCGTCGATGACGAGGAGCATCGGACGCGCGGAGCCGTTTCGCATCCGGACACGAACGGATGCAAGAACACTGCCGCCCCGCGAGACCCGTCCTGTATCGGATTTGCGCGCTGCCGGCCCCCCCCCCGGCGTCCGCCGTCTGACGCGAGGTGTAAAGGCTGAGCGTCGTGGCGCACGCGTCTCCGTTCCAGCGCGGGCTTCGCCCGCGCAATCCGTGGTGGGGGAGGTTTTGAAGAGGGGCGTAGCCCCCCTCCGAGTTACGGACGCCGCTGCGGGATGTTGTGCTTCCGCATCTTGGAGTAGAGCGTGGGTCGCCGGAGCCCGAGCAGGGCGGCCGCCGCCTGCTTGTTCCAGCGCGTCGACTCGAGGGCGCGGAGGATCGACGCGCGCTCGATGTCCTCGAGCGAGCCGGTCGGGACCTCGGACGGCGCCACCGGGGCCGCGCCCCCTTGCACGGTCTCGGGCAGGTCCGAGAGCGTGATCTCGCGCCCCCGGGCCACGAGCACCGCGCGCTCGATCGCGTGCTGGACCTCGCGCACGTTGCCCGGCCAGGAGTACGAGAGCAGCTGGCGGTAGGCGTCGGGCGCGATCCCCTCCACCGCCCGCGCGTGCTTGCCCCGGTAGCGCTCGAGGAAGGCGCGGACGAGCATGGGGAGGTCCTCCGCGCGCTCGCGCAGCGGCGGGATGTTGATGGTGACGGTGTTGATGCGGAAGTAGAGGTCCTGGCGGAGCTGGCCGTCCTTCACCGCCGCCGCCGCGTTCCGGTTCGTCGACGAGAGCAGGCGGAAGTCGCTCGAGATCGACTTGGCGCCGCCGATGCGGCGGAAGGTGCGGTCCTCCAGTACGCGCAGGAGCTTGGCCTGGAGGTCCATCGGCATCTCGGTGATCTCGTCGAGCAGGAGCGAGCCGCGGTTGGCCTCCTCGATCAGGCCCACCTTGTCGGTGGTGGCGCCGGTGAAGGCGCCCTTGATGTGGCCGAACAGCTCGGACTCGATGAGGTCCTTCGGCAGCGCCGCGCAGTTGATCTTGACCCACGGGCCGTCGCGCCGGGTGCTGCGCTCGTGGATGGCGTTGGCCACCAGCTCCTTGCCGGTCCCGCTCTCGCCCACGATGAGGACGTTGGCGTCCGAGTCCGCCACCGCCTCCAGCACCTCGAACACCCGCTGCATCGAGGGCGCGCTGCCGAGGATCTCGCCGTCGGCGGTCTGCTCGACGAGCCGGCGGCGCAGGTCGGAGGCCTCGGCCACGAGGCGCCGGTGCTCGAGGGCCTTGGCCACGAGGACCAGCAGCTCGTCGGGGTCGAAGGGCTTGCTGCAGAAGTAGAAGGCGCCGGCCTTGGTCGCCTCGATCGCCTTGGGGATCGAGCCGTGGGCGGTCACGACGATGATCTCCAGGTTCGGGTCGCGCGCTTTCAGCTCCTTGAGCAGCCGGAGCCCGTCGCCGTCGGGGAGCACCATGTCGACCACCGCGAGGTCCAGGTCGTGCTCGGCCTGCTCGGCGAGCGCCGCCGCGAGGGTGCCCGCCACCCGCACGGTGTAGCCCTCTCCGGTCAGGACGATCCGCAGCCCGTCCGCGATCGTCGGCTCGTCGTCGACCACCAGGATCCGCGCATGCTTCACCGTTCGCCTCCGCCCTCCTTCACCGGCAGGTGCACCTTGATGCGGGTGCCTTTCCCCGGCGCGCTGTCCACGCGCATGTGGCCGCCGTGCTGGTCGACGACCGAGCGCGCGATCCCCATGCCGAGCCCCGTCCCGTTCGGCTTCGTGGTGAAGAACAGGTCGAAGATGCGCGACTGGACCTCCTGGCTCATCCCGCAGCCCGTGTCCGCGAACACGATGTCGATCCCCCCGTCCCGATGCGCGCTCCGCACCGTGAGCGTGCCCTCGGACTCGATCGCCTCCAGCCCGTTGAGGATCAGGTTCAGGAACACCTTCCGGAGCGCCCGCGCGTCGAGCGAGGCCGGCGGGCACTGCCCGTCGTACTCGCGCACGATCTGGATGGGCCGGTCGGCGACCCGGTCCTGGGCCAGCGAGAGGCACTCGTCGAGGAGCGCGTTGACGTCGACGGGAGCGCGGCGCAGCTCCGGCGAGTGGCCGAACGCGGTGATCTCGGTCACCAGCTCGGCCAGGTGATCGATCGCCTGCCCGATCTTGCCCGCCACCTCGAGCCCCTCGGCGTCGCCGGCCTTTCCCAGCCGCTGCTCGAGGTGCCGGGCGTAGAGCTTGAGGCCGCCGAGCGGGTTCTTGAGCTCGTGCGCCACCTGGGTGGCCATGCGGCCGAGGGCGGCCAGCGCGCCGCTGCGGAGGCGCGACAGCTCGTGGGTGTTCTTGATGGCGACGGCGGCCTGGGAGGAGAAGAGCGCGAGCAGCTCGAGGTCGTCCTCGGTCGGCTCCACCCGCGCCGGCGCCTCGATGACGACCGCGCCCGCCGGCCCGCCCTCGACGAAGAGCGGCGCGGCCAGGGTCATCCGCCCCTCCGGGCCCGGGACCATGGTGGGCGCGCCCTTCTCGATCGCCGCCGCGGCGGCCCCCTGGAGCGGCTCCCACGCCGGCGGCGGCATCCCCGCGCTGGCCATGGGCATGAGCGCGCCCTTCTCGAGCAGGAACACGATGCAGCAGTCGGCCTCGGTCGTCTCCACGGCCGCCTGGGCGACCGCGTCGAGGATCCGCTCCATCACGCCCGACGAGGCGAGCGTCTCGCCGACCGCGCGCAGCCGCTCGCGGTCGCGGGCCCAGCGGCGCTCCGAGAGGGCGCGCGCGATCTTCGTGCGCAGCTCGTCGCGCTGGAAGGGCTTGGTGAGGTAGTCGAAGGCGCCCCGCTGGACGGCCAGCACCGCCGTCTCGATGGTGCCGTGCGCGGTCATGATGAGGACGGGCAGCCGCGGCTGCGTCCGGTGCACCTCCTCCATCAGGGTGATGCCGTCGGTCGGCTCCATGCGCAGGTCGAACAGGGCGACGTCGTAGGCGCGCGCGTTGACCGCGGCCAGCGCCTCGCGGCCGTTCTTGGCCCGGGTCACCTCGAGCCCCAACGCCGCCACCCGCATCTCCAGCACCTCGAGGATGGCCGCGTCGTCGTCGACGATGAGCACGCGACCTTTCATGGACCCGCCTCGCTACGTGACGTCGGGCGGGTCTGGGAGCCCTCACCACCAGCGACGCCGCTTCGCTCCTTTCGGATTACCGGCTCGGCTCGATCCACTCGGGCCTCGCCTCGCGGCGGGCTCGCAAAAGCCTCGCCGGCGCCGTTCGGCTCGAACCA
>Ga0209515_10010338_pt1 | contig 10408 bp, 8 predicted proteins | sample Subgroupgradi54m_FD_187454 | JGI IMG/M metagenome (GOLD analysis project Ga0209515, IMG submission 187454) | Subsurface groundwater microbial communities from S. Glens Falls, New York, USA - GMW60B uncontaminated upgradient, 5.4 m (SPAdes)... ...
TGCAACTCGCCTGCGAAAACAAACCAATCAGAAAAAACAACCAACTGATGACAAAGGCCCAGACGAAAACCTTCACCAGCCAATCGGGACTTTGACCGACAATGTCCAGAACACCGGTCGTAAAGAATACCGGATTAACGGTCTTAAACGCCGTGGACAAATAATTGTCTGCCAGCGGCACAAACGACGGCAAAACATGCAAACCCGTGGTGAGGGCAACGAAGATACGGAAAAACGACAGTCCAATGGACGCCCGTTCTTCAAGGAATAATCTGTGCCAGATGTTATTTACACTCATAAGCAACGGCCTGCTGGCGTTCGAAGGGCCGTTCGACCAAGGATGGGTACTGGACATAGGTCACCACAAACCCGTCGAAGTACGGGAACTTTCTTTTTAAAAACGCGCAAAAATTATTCGCCACGTCCCGCGACAGGACCGTGCTTAAGGCATTGCGGTTGATATTATCATAGCCGATGGCGCGCGTCACCAGGATCTGATGGGGGTCGATGAGTTGGGTGCGGCCGTCCTTGACCCCGTAGACCTCGGCCTGGCCATAATTATCCCCCACGTTAAAGAACATGATCCACCCTGCCGGCGGGAACAAAAATCTCACCTTGGGCAATGCGCGCTTAAAGAACGGCTCCAGATAAAAATGCCGAGTGCTTTCGTAATGGAACACAAGGATCCAGACGACGACAAAAATGGAAATGATCGCATTACGAGCGGTGAGCTTTTTATCCATACTTAATTAAAAACGTCGGCGGTGAATGTGTACAAGAGCGTGCCGGGGTCTTTCCAGCAGCCGGCTGAAAGCCCCGCCTTCTGGGAACACAGTTCCGATAAGAACTGTTCCCTGCTCCATCCGGTTTCCGCGGCCACCTGAGGCAAAAATACACCCTGATGCCCGGCCCCATCGCTGACAATGACCCCGTGTTTACCCAATGTGATCATGGAGGCGTCCTTGACCTGTTGCGGCACGGACAAGACCGACACCTCCACTTCAATGTCTTTTAATTCACCGGGCGTGACAGGATCAAACCGCGGGTCTTGGGAGGCCGCGGCAACAGCCATGTCGCGAACTGTTTGGGCCAAAGGCTTTTGCCCGATAATGGCACCGATGCATCCACGCAATTGCCCTTGTGTTTTAAGGGTCACGAACGCGCCCTGCACCTGGTTGAGCCGCGGGTCTTTTTCATCAAAGTCCGGCACATGCCCCGTCTTAACAAATTGCTCGACCGTTTGCCGGGCAATGGCCAATAAACGGTCTTTCTGCACCCGGGACAAAGGTGCAGGTTCCGGTTTCTTGGAAATGATCGTTGACGAATAACCGACCACCCTGCTTTTGTCCCCTGTCACGTCGCCGGAATTGGCATACTTTAAAACTTGCGCATCATCCAATCCCCGCAAATGGGCGTATAAAAGCGCGGTCGTCACCGGCACAAAACCGCACATTTCCATCTGCCCGGTCAAACAACCCTTGAACAAGGCCAACGCATCTTCATGACGCAATGCTTCCAATGTCCCGCTGTCCTCACGCACAGCGGTATCATAATCGTGATAATGCGACATATCGGAGGAAACGAGCACCAGAACATCTTGTCTGGTCCCGATGATCTTATCCAGGGCTTTGGCCAAACGCTCGCACACGCCAATATCCGGCTGGCCCATCAGGACCGGAACGATCTTCACGCCGGAAAATGTGGTCTGAATGAACGGCAATTGCACCTCCACCGCGTGCTCTTGCTCGAACACTTCCGGTAAAAACCGAAACGCGGCGTCTTCTTTGATCAATGCTTGGGCAAAGAGCTCATCCACGTCGACGACACCCAACGGGGTCTTAAAACCGCCCTGCGGCCACACCGAAACACCTTCAAATGGAAAGAAATGGCTGGGGGCCAAAATAACGATGGTGGAATATTGATTGCGGGCCACCGCATTGTAGCCGTAAGCAGCCACCCCGCCGGAATACTCGTAACCGGCATGGGGAACGATCAGGACCTGGACTTTACGGTCATCGGGGACCGGGCCTGCTTTACTTTTAAAGGCGGTGATGTCCGTGAACAGTTGGCCCGGGTCGGCGCTGTAAAACTGTCCGGCCACGTTAGGGGCTTTGGTCGTGCTTGCGGCCTGCCCGCTGGGAAGCGAGGCCTGCACCGGGACAGCAAGCGTCCAAGCCAAACAAAAAAAGATGAAAAAACGCAGATTGATCATGGGCTGAACCGTTCGTCCAAAGAAAAACGCTGTGTTTTGGCCAAATGGCGCAGCAGGACCATGAGGACCAAAAAACAAAAACTGTCAAAAACAATGATCTGCTGCGGTGTTGCCTGTATCCACGACCCGAAACAGCCGCAATGGTCCAAAGGCAAAACGCGCATGAGGGCTTGGGCCACGACGACGATAAAAATAGCAAACAAGATCAGCGCCCATCGCAGCGCCCGTATTGTCCATAATCCCAGCGCCAAGAAAAGGCCGATCATCAGCTCAACCCAGGGCATAACGATGGCCGCCAGAGTTTCCGCCCATCCTGGAAGCAGTTGATAGGCCTGGACAACATACAAGAAATTCTGATACGGGTGTATGACCTTGCTGAAACCCGAGGCCGCAAGGATGCTGCCGACAACCATGCGCAATAAAGGGAATATCATGGGCTTTGTGGAAAATACTGGTTGAGTTCATCCATCAGGGATTTGCTCCCGACGGCCATCTTATTATTGACGAAATAAGTCGGCGTGGATTGGACGCCCAAAGAGCGGCCCAGGTCGCGGTCCTGCATCACCGTTTGTTCCACATCAGGAGAGGCCAGACAGCGCTGCAGGGCGCCTTCATCCACGCCTGCTTCGCGGGCGAACTGCGTGAACATCCCTTCAGCATTGATCAAAGGGTTCCATTGCGCCTGGCGCTCAACGAGCAGGTCATGCATCGGCCAGAATTTGCCCTGGCGGGCCGCACATTCAGCGTAGGTGCTGGCGGTCATTGTATGACGGTGGACGGCCACCAAAGGAAAATATTTCATTTCAATACGGATATCCTTGGGATGAAGGGTATAAACTTTCTTGAGTTTGAGCGCCCCGTCAGCGCAGGCCGGGCATTGGAAATCAATGAACTCGACGATATGGACTTTTGCCGCAAGATCCCCTTTCGCGCGCATCAAAGACGGGTCCAGCGGTTGGACAGACAACGACAAAAATACTTTCACGGCAACAGCGGCGATGGCCACGCCGGCGACGATCATAACGGTCAATTTTTTCTTGGACATGACGTCACATCCTTTTTGTTGATGCGGTCAAACGGCGCAATTTCGGATTAAACCCCGATCGAAGCGCCCCAGGCGCCAAACGCCATTTCCAATTGCCGACCTTGGTCGCCGGAGTGTTCATGCGGCCCTCTTCCCCTAATCCCAGGACATCGGCCATGGGGATGATCACGGTATCGGCTTTGGAGTGCATCAGCGCCTCGATCATGGCCCAGTGCAGGTCCGACGGCCGCGGACGGCTTTTAAGGACAGCAGCGATATTGGCCCGCTCCCGGGGACTGGCCTCTTTGCGAAACCAGCCCTGCACGGTGTTATTGTCATGGGTGCCCGTATAAACCACGCAATGACGCGTGTACCGGGCCGGCGCATGCGGATTGGTTTTGGGATCGCCGCCGAAGGCGAACAACAAGACCCGCATTCCGGGAAAACCGAAACGGCGCATGAGCGCGGGCACGTCGGGGGTTATTTCTCCCAAGTCCTCAGCGATGATGGGCAGATGCTTGAATTGCCGGGCAAGGGCGATAAAAAAATCCGCGCCCGGCCCCTTGACCCAGCGGCCGAACACCGCCAGTTTTTCATGCGCGGGAATTTGCCAAAAACTTAAAAAACCGCGGAAATGGTCGATGCGCAAATGGTCAAAAAGGGCCAAATTATGGCGGATGCGCCTGACCCACCACCCGTATTTTTCCTTTTTCAATTTGGCCCAGTCATAGACCGGATTGCCCCAGCGCTGGCCTGTCCTGGAAAAATAATCCGGCGGGCATCCGCTGACGGACCGCGGGACAAGATCATGGTCGAGTTTAAAAAATCCCGGATGGCGCCACACATCGGCACTGTCGTAATTGACGTAAATGGGGATGTCCCCGATGATGCCGACACCGTTGGCCTTCGCGTATTCTTTCAGGCGCTGCCATTGGCTGAAAAATAAAAATTGCACGAACCGGACCTGCCCGATGGCGCGGGCATGGACCCGGATGAATTTTTTGAAGGCGCGCGGTTTGCGGCGTTTGAGGTCCCCCGGCCATTCGTTCCACGGCCTGGCGTTGAACACGGATTTAGCGACGGAAAAAACAGCGTAGTCCTCAAGCCAATGGGCGTTGGCGCGGCAAAAAACATCATAACCGCCTTTGTCCTTAAATTTAGACCACCGGGCATAAGCGCGGACGAACAGGCGTTCCTTGAACGCGGCCGCTTTTGCATGGTCCACGCGGACAGCGTCAAACACAGGGGCATTCTTCAGGTCAGACGCCGTCAAAAAACCGTCGATGACCATCAGTTGAGGGCTGATGAATAAAGAGTTGCCGGCAAAAGCGGACAAAGAACTGTAGGGGGAATGTCCGTTGATGCCGTCGGTGGGATTGACGGGCAGGATCTGCCAAAACGTCTGCCCCGCGGCCTTTAACGCATCCACGAACGCATAGGCCCGGGGACCCAGGTCCCCCACCCCATACGGGGAAGGCAGGGATGTGATGTGCATTAAAATACCGCTGGCGCGTTTGCTCATGAAGGTGTGCGCACCTGAAGGATGTCCCCCAGATATTCAAAGATCTTCACCCAATGCAGGTCCGGATCAGCCCCCGGTGACCGGCCGGCGATATCCGGATAAACCGTATGGGCCATTTCAAAATAAACGTTCTGGGCTTCCCACAGGTCCAGGTCCAGCCCCAACCCCGCGAAGATCTCGAGAATGGTCGTGATCTTTGTCATCAGCAGGATGTCTTGGGGATTTTTGTTGAGCCGCCGCATCAGGCTGTTCATGCGCTGGCTGGCGAGAAAACTGAAATTCGCCTGGTCGCGCTTGAACGCCCAGCGCTTCATCTCCTCCACCAGGCCTTTGAGCCGGTCAATGTCCACGTCGTCTTTTTCCAAAACAGCGCACACGTCGCGGTTGAGGATGAATTCGACAACGGTGATGAGCATACGCGGCAGAGGCAGGCGGCCTTCGTTTTTGATCTGCATCAAAGGATAATGCTGTTCGTAAATGTGGCGGAAACTGGTCTCGATGTCTTCCATCGCGGAGCGCAGGACCTGGTTGAGGATATTTTGCTGTTCCTGTTTGAACAAATGCCACAGGGAATAATTTTGGGAACCGAAATAACGGTTGATGAGGTTGATGACTTCCGGGATATTGCTCTCGGAAAAAGCCCCCGTGAGATCCCCCTGCATGGGGGCGTAATCTTCGGGCTTGAAATGATCCACCCCGCCGATGAAATTGTGGTCGCCCAGATGCAGGACGGCGAACTGGATGTCGGCCTTCTCCCCGGTGATGTCGGAAGCGACCTGGCCGCGGCCCACGGCCAGACGCTGACGGCCCGCTTCCTTAAGAACATATTCCCCGGTCTTGACCGTATAGGCGTACATGCGCACCTGCTCCGGGTATTGCTCGAACAAAGACGTCATCGCGTAATGCGCGCCGACGCGCAAAAGGTCAACCACCGACGGGACAACCATGGAACTGTAGATCACACCGCCGTTTTTCAGTTCCGGCACATTGCTGGGCGATCGCTCCAGGAGCCGCACGAACTCTTTTTCCAGGTCGGTGGCGGCCGCCTCTTTGGCCAACTGGATGACACGCGCGGCGTATTTGAGGATCTGCACCGTCTCAATACCGGAGATCTCATTAAAAAACCACCCACACGAGGTGTACATCAACAGCGCGTTGAACTGCATTTCCAAGAGTTTCAAGATGCCAATCTGCTCCTCTTGCGACGGCACCCTGCCCAAATGTTCCCGCAAAAAACGCTGTGCGCATTCGGGGCTCCGTTCAAGGATGACGTCGATATAGGCGTCACGCAACGCCCAGGGGTCGGATGTATACGCGGACATTTTCTGTTCATAAACGGGGATCAAACGGTCACGCAGCCAGTCCATGGCCTCCCGCAAGGGGGCACGCCACATCTGATGCCACCCGCTTTGGCCTCCCGTTGAACACCCGCAGTTGGAACGCCAGCGCTCAATACCGTGGGGACAGCTCCAGGAACTGTTCTCAACGATCTGGACCTCATGGGTGACGGGGAACTTTTCCAGGAATTCACCATACACGGTCAATCGGGCCAGGGCACCCTGCCCGATGAAATGCAGGCAATAGGCCAGCGCCATGTCCCCGAACTTGTGGTGATGGCCGTAGGTTTCCCCGTCGGTGGCGATGTGCACCATCCGGGCACCCGGGGCACGGGTGCCGAATGCGCCGGTCAGCCGCTTGGCGAAATCCTCCCCGTTATTGAGGAGCCCCTCGAAAGCGACCCCCCGGGCGATGGGGCCGTCGTAAAAGAAAATATGGATGGTCCTTCCCGAAGGCAAACGGCACAAATACGCGACGCTCGGATCCACGCTGTTGAGGGCCGCGTCGCGCCAGAGCATGTCCTGGCCTGCCTGTCCGGCAGGCAGGCCCGTGTATTTGACCCGTTTGGCCTGGTGCGGGGCCAAAATGGTGAATGTGATCCCCTGCTCGGCCATGATGTCCAAAGTCTCCAGGTCGACGGCGGTCTCGGCCAGCCACATCCCCTCGGGTTTGCGCTTGAAACGGTATTCGAAATCTTTGATGCCCCAGATCACCTGCGTGCGTTTGTCGCGGCTGTTGGCCAAAGGCATGATGATGTGGTTATACACCTGGGCCATGGCACTGCCGTGGCCGGAAAAATTCTTCTGGCTTAAAGCGTCAGCTTCAAGGATGTCCGCGTAGACCGCGGGGTCCTTGCGCTGCATCCAGGACAATAACGTGGGGCCGAAATTAAAACTGATCCTGGAATAGTTATTGATGATATCGGAGATCTTGCGCTTGTCGTCGAGAATGCGGGCGTGCGCGTTACGCGCGTAACATTCGAGTGTGACCCGCTCGTTCCAATCGTGATAGGGATAGGCGGAATCCTGGATCTCCACCTCTTGCAGCCATGGGTTTTCCCGCGGAGGCTGGTAAAAATGGCCGTGGATGCAGACGAAACGTTTCATTCAGCGTTTCTCCAAAAAATCATCTAAAAATTTCTATATTTTATAGAATCTACTTAAAATTTTTTTAAAATAAATACAAAGTAAGTGATCTTCCCCCGGTTAATTGATGCCTTTATATGCCATATTTTAGATGCATTGTCAAAGTTATTTTAGACTCCCCCCTCCCCCCGCTTTCTAAATAAAGTACCCTATTGGCCTTGACGTTGGCTATTTTGAATGGTATGGTTTTATTAGGTAGTGAAAACTGTATTAGCGTTTTTTTAAAGCAGAAGTGGGCTAAGGTGTACTCAGTCACCGAATCTGTAGAAACATCTTTTTGGCTAGAAAGAATGGCTTTTTATTGTCAATATGGCATCATACTAGAGGGTAATATAATGAAAAACATAATTAAGCAAAAAATGTACGGATTTTTAGCAGGTGCAGCAATAGGAGCAGTTTTCTCATGCCCCAGTTTTGTTTGGGCGCAGGCCCAAGAAAGGACTGCAACAAGGGAAGTGATAAAGATGGATGCTGCAGAAATGAGCGCCTTGAAAGATAAAATGGCGGATCTTGCCAAGGAAAATCCCGAGTTGTTTAAGGAAGTGACATCAGAGTTAAAGGAATCCGTGAGCAAGGGAGATGTCGAATTTGCTCCAAAAGAGGCGGATGCAACGAAGGATACAGGGGAACAGGGCAAAGAAGAAGTGGCTAAGGAGTTCATCAAAGATGTAGAGGTTACAGCCAAGGAAACTGAACTGAAGGATCAGGGTGTCTCCGAAAAGGACGCACAAGAAAAAGCCGTAAAGGAAGTTACAGCTAAAGAAGCTGAACTGAAGGATCAGGGTGTCTCCGAAAAGGACGCACAAGAAAAAGCCGTAAAGGAAGTTAGCCAAACCGAGGTTGAAACCAAAGAGGTTAAAGATGTTGTAGAGAAGGAAGTAACATCCGCGGACAAAGAAATTGTTGTGGCGGAAAAAGAAGTTACGCCAGTTGAGCACGATAATCTGCAGGATACACGGGATCAACAACAGCTAACTGCGGATGAAGGGAAGTCCTTTGATAACCCTACTGATGCTCAAACTTATGCTGATTCGATAAGTGCTACCGTGCATGACCATGGGACTGATGCAGATCCGACTCAACGTTACCATGTGCATCCACCTGGAACCTAATATTCTTTAAAAGTAAAACACTAAGGGCCGAGTTTACTGCTCGGCCCTTAGTGTTTTAAAAAGTCTACTTCTATAGATCAAAAATTTACGGTAAATCCCAATTGATGAATCATGTCATTATACTCACCGCTCGCGGCATTAGAATTGGAACGTCGATTAGTAAAGCTATAATTGAGTGTTGTATGCTTCGTTATAGCATAGTAAGCGTCGAAACGATAGGTCGTGATATTATCAGACCGCTTGGTGCCATTTGCCACGCGGGCAGTATAATTTTTCCGCTCAAAACTAGGGGTAAAGGTCAAATACAGTTTATCCTCGGGTAAAAAACTTCCACTTAAAGTAAGTGATCCCGTATAGTCATTATAATCGTAAAATTTCTGAAATTCGTCATTTGAATTATTACGGTAGACTCTGCCTTTGAGTCTGATTGAATATTTGTCAATGTTTCGTCTGACCCATAATTCTACGGCATTGCGGTAATCCGCACGATCGTAATTTAAGTCCGCTTGATTGGTATTACGGGCATATTTTTTATAAAAAATTTTATGCGTACGCTCGTATTTACCACCCAAATCCCATAATTCAGAGAGGTAATAGGTGAACTTAAAAAAACTTTTCAGTTGGGTGCTGTCGGACGACACATCGTGAGGGAAAAGGAGCCATTCATATGACGCCCCGGGTTCTAATACGAGTTTGCGGTTTTGTAAGGGATAGTACTTCAGATTAGCGTTAATGATGTGGTCATCACTAGTTAAAGTTCCCTTTTTAAAATAATCTTGTTTGACCAGATTGTAGCTTACATTAGCTCCTAAAAATTTGTTGAAGGTTGGAAGCCAGGCCAGAGAAAAATCTTGTTCAAGGAATTGGTCACTCTTAATGTGACTGGTAGGATTAGTATATGAGGGGTTGCTTTCATACCCATAGGAAAGTCCAAAAGAGCCTCTGATTTTTGTAAGCATCTCATGCTGACGTTTTTTAAGTCTTAATTCTGCCTTTTCTCTAAGTTGTTTTAAGAATTCATTAGCGGTTAAAGTTCTAATACGGGTTTGGGTGATTTGCTCTTCAGTCTTAGTTTGAACGTTCTCTTTTTTTTCTGCTTCAGTAGGAGCAGCAAATGAAATAGATCTAACTAGCAATAGGAAACCGACAGCCAAGGAAAAATTCTTTAATTTTAGTCTCATATAAATCTTCTCGCACTCACGTTATTACTTACATTATTATAGTTCAATTATTAAATTAAGGTGAAAAAAAGTCAAGGAAAAACTGAATAAAATACATCTGGTTTTATTTCTAATGCTTTCTCATTAATATCAATGTAAGGGCGCGTCAACCCTTCGACTTCGCTCAGGGCATGCCCTTGAGGAACAGGATCCCCAACGGCGGAATGGTCAGAGAAAGGGAAAACGGCCGGCCGTGAAAAGGTTTGGGCCGGGCCTCTTTAGCGCCAAGGTTCCCCTGCCCGCTGCCGCCGTAAACAGACGCGTCGCTGTTGAGGACCTCGCACCACACGCCGGGCTTGGGCACGCCCACATGATAACCCTGCCAGGTCATGGGCGTGAAGTTGCACACCGCCGCGATAACGCTTTTGCCGTCCGCGCTTTTGCGCAAAAAACTGATGACACCCTGTTGATAGTCATTCAGGTCTATCCATTCAAAACCGTCGGGGGTGAAATCGCGCTCGAAGAGCGCGGGTTCTTTCCCGTACAGCCCGTTGAGGTCCCTGACCCAGCGCTGAATGCCCTGATGCGGGGCATGGGCCAGCAAATGCCAGTCCAGGCTTTTCTCGTGCTTCCATTCATCCCGCTGGGCGATCTCGGCTCCCATGAATAATAATTTCTTGCCCGGATGGGCGAACATATAACCCAGCAATAAACGCAGATTGGCGAACTTTTGCCAATCATCGCCGGGCATCTTGGAGACCAAAGCGCCTTTGCCGTGCACCATCTCGTCGTGCGAAAGCGAAAGAAGAAAATTCTCGGTAAAAGCGTAATAAAAACTGAAGGTCAGTTCATTGTGGTGGTATTTGCGGTAAACAGGGTCTTTGGACATGTATTC
>Ga0209515_10010339_pt1 | contig 10408 bp, 10 predicted proteins | sample Subgroupgradi54m_FD_187454 | JGI IMG/M metagenome (GOLD analysis project Ga0209515, IMG submission 187454) | Subsurface groundwater microbial communities from S. Glens Falls, New York, USA - GMW60B uncontaminated upgradient, 5.4 m (SPAdes)... ...
AAGCATGGAGCGGCGCTCTAGGGTATACGTTCCAGTTGTATTTTGATTTTTCGGGATATTCGGATATGGCGATCGGGTTGGCGTGCATGTTTGGAATTCTATTGCCGTTTAATTTTCATTCACCCTATAAAGCCGCCAGCATCATTGACTTTTGGTATCGCTGGCACATGACCTTGTCTCGGTTTCTTCGCAGTTATATTTATATCCCTTTGGGCGGTAATCGTCGGGGAGAAGTGAGGCGTTATTTAAACATCATGATCACGATGTTATTGGGCGGGTTCTGGCATGGGGCGGGTTGGACGTTTGTGTTGTGGAGAGGTTTGCATGGATTGTATTTGTGCGTGAATCACCTCTGGCGGAAGATGAAAGAAAAAGTCATATGCGTTTCATGGCGCGGCTCATGCTTGGGCTTGTGGGTATCCCGGATGATCACCTTTTTTGCGGTCGTTTTCGCGTGGGTATTTTTTCGGGCGAATGATTTATCGTCGGCGGTTGTGATCACCAAAGGAATGCTGGGGATAAACGGCATCATGGTCTGGGAAACCTATTTCGAAAAGCTTAACCGAATGGGCGGCTTGGGAGAACGCCTGGCGGGGATGGGAGTTGTTTTTGGCGAGCCGAAATGTTTTCTCGGCCTTGAACAAATTTTTATCTTAACGGTCCTGTTGTTATGGGTGGTCCTGATGCCCAATACACAGCAATTCATGGCGCGTTATCGTCCGGGCATCGATATTTATAACGGTCCAACGGATATCCGCCGTGACTCCGTCCCATTCTATTGGAAACCGTCCGCTTTCTGGGGGCGGTCATGTTTGCGGTCAGTATCCTCAATTTAAGCAAGGTTTCGGAATTTTTATATTTTCAATTTTGATGGGAAAGAACAAACCAACTTATTTTTATATCGCAATATTTTTCGCTGTGACGGTTGCCATTTTTTGCGTTGTGATCTGTGTCAATTTTTTCATTGACCCCTACAATGAGCTGGGACGTAACCGGATCGGGTTATATTTTTTGAGCGACCGGCAACTAAAAAACAGGATCAACACATTCCCTCATGATGCCCTCATGATGGGATCAAGCCGAGTGGCGAATATCAATCCCCAAGAACTGTGCGGTTATCATTTTTATAATGCTTCTTTCGCTTCCGCGTTGCCCGAAGAAATGTACTTCTATCTGGAAAAATACGCCACCCATCAGAAATTGGTGATGATTGGATTGGATTTTTACATGTTCAATGAATCCGAATATCCGCTCTCACAGATGAAAAAATGGCCCGATCATTACTTTGCCGTGCACGAATATCTCTTGAGCTGGAATGTCTTCCGGGATTCGTTCATCGCGCTCAAAAAATGGGCTCGTCGAGAACCGCCCCTTCTGGATATCAATGGCCGGATGAATAGAGGAGACAGCGCCTCAAGCGCGGAACCCGCGTTTGATCCTAAGGAATATAACAAGTGGATGAAACATTTGAGGGGGCGGGAGTTTCATCCTGCCCGTCTTTCAAAGGTACGGATGATTTATTTAGAGAGGATCAAAGATTTGCTGGACAAAAGAAACATAAAACACATTTTTTTTATCAACCCCATTCAAGAAGATGTTTACGCCTTAATAAAAAATTCTGGAAGCTATGATGATTTTGATCTTTGGCGGAGAACGTTGAAAGAGCGTTTTCCGGAAATCCGCGATTTGACTCAAGGACGGTATTTCAAAAAAAGTTTTTTTATGATCAACGACCCCTCCCACTATAAAGCCCAGACGGGCGCTCAATTTATCAATGAGATCTTGGATGAAATTCCATGCGTAAAAAAATAATTTTTAGCTGTTTAATGGTTTTCTTTACATTCGTTGTGTGTTTAAGTTTATGCGAAATTTATTTGCGTTTTTTTGAGCATGATCGAGCGCAGACTTTTGTTCGGCTGGGAGACAGAATTTATCCGCTCAGTGGCTTAGCCGATAGCCGGCATTACACCTTCGATCCAAAAACAGGATATGCATTGATTCCCAACATCCATGATGAAAAACAGTTTATCACCACGGATCAGCATGGCTTTCGGACAACCGGAAAAGCGATTGATCCCGATCGTGAATCGATTATCTTTGTCGGAGACTCGACGGTATTTGGCTGGGGGGTTCGGGATGAGGCGGCGTTTCCCTATCTCTTAGCTCACCAAGATTCGTTGAACAATTTCAATATCATCAATATGGGGGTGCCGTCTTATTCCATCGGGCATATTGTCCAGGTTTTGGAAGAAAAAGTGCCGCTTTATAAGCCCAAAATTGTTTTCGTGGCGATCCTCTGGCCATGGAAGCCCTTTGATGGCTATTCGAGCTCCACGGCCTGGAAGAAGGTCGACTTTGATTTTTATAAAAAGACTATTCCTTCGAGGACCCAATATGCGTCTTATGAATCACTCAAGCGAAGGCTGATGCCGAAGACGTTTTTTTATCTGCGGGATGTGTATTACAAAATTAAATTTAAGGATCAAATTAGAGATAATCTCACCCGGCCGGGTATTCGTGATTTCAATATCCCCGAGGAGGATGAGAAAAAATTGGCCTTAGAGCACGTCCGTTTGCTTAAAGGGGCCGCCGCGTCTTTAGAGGCAAAGGGCGTTCAAGTGATTTTTTATATTCACCCTTATCAATATACGATCTTTCACAAAGACTATCAAACCTTAGGAAAGACCGGCCGGGAGATGATGAGGAAGCAATTAAACGCTTTGTATCCCGGCGATTTCTTGAAGTGCAAATTCTCAGGAGAGCCTTTGTTTATCGACGGTTGTCATATGAGCGAATTAGGCCATCAGCAGTACGCCAATTATTTTTTGGGCATTATTCACAGAACTTTAACTTTGCACAAACTTGAAGACTACGGAATTCCGCTTTTATGAAAATAAATATAATTTTTTTGGTCTTATGGTTTTTATGCTTAGGAGGGGCGTCATTGGTCTTGGCCCAGCAGGAAGAAAACAGTTTAACGTCAGCGCTTACGCAATTGAACCGCTTCAACGATGGTCAGAAAGATCTTGTCCGTTCTTCGATGGGAATACCAGATGCATCAGATTTTTCTTTGGTTAAACTCATCGGGTATTTTGTTTTTGGCGGGATTGGTTTTGTTGCCTTTGTGTACGGGAAAAAAGAGAGGAATTTCAAACCACTTTCAATCGGGATAGCCCTGATGGGGTATTCCTATTTTTTTACAAGCACGCTTTGGCTTTATATCGGTGGGATCGGTTTGTGTTTACTGCTGTATTATTGGCGGGATTGACGGTAATTATTTTGGATAAAGAAGGCAATGACGACAAGATAAAGCGGCACAATCGGAAAGATATGTCTCGGGACGATAAAAAAGAACGAATACATTCCGATATAGATCATAAGAAAAATCAAGATGGAGCCTAAGGTAAAAACTAAAGTTGATTGGGCCGTTGGTGCGTGCAATTTCCTCCTGTTTTTCCAGACATAAAAAAATGAGTAACCCAAGGCGGCCATTGTCAGGAAGGAAAGAAGAAAGCGCAATCCGTCTTTGACCGGCGCCCAATCATAGAAACGTTCCAGCCCCGGCGGGTATTTCACATAGCCAATTTTCGTCGATTCCCAAAACATCATTTTAAATCCCTCTACGCTCATTAAAACAGCATATTGAAATGGCCGTTCTCTTATTTTCTCAAGGGTCAATTGAAGAAGCGTGCGATCAATTTCTTTCCCCGAAATCCCTCTCGTTTTTAATTCTTCAAGCTTGGAATGACCATACGTGTCAACGGGAGCCGCAGACCACTTAAGGCATTCGGTCTGTCCCCAAAATTTTTTACAGACGCCTTCGCCGGCGGCGTAAGCAACAGCCGCGCCGAAGTCTTTGGGAGTAATTTTTTCCGCGCGTTTGGCGGCCTTTGCGTAAACAATCCAGGGGCCGCGGTCCGCGATCGTAAAATGGCCGTTAAATTTTAAATTCGCAAACATATAAGGCAGAACACACGCCTGGTAAATAACAAAAGCTGAAAAGACAACCACAAGAGCATTTCGCAGTGCCGTTTGTGATTTATCATTAGTATTTCCTATTACTAATGCGAAGGAGAATAAAAGAAAGAGCAAAATAAAAATAAGAAAAATGACCTGAAAAATGGCTTTAACGAATGTCACGCCGGCGAAAACGGCGCCGAGCATCAGTCCGGTCGCCAGCGCTCGCCGAACATCTTCTTTACTGACTTTTTCTTTACCAATGTTAGTTATAAAAATATTCTTCCAGGCGGAAGAAAAAAGAAGGATGATTCCAACAACAAAAGGGGTAGCCGCGATTTCCGACCATAAACTGAAAACGGAATTGATCATGGCCGGAGAAATTCCCAAATAGAAAATAACCGCCGCTGTTATTCGGCGGTTGATTTTAAGTTCATTAAGAAGTTTTATGGTAAGAAGTTGTGTTGAAAGCAAGATGATCATTTGCAAGACTTTCTGGACGCTTTGATACGAGATGGAAAGCGCATCAGAAAGCCGCATAGAAAGCGAGATCAAAAGAGGATAGAGGGGTTCGTTATGAGGGCCAGTGCGAAGAAACTCTGTCCAACCTTGTTTATAAATGGTGGCCCCGAATTTCTCAAATAGCATGGCATCAAACACAATAACCATCTGTGTGTGGAGGGCAAGATAGATCCAGTAAACAAAGGGAATAACCACAGAGAAGAAGATGGGGTTTTTGAGAATTTCGAGATTTGATGTTTGGGACTTGTCCATAGAATGAGGAATAGCTAACTTTTTTAGTTTATGATGGGAAAGTAGACAAGTCAAGGGGATCGCCCATTTTTTTTTGCAGGAATGGTAACATTGAAACATTGAAAATATTCTTCTTGACTAACGAATTCTTCAGTGCAAAACTATTACCAATGAAAAATTTACATAAAAAGATAATCGGTGTATTCTTACCAATTCCTTTTCTCTTTGCAATCATTTTCTGTTGTTGCTTGGAAAGAGATGCTTCTGCCGATGAAAGTGTTTCTCATTTTGACACTGAACATCAGCATCATCATTCTCAAGGCGATCATGAATGCACTTGTCCAAAGCACCTAAGTTTTCTTTCGGTACAATCCGCTGATATCGTTTTTGATTCTACAGTAAGCCAAATGTTAGCCAAAAATTTTATGGTTAACCTTCGGCTTGATAACATCGTTTTCATTGCCTCATTATCAAATCACTCACAGGGCCCTCCCCTGCAAGATCATTTAGATCACGTTTCTCTCCCTATCTACTTAAAAATATCTAATCTCCGTATTTAAATCAAATCTAAAAATTTGACCTTAGATCTTGAAGTCAGAAGTGTTTGCTTTTGGGCAAAGAAAGATTCTAGGGGTTGTCTCTTCTTGTCTTTCTATTTTTAACATTTCGCATTTAACTTAAGGAGAAAGAAATGAAATCAAAATTAATTGTTTTAACTTTAGTAGCTGTTTTGTCCTTGTCTTATTCCAATTATGTTCTGGCTAATGAAGGCCATGAACATCAAATGCCTAATGGAACGATGATGAAAGATGACGATATGTCCAAAGGACAAATGGATTCAAAGTCAACCAAGGCGATTGAGGTCGGCAATAAAATCTGCCCTGTCAGCGGCGATAAAATTCTTGCTCCTGGCGAAAAGGGTACTATGGGTGATGAACCGGTCAAATATGAATATAACGGTAAAATTTATAACCTCTGCTGTCCAATGTGCATCAAGGATTTCAAAAAGAATCCGGAAAAATACAGCAAAATCACCGAGGATGAAGTGGCTAAAGAAAAAAAGATGCAAGAAAACCAAGAAGGTCAAAAGAATATTCAAAAATAAAGGAGACCTTCATGGAATTTCTAAATCAGTTCTATGTTCCTCTATTGCATCCAAAAATGATCCATTTCCCCATAGCGCTATTTATCGGCGCTATGGGAATGGAAATACTTAGCCTGATTTTTAAGAAAGACAGACTTCATCGGACAGCTTTGGATATGTACATTTTGGCAACGGTAATAACGCCATTGGTCGTTCTAACCGGCTTGCAAGAAGCAGAACATCTGCATCTAGGCCATCCGGTATTGACGATCCATAAGAATTTCGGTCTGTTGACGATGTGGACATCATTAATAAGTTTACCGGTTCTTTGGATAGTAAATAAAAGAAGTCCAAAGATATTGAGAGCAGTATTTCTGATTTTTGTTTTAGTTATCGTGACTTTGGTAACCATAACCGGACATAATGGGGGACGCATGGTTTATGAATACGGCGTCGGTGTAGAAAAATAAAGGAAGGTTAAGTTATGAAAAATAGATCGGTTCTGCCTCTATGTTTTGCAGGGTTAGCCTTATTGTCGGGCTGTGCTTCCGCATCGACCAAAGGGAGCCTTAAACAAATTAACAGTTTGGTTAAGGATCAAACCGGCGTCAGTGATTTTAATCAATTCAGTGAAGCAGATACTCAAAGAGAAACTCAATCAATACTTCAGGAACCTCTCACGGTTGATAGCGCGGTCAGAATTGCGGTTTTAAATAATCCTTCCGTCAAGGCAGCGATGTCTGGCCTGGGGATATCGCAGGCGGATATGATTCAGGCAGGATTGTTGCATAATCCAAAACTCTCTGGATTTATTCGTAAATCCAATGAGGAAGACAGTAAAACGAATACAGAGTTTGAAGTCAAAGGAGATGTCATGGATTTGCTTTTTTGGCCGTTACGTAAAAGGTTGGCCAATACTCAATTTAAACAGGCGCAATATGAATTAGCCAAAAACATCGTTGATTTTATAGAGAAAGTACGTATCGGATTTTACACATGGCAAGCGAATAGCCATATGCTTTCCATGCGACAAGAACATTTTAAAGCGGAAGAAACCGTTTTGGAATTAGCTGATCGGCAAAAACAAGCTGGGAACATTAATGATTTAGATATGGAACAGCAAAAGGGAATTTATTATCAGGCAAAAGTCGATTTACAGCGCAGCAAACTTGAAGCTAATGTTACCGCTCAACAGTTACGAAATTTTTTGGGGCTGACCAATAGTGAACTCGAATGGCTATCTCAGGAAAATTTACCTGATTTGCCGTCGGAAGAATTTTCTTTAATTGATTTAGAAGAAAAGGCCATAGCGAATCGCATCGATCTTGCGATGAAAAAACAAGAGATTAAAGTCTTCGAGCAATCACTGACGATGGCGCGTTTAGGTGTTATTCCATCAATAGAAGGAGGCTTTAATTGGGAAAAAGAATCAAACGGTGAGAAGCTCAAAGGCCCGGCATTTGAAGCACAAGTGCCTGTATTTGATCGTAAGCAGGCCGATAGACTTCGCTCTCAATCTCAAATTGAAGCTGGCAAAAAACAGTTGGAGGCGATGGAGGCACAAATACGCTTAGAGGTTCGCTTGGCGTATCAGCAGCTCACCTCTGATCGAGCGATGACAGAAACTTATCAGGAAGCCATTCCTGTCCGTCAAGAAATTTTGAAACAGACCCTGTATCATTATAACTATATGCTCAAAGGAGTTTATGATTTGCTTCGTGCCAAACAGGAAGAAATTAATACTCAACGCGATTACATCATGGCTTTGCGGGATTATTGGATTGCGCGAAGCGAACTTGAACATGCCATCGGTGTTACGCTACCAGTTCAGAAAACCAAAATTAAATCCATCGAAAAATCCGTAGAGCCAGTGATGGAACATGAGCATCGCCATGGAGGTACACAATGAGAGTTTGTTTTTTGACACGTTTTCTAACTGTGTTGGCTTTAAGTATTCTCTTGAATCAGTCTTATGTATATAGTGAAGTTAACTCAGAAAAAAATTCACTACAAAAGCTTCCTTATACGCCTGTCGTGACACCCAATGGGAGCACGATGCCTTGGACATTAGCCGAAGATGGAGCAAAAGTTTTTCATTTAACCGTCGATCCATGTAAACACGAAATAGCTCCGGGGATGGTTATCAATGCGTGGTGCTATAACGGTCAAACACCGGGTCCGACGATTGAAGTTCTCGAAGGTGATCATGTAAGAATTTTTGTTACAAATAAGTTGCCTGAGCAAACCGCTGTTCATTGGCATGGAGTCATTCTCCCCAGCGGAATGGATGGGGTATCAGGATTAACACAAAAGGGCATCCGGCCGGGAGAAACTTTTAAATACGAATTTACTTTAAAACAGCACGGGACTCAAATGTATCACTCACACGGGGATGAAATGACTCAAATGGGATTAGGGACAATGGGATTTTTTATTATTCATCCTAAGAATCCCATCGGCCCTAAAATTGACAGGGATTATGCGATTTTTTTGAATGAGTGGTTTGTTGAGCCGGGAACAAAAACACCCAATGCAAATGTAATGACGGATTTCAATATTTTTACATTCAATGGACGTGCTTTTCCTGGCACTGAACCCTTGGTTGCCAAAACAGGAGAGCGGGTTCGTATTAGATTAGGCAATGTGGGACAAGAATCTCACCCCATACATCTTCATGGCCATTCTTTTAAGACTGTCGCGACCGACGGAGGAGATATTCCTGAAACCGCTCAATGGCCGGAGACGACAGTTTCCGTTTTTCCCGGACAGACAAGGGATGTCGAGTTTATTGCCAACGCCGGAGATTGGGCATTGCATTGCCATCGACGGCATCATCCAATGAATGCGATGGGACATCAGATTCCTAATATGATCGGTGTTAATCAAGATGATGTGAAAGATAACGTTCGAACGCTTGTCCCCGGATATATGGCGATGGGAGAAACCGGAATGGATGATATGACTGAAATGAATATGCAGGGGCCGGAAAACACTCTGCCGATGATGGGAGGCGATGGACCGTTTGGATCAGTTGGTATGGGAGGAATGTTTACCATCTTAAAAGTAAGAGATACGGATGAAGAATTAAAAAATCTGGAATGGTATAAGAATCCGCTAGGGACTGTTGCGGAATCTATCGAGAGTAACGATAAAACTAATTCAACGAAAGAGAAATTTTCCCATTGAATTGGCCCCGTTGGATTGAAAAGGCCGGGACATTTCAATACGCAGATTATTTTTTACCTTTTTTTGATTCTTTGGTTTATAATGCTTTCCCTGGATCAACAGGATATAACAACCGATGCCTCTAAGAGGTATCACTACAACGGAGATGACATGGCTTTTCAAGGTGGATATGACAGAGGTCCGCGCGAGATGCACAAAGCTGTCTGTGCAGATTGCAAAAAAGAGTGTGAAGTTCCCTTCAAACCCAGAGAAGATCGTCCGGTTTATTGCCGAGAATGTTTTTCAAAGCACAAGGATGGCGGTCGTTAAAAAAGAGAAGAGTTTTTTCTCTCAACCGACGGGAATTCAATAACCAAACCCCTTACCACCTGATGGTGCGAAGGGGTTTGTTGTTTATGGAATTGTCAATGGATCATAAAACGATTGGTTTATTAGAAACGGCCATTCGTAAGCGCGAAGCTATTAAGCGTTATACCAATGCGCTGCGCCTGGTCAATGGTTTGGGGGATGGTTTAAAAGGCCTGGTTTTGGAACAATACGACCGTCATTTTCTCGCGCAGATTTTTCATGAACGCTGGCTTAAAGAGAAAGAGGCTCTATCCGGTTTTGTGAAGACCCGTTGTGATGCACAATATCTGATCATTAAAGACCGCAGTTCTTCTTCGCATCCCGCCCACCCCGGTCCCGATGCTTTGATCGGGACATTTAAGAGGAGCGTTTGGATCGAATGTGATATTTCTAAGACGATTGTTCAGGAACACGGCTTAAAGTTTGAAGTGGATTTAAACGATACCCTTAACAGCGGATTATTTTTGGATATGCGACGTAACCGCAAGGTCGTTGCCTCGCTGGCTCGCGGAGGTAAGGTGTTGAATTGTTTCGCGTATACCTGTTCTTTTGGCGTGCATTGCCGCTCCGTCGGGGCATCGAGCGTGGTGAATGTGGACATCAGTCCCAAGAGTTTGTCCCGCGGCCGAGCCAATTATGAACTGAACCGGTTGATTGCCTCTCGCAATGAATTTATTCGTGCCGATGCCGTTCAATATTTAAAGCGGGCTTTGGTGAAAGAAAATTTTTTTGATATGATTATTCTTGATCCGCCCTCCTTTTCCCGGTATGAAGGAAAAACTTTTAGCGTCAAGAAAGACTTAGCGCGGCTGATCGATTCAGCCATAAAGATTCTTAACCCCGACGGGGTTCTCTTTGTCTCGACAAATTTTAGCGGCTTGTCCCACACTCATTTAGAGGATATGGTCCTCGCGGCTGCCCTCAAGCGGCGGATAAAAAAAGTTCAACGATTAGGACAGGATGAGGATTTTGTGGGCAGTGGACTGATGCCGGAAAGTTATTTAGCCGCCTTGCTGGTGAAATTTTGAGCCAGCCATCTAAAGTCTGTCATTCCCGAATGCTTTAAAAACATTCGGGGGT
>Ga0209515_10010340_pt1 | contig 10407 bp, 7 predicted proteins | sample Subgroupgradi54m_FD_187454 | JGI IMG/M metagenome (GOLD analysis project Ga0209515, IMG submission 187454) | Subsurface groundwater microbial communities from S. Glens Falls, New York, USA - GMW60B uncontaminated upgradient, 5.4 m (SPAdes)... ...
TGAAACAGAGCAGGTAGTCGTGGGTGGAGGCGACGAACAAGTACTCCATGAAGTCCTCTTCCTTGAGTTCCCCTCCGGTGACCCCTTTGCCGCCCCGTCCCTGTTTGCGGTATGCCGACACCGGCAGCCGCTTGATGTAGCCGGAGTGGCTGATCGTGATCACCACATCCTCATCGGCGATCAGATCCTCCACGTCCAGCTCCTTCGTCTCAGCGACGATCTGGGTCCGCCTCTCATCCCCGAACCGTTTGGAGATCTCCTTCAGCTCATCCTTGATGAGGCCGAACACCCTCGCCTCGGAAGCCAGGATTGCCTGCAGTTCGCTGATCTTCTTGATCAGCTCCAGATACTCCTGCTCGATCTTCGTGCGCTCGAGCGCCGTCAGCCGTCTTAACTGCATCTCTAGGATCGCCTGCGCCTGAACTGGGGTCAGCTTATATTCTTTGATGAGCCCCGTCTTGGCCTCTTCCTCGCTCTTGGAGCGACGGATCAGCTTGATGATGGCATCCAGGTGCTCCAGGGCGACCTTCAGGCCCTCCAGGATGTGGGCCCGCTCTTGTGCGCGCCTCAAGTCGAAGCGGGTTCGCCTTAAGATCACCTCTTTCCGGTGATCGAGGTAGACTTGGATGAGGGCCTTTAAGGTGCAGATCTTCGGGCGATTCTCGATGAGGGCCAGCAGGATCACCCCGAAGGTGGTCTCTAGCTGGGTGTGCTTGAACAGTTGGTTCAGGACAATTTGGCCGTTGGCGTCCCGCTTTAAGTCGACGACAATCCTCATTCCCTCTCTGTCCGACTCGTCCCTGAGATCGGCGATCCCCTCCAGTTTCTTATCCCGCACCAACCCGGCGATCGATTCCAGGAGCGTTGTCTTATTCACCTGATACGGAATCTCCGTCACGATGATCGACTCTCTGCCCCCTTTGCCCGACTCGGTGTGCGCCTTCGCCCGAACTTTAAGGAGACCCCGGCCGGTGGCATAGGCGTCGATAATCCCATTCTTGCCCATGATGAGACCGCCGGTGGGGAAATCCGGCCCCTTGATGATCTTCATCAGCTCCTTCACGTCGATCTCCGGATTGTCGATGGCGGCGATGACTCCCTCGATGATTTCTTGGAGGTTGTGGGGCGGGATGTTCGTCGCCATCCCGACGGCGATCCCGCTGGAGCCGTTGACCAGCAGGTTGGGAAGCGCCGCCGGCAGAACTCGGGGTTCGGTGAGCGACTCGTCAAAGTTGGGAGCAAAGTCCACCGTCTCCTTGTCGATGTCGGCCAACATCGCCTCGGAGACCTGCGCCAACCGGGCCTCCGTGTAACGCATGTGCGCCGCCGAATCTCCGTCAACGGATCCAAAATTTCCCTGGCCGTCGACGAGTGGATACCGAACCGAAAAATTCTGCGCCATCCGGACCAGCGCGTCATAGACGGCGGTGTCCCCATGGGGATGGAAGCGTCCAAGCGTGTCTCCTACTATGCGGGCCGACTTCTTGTACGGTTTGCCGGCATCCAGGTTCAGCTCCCGCATCGTGTACAGGATCCTTCGCTGGACCGGCTTTAACCCATCCCGGGCATCCGGCAAGGCGCGGCCGACGATGACGGACATCGCATAGGAGATGTAGGAATCCTTCATCTCCTGCTCGATCGCTATAGGGACGATCTTTTCATTTCGGGTGTACATTAGACGTCCAGGAACCTGACTTCCGGCGCGTGCTCTTCAATGAAGAGACGCCTGGGTTCCACCTCGTCTCCCATCAGCGTAGTAAACATTGCTTCCGCCTCCACGGCGTCCTCCAATGTCACCTGCTGCAAGGTCCTCTTTTCCGGATCCATGGTTGTTTCCCAAAGCTGGGCCGGGTTCATCTCTCCCAACCCCTTGTACCGCTGTACCTGCAAGCCACGGCGCCCCAAGGCCCGGATGGACTGCAGCAACTCAACCAAGGAGGTCACTTCCGTCACCTCCTTCTCCTGCACGATCTTGAACAGCAGAACTCGGCCAGAAGAAGGCCGGGTGGTTTCTTTCTTCGCCCCCTTTCGGACGGTGGGAACCTCCGTAGACCCTGAATCTTCAAAGCTATTTAAGTCCACCCCCAGTTTCCCTAGTTTCACGGCCAACTCTTCCAGCTCGTTGGCCTCATAGATCTCCAAGGCATCGGCCGCTATTCCTTCCTTGCTCTGCTCGGCCAGTTCTTCGTCAGAATAGAGAAATTGGGTTGTTTCATCCACTTTAACCATGAAAATTGGAAGTTTTTTGGTTTTAGGGTGTCTATTTTCAACGAATTTTTTAAAATTCACTCCCTTTTTGTGAATAGACTTTGCAAGCCACTCCACCTCTGTTAACAACTTTAATAGTTCTTTTGCTTTGGCCAAGGTATATTCTTTCTTCTCTTTCGCGTGGATCAGGGCAACCCCCTCCAGCCCCAAGTCGAACAACATCTCATTTAAGGCCGTCTCCGAATAGATGTATTCCTCCCGCTTGCCCCGTTTAATCTTGTAAAGAGGGGGTTGCGCAATGTAGATGTATCCTTTCTTGATCAGCTCCTGCAGCTGCCGGTAGAAAAGGGTTAAAAGGAGCGTCCGGATGTGGGATCCGTCCACATCCGCGTCGGCCATGAAGACCACCTTGTGATAGCGAACCTTCTCTGCCGAAAATTCCTCCCCCACGCCGGTACCCAAAGCCGTGATGATCGTCCGGACCTCTTCGTTGCTCAGCACTTTCTCCAGACGGGCTTTCTCCACATTGATGATCTTTCCCTTGATCGGTAAAATCGCCTGATATCTCCGGTCTCGTCCCTGCCGCGCCGATCCACCGGCGCTATCACCTTCCACGATATAAATCTCGCACAGATTCGGATCCCTCTCGGAGCAATCGGATAGCTTTCCTGGAAGGCTGTCCATCTCCAGGAGCCCTTTGCGGCGGGTCAGCTCCCGCGCCTTGCGGGCCGCCTCTCTAGCCCGGGCAGCGAGAAGCCCTTTTTCAACAATCTTATTGGCGATGGACGGATTCTCTTCCAAGAACGCCGCCAGGGCGTCGTTGACCACGCTGGCGGTTAAGCCTTCCACCTCGGAGTTGCCCAGCTTGGTCTTGGTTTGTCCCTCAAACTGGGGATTGGGCAGGCGCACGCTTAAGACTCCGGTTAAGCCCTCTCGGACATCGTCCCCAGTTAAGGGAGGATCCTGCTCTTTCAAGTGACCCTTCGATTTGCAGTAGCTGTTTAAGACGCGGGTTAAGGCCGACTTGAAGCCGCTTAAGTGGGTGCCCCCCTCCACCGTATTGATGTTGTTGGCAAAACAAAAGAGGGTCTCGGTGAAGCTGTCGTTGTACTGAAGGGCCACCTCCACGATCACCCCTTCCTTCTCCCGAGAGAAGCTCACCACCTGTTTGTGCAGCGGGGCCTTGCCCTTGTTGAGGTACTCGACGAAGGAGACCAGCCCTCCCTCGTAATGGAAGGTTTGGGTCTTGTCGCTGCGCTCATCGGTTAGGGTAATCTTAAGGTTCTTGTTGAGGAAGGCCATCTCCCTTAGGCGATTCGCTAGGGTTTCGTGGGAGAAGTCGATCTTTTGCCCAAAGATCTCCCGATCCGCCTTAAAGGTCACCTGGGTGCCGGTGGTGGTGGATTTACCCACTGCGGTCAGTTTCGTCTTGGTCTTGCCCCGCTCGTACCTTTGGTGGTACACCTTGCCATCCCGTCGAATCTCCACCTCCAGCCATTCCGAGAGGGCGTTGACGACGCTCACCCCCACACCATGCAAACCTCCGGCCACCTTGTAGACCCGATGGTCGAACTTCCCGCCGGCATGGAGAGTGGTCAAGACCACTTCCACCGCCGGCTTCTTCTCCGTTTTGTGGATGTCCACAGGGATTCCCCGGCCGTTGTCTGTGACCGAGACAGCGTTGTCTGAATGGATGGTGACCTCGATGGTGTCGCAGTGGCCGGCCATCGCCTCATCGACGGAGTTGTCCACCACCTCGTAGACCAGGTGGTGAAGACCCCGGGCGCTGGTGTCTCCGATGTACATGGCGGGCCGCCGCCGGACCGCCTCGACTCCTTCTAAGACCTGGATGGTGGTCGCGTCGTAGGTAGTGGAGGGGGTCTTGGTTGCTTTCACGCTCACCTTAGGCATCCTTCTTCTCTTTCTCTCCGATACGAAAGCTTAAGTCCTTTATGTGCCTGGCTCCCAGCAACTCAATCAATCCCTGGAGAAGCTGCGGTTTCTTTAAGCTCAAGGTGTACATCCACCCAGAGTTATCCACCTCTACCAAGAAACGGCCCCGCGTGAGCTTCCGAGGCCAACTGTGATGGGCCGCCTCCTCTCCCACCAGTCGTCTCCACGATTCCTGGATCGCCTCGAGGGAGGGACGACCTTCGGCGCGCAATTCTTGAAGTACCTTTGGCAGAAGATCTCCCAGTGGTTTGGGTAACCTAGGGTTAGACACACTCAGGGATTTAACTGCATTGGCAAGACGATGTAAAGGTAGTGGTCTTTGGTCCGAATCACCCCTGGGCGATCCGGGCCAGGCAACTCCAGTTCCACGTCGCCGTTGGGAAGTGCCTTCAAGACATCAATAAGGTAAGTGGGGTTAAATCCGATGGAGAACTCTGGCCCATTGTAGTGGGCCTGAAGCTCTTCGTGGGCCTCTCCTACCTCAGGGGTTTGTTTCGACAGGATCAGGTGATCGTTCTTGATGTCGAAACGGATAGAGGGAGAGTCTTGGGTGGTCCAAAGACCGATCCGTCGTGTCGCTAAGAGAAGGGCCTCTCTGGCCACCTTTAGTTTTTGTGGACTCTCAGGAGGCATCACCTGCTCATAGTTGGGGAACTTTCCCTCAATGAGCCGAGAAATGAGTTGGGTGTTGCCAAGGTCAAAGGCAATCTGGTTCTCTTTGATGAGGATCTTGAGGGTCACCGCCTCCCCTAGAAGCCGATGAAGCTCTGTGATGGTCTTTAAAGGGACGACCACCTGGTGTTCCCCTTTAGTGGGCGTCATGGCTTCCTTCTCCACAAAGGCCAGGCGTCTTCCATCGGTTGCGACGAGGCGCAACCAGCCGTCTTTCGATACAAAAAGGGTTCCGGTCAAGATGTATCGTGATTCGTCCCGAGAGACGGCGAAGGTGGTGAGGTTCAACATCGCCTGGAGCAATCCCTGATCAATGATAAGGCTGTCTTGATTTTCAATGTGTGGCAGGTGGGGAAACTCCTCTTTGGGAAGCCCCATAATCTTGAAGAGTCCGCGCTCACACTCAATGTTTACTTGTTGGTTTTTTTTGGTGTTGATTTGGAGGGTGGTGTTGGGTAGTTCTTTGATCAGGTCTGTGAATCGCTTTGCGGGGATCGTGATGGCCCCTTCCTCAATCACCTCTGCTGGAACCGAGCTTGAGATGGCAAGTTCGAGATCGGTTCCTGATAAATGAAGACTGTCTTTATGTGTCTCTAGAAGAATATGGGATAGGATGGGTAGGGTGCTTCGGTTAGGGATGATTGGGTAGGTAGTTTGAATCCCTTTAAGGAGATGCTCACGTGAAATTCGAACTTTCATAGGGTCTTGTTACTATAAATGGTAGATAAACTAATAATAGTAATAATAAGGACTGTTGAAACTGTGAATAACCTATGTAACTATTTTAGAATACAAGGGATAAAATTCAACAAAAGCTGTGGATAACCCACCTAAACCTCCCCACACTTTCAACACAAAAGACAACCCGCCGCCACTTTCAACCATTTATTCACAGGTCCTTTTTAAGCTCAGCCACCAAACCCTCCAATAACTGTCTCATTCCACCATCTCCCTTTTTGGCCACAAAAATCTTCTGACAAGCATAGATGACCGTCGCATGATCCCGTCCACCAAAGGCCTCCCCAATGGCAGGCAAAGAGGCCTCCGTTAACTCGCGAGCGATGGCCATGGCAATCTGTCTAGGCAAAGAGATATCCCTGGATCTGCGCTTTCCCCTTAACTCAGCCACGGTCAGGCCAAAATGGTTGGCCACCACCTTTTGAATTCGGTCTAAGGTCACCCGCCTGGCCGTTTCCGCAACCATCCCCTTCAAAACCTCTTGAGCCATCCCTAAGGTAACCTCACGGCTGGCCAGCACCGCGTAAGCGATCACCCGGTTTAAAGCTCCCTCCAACTCTCGGATGTTAGAAGAGATCCGCTCGGCGATAAACAGCATCACCTCATCCGGAACGGGCTGACCCTGCGCTTCAGCCTTCTTCTTTAAGATGGCAACCCGTGTTTCCAGGTCCGGGGGTTGGACATCAGTGACGAGGCCCCACTCAAAGCGCGAGACGAGTCGCTCCTCCACCCCCCGCAGCTCTTTCGGTGGACGATCACTAGAGACGACGATCTGTCTGTGGGCATCATAGAGGGCGTTGAAGGTATGAAAGAACACCTCCTGTGTAGACTCCTTTCCTCCAATAAACTGGATGTCGTCCACCAAGAGAACGTCGGCCGATCGGTACCGTTCCCGAAAAGCGGCCATGGATCGGTTTTGGATGGCCCAGATCAGCTGGTTGGTGAATCTTTCACTCGAAAGATACAGACACCGTGCCTGGGGGAACCGTTCCCGGAGGCGATGCCCGATTGCCTGCATGAGGTGGGTCTTGCCAAGCCCCACCCCCCCGTAGATGAACAAAGGGTTGTACGTCTTTGCCGGCGACTCGGTAACGGCCGAAGCCGCTGCGTGCGCAAAGCGGTTCGAAGAACCAATCACGAACTGCTCAAACGTGTAACGAGGATTCAGGAGAAACTCAGAGGAGGCAGGTCGTTCTGAGCCTGCCCACGTAGGAGCTACCATTGTCGCGGTGGAGGCAGCCGACCCTAGGGAGACAGGCTCTTGCACTCCGGACCGAGGAGCGACGGCGTACTCTACCTTCACCTTCGATGGATAAAGACTCTCCAATACCCGATGAATCAGCTCTGTGTAATGACTGGCCAGCCAGTCGCGAAAAAAAGGATTGGGAACCTCCACCACGAGGGAGGTGGGGGTCGACGCCACAACCCGGGTTGGTTGAAACCAGGTCTCGTAGGCCTGACTGGGCAGCTCACACTGAATGCGGGCGAGCGCTTGGTGCCAAAGGTTGAGATCCAAGCAATCCATGGAAAGGCATTCCCTCGTATTATGATGGATGAAGACCTGTTATCATAACATGCCTTGGGTTGGTTTGACAAGGGATTGACTGCGCTGCTACAATGACGCCTCCATGAAGAAGACGCTCAAACCCATTACACTTCTCAAGCGAAAGCGCCGGCACGGGTTTCGTCAACGGATGAAGCACCGGGCCGGCCGAAAGCTCTTAAAGCGCCGTCGGCAAAAAGGGCGGCACCACCTGATTCCTTAAGAAGCGTGACTTTCTCCAAGCGACATGTCCTTGACATCCTTTGGCCGAAAGAATCGTCTTTCTGGGAAATCGACCTTCCGACGCCTCTTCGCCCAAGGGGCGACGCTACGCAGCCACTGGCTGGCCCTAACCTTTCTTCCCAACGCAGGTTCTCACACACGCTTTGGCTGTACCGTCCGTCGGCAAGCGACCAAAGGCGGGGCGTGCCGGAATCGCCTGAAGCGCTGGCTTCGAGAGGCATTCCGTCGGAATCAAGCCCTCCTCCCCTCGGGAATCGACCTGGTGGCGGTGGTCCTCAAGATTCCGGAAGGCCTAACCTTTCAAAGGTTGGAGGAGGAATTTCTGGGGTTGTCTCGTCGACTGGCCTTGCAGCCAAAGTCCTCCTTCAGGGAATCCGGCTCTACCGAGCCGTTGCCATAAACATCCCCCTTCCCCCTAGTTGCCGGTTCTCCCCCAACTGCTCGACGTATGCGGACCAAGCCATCCGCCGATTCGGAGCCGGGAGAGGAACGATCTTCAGCCTTCGGCGGCTGGCTCGGTGCCACCCCTTTCATTCAGGAGGCTGGGACCCTGTGCCATGAAACCCGAACAACGACTGCTCTTGGCCTTAAGCCTCACCCTAGGGATCCTCATCCTTTGGCAAGCGCTTGTGCCACCTGCGCCGGAGCCGGTCGTCAAACCCTCCCTGCCCCAATCAGGAGTTTCTGCCCTCAAGGGGTCCTCGGCTCCAGAGCCAATCTTTGATTTTACCGTCAAGTCGATTCATCTGGGTATAGGAATAAACCGGGGCGGGATCCAGCGTCTCTATGTCGACGGGGCCCGGTTGTTAGCCGAATCCAATCCTTGTATACTAGAGACTGAGTTGCTTCAACCCACCCCGGAGAAGGTCCTGTTTCAAAGCCACGAGGAAGGAGGTTTACTCCTGAGCCAAGCTCAGCTGGCCTCTGACAAGGCCACCATTTCAAGGAGGATTTCACCATCTATTGATCATAACTATTTGATGGATTTAAAGTTAAATCTAGTCAATAACTCCCCTTACACGCAGCCCTATCAACTCCGGATGCTCGTCTATCAACCCCTTTATGCACCTTCCCCCCAGGATCGGCGCTACCAAGAAGGGGCGGCGCTCATCGGCGAAAAGACCCATCGTCTGCACGTTAAGCCGGGTCAAATACAGCGCTTTGGGGCCTCACCGGTCTGGGTCACTGCTCAGGGGAAATCCCATGCCCTGATCGTTCAACCAACCCCCCCAATTGGAACGTTCCACGTGGAACAGTCACCCGCCGGCCTCACCACTGGCTGGCTGGAGTTGCCCAAGGTAGAGTTATCTCCTGGAGGCCAGGCTGAATGGAATTTCCGTCTCTACGCCGGCCCCATGACCCTTGCCGATCTCAAAGAGGTGGGGTTGGAGGAGGCAGTTTCCTTGGGGTCCTTCTCTGGAATTTCCAAGCTTCTCCTTAAACTCCTCACCTGGAGCCAAGGGTGGCTGCACAACTATGGATGGGCAATCGTCTTCTTGAGCTTTGGAATTTGGATCATCTTCTTTCCATTGACCTGGTCTGGAATCAGGATGATGAAAGTGATGGGTCAGATCCAGCCCCAGATGGAACGGATCCGCAAGGAGCACGGGAAGAATCCACAGAAGATGAATCAGGAGATCTTGGAGCTGTACAAGAAATACCGTGTGAATCCCTTAAGCGGCTGCCTTCCTCTCGTCCTGCAAATGCCGATCTTCATCGCCTTGTACCAGGTCTTAAGCCGTGCCCCTGAATTGCGGAGGGCCGGTTTTCTCTGGATAAAGGATCTTTCAGAACCGGATGCAGCCATCCGCTTCGGATCCAGCGTTCCGATCCTTGGGGAGAGCCTGAATATCCTACCGATTCTGATGGCGATCGCCATGCTTTTCCAGCAACGAATGACGCAACAGCCCCAGGCGGCCTTGACCCAAGAGCAGCAGATCCAGCAGAAGATGTTCCGGTGGTTTCCGTTGCTGTTCGGGTTTCTCTTCTATCGCCTTCCTTCGGGGCTTGTGTTATACTGGGTGACCAACACATCTCTGACACTCAGCCAGTACCTTCTTTCTTTGCGATTCCATCGGCATGAACAACCCTGAAGATCCACGCTCAGTTGCAGCGGAGGGGCGCACGGTCCAGGACGCCATTGCCAAGGGCCTTACGATCCTCGGTGTGACAAGAAAACAGGTCACCGTCCAAGTGTTGGTGGAGGAGAACAAGGGTCTCTTTGGAATGCGAGGGACCAAGCCGGCAAAAGTCCGACTCACCCTGAAGTCAGATAAAAAATAAGAATGTTCCACGTGGAACACCTGTCCTGAGCTTATCGAAGGATGCCAAAGACCCTAGCCATCTGTAACCAAAAAGGGGGTGTTGGAAAAACCACCACCGCGGTGAATTTAAGCGCCTGCCTTGCCACAGCCGGATGCCGCACCCTTCTGGTGGATTTAGACCCTCAAGCCAACGCCACCGGAGGCTTGGGGATCGACAAGCGGGGGGTGACACATTCGATCTATCAGGTCCTTCTGGATGGGATCCCAGCAGAATCTACAGTTCTTCCCACCAAGATCTCAAACCTTTGGCTCATTCCAGCCCAAACCAGCTTAAGCGGTGCCGAGGTAGAACTGGTAGGGCATCCAAATCGGCAGGAGCGGCTCAAATCGTGCTTCAACCCGATCCGGTCCTCTTATGAATGGACCTTGATCGATTGCCCACCCTCTCTGGGCCTGCTTACCGTCAACGCCTTGACCGCTGCAGAGAGTGTCCTTATCCCACTCCAATGCGAATATTTCGCCCTAGAGGGCTTGAGTCAACTGCTGGAAACGATCCGTTTGGTCAAGGAGAACCTGAACCCTCAACTGGAGATTGAAGGAGTACTGCTGACGATGGCAGACTTCCGGACGAAGCTGACCAGCGATGTAATCCAGGAGGTTCGCCGCTTCTTCGGGTCGAAGGTGTATGAAAGTGTCGTTCCTCGTTCGGTGCGGCTCAGCGAAGCCCCCAGTCATGGGTTGCCGATCACCCTTTACGATCCAACCTCTGTTGGGGCAAGAGCCTAC
>Ga0209515_10010342_pt1 | contig 10406 bp, 10 predicted proteins | sample Subgroupgradi54m_FD_187454 | JGI IMG/M metagenome (GOLD analysis project Ga0209515, IMG submission 187454) | Subsurface groundwater microbial communities from S. Glens Falls, New York, USA - GMW60B uncontaminated upgradient, 5.4 m (SPAdes)... ...
GAGCCACTCAAGCCGCCTGCCCCGTCGTCGGTAATGCTCGAATAAAGTCCTGCATCGCGCGCTTCGCGGATGAGCGCATCAGAGAATTTTTTCTGAGTAATGGGGTCACCTATTTGCACGGCGGTGGCCGGAGAGCCCGCGGAGAGCGATTCAGAGGAAAATGTCGCGCCGTGGATGCCATCGAGTCCGACACGTCCACCGATCATCACGATGTAGTCGCCCGGCTTCGCTTTCTTCTCATACAATTTCTTTCCTTTGAGCGTGCGGGGAATGAGGCCGACGGTCCCGCCAAATACCAAGGGCTTGCCGCGATAGCTCGGGTCCACCGCGACGAATCCGAGCGGTGTAGGAATACCGCTTTGGTTGCCGCCAGCATTTACACCTTTCACAACTCCTTCGAGAATCCGGCGTGCCGGAAGGAGTGGTTGTTTCTTCTTCGCGTCCCTGAACAATTCACGCGTGTCGTGCGGGTCGGCAACGCAAAATCCGTAGGTGTTCGCAATCGCCTTTGCGCCAAGTCCAAATCCGAGACAATCGCGATTCACACCCACGATGGCTGTGACCGAGCCCCCGAATGGGTCGAGGCCCGACGGAGAGTTATGCGTTTCTACTTTGTGGGTGATGAGATATTTGTCATCAAAAGCGATGGCTCCGGAATTATCCTTGAACACCGAAACGCAAAAATCTTTCTTACCTTTCGCTTTTCGTATTTTCTCCGTAGCACCTTTGATGTAGCGACGATAAATCCCCTCCTTCACTTCGTCCAAAGGGTCGGCAAATATCGTGTGCTTGCAGTGCTCCGACCACGTTTGCGCAAGCGATTCCAGCTCGATGTCTGTAGGATTGCGGCCGAGAGACTTAAAGTGTTGGCGGATTGTTTTCATTGAACGCAATGAAAGCGCAAGTGGCCCGCGACCCTTGCCTGCCCGGTCAGGGATGCCTTCCGCACTTATTTTTTTGAGCTCCAGATCACTCACATCCAAGTTAACCTCTTCGGTTTTGGTCGCTGTTTTTCCAAGCGTAACTTTGGGGACGACGATAGGCATTTTTTTGCCGGCGGCAAAAATACTTGCCCGCTCGATGAGCGGGTTGTGGAGCTCGCGCGCGAGAAGAGCAGCTTCGCGCGCAGTGATTTCTCCTCCGAAGGAGGATCCGCCTCCGGCGGACAAAAACAAAATGGTCGACGAATACACACTCTCGCCCTCGGTAAATTTCCTGCCAATGCAGTCCTCGATGGTCTCGCGCGCGGTATGCCCCACGTTGTCGGTAACGCCTGCAAGAAATCCTATTTCGATGGCGTACGCATATGAGTTCGGGCTTGGGATGCCTGTAGTCGAGAAATTTTCGATGATGGGATTCGCGAGCCGAGCAGCTGCTTTTTCCACTTGAGCGGCCGATAGCTTTGCGTCAACCGTGTATACAGAAACGACGAAAGCGGCTGTGAGGCCGCTCTGGGGAAATACACTTTTGAGATGGTTGAGATGCGCTTTGGCACGGGCATCATCGACTTTCTGGGAGACTGCGATTCTGATTGCCATGGTCTATGATACTACCTTTGTGAGAAAAGTCAAGCTCCTATCGTGGGTCATTGTGGCATGATAACGCACATGAGCCCCGTTAGAAACCGCCGAGCGAAACGAAAAAAAGAGAGCTTGCTCTTGGGCCCACTTCTCCAAAAGCTAAGTTCCCGCATCGGCGCGACCGTTGTCGTAGAACCCGAATGGGGGGTCGCGGGCCAAATCGAGTTTAAAAGCGGTAAGAAAAGTTACTTCCGCTACAACACGCTCGACTTGAATCCCGTCGGCGCCTCTGACATTTCGAAAGACAAAGACTATGCGACCTTTTTCATGGCGCGCATGGGTTACCCGACAATTGAAGGCAAAACGTTTTTCTCGGACGAGTGGTGTCAAAGGGTAGGCTCGAAGCGCGACGTTCACGCCGCATATCGGTACGCCAAAAAGCTCGGCTTTCCTCTCATCGTGAAGCCCAACTCGGGTACCCACGGCATGGGCGTGTTCGTCGTCTCGCGCAAACGAGAATTCTACCGTGCGATGCGATTCATCTTCCGGAGCGACCGAGTCGCCTTGGTGCAGCGCGTCGTGCGCGGGCGCGATTACCGCATTGTGGTACTCGATGATCAGGTGATATCGGCCTATGAGCGTATTCCTCTCTCGGTAGTTGGCGATGGGCGCTCGAGCATTCATGCGCTCCTCAAGAAAAAACAAAAAGGGTTCGTCGCATCGAGCCGCGACACACGCATCCGCCTCGACGATATCCGCATCGCACACAAGCTCGTGATGCAACAGCTCGCGCTTCGCTCCGTGCCCGAGCGCGGCAAGCGCATCTTCCTCCTCGACAATGCCAACCTTTCAAGCGGCGGCGATGCAGTCGATGTGACGAAGCCCATTCATCCCGATTTCAAAAAGCTCGCAGTGAAGCTCACCAAAGATATGGGCCTGCGGCTTTGCGGCGTCGACCTCATGGTCGTGGGTGATATTCGCGAAAAGCCCCAGAAATATTGGGTCCTCGAGGTCAACGCCGCACCGGGACTCGATCACTACGTCAAACAAGGGCATGCCCAACAAAAAATCGTCGAAAATTTGTACCTGAAAGTGCTAAGAAGTCTCGCTAGATAAAAAAACAGAACCCTGGTTACCCAGGGTTCTTGCCGCAGTGCCGTAGCACGGCGGTATTTCTTGAATGCTGTCAGCGAGGCAGCAAAAGACCTGCAAGAACTGCAAGGCCGAATGCGACTGCTGTCCTCAGCGAAAATGTGCCAGCCAGATAGGCTTGAGCGCCGATGTGGTACATCGACGCAGTAGCAATCTGTGCGGTCATCATCAAGACGAGCAATCCGCCAACGTCCACAACCGGAACGCGAGCAAGTGCGTCGTTGAGCTGCCAGACGGCGATGCCGCTGAGGGCTCCTGCGCTGGCTGCAAGCACGTAGGCCACGGCTGACGCCGGAACGGTACTTCGGAACACCACAACGACCGCAGCAAACAGGATCGTCGAGATTGCGCCTAGTAAACCGATGTTTCCAAGGGTGGTTAGTGTGGCGGCCGTCAGCACAGCGATCACAGCGCTCAGCGCGAGCACCCAAAGATTCGCTACTGGACCTGGAAAGCCACTTGCATTGACCAGAATCTGCCACGTGGCGATGCAGAAACCAGCGATTAGCATTTGAATCTGAGGATTCAGCACGACGAAAACTCCTTCTGCTGTTGTTTCTTTTCCGTGGGTGATTCTAACACGTATAATTACTATAGTCAAGACACTCACTCATTTTCTTTGTCATGCTAAACTCGCGACATGCCCGAAGAATTGAAATCTCCGTTTAGAGAGGAGCGACCGAATCCTGAAAAAGAACTCATCTCTGAAGAAATACGGGCTGTGGTAGGCATCTTTGAATTTACCCGGCGGCTACGTGCGAAATCGCGACCTTCCGACATGGATAAACCGAGAGAAAACGTGTCTGAATCGGCAGGAGACCACACGGCGATGACTGCATACCTAATGCAATACTTTCTCCCGCTGGTCGACCAACAAGAGGGAGTGAAACTGAACTACGAGAGGACGCTGGATATGGTGCTTGCGCACGACATCGGCGATATTGGGGCGCTTCCCTCTATACCAGGCGTCCAAAAAAACACGGAACAGCGACAAGAAGAGCTTGCCAATACCGCAAAAATATTTGGTGGACTTCCAGAACGTGATGGATACAACCGAACGCTTTTCAACGCATATGCCGAATATCTCAGTCAGGAAACGCGCGAGGCACGTTTCGCTCGTGCTTTGAATGGGCTCGAAACAATGCTCTATGTGCTGTCACGTCCAGAAGACCTCCGTCAAGAACTCGTGGGGGGCAAAGGATATGCGATCGAAGATTACCGCGAGCGCATTGAGCCTTTCTGCCGAGAGTTTCCTCCGCTTCAAAAATTCTATACTCGTATCGAGCGCGTATTTCATACAAATAAATATTTTGCGCCTTCGAGAGTATATGAGAACAGCGTCATGAGACCCGATGCTGCGAAGAATATATTTCTCTCACACGCTCCTAAGTTTACGAACAGAAAGAAGATCGACGTAAATTTAGAAAACGAAAAACTTCTCCAACTCCAGCGCCTGAAGCGAAGAATGCGTTTCGGTCAGCCTGCCAAACCCGAGGCCGAGCACAACGATACAGTGCCAGAACACATTTCATCGCTTTTACTTCTTGCGCGATATTTCGTCCCAGCGACCAAAAATGACCGCGCACAGGAGCGGGGTGAAACACTCTCGCTAGAAGAAACCATAAAAATGATACTTGCTCACGACATGCCCGAAGTGATACGAGGAGACAAAATAACACCACTTAAGACTGAGGCGGATGCCGTAGGAGAATGGGATGTCGCGACTGAAATTGCGGCCGAGTACGCTCCGCGAGCGGGTGGGTACGATGAAGCGTTCTGGAAAAGCTTTGAAGCATATGAAATGGATAGGACTAGACCTCCTTTCGTCGGAAATGCTTGGCTTGTGAAAGGTCTCGATGTGCTTGAGGCGCAACTCTATATTTTTGACAGAGAAACGCGCGGGAAACTATCACGCATGAAAGTACTGAGCAGAGAAAAAGTGCGCGAAAAAGTCGGCAAAATATTAGACATGTTCCCGATACTTGAACAGCATTTTGACGCTCTAGACAAGAAGTTCCGGGAGGAAGGATTGCCCTAAATCACCGCTCCAAATCAACCCACTTATATTTCAACCCATTCCACTCTCTCGATTCTTCAAACGTCTTCTTTGTAAATTCTTTTTCATACTCGGGGAAAAACGTGTCCGCTTCTTTGTCATCGTCGACAAGTGTGAGGTAAAGCTTATTGATATGCGGTAGCGCTTGTTCGTATATTTGCGCGCCGCCGCCGATGTGTACCTCTTTGTCATCGAGTTCCTTCCCCTTTGTAATCGCTTCCTCGAGCGAGGGCACAACGATTACTCCCTCGTATTTCCATCCCGCATCGCGCGTAACCACGATATTCGTCCGCCCCGCGAGCGGTTTGCCCTGAGTGTAGCCGAGGATAGATTCAAATGTCTTTCGCCCCATGATGATGGGGTGGCCGAGCGTCAACTCTTTGAAGCGCTTGAGATCGTCTGGAATGTGCCAGAGGAGTTTCCCTTCATATCCGAGCTCCCGATTTTTCCCTATTGCCACGACTGCACAGACTTTTGCACTCTTCATACCCTTAAATGTACCACTTCCTCCAGACGCGATGAGGTCTGACCTCATCGCGTCACCGCTCGAAACTGTCTTTTGTGATATCCGCATAATAGTCTCGAGCTTCTTCAAGCATTCGCCCAAGCGGCCTCATATGAGCCAACTCGAGGACTTCTCGAGAGATGATCGGATCAGCGTTGCCTTCAGAAGCGAAAGTCTTGAGACTCGAATACGGATAGTCCATGAGTGTTTGCTGCAATTTGTGAATGTTCTGCAGTTTTCCCTTTTTCCAACCACGCTCCAAGAGTTCCGCGGGATTACAGTGAATGTATTCAACGACCTTTTGAAAATAACGGTCATTGTGTATGTGTCTGGCGCGGAAGGGGCCGGAAAACAGATGCCCGACTCTACTGTTGTTGGCATTAAAATACATCGTGTAGGCCGTCCCTATTTTTCTCATGAACGAGGTAATGCCTCCTTCGACTACTTCTTTAAGCAGGAGATGGTAGTGGTTTGACATTAAACAGTATGCGCCGATAGCTACGATGGGTTCTCCCCGCTCACTTGCGAGAATGTCTTGGAGTCGAACTTTGCGGATACGGAACAAATCGATAGATTCCTCAGCATTCGCCGCATAAAGAAGCATCAAAAAGCGATTCGCGTCATATTCCTTCTCGAAAACATTGCGCTTATCGACGCCGCGATTGAAGCAGTGGTACCATTCCCCCAACGCGAACTGCAGGCGTCGTGCCATCTGGCAAATCTACCACAATGCGATGAGGTCTGACCTCATCGCATTGTGGATAATTGAGGAGACATTGACTAAGTGGCGGAGAAATCCTTTTTCAATTTTTTGAGATCGCCATTAAATACGAGTTTCATTTCCGCCATCTTCTCTTTCTTGCCTTTATCAACCACATCTTTCTGATGCCAGCGGGATTTCTTGGTCTCGATTTTATGTTTCAGCTCTTCGAAGACGAGCTGGCAGAAGCGCTCCCCCGGATGCAGCTGGATGACCTGCGAGCGGGTGTTGTTGCGGATAGGTAGTGTGAGCGGTCCTTCATAGCCGGAATCGATAATGCCGGTGAGATCCACTGAGAGTCCTTTGCGGTTGACCGACGAGCGCGGGTAGAGCACGGCCATGAGATCATTGGGGACTTTTATCGTTTCGAAGGTGGAGACGAGTACGTACTCCTGCGGCAAAAGCTCAAAGCACTGTCCCTGCTCGAGCTCGATGACATCAAAGTATTCCGGCCCGTGATCTTTCAAGGGATCAATGCTGAGTGCCTGTCTTCCCTTCTGTGTCATCTTCCAAACTTTGGGAATGAGAAAGGTGAATCCGAGCCGGAGATCGACGGCGTGCATTTGAAGCTGGAATCGGTCGAGCCCAGGATGAAACTCGATATTGCCCTTCTTTACGCGTGCGAGTATTTCGTCTTTCGTCAAAATAGCCATGGTCTGTATTTATAGCACGATTTGCATGCTGATTGGTGCAAGCGGATTGTATTGCGCGGCGATGGGATTCACGATCTCGTCCACCAGCTTTTTATCTTTTTTCTCCGCCCGCTCGAATGTGTTCTTTGGGAGAGCGAGGTGAATGGCCTTGTGCTCATTGGTGCGGCGCAAGAGTTCCCCGACCGCCTCGACTTGATTGTCGTAGACGTGCGCGTTGGAGATCGAGTGCGAATAGACGCCCACTTTGACGCCCAGCTTTTGCGCCAAAATACATTGCAGGAGTGCAAAACCGGCTACGTCCGAGGGAAAGCCGAGGAACATATCATTGGAGCGGACCATATTGTGCATATGCAAACGCCCGCCGATGATATTGATCGTAAATGAATATGGGCATGGCACATTCGCGCGCTTGGTACCGCCGAGTCCGTCTGCCGATGGATCCCACGTGACGACAACCGCGTGTCGCGAACTCGGATCTTCCTTGAGAAGCTTGATGAGAAGTCCGAGCTGGTCGCGGCCGAAATGTTTGCGCCAGCGATACCCGTAGGCGACCGTGACGACGTCGGCGGGATTGGTGAAGCTGTCCCAAATTTTCGTAAAATCGCGCAGGAAATCTGCGGGCTTACGCGAGCCCGAGACAAACCATATCTGCTCCGCGACGAACATCTTGACGGGGATCTTGCGCAGCGTGAGGAGCGGAAAGCCCTCCTTTTCAATATCTATCGAGAAATGCATACCGGGGATGGCGATAGTCTCGTGCCCTGTACGCGCATTCTTTTCGCGCACACCTTCCCCCATAATGCGCTTGAGCATTGCCTGATAGAGCTCGTCGAATTTCGTCATGGGGACTCATTGTAGCGCCGTGGTACATTGTCGCAATGACCATTTCTTACCCCTATCTTCCCACTGGCCGCACGTTCAAATACGTCGCCGAAGAGAATCCGTATGTGCAGGAGGCACGCACGTATGCAAGAGAACATTCGCTCGATGAGAGCGTACAGACCGGCTCAGTGTTGGTACAGAATGGAGAAATTATCGGCCGCGGTGCCAACGGAAGCGACTATCATACGAAGCACGGATGCGAGCGCGTGAAGCGCGGAATACCGACAGGACACGGCTACGAACTCTGCGAAGGATGCCACCCCAAAAATCATAGCGAGCCGCGGGCGATAGCCGACGCGGTAAAGAGCGGACACAACACCATTGGAGCTGACCTCTACCTCTGGGGCCACTGGTGGTGCTGCGAGCCCTGCTGGAATGCGATTATCGAGGCGGGCATAAGGGATGTCTACCTACTTACAGGCAGTGAAATCCTCTTCAACAAAGCGCACTCTGACAACGTTCTCGGCAAGCAATTTGGCGATGTAGAATGAAGCATGCGCGGGAAATTCATTGTTTTTGAAGGCGGCGAGGGTTCGGGTAAATCGGTTCATATTGAACACCTTCGTTCCCTAGTTCCCGACGCGGTTTTCACCCGCTACCCCGGCGGCGTCCCGATCGGAGAAGACATCCGCGCGCTTGTTCTCTCAAAAGATGCCGAGAAAATGGATACCGCGACAGAGCTTCTGCTCTTCCTCGCTGCGCGGGCGCAACTTATCGCAGAAGTCATTGAGCCCGCACTTCTCGCGGGCAAAACAGTCATCTGCGACCGCTTCGAGCTCTCAACAATGGTCTATCAGGTGTACGGGAGACAAAAACCGGAATATCAGGAGCTCCTCGCGACCGCATCGAAGACTATCAACAAAGGATGCGCGCCGGATGCGACCATATTCCTTGATGTAACGCCTGAGGTAGGCCTCGCACGCGCCCGTTCGCGGGCCGAGGAGCCCAACCGCTTCGACAACGAGGAGATTGCTTTCCATGAGCGGGTACGCGAAGGATACAAAAAACACATTGCTGAATACCACAATTCTTTCGTGATTGATGCAGACAAGCCCTTGGAGGAGGTCTGGCAAAACATAGAGAAGGCAGTACAATCCGTTCTATAGAACTCGCGTATGATTTAGTTTCTCAACATATCGTTATTCCCCTCACTTCATAGATATGAACGATTACGAACACATACAAAAACAAGACTCGGAAGTATTTGATGCCATCGAGGGCGAAGAGCATCGTGAATCGGAAGGACTTGAGCTGATACCATCGGAAAATTACGTTTCCAAGGCGGTGCGCGAGGCGAATGGTTCCGTATTTACGAATAAATACTCGGAGGGCTACCCCGGCAAGCGCTACTACGGCGGGCAGACCTACACCGACATCGTTGAGACGGTTGCCATCGAGCGTGCGAAAAAGCTCTTCAATTGCGGATACGCCAATGTGCAGACCCTCGGCGGCGCCAATGCCAACATTGCGATGTATTTCGCACTGCTCAACCCCGGCGACACCGTGCTCGGCATGGATCTCTCGCACGGTGGGCACCTCACGCACGGCCACCCTGTCACCTACCTCACCAAGATATTCAACTTCGTCCGCTACAAGATGAAGGATGCAAACACGGGCGAGATCGACTACGATGAAATGCTCAAGGTGGCAAAAGAAAGCAAGCCGAAGATCGTCCTTGCCGGCTTCTCCGCATACCCCCGCGAGCTCAATTACGCGAAATTCGTGGAGATTGCACGCGAAGTTGGCGCCTACGCGGTAATGGACATCGCGCACATCGCGGGACTCATCGCGGGCAAGGCCGTGAAGAGCCCGTTCGACTTTGGATTCGATGTCATGACCTCGACAACCCACAAGACCCTGCGCGGACCGCGCGGCGGCCTGATCCTCACGCGCGAGAGCGAAGAAATTGCGAAGAAAATAGACAAAATGGTATTCCCAGGGCTTCAGGGCGGTCCGCACATGAACAACATTGCTGCGAAAGCCGTCGCATTCGGGGAGGCGCTCGAGCCCGCGTTTCAGAAGTACGCGGTACAGATACTGAAAAACGCCAAAGCAATGGAAAAAGTATTCCTCGACAACAAGATACGTCTGCTCACCGGCGGGACGAGCAATCACCTTCTGCTTGCCGATGTCTTCGGCTCGCTTGGCATAGCCGGACAGGAAGCGGAGACGCTCCTCGACCGCGTGGGCATTACGCTCAACAAAAATTCCATCGCCGATGACACCCGCAAGCCGATGGACCCTTCCGGTATCCGCTTCGGTACACCCGCCATCACCACACGCAAATTCATCGAAAAAGAATCCGCGCAAGTGGCAGAACTCATGGTGGATGCGATGAAGAACAAAAGCGACGAGAAACGGCTCTCGGCTATCCGCGAAGAAATCCGCACCCTCTGCAAAAAGTTTCCCATTCCGGAATCTTTTGTGTAGAACGCAATGCATCTCTTCAACCTCGTTGACTTCATCCAGCTCGTGGGCTACCCCGGCATGTTTGCCGTCGTTTTTCTGGAGTCGGGCGTGTTCTTCGGATTCTTTCTCCCCGGTGCCTCAATGCTCTTCACCGCCGGATTGCTCGCTTCGCAGGGTTTTTTCAATGTGTGGATACTCATTCCGCTGCTTACCATCGCCGCCATATTGGGCGATAGCGCGGGGTATTGGTTCGGCGCACATGTCGGCTACCGGCTTTTTCTCCGACCCGACTCCAGATTCTTCCGACATGAGCACCTTGAGCGTGCAAAAAGATTTTACGAACACCATGGCGTGCTTGCGATAGTCCTCGCACGTTTCGTGCCGGTCATCCGCACCTTCGCGCCAATCGTCGCGGGTATTGTGAAAATGCGCTACCGCACATTTCTCATGTACAACGTGGCGGGCGCCA
>Ga0209515_10010346_pt1 | contig 10402 bp, 13 predicted proteins | sample Subgroupgradi54m_FD_187454 | JGI IMG/M metagenome (GOLD analysis project Ga0209515, IMG submission 187454) | Subsurface groundwater microbial communities from S. Glens Falls, New York, USA - GMW60B uncontaminated upgradient, 5.4 m (SPAdes)... ...
CAAAAGCCGGGATCTTTTGGAATCGGTTCTTTCTGAAATTTTGGCAAAGCCGATTAAAGTTTCCTGTGTTTTGGGAAATAAACCACAGAGGGTAGAAGATATTGCCAATGTGGAAGTAGCGGCAGATGATGAGGTGGTACGGGCCGCTGCCGAAATCTTTGGCTCCGAGCCAGTAAATTAACTGCTAATTGCCCAGTTGACAATTAACTATTAACAGTGAACAATTATCCCCATGGCATCACAGGTATTTCCACTTATAGCAGAAGAAACTCACCGTCAAAAGTATGGGCTGGAAATGATACCTTCGGAAAATTATGTTTCTGCTGATGTATTAAAAGCACTGGGATCAATCCTGACTAATAAATACTCGGAAGGTTTTCCGGGAAGAAGATACTATGGCGGAAATGAAGTTATCGACAAAATTGAAAACTATGCTGTAGATTTAGCAAAAAAATTATTTGGTGTCCCGGCTGCTTTTGTTCAACCTTACTCCGGTTCTCCGGCCAATATGGCGATCACCATGGCAGTTTGCGAACCTGGAGATGTGGTAATGGGTTTGGCGCTTGCATCCGGAGGTCATCTAACCCATGGTGCGAAACTTTCTTTCTCCAGCATTTTTTATAAGGCAGTTAATTATTCTGTTGGTAAAGATTGGAAAATAGATTTTGATGAACTGGAAACTTTAGCCAAAAAGCACAAACCCAAATTAATCTGGGCTGGAACGACAGCTTATCCATTTAAGCTGGATTATAAAAAGTTTAGAAAAATTGCCGATATGGTGGGTGCAACTTTAGTGGCAGACTGCTCACACATTACAGGACTCATTATAGGAGGAGTACATGAATCTCCCGTACCTTATGTTGACATAATTATGACAACTACTCATAAAACGCTACGTGGCCCCAGAGGGGCAATAATTTTGGTAACCGAGCGGGGGTTAAAGAAAGATCCGGAAATAAAATCTAAGATTGAAAGAGCAATTATTCCAGGTATTCAAGGTGGACCACATAATCACCAAACTGCAGCGATTGCCGTATCCTTGGAAGAAGCGCTAAAACCTTCATTTAAAAAATATGCTCTGCAAATTGCCAAGAACGCTAGCGTTCTAGCAAAAGAGTTAGGAACTGTTTCCGAAACTCATTTGATACTTTTGTCTTTAACCAAATATGGGTATGGATTAGGGTATCAGGCCCAATATGCGCTGGAGGAGGCGGGAATCACCGTTAATAAAAATACCATTCCGGGGGAGAGTGCCTCTCCTTTTTATCCTTCAGGGATTAGGTTGGGGACACCGGCACTAACAACTAGAGGAATGGATGAGAAAGATATGGTTAAAATTGCCGGATGGATTAAAAGAGTGCTGGAGGAAATTAGAGGCTATGATTTACCAAAGGAACAAGAGAAGAGAAAAGATTTCTTAAAAGAAGTAAAGGCAATCTTACACAAAAATAAAAATCTTAAACAAATAAGATATGAAGTAGAAAAGTTTGCCGGCAAATTCCCTGTTCCAGGAGTAAATTAATGAAAGTTTCCGGAAAAGAAATTGCCCAAAGGTTACTGGAAGATTTAAAACGAGACATCCAACAAAATAATTTACATCCTGGCTTGGCCATAATTTTGGCAGGGTCCGACCCTTCTTCGGAAATTTATGTAGCAAATAAAATAAAAGCGGCATTGGAGATTGGTATAAATGCCAATCTTTATAGATTTTCTGCCGGTCAAAAAAATGAGTGTTTGGGAAAAATCAAGCAATTAAATGGTGACCCAAAGGTTAACGGAATTATTATCCAGTATCCTATTTTTGCAGGTTGGAATTTTGATGAGATCTCCTCAAAAGTAGATTCGCAAAAAGATGTGGATGGATTTGTTCCGGGTTCTCCTTTTTACGGGGCAACAGCACTGGGTGTTTGGGAGATGCTGAAAGAGTTTGCAAATATTGAAAGTTTTATATCAGCTGAAGATCTTTTAAACAACAAAAAAATAGTTATACTGGGAAAAGGCAGAGCTGCTGGTGGACCAACAATAAAATTATTACGCAGCAAAGGTTTTGAACCAACTATTGTGGATACAAAAACAGAAAATCCCCAAGAAGAAATAAAAAGTGGAGATGTAGTAATTTCTGCAACCGGCAGAAAACATGTCATTAATGGATCCAACATTCAAAACGGGGCGTATGTGATTGGAGTTGGAGTTGGCAAAGGGGACGATGGAAAAACCTTTGGAGATATTAATCAAAAAGAGGTAGGAGAAAAAGCCAAATTATATTGCCCGACTATTGGCGGGATTGGGCCTTTGACAGTTGCGTGTCTTTTGAAAAATGTAGTAGAATCAGCAATACACCCCTCCTTCGGAGGTAAGAAAGAAAAATAAAAATATGGGCATAATGGATAATTTAAAACAACTGGGGGATATGAAAAAGATGCGGGATCAGGCTATGGAAGTGCAAAAAAAACTACAGACTATAAAAATTACTGTGGAGCACAAAGGGGTGACAGTGGTAATGACAGGAGACCAAAAAGTAGTTTCCATCACTGCAAGTGACAGCTCGCTGATCACTGGAGAAAATAATTTGGAAAAGGTTACGGAAGCTGTAAATGAGGCCTTGAAACAAACTCAGCAAGTGGCAGCAAATGAAATGAAGTCCTTGATGGGCGGCATGGGCCTGCCCGGAATGTAAAATGGCACATGTCCCAAAACCAGTTCAAAGTTTAATAGAAGCTTTTGAAAGGCTACCTGGTATTGGCCCTAAAACTGCCCAAAGACTCACTTATTACCTTCTTCATGCCCCAAAAGAAGAAGCCCAGGCGCTGTCTACTGCGGCAATTGAGATGAGAGAAAAAACTGTTATTTGTTCCATTTGTTTTAATATTGGGGAAAAAGATCCTTGTTGGGTTTGCAATGACAGCTCCCGTGACCAAAATATCATCATGATCGTAGAAAACCCACTGGATGTTTTGGCTCTGGAAAAAGCCAGTTATAAGGGTCTTTACCATGTCTTACATGGCGTCATCTCTCCTTTGGAAAATATTGGACCGGACCAACTGCACATCAGAGAATTATTACCAAGGCTAAAGGGTGATAAAGTCAAAGAAATAATTTTGGCCACTAACCCAACAATGGAAGGTGAGGCCACTGCCATGTATATCCACAGGTTAATTTCCCCGCTGGGAGTGAAGATGACTAGGATTGCCAGAGGCTTGCCCGTTGGTTCGGATTTGGAGTATGCTGATGAAACAACCCTCATGAGAGCTTTGGAGGGGAGAAGGGAATATTAATGTCTGATGGTGTAAAAGGTGCTGTGGCAGAGGCTGCAAAAACAGTAGGCGAAGCAGTGGTCAAGCCGGTAGCGGATGAGGTGGGTCAGGTAATAGAGGTTGGTGCGCAATCGGTGTTCGGCAAAATACCTTCTCAACAAAACCAGCAGCAAAAACAAAGACAGGACCAGCTAAAAATAGCCGAAGCCCAAAGAAGGATTAACTGGTGGAAACAAATCGCGGCCCAACAAAAATCGTCTCAACAGGGGCAAGTGCAGGAAAAAATGGCAAAATCCCAGCAGCAAACACAGGAAATTAAGCAATTTGAAATTGTCCAGAAAAAACAGGTCAAAGATGCTGCCATGGATGTGCAAAGGTCCAGAGGAGAAATCCGCGCTGGTAAAGGAGTAGGGGGGTAATATGAATGAAGAGCGTAGAAGAGATGAAAGAGGTCAACAAGAGCCAGAGTTATCTGAAGGGATGGTCAATTTCTTAAAAAAACAGGAGGTTGAATCAGAGATTCAGGCATTTATAGATGCAGCCCGAGAGTTAGGTATAAATGATTTCGATGAAGAAGCCGCTATTGAGGCAATAAGAATAGAAGAACAGGAAAATAACTCTCGTGGCTAAATCATCAGAATTTCAAGTAGTGGCTCCTGGTCTATATAAAGAATCGTCGGGAGAATTTGTGTTCGATCCTAGAAAGGTAGCTCTAGAGGGAACAAAAAGAGGAATAGCTATTTTAAAAGAAACGGTTAAAGATAGAAAATCAAAATTTAATGCAGGATTTATTAAAAACTTAAATAAACAAGTTTTGTATTATATGCCGGAGGTAGCAGGTAAATATCGTCAAGACGAAGATGTTCGAGTCGGTAATTTTAGATTGGTAAAGGGCAGAGAATTAACTGATAGAATGTTTTTATTTGGAAATTGGTTAGAAGATCAAGTAGAAGTTTTAAAGGACAAACCAGAAGATTTAGTCGGAGCGTTGAAACTAGCGTGTGAAGCTCATTATGGTTTAGTTTCCCCTAGACTACTGCATCCTTTTTATGATGGGAATGGTAGAGTTGCCAGACTTTTAGCAAATGCTATTTTATTGGTAAATGCCCATGAATCAATGTTTTATGGAAGAACAATTTTACCGGTCCCTTTAGTAAGACAGTTGCCTGCTAATGGTAAAGATGATTATACTAAGGTTTTAGAAGAAGTCGACGATACTAGAATTCTTAACCCATTAGATGTATATACAGCTAGTTTATGGTTAAAAAATATACGTCAATTAGTGAGTGCTTTTAATGAAAGTAAAGATAGAGCAAAAATGATTGAAGCAGATGAATCTCTTATCAGAAGATTTGAAAATAGAGCTAGAATTTTAATAGAATTTATCGAGCAACAAAGAAATTTTAATAAAAGTAATTGGCATGTTGTACCGGATTATTTTGAGTCTCGTTATTTAAATTCACATGGTTAAACTATTTAATTCCTTAACCCGGAAAATTGAAGATTTTAGACCAATTAACCCTCCAAATGTGGGAATGTATACTTGCGGGCCAACTGTTTATGATTTTATGCATATCGGCAATTTAAGGACTTTTGTTTTATCCGATATTTTACACCGGGTTTTGCAAGTCAATGGGTTTGAAGTCAAAGCAGTAGAAAATATCACTGATATTGATGACAAGATTATAAAAAGGGCGGCAGAAAAAAACGTTAGTGTCGGAGAGCTTACCAGCGAGTATACAAAATATTTTCTAGAAGATATCTTAAAATTAAATATTTTACCTGCTGACATTGCCCCCAAAGCTACAGAACATATAGGCAAAATGATTAAGTATATTGAGCAGTTGTTGAAAAAAGGTTTGGCGTATGTGGAGAAAGACGGGTCTGTTTATTTTGATATTTCCAAACTTGCGAATTATGGAAAACTGTCCGGTCTGGAGGGTCGGACCCTAAAAACAGGCACTAGAATATTGTCGGATGAGTATACAAAAGATAATGTTCAGGATTTTGCTTTATGGAAAGCTGTAGATCCAGATGGGGTGGGGTGGAACTCTCCTTGGGGAAAAGGTAGGCCTGGTTGGCATATTGAGTGTTCGGTAATGAGTCAGGAATACTTAGGAGACAGTTTTGATATTCATGTTGGAGGGATAGATCTTTTATTCCCTCATCATGAAAACGAGATTGCCCAAAGTGAAGGGAAAACTGATCATAAATTCGTTAACTACTTTGTCCACGGTGAACACATTTTGGTTCAGGGGCAAAAAATGAGCAAATCGTTAAATAATTTTTATACTTTAAAAGATTTAAAGCAGAAGGGTTTTGATCCGCTGGCGCTGCGCTATTTATTTTTAACGGCCCACTACAGGGATAAATTGAATTTTACCTGGGAATCTTTGCAAGGGGCCGCAAATGGCTTAAATAATTTAAGGGAAGAAGTTAGAGAGTGGGATAGCCCAAATATTGGTTGTGCACAGTTTGAGCAAGATTTCAAAGAGGCCATAGACAATGATCTGGGGATGCCGCAGGCGGTAGCTGTTTTATGGGAACTTCTAAAATCTGATTACCCAACATCTGCCAAAGCAAAAACAATTCTGGAAATGGATCAAGTTTTGGGATTGGAACTTGATAAATATTTGGGGAAAAAGACAGAAGTCCCTGTTAAAGTTAGAGAACTTGTAGAAAAAAGAGAACAAGCCAGAAAGTCAGGGGATTTTAAAGAATCAGACAGATTAAGGATAGAGATTAAAAAATTAGGATTTGCAGTTGAGGATACCCCAAAGGGCCCAAAGCTTAGACAATGATTCCACTTGCAGACAGGTTAAGACCAAAAACTTTAAAAGAATTTGTCGGACAAAAACATCTTTTAGATAATGAAAAGCTGTTATCTAAATCTCTCAAAAACGGAAATATTTTTTCCATGATTTTATGGGGACCTCCCGGAGTTGGCAAAACAACCTTGGCCAGAGTTTTAGCCAAAGAGTTGGAGGCAGAGTTTATGGGGTTTTCTGCAGTAAATACTGGCACTGCCGAACTTAAAAAAATATTTGAGGGGATTAAAAAAAGGCCGCTTCTAAATCAGTCAGTAATAGTCTTCATAGATGAGATTCACCGCTTTAGCAAAAGCCAGCAAGATGCCCTTTTGCCGTATGTAGAAACTGGAACTATTACCTTAATTGGTGCAACTACCGAAAATCCGTCCTTTGAAATAATCAGTCCGCTTCTTTCCAGATCCAGAGTTTTGGTTCTTCAGCCTTTATCAGAAGATGATTTATCGGAAATTATAAAAAGAGGCCTTAAGGAATTAGCAGCAAAAATAGATAAGAAAGCCAAGGGTTTATTAATGGAACTTTCGGGAGGAGATGCCAGGGTGCTGCTGAACACTTTGGAGATTGCAGCCGGGTTGAATAACAATATCAGTATTCGAGAAGTTGAGGAAGCATATCAGAAAAAAGCCTTAATGTATGATAAAGACGGTGAAGAACATTACAATACCATCTCCGCTTTTATAAAATCCATGAGGGCATCGCAGCCGGACGGCGCTTTGTATTATCTGGCTCGGATGGTTTCGGCAGGTGAGGATCCGCTTTTTATTGCCAGGAGAATGGTAATTTTTGCATCAGAGGATATTGGTATGGCCCAACCTACGGCATTGGTGGTAGCCAATGAAGTTTTCAAAGCCTGTGAGGAAATAGGTTATCCGGAATGTCAAATAAATTTGGCCCACGGTGTTGTCTATCTTTGTATGGCAAAAAAGGATAGGTCTTCTTATAATGCATATTTTCAGGCTTTGGAGGATGTTAAAAAATTTGGCAACTTACCAATACCGATGAATTTAAGAAATGCCCCGACAAAGTTGATGAAAAACTTAAGGTATGGAGAGGGTTATGAAAAGTATACGGATGAAAGTTTACTTCCGGAAAAGTTAAAAAGTAAAAAATACTTCAAAAAAAAGGAGTAACATGTTAGACTATTCTTCATGCACCAAATACGAACTTTAAAAAACGGTCTGACTTTAATTACAGTAGACCTGCCGCATCTTGAATCCGTGACAACTTTGGTGGCGGTTGGAGCAGGTTCCCGTTATGAAACAAAAAAGATAAATGGTATATCTCATTTTCTGGAACACATGTTTTTTAAAGGGTCCAGAAAATATCCAACTGCCGAGCAAATTGCTACCTTAATTGACGGTATCGGAGCAGTCAATAATGCCGGTACAGGTAAGGAAGGTACTAATTACTGGATTAAATCCTCAACTAAGAATATTGAACTTTCGGTAGATGTTATTTCTTCAATGATTAAAGAATCGCTTTTGGCAGAAGAAGAAATTGAGAGGGAAAAAGGGGTTATTATTGAGGAAATTAGAATGCGCCGGGATAATCCAGGCACCTACGTTTGGGATCTTTATGAGATGTTGCAATTTGGAGATCAACCTTTGGGTTGGGATACAGCAGGGGAAGAAAAAATTATTCAATCGATGAGTCGTAGCGACTTTATAGAATACGTAGACAGTTTGTATTCTCCTAAAAACATGGTGTTAGTTTTTGCGGGAAAACTGCCAAAGAATATCGTACAAATTGCCCAAAACTGTTTTTCTGATCTGCCTGATGGAGGTATAAAAAAACCTGTTGCTTACAAAAAACTTGCCCAGACAAAGCCGAAGGTAAACATTTTTTATAAAAAGACAGATCAGGCCAATCTAATCCTGGGAGTTGAAGCGTACGACCGGTATGATGAAAAAAGATATGCTGCTTTCGTACTTAGTACTATTTTGGGTGCAGGTATGTCATCACGGCTTTTTATCCAGGTTCGGGAAAGAAGGGGTCTAGCTTATCATGTCAGCGCATCATTTTATTCTTATATAGATACGGGAGCTTTTGCAATTTATGCAGGGTTGAAACTTGAAAAAACGCAGGAAGGTTTACAGGTAATTTTAGCAGAGTTAGAACGGATTACAAAAGAGGAAGTTACGGATGATGAGTTGAGAAAAGCTAAAGAGATGATTAGAGGACATCTTGCATTAAGCCAAGAATCAACAAACTTTTTGGCGGGCTATTTTAGCGGGCAATTTGTTTTGGATCATAAAATTGAAACCTTTGATGAGTATCTACAAAAGATTGATGTTGTAACTGCGGATGATATAAGAAATATTGCTCAAGAGCTTTTTAGAAATGAAAGATTTAATTTACAAATAATTGGTCCTTTTAAAGACAAAAAACCTTTTGAAAAATTTTTGCAACAATAAGTACCGATATAATTCCTATGACAAAACCTCCTAAAATATCTAAAGGATAATGCACACCCACGTATACCCTAGAAATACTAACCCAAGTGGCGAGTAACAAAATGGGCATGCCCCATTTAGATTTGAAATATAAAAAAGCAAAGGCCATTGCAAAAGAGCTCGATGCATGGCGTGATGGAAATGATGCATCAGTCACTCGGTGAGTAATAAGAGGTATAATTTGGTTTGCAATATAAGGTCTTTGCTCAAAAAGAAAAAGATGGATAAATTTAATTATTAAAAAGAAGACGGGAAAGGAAATCAAGAAAAGAAGTACAGACTTTCTTTCTCTATGGTTACCCTTTAAGGCGAAGATAAATATTAGAAACCACATTAAGAAGATTAGATACTCGGCTCCAAAAATCATCATGAAATCTAGCAAAGAATTTTGTCTTGCAAAATGAAAAATTTGCAAAAATAAATCCTGATTAATTCTAGAAAAAAATTCCATTAAAATTTAAAGTATGGCAGAAAAATCATCAGTCCTGCAATAAATGCGGTGATTGCCGTAACCAAAACCGCGCCAGCGGAAATATCTTTGGCCAGTTTTGCCCCCGGGTGCTCTTTATCCGTAAATGCATTTACTACTGCCTCAATGGCAGTATTTGTCAGTTCAACGGAAATAACTAAACCGATTAAAATTGTCACTAATATCCAATCTACTTTTGCCAGACCAACCCAAAACCCGACAAGTATTACAACAACTGCTACAACAAGATGGAATTTTAAATTGGGTTCTTCTTTAATGGCATCGGCAATGCCCTCAAAGGCATATTTAAAAGATAAAATTCGGTGCATAAAATGAGTATATCATACTAGGGATTGTTTTTAGATTTGGTTTCCTTTATGATAACCCTCATCTATTATAACTCTCATAATTTTTGTTTATGGGTAACAGTAACAGGGTGTTAAAGGTAGGAATTATCCGTTTTCCTTGCTCCAACTGTGATTTTGATGCGCTTAAGTTTTTTCAAAGATTTGGACATAGACCTGAATTCATCTGGTATAAAGAAACTAAACTTAAACCCTTTGATCTGATAGTTTTACCGGGAGGCTTTGCTTTTGGAGATAGAGTTTATAAAAAGGCTACAGGAAGTTTCGTAATAGATCCTGGTACTCAAGCGCTAACTTCTCCGGTAATGATCGTTGTAAAAAAGGCTGCTAAATCAGGAGTACCGATTTTGGGAATCTGTAATGGTTTTCAGATTTTAGTTAAAGCAGGCTTGCTGCCAGGAAGATTGATACAAAATAAATCTAAATTATTCTTTTGTGACTGGACTACTTGTAGAGTTGTAGGAAAATCTGTGTTTGGAGATAAGAGATTATTAAATAAACTACTTAAACTACCAGTGGCTCATGGTTATGGCAGGTATCAAGTTTCTAAAAGTGAGTATCAAGAAATAAAAAACAATAGTCAAATCTTTTTCGAGTATGTAGATATAAATCCGAATGGCTCCTACAAAAATATTGCCGGAGTTAGTAATAAACAAGGAAACATTTTTGGATTAATGCCTCATCCAGAAAGATCACCTGATGGGAAATATTTTATAAGGGCAATTGAAAAATATGTCAACAAGTAATATTCCTAAACAATTAGCAGAGGCCATGAGTAGTGAGCATACCAGCTACACCAGTACTAAAAAATATTTGAATACTTTGTATACAAAAGGTAAATATGTCATTCAAGGTCCTGGAGAAAATGCTGGGATTGTAGATTTAGGGAAGGGCTGGGCTTTGGCTCTAAGAATGGAAAGTCATAATCATCCCTCTTTTATTAAACCTTATCATGGCGCTGCTACTGGAGTAGGTGGAATCTTGAGAGATATTTTCACAATGGGAGCTAGACCCATAGGTACCTTAGATCTGC
>Ga0209515_10010347_pt1 | contig 10402 bp, 7 predicted proteins | sample Subgroupgradi54m_FD_187454 | JGI IMG/M metagenome (GOLD analysis project Ga0209515, IMG submission 187454) | Subsurface groundwater microbial communities from S. Glens Falls, New York, USA - GMW60B uncontaminated upgradient, 5.4 m (SPAdes)... ...
CGTCACAATCGGTCGCTCATTCCACTGGATGGACCGCGAGAAGGTATTGCGGATCCTCTACACAGTGGTGGAGCCGGGTGGTGGGGTCATCATCGTCACGGACAATGACCCGTGGAGACGCGAGGCCCCGTTCCACCGGAAGGTCCGCGAGATTCTGCAAACGCTCATCGGCGAACAGCGTCGTGCAGGCAGCGGAATTCGCACGAGTTCCGGAGTCCACTCCTCGGCCTTCATCTGGAACTCATCATTTGAGGGTTTCGTCGCAAGACACTTCATTGTTGAGGAACGATGGACGATCGACCAAGTCATCGGAAGCTACCTCGGCTTTTCGTTCTCCTCGCCAGCCGTCCTTGGTCTCAAGCGACAAGTGTTCGAGACCACGGTGCGCGAAGAACTGGCGAAGCTGGATCCCAGCGGAACCTTCTCCGAAGAAGTCACCTATGAAGCCTTCTTCCTTCGTCGGAATTAGCACCCCCTCGCGTTCGAGACCCGCGCGAGGTGAAGAGAATCAACAGGGTCTCTTTTTTTATTCTCATTCCACGACAGTTTTCACCAGGTCTTGTCTCATTGTGTTAACACATGAGTACAGACCCTGAATAACTCCAACAATCTAGTGCAACACTCGGGATGGTGTGCCAAGGGATTGACTTTTCTCTCGATCCGCGCTATGATCAATCGTTATCAAATTGGGTAACCCTGCCGTGCGTGTCGCGCTGCAGGTCGCTGCTTGAGAAAGGAATAAGTTACAATTGAGCATTCAGATATTTGTTCCAAAAGACAAAGTCGAACGACGGCGATACCCCGGGATACTTGGTGCCATCAGTGCAGTGTGTAGGAAGGAAGGTATCCCGCTCGTCAAGAGAGTCGCCGGGAGGAACGTGAAGGTGGACCCGTCTGCTCACGCAATCATCTTCTTCGTGGAACCGATGAACGCCCACATGATTGCGGCCATCGTTTCGCTAGTCGCATGTTCGATCACGCAAATGAGACGAACAAAGGTCGTGCGACGAAGGATTAGACGTATTGGGATCCTGGACTCTAATCTCGATCATGGGGTTCGTTTCATGAACGCGCTCAACGAGTTACTTTCTCTGAACTTTCCAGAAGGGGCCGAGAGAGGATTGACTCGACTTTTCTTAATGGACCACTCATCCGCTTCGGAAGTAATGAACTGGTGCGGCTTCGACAATAGCCGACCCTAACCTCCACAAAGGAAAAATCGTGACACTCCCGAAATGGTTCGTCGTGCTCTCTGGAATCTATGGAGTTGTGTCGTTCGGACTCCTCCTGTGCTTCTTCCTCCGTGGCAACCCGCTCCCGTTCCCGGACCGCGGGAACCGGATCTTCGTGTGCCCGGACGAGAAGGCGCAACACGTGACCGTCGAGGTCTTCAAGCGGTTGGGTATCGCCCCTCGCTTCCGGCTGGACAGCCCTCTGGTGAAACGTGCCATTCTGTGGGACGGGACAATCATCAACGTCACGGACCCCAGACTCCTCGCGGAGATGGGAAACCCCGGAGGAGGCCCGAGCGTCGTCGTGGACGACCCCCTGAAGAGGGCCGACGAGATCGCGACGTTCCTCCGTGAGAATGGCTTTGATACCGCCGTGCTCCAAGGCGAACAGCACGGCGCGCCAGCCGGGACGCTAGCCTTCGTGAGCTCGAGCGCCTTCCACAACTGGGTGCTCGTGCTTCGGAAGCACATCACCCAGATGGGGCCCATGCCCCCTGCCTGGGAGTAGGCGCCGAGCCACTCCGCCCAGCCCACCACCCGCGATGAGACCCCGCGGGCGGTGCGTACCACGAGGGTCTCTATTTTTTTAGTGCCTGAACAATATCGTAGGCCTGGTTCGCACATTCGACGATCGAATCGGCGCCAGTGAGCGAGCCCGCGATATAGAGACCCGGAATGTTTGTTTCGAATTTTTCATTAAAAACGGGCTTCCCATCCTGACAGGTAATGCCAAGGTTTTCCAAAAATTGAATTGGCTTGTGAAAACCGACGTGGACAAACAAAAGATCGTACGGGAGCTCCTGTGGGATACCGTTTACATTCGCAGTCAACATATCGGGATCAATCCGCTCAACGACGGCTCCAAAAAGAACCGTCACTTTCTTACCTGCCATATATTCGCGAATGGTCTCGCGGTTATTCTCTGCGGCATTCGATGAAAAATCATCGCGGCGAATGAGCATGGTCACGGTGTTTGCATCGGCACATTCAATGGCGGTTTCAAGTGCGCTGTTGCCACCGCCAACAACAAGAATCTTTTTGCCCTCGTAAGAATTATAATAATCAAAACGATACAAAATCTTTGGGTTGCCCTGCTCTCCGGGAACCTCGAGTTTCCGCTCACCCTCAAAGGTGCCGCTCGTTAAGAGGATGGTTCGGGCACGATATTCTTCCACAGTCGTCGTGAGCACAAACTCGTCTGCCGCCTTCACGAGTGAGCGGAGCGTTACCCCACGCACAACCGAAAGCGCTTCCGTTTGCTTTTTCCAGAGTGCCACCAGCTCATAGCCCTTCAGCCGATCGGGAAATGCAAGATCGCCCTTGATGGTCGCGGTATTGCGACCATAGATTTGATAGAACTTCTTTTCGTGCATCGTTTGCTCGATCAGGGCTCCGGCGTCGTCTTTTTCAAGGAGGAGATACGAAAAGCCCCGCTTCTTGGCCTGCAGCGCTGCCTCAATGCCGGTGGGCCCGGCGCCAATGATGATGAGATCGTAGGTCATGGGTGTTGTCTAATGGAAGGCTTTCCGATAGACTACCGCTATGCCTGAAAAAAGTCACGCCCCACGCGTTGCCGTGATCGGAGCCGGGATTGCCGGGCTCTCTGCCGCGCATACCCTCCAACGCGCCGGCTGCGATGTCGTTGTGTACGAAAAAAATGACCGCGTTGGCGGGCGGATGGTCACGCGCGTGAAAGATGGATTCCCCTTTGACGGCGGCGCGCTGTTTCTTTCGTTGAATTACGAGCAACTCCAAGCATATTCCACCGAACTCAACATCCCATGGACCCCGATGGAAACGCCGCGCCAGCATCGGGTGCTTCGCGGAGGAAAAGCCCATCGATTTGCATTAGCGAGCGTCCTCGAAGTGCTCAAACTCGACGTCCTCTCCTTCAAAGCGCGGCTGTACTTTCTCCGCTGGCTCATCGGACTTGCGAGCCGTCCGCCGGAAGGAGACTTTTTTGATCTCTCGACAACCGCTCCATCGCTTAATACCGAAGATGCTGCGCACTTTTTAAACCGCACGGTCAGCCGCGAAGTCGCCCAATACGTTGCCGACCCATTTGTCGGCGCGCTCCACTTCCATGACAGTACCGAGGTCAGCACGTCGCTCTTGTACACCTTCATTGACATGCTCGTGAGAAAGAAGAATTTCAGCGCTCGCTACCCTAAGGGGGGCATCCAGGCCATCCCGAATGCGCTTGCAAAAAACTTGACTGTCGCGCTGACATCGAATGTTCAAGCAGTGACGTCGACTGCGGAAGACGGCGTACGGGTTCGGGTCAATGACGGCGATGAACTCTTTGATGCAGTGTTGCTCGCCTGCCCGGCGCCGGCGGCTCACGCACTCCTGAAAGAACCGACCCAGGCGCAAACCAAGATGCTTTCTTCTATCCACTATGCAAGCACCATCGTCTTAGCGTACAAAGTGCCAGCAAATCTTTTTAGCGATAATACCCACGGCATCTACGTCCCGTTTGTTGAGAGCGCACTCATTAGTACCGCGTTTAACGAAGGAAAAAAAGGAACGGCACTGCTAAACGACGGCATGACACTCCTCGTTGTCTACCTCTACGATGCCGCGGCAAAAGAAATGATGGAGTGGCCGGACGATGCCATTGCGGCTCGAGTGTGGCCGGAATTGGAGCGCATCTGCCCCGAAGCACAGCAGCGAAAAAACGAAATCACTCTCCACGATATGCAACGCTGGCCGCTCGCCATGCCAAAATTTGACTGCACCTCGATTAATGCGGCGCGAACATTTGTCACCGAAGGCCACCAAGGGCACGGCAACATCTTTTTTGCCGGTGACTACCTGAACTCCCCTTGGACTGAAGGCGCTGCTCGCTGTGGTGTGCGGGTAGCAAAGCTCATGCTGGAGACCTTCAATCACGAAAAACATTTATAACAAAACCATCTATGATGCTTATCATTAAAATTTTTCTCGCCCTGCTGCTGGTTGGTGGTGCAGGAGCCGTTATCTACTCTTCGTTCTCACCGCGACCACATCCAACCACGGCTCCCGTTGCGCACACCACACCGACGACGCAGCAGAGGACGACGCAACCTGGAGACACTCCGCGGACGATTATTGGATTGTTACAACGCGGTGGCAACTACTCGTGCGCATTTAATCCCGATCTCTCACGGGGCAAGATCACCGGCGGCGTGTATATCAATGGGGAACGTTTGAGTGGCTTTGTCACGACGTTTACGAGTGACCCTTCAAAAACAACAAACCTTGTCTTTATTCGTAACCCCGACCTCACCTATATCTGGGATAATCCCATATGGAACACGCAAAAAGTCGGGATCAAAACTCCATCAATCCCCATCGCGTCGGGTGGCCTCCCGGTCGGCAGCCACACCGAATTCACGGAAGAATTTGCCTTCACCTGTGCCCCGTGGAAGGTCATTGAAGGCGTGTTTACTCCTCCGGCAACCGTGATGTTTACCCCCGCATAACGGTTACTCTGCAACGCGGAAGACTTCATCGACCGAGGTGATGCCCTCCGTGGCCTTCAACAAGCCGTCTTGCACCATCGTGACCATTCCTTGTTTGACGGCAAGTGCATCCATGGCGTACTCGGATACATTTCCTGAAAGCACAAGTTGTTCAATTTCCGGAGTCATCGACATCACTTCGTAGATCCCAATGCGGCCGTGGTAACCGATGTGGTTGCATTGTTCGCAACCCGTGGGGGCGGAGAATTTCAGCTCTGCAGGAGCAAGGGTTCCGAGTGCTTCTTTGACGCGCTCGAGTGTTGCCGCATCAAGAACGGCCTCTTTTTTGCAGTGATCACACAACCGCCGCACGAGCCGCTGCGCAATCATCACATTGATTGCCGGGGCTAATAAAAACGGTTTGGCGCCCATCGAGAGCAGGCGCGGGACGGTTCCCGAAGCGGAATTCGTGTGCAGCGTCGAGAGCACAAGGTGGCCCGTCAACGCGGCTTGGATGGCAATATCGGCCGTCTCGAGATCACGGATTTCACCCACCATGATAATATCCGGGTCTTGGCGAACAATGGAGCGTAGGCCGTTTGCGAAGGTGTATCCGCGCTCTGCCTCCACCTGACTTTGATTCACCCCTTCGAGCTTATATTCAATAGGGTCCTCGACGGTGATAATTTTATTTTCCGGGCTATTGAGCTTTTGGAGAATCGCGTAAAGGGTGGTTGTTTTTCCGGAACCGGTAGGGCCGGTGGTGAGGATCATGCCGTTCGGCCGCGTGATCTCTCGCGAGAGCATTTCAAGCGCACGGCCCGTGATGCCCAACTGTTCAAACTTCACGCCGAGCGCCGACGACATGAGCAAACGCATGACCACACTTTCTCCAAAGGCGGTGGGGAGTACCGAAATACGAACATCAATCTTCTCTGTTGATGGTGGAGCATAAAAAATGGTAAAGCGCCCATCTTGTGGGACATCGGCAACGTTCATTTTGAGCCCCGCCACCAACTTGATGCGAGAAATAAATTTACTCCACACATCGCGCGGGAGCTCGACAATGTCGTGAAGTACACCGTCAATGCGATACCGGACCGGAATGCCATTTGCCTCCGTCTCGATATGGATATCCGACGCCCGTCCGTGCACCGCGCCCGCAAGCAATACAGTGAGCAGCTCACTCATTGAAATGCTGCTCATCCGTTCCCGAAGCGCCGCAAAGGTTGCGACCGACGACTCCATCGCCGCAATGTCCTCTCCGCGAATCTCAACGCCGCCGTGCGTCTCTTCGTGGATTGCTGGCAGGCGCTTATACCGCTCTAAGGCCTGGAGAAAACTCGGCTCCGAGCTTACGTGGACCACCATCGGCACGTGGGTGCGTGCTTCCATGACCCGGAGGAACTCTTGAAACTCCGGCCGGAGCGGATCGGGGGTCGCAATGTGGAGCCCGTCGCGATCGCGCACAAACGGAATCGCGCGAAAGGTCTGCGCCTGCTCCTCGGAAATGAGCGACAACACGTTCTGCGCAATCGGCAACGTGCCGAGCGCAATAAACGGAAGCCCAAGCTCGGCGGCTCGGGCTTTGGCGCGTTCTTCTTCACCGCGACGTGCAATGGCACCTAGTTTCTCCTTGAGCGCATCCTCAATCGGTGCGTCATCGTTCGAAAGCGCCGCGGCAGGAAGCGGCATAGCTTACGACGTTACATTTTTCGGTTCGGCCTTCCACGGCGAAAAGAAGTGGACCCGGGTTTTCGAGGGTGATTTCCCGGAAAGGTGGAGGTAGAGGAGCGACCAAAATGCACTTTGAAACACCGCAAACAACGCGAGGAACAACCCCGAAATAATCACCGGAAGCAACACCTCGAACGCGAAGTAGGTAAATTCTGCAAGATTCGTATATCCATGAACCGCGAGATAGATTTTTGAAACAATCGAGAATCGCGCAATCGGCAATACAACGGAATCAATAAGATGCGCCATAACGACCGTCAGCAGGTAGAAGATCGCGCCAAATTCCACACTCGCGATCCAATGTGCCGCAAAAATTTCCCACGCTTCTTTGATCGCGTCGCGCACTCCCTTGGCCCGCAATACAATCGCGTTGGTTGCGTAGAGGGCCACAAAAAAGACACTGACGGATGCAGCAGCGACCAGGAAAAAGGTAAGAAATGTTGGAAGACCGCCAGCCGATCTCAAGAGCGTGGTATGCCCAGAGAGTAACGCAATGGGTGAAAGAAGCAGAACAAACGTGAAACTTGAGAGGAGGAACACCGCCGCAATATTCCAGAAATATTTTCGCGATTCGGCAATGAGCTGCCCAAAAGAAAGTTGGCGGCGACGCTCAATGATGGTACGGGTTGCCATCGGAACAGCCGCCATGGAAATAACAATGGCCACAAAAACGAAGACGCCAGCAATCACCCGCACCAGGATCGGTGTCAGCAGTGCTGGATTGCTGGGGTGGTGTAAAAATTCAACAAGTGTTCCAGACCCAACCCACCAGAATTCGTTCCCAAAAAAAACATCAAGCAGTGGGACACCCTGGCTCGTCGCAGACAGCGTCTCTGCGGGACGCAAAAAAACGGCCGACGCTCCACCTTGACCAAGCACGGCGAGAAAAAAACCAAACAACCAAAGGCGAGGGTTTTTCCAAGTCGCCCCCCATGATCCGCGCAGCAAGTAAAAAAGCAATGACATGGGCGTTACGCCGGAGTGGGCACCAAACCAATCGGTGTTTCCGGCGCAGATGGCGGAGTTGGTGTTGTATGGCGCACGCGACGCGCTCCCGTGCGGGGCGGCTTACTGCCCATGGGGATCGATGGCGGAGTTGGCATGCGGTCTCCGACCAACGCGCGAAATTCTTCCTGCTCAATGGTCTCGTGTTCCATGAGTTTTGCAACGATCCGCTCGAGATCAGGGCGGCGGCGCTCGAGAATATCCAATGCAGTCTTCTTTGCATCGGCAATGAGCGTGGTGATTTCCGCATCAATGACTTCGGCAATTTTTTCAGAATAATCACGCTGCTCACTCATCTCCCGGCCCAAGAAAATCAAATCCTCATGCTCGCCAAAGGTCCGTGGGCCCAAGACGGCGCTCATGCCGTAATTGGTGATTAAGCGCCGCGCAAGCCGCGTGGCTTCTTTGAGATCGTTACTCGCTCCGGTCGTCACCTCACCGAAGAATTTCTCTTCTGCGCAGTACCCACCTAACAGGACGGCAAGCTCGTCAATAAAGCTGGAGCGTGTTTTTAAGTGACGATCTTCGCTCGGGAGCTTCAACGTATATCCGGCAGCTCGACCACGAGAAACAATCGAAACCTTGTGGACGGTATCGCTGTGCGGAAGTGAATGCGCCACCAAAGCATGCCCACCTTCGTGGTAGGCCGTGATTTTTCGCTCTTCATCGTTTAAGAGGTGACTCCGACGCTCGGGCCCGAGGAGTACCTTCTCGATGCTCTCAAACAGTTCGGTTGTCCCGATCCGTTTCAAATTCCTCCGCGCGGTCATGATCGCTGCCTCGTTTAAGAGGTTGGCAAGGTCGGCGCCGGAAAAACCCGGGGTGCGCTCCGCAACCCGTCGAAGATTCGCATCCGGGACCAGGGGCTTATTGCGCGCATGGATCTTTAAAATCGCTTCGCGGTCGTTCACGTCGGGATTATCAAGCATGACGCGGCGATCAAAACGGCCAGGGCGCAATAACGCCGGATCAAGCACGTCCGGTCGGTTCGTTGCGGCAAGCATGACGATGCCCACACTGGGATCAAAGCCGTCCATCTCCACTAAAATTTGGTTCAAGGTCTGTTCGCGCTCGTCATGGCCACCGCCAAGGCCGGTGCCGCGCTGACGCCCCACGGCATCCAACTCATCCACAAACACAATGCACGGGGCGTGTTTTTTGGCGCGCTGAAAAAGATCGCGAACCCGTGAGGCACCGACGCCGACAAACATCTCGACAAACTCCGATCCCGAGATGTGAAAAAATGGCACATTCGCTTCACCGGCAACGGCCCGAGAAAGGAGCGTCTTACCAACTCCGGGCGGCCCGAGCAACAAAACCCCTTTTGGAATCTTCGCCCCTAATGAGGTGAATTTCTTTGGCGAACGTAAGAACTCAACCACTTCCATCAACTCTTCTTTTGCTTCTTTAGCGCCGGCGACATCATCGAAGGTGACGCGGTGTTTTCCATCTTTCGGGCTCTCGCGCGCGCCAGACTGCCCAAACGACAGTGCGCGGGGGTTTGCTCCCTGAATCTGCCGACTCATGAAGTAGATAAAAAAGGCGAGCAGGACGAATGGCAAAAGAAATGGGATCACCGCCGAAAAAACAAACGCCCACCCCGATTCTCCTTTCACCTCGATGGTTAAGGCGCGCAATTGCTCTGGGGTAACCCCAAAATTTTTCAATTCTTCGACAATCGAAACGCCTGGCTCCTTCATGATGGTCTCCGTGCTACCGTCGGTCAACGTGATGAGCACGCGATCGCCACTGACCTCAAGACTCTTCACTTTCCCCGATTGCACCTGCTCGACAACCACGTTGGTACCCACCGGTTTTGCGCGGTCGCTCGATTGCCCCCAACTCGCCAATGCCGCGGACACAAGCAAAAAGGCAACAAAGAAGAGCAAAACATTTTTAAGAATTGGTCGCATATCGGTAGTAAAGAGTATACCAAAAAAAATCACCCATGCCAAATCAGGCATTTCCCTTGAATATCACTGCCTGCTCACCGCCGCAACAAACTCCTCATCCGTCGGTGACTTTGATCCTTCAAAAACCGTGTCGCCCGTGAGTTTGGTATACAACGTAATTCCATTGCCGGTGGTTCCATAGATGCTTGCATACCCCGCCGTTGCATTACAGAAGTAGAAGTTTGAGAACGGGGTTTCTTGACGAAAGCGACCTGGGCCTACTTCTTTGGGGGTCATCGGCTGGCCATAGGCATTACCAAACGGCGCCCACACCCCCTCCGCATTGCTTGTTGGCGAACCAATCACTTTGGTCACGATGTGCTGCCGAAGCCCGGGAAGATATTTTTGCTCGACGATGTCGAGCATCCGATCCGCCACCTCGTTCTTGCGTGCATCGTACGCTTTGTAGTCTCGATCCCGAAGCGCTTTCCATTGACCATAGTCGGTAGAGGTTGCAATATTCATAATTTCGCTTCCCGCTGGTCTCGTGCCGGGATATTGGCTGTGGAGCGTCGGGGTGGAAATAAACAGCCACGGATCACGAAAATCATCGCGACGTTGGGTCTCCCAAATTGCATTAAGATCCCACTGCCCAAGGTGCCAAAGGTTGAAACGCCCAAGTCCTGCCGCTTCAAGATCAATGCCTTTGAGACCAAGGTAGATCATCATTGATGATTCCGAGTAGCGATAGGAAAGTTTTTTCCGATACTCTGCAGGAAATTTTTCGACGCCGATCAATTCGGCTGCGCGTTTTGGGTCGATGTTGCAGATGATGGTTTTTGCACTGAATGTACGGCCATTTTTTGTTTCAACGCTGGTCACACGATCGCCTTCGACATTGATTTTGACTACTTCCGTCTCGTAGAAAACATGACATCCAGGCTTCTGCCCAATGAACTGCGCAACACGCTCAAAGTAGTACTTGTAATGCTTCGTGGGATAGTACGCGCCGGTGTTATAGCCGCAAAAAAGCCCAACGTAGGCAAGAATGGAGAGCTCGTTTGGCGGCAACATAAAATCCCCCGCGTCTCCA
>Ga0209515_10010349_pt1 | contig 10401 bp, 11 predicted proteins | sample Subgroupgradi54m_FD_187454 | JGI IMG/M metagenome (GOLD analysis project Ga0209515, IMG submission 187454) | Subsurface groundwater microbial communities from S. Glens Falls, New York, USA - GMW60B uncontaminated upgradient, 5.4 m (SPAdes)... ...
CCGCACAGCCACGGTTCGCGCCCGCCGCGAGCGCGAGCGCGAGCACGACCAGGCTACCCGAGGCCGACCGGCGCCGCCGCGAGACCGAGCTGGGCGAGGGCATCCTGCGCCACGTGGTCAAGCAGCTCGAGGTCAGCGACGCGGGCGTGCGCGCCGTCTACGACGGCGCCGCGCCGCGCACGCTCACCTGGGCCGAGCTGGCCGCGGTGCAAGCGCTGCAGCTGCCGCCCGGCACGCCGCACGGACGGCTCGTGCTCGTCGATCTCGTGCCGCGCGCGGGCGCGCCGCTGCGCGTGACCCCGACGACGCGTGCCAATTACGCCACCCTGCCCGGCGCCGGCTCGACGTCGATCGAGAACTTCCGCCGCCTGATCGCCCACGCCATCGCGCACGCGCCAGGTGTGTCGATCGACGCCGACACCGCGGCGTTCGTGACCGGCCGCGCGCCCGCCGCATTCGCGTCGATCGCTGCCTTCGCCGGCTACGACGCGCGCTGGAGCTGAGCGCGCCTCACTCGCTCACGCCGGCGTCGGCCGGCGTGGATTGCGTGGGCCGCACGTAGGGCAGGTCGCCCGTCGCCAGCACCCAGGTGACCACGCCGCGGATCTGCGCGCGCGAAATCTCGCCCAGCGAGCGGCTGTCCTTGCCCAGGAGGTACTCGCGGTTGTCCTCGAGCACCCAGTAGCCGCTCACCGGGCGCGAGAACATCGCCTGCATGCGTCGGTTGACGTCGTCGAGCACGAGGTAGTTGCGCGCGCCCAGGGTCTCGCGAAAGACCAGGTTCTCGCGCTGGTCGACGATGGTGTAGCCGACCTGGTCCCACTCGACCTTGACGCCGTCGACGTACGGCCGCGAGTCGACGAAGGCGACGCGATCGCCCGGCACCGCGACCACGCGCGACATGTGGTAGCCGCCCTCCTTGCGCTCGAGCACCACCACGTCGCCGCGCCTGGGCGTGCGCAGGCGGTTGACCAGTACCCTGGCGCCCGGGCCCAGGTTGGGCAGCATCTCGATGGCGGTGCCCGACTTGAACAGGATCACGTCGTAGACGAACAGCGCCAGCACCGCCCACAGGGCGCCGATGGCCACGAGCACGGCCAGCGTCAGCCAGAGCGCGCGCCGCCTACGCGTGGCCACGCTCGTCCTCCACCGCTGCGACGAGCTCGGCGGCCGCGCGCGCCGCGTCGGCAGCCGCCAGCACCGCGCGGATCACCGCCACGCCGACCGCGCCGGCACGCACCGCCGCGCGCGCGCGCTCGACGCCATCGACGCCGCCCAGCGCATGGACGCGCGCCGCGCGCGCCGCCAAGGTGATGGCCGCGGTGCCGATGGCCGCCACGCCCGGCTTCGACGCGCTCGGCCACACCGGCCCGAGCGTCACGACGTCAGCGCCCGCGCGCGCTTGCTCGGCCGCGCGCGCCGGCGTGTGCGTCGACGCGCCCACGATCGCGTGCGCGCCCAGCGCGGCACGCACCGCCGCGACGCTCATGGAGTCGTCGTCGCGCAGGTGCACGCCGTCGGCGCCGATGACGCGCGCGGCCTCGACGCGCCCGTTGACCACGAGGCGCGCGCCCGCCCGGGTGCAGCAGGCACGCAGCTCGTGCCCGAGCGCGACCAGCGCGTCATCGTCGAGATCCTTGTCGCGCAGCTGCACCAGCACGCGCCCGCGCGGCGCACCCGCGAGCGCACGCGTCACCTGCGCCAGCAGCGCTGCGACGCCGCCGCACACGTGCCGGTCGGTGATAAGGTAAAGCGACTCGTCGACTCTCACGCGTCACGTCACGCGCCGACCACTACTCGATCAACCCGGCTTCGGGCGACGACGCATTCGCGTACGACCTGCGCGGCATGCGTCCGGCCAGGAAGGCCTGTCGTCCCGCCAGCACGCCATGCTTCATCGCCTCGGCCATGAGCAGCGGATGCCTGGCCGCGGCGATGCCGGTGTTCATCAACACCGCGGTGCAGCCCAGCTCCATGGCAATCGCGGCGTCCGATGCGGTGCCTACCCCCGCATCGACGATCACGGGCACCTTCACCGTCTCCAGAATGAGGTGGATGTTGTGCGGGTTCCGGATGCCCAGCCCGGAGCCGATGGGCGCGGCCAGCGGCATCACCGCGACGCAGCCGACCTCTTCGAGCTTCTTGCAGGTGATCGGATCGTCGGTGCAATAGGGCAGCACCTTGAAGCCCTCGGCGACGAGAAGCTTCGCCGCGACGATGGTTTGCTCGTTGTCGGGGAAGAGCGTCCGGGCGTCGCCGATGACCTCGAGCTTGACGAGCTCGGCCATGCCCAGCTCGCGCGCGAGCCGGCACGTGCGCACGGCGTCGTCAGCGGAATAACACCCTGCCGTGTTCGGCAACAGGACGATGCCCTTGGGGATCGCATCGAGAACTGACGGTTTTCCTGGTGAAAGTTCCACGCGCCGCAGCGCGACGGTCACCATCTCGGCGCCCGAGAGACGGATGGCCTCACGCGTCTCGTCGATGTCCTTGTACTTGCCCGTGCCTACGATGAGACGCGAGCTGAAGGTCCGCCCGCCGACACACCATGTGTCACGTGTGTCAGTCACAGTGTCACGTGTGACAGTTGCCATTGACTATCCTCCCCCTACGAAGGCCACGACCTCGACCCGATCGCCCGCGCCGAGGGTGACCTCGTCGTAGCTCTTCCTGGGCACGATATCCTGGTTTTTCTCGACGGCGACGCGGCCTTTCTCGACGCCGAGCTGGACGAGAAGCGACGCGATCGTCGAGCCCGCGGGCACCTGAACGACGCGCCCATTCACGGAGATCTCCACCGCATTTTCGGCGGGCTTTTCGCTCACGGCGGCGACGCTAGCACTCAAGGATCTGAGACACAACCGGGTCCCGACCGCGACACTTGCGTCGGTGTTGCGGTTCATGGGCGTGAATGCGCCGCCACAGCTAACGGGCGCTGATTTCTTAACAGAGGAATATCCGCTGCTTTAGCGATCCCTGTGATCGATGGCATCGCAATTGCTCACTGAGAAAGCGAGGCCGTGAACAAGAGGACATGACAATGACACTGAGTGCACTCCCCCGCTCCGTCCCGACCGCACCCCTGGCGCTTCAGCAGGACGAGCAGGCTCGAGTACGCGCCACGCTCGCCAAGGTCAGCATCTTCCTGGACCTCCCTGCAACCGTGATCGACGACCTGGCTCGTCGGATCACGATCCGCCGCGTACTCGGCGGGAACCCGATCGTCAATCAGGACGAGCCGGGTGATGCCCTGTACGTCATCATGGCCGGCCGCGTGAAGATCGTCGTCTTCGGCGATAGCGGCCGCGAGGTCACTCTCTCGGTCCTGCGACCGGGAGACATCTTCGGCGAGATGTCGCTGTTCGACGGGCACACGCGTTCCGCCAACGTCGTTGCCATCGATCCGACGACGGTGCTGGCGCTCTCGCGCGAGGACCTCGAGCGTCACATCGCGGCGCAGCCTGGCACCGCGATGCGTCTGCTGGGCGAGATGGCGCGCCGTCTGCGCCGCGCCGACGAGACCATCGCCGAGCTCGCGCTCTGCGACGTGTCCGAGCGGCTCATCCGCAAGCTCGTGGGCCTGGCCCGCGAGGAGGGTGGCGACTCGCCCGAGGGTCTGGTCATCCGCCGTCGGCCGACCCAGCAGGACCTGGCCAACATGGTCGGTTCGTGCCGCGAGACCATCAGCCGGACGTTCAACTCGCTGGCGCGCAAGGGTCTCATCGTTCCGCGCGGCCGCGCGCTGATCGTGACCAAGCGCCTCGTGCAGATGTCCGAGCCCGCCCGCGCTGCGTAGTTAGTCACGCGGCAGCACGTTGCGGAGGGAAATACTCCCGTCCCTCCGCAACGTTAGCTTGACAGTGCTGCCTACCCAACGGTTAATCGAGCCGATGCACCGCCCCGGGAGTGTGCCGGCGCTCTGGTACGGACGTCCCACGCGCGCTGAGATCGATCTGGAGGCCGTCGCGGCCAACGCACGGCGCCTCCAGGCCCATGTGGGCCCCGACGTGGGCCTGCTGGGCGTGGTCAAGGCAGACGCCTACGGTCACGGGGCCGTTCCTGTGGCCCGCGCGCTGGTCGAGCGGGGTGGGGTGGCCGGACTGGCCGTGACGCTGCTGGAAGAAGGCCTGGAGCTGCGCCGGGCCGGCGTGAGCGGCATGATCCTGGTCATGGGCGCGGTCTATACCCACGCGCACCTGGACGTCCTGGCGCACGATCTCACCCCCGTCATCTCCGAAATCCATGATGTCGAGCAGTTCGCCCGCGCCGCCTCGGTGCGCGGCGAGCGTGCGCGCGTGCACGTGAAGGTCGATACGGGCATGGCCCGCCTGGGCGTCCGGCCCGAGGAGCTCACCCAGCTCGCCGCCGGCCTGGCCGCCGCGACGCCGCACATCGAGGTCGTCGGCGTCATGACGCACCTTTCCTCGGCCGACAGCCCCGAGTCAGGCGAGGCCGTGACCGCGATTCAACTGCAGAAATTTCGCACCGCGGTCGACCTTCTGGCTGCGTCCGGCATCCGACCGCGCATGCTTCATGCGGCCAACTCCGTTGGCGCCATCCGCTTTTCCCATGGCCGCTTCGACGCCGTGAGGCCCGGCCTGGTGCTCTACGGCGGGGGCGGCGCGTGGTCGGCGGGGCTCGACCTCGAGGCGGCCATGCGCTGGGTCTCGGGCGTGGTCCAGCTGCGCTGGATCGAGCGCGACGACGCGGTCTCCTACGGCGGCCATTTCCGTGCCGCTGCACGCACACATGTAGCCACAATTCCCATGGGTTACGCTGACGGGTACCCTCGCCGCGTCAACCTGCCCGGGGCCTCCGAGCCGGCGCACGTGCTCATCCGCGGCCAGCGCTGCCCCGTACTGGGGACGGTGTGCATGGACATGATCATGGCGGATGTGACCGCACTCGGTGACCAGGTGACCGTCGGTGACGAGGTCGTGCTCCTGGGCGCCCAAGGCGGCGAGCGAATCAGCGCGGCCGAGCTGGCCCAGCGCGCCGGGCTCATCGAGTACGAGATCACCTGCGGGGTGTCTAAACGAGTGCCTCGCGTTTACCGGAAGGTACCGTGACCCTCCTCCCGCGGGCGCTCCAGGTGTCCCCCCGGGTGTTCCATGGAACAGTCCATGGAACGTTCCATGAAACGTCCAGGTGAGCCTTTTTCGTGAGTGAAGCGACCGACCAGCCGACCCCGACTCCCGCCCCACCGCACCGTCTGCGTGCGGCCCTCTCCATGCTGTGGTCTGCCATGGGTGTCGCGGTCCATCCGGCTACCCACTTCGTCCAGACAGTGGGCGATCACATGCTCATGCTGGGCCAGAGCGTGTTCTGGCTGTTTCGCCGGCCGTTCCGCTGGCGGCTCTTCCTGGACGCGATGGAGTACCACGGCATCGGATCGCTCCCCATCATCTCCCTGGTCGGGACCTTCACCGGCATGGTCACGGCGCTCCAGTCAGTGGCCGCCTTTCGCCTGCTCAAGGCCGAGGGCTTCGCCGGGAGTGCCGTGGGTCTCTCACTCGCGGTCGAGCTGGCGCCCGTGCTCACGGCGCTCATGATCGCGGGTCGGGTCGGTGCAGGCATCGCCACCGAGCTAGGTACGATGCGCATCACCGAACAGATCGACGCGCTCGAGACCATGGCCGTGTCGCCCATCCAGTACCTGGTCATGCCGCGCGTGGTCGCCGGCCTGCTCATGACCCCGGTGCTGGAGATGATCTTCTTCCTCCTGGGTATGCTGGGCGCCTACGTGGTCGCCGTCATCATCATGGGCGTCGATCACGGCTCCTTCGTGGAGAACTTCAAGTTCTACGTCGATCCCAACCACCTGGCGCAGGGCATGATCAAGAGCGCCTTCTTCGGCGTCGCCATCACCATCATCGGCTGCAACCAGGGCTACACCGCCTCGGGCGGCGGGCGCGGAGTGGGCCTGGCGACCACCCGCGCCGTGGTCATCGGCTCGGTGACCGTGATCGCGCTCGACTACTTCCTCTCCAACATCCTGCTCTCGATCCTGGGAGAAGCGAAGTGAGCGAGGGCACTCCCGGCATCGAGAGCGACACCGATCCGAGCCTGCGCGACGAGCTCTGGCACGTGCGCATCCGCGGCCTGCGCAAGCGCTTCACGCCCGGCGCGCCCGAGGTGCTGAAGGGCGTCGACCTCGACATCCAGCGCGGCGTCGTCAACGTGGTCATCGGCGGCTCGGGGCAGGGCAAGTCGGTGCTCATCAAGCACATCATCGGGCTGCTCAAACCCACGGCGGGCAAGGTGTGGGTGGACGGCACGGACGTGCATTCGCTGGGTCCAGCCGACCTCGCCCCGTTCCGGCGGAAATTCGGTATGGTGTTCCAGATGGCAGCCCTCTTCGATTCGCTCACGGTCGAGGAGAACTGCGCCTTTCCCCTGATCGAGCACACCAAGAAGTCCAAGCATGAGATCCGTGAGATCGTGATGAATCGCCTCGAGGCGCTCGGCCTGCAGGGCGCCGACAAGAAGTACCCGGGCGAGCTGTCGGGCGGCATGCGCAAGCGCGTCGGTCTGGCGCGCGCGCTCGTGCTCGAGCCGGAGATCCTGCTCTACGACGAGCCGACCACCGGCCTCGACCCGCTGGCCACCGAGAACGTCGACAACATGATCATGACCGTGGCGGAGAAGTTTCACGTCACCTCGATCGTCATCTCACACGACATGGCTTCGGTCTTCCGCGTCGCCGATCGGATCGCCATGCTCAACGAAGGCGTGGTCGAGTTCTCCGGAACTCCTGACGAGATTCGCAGCACCGACATCGATTACGTTCGGCGCTTCATCACCACCTCGGGCGTCGCGGCGGCGCAGGTGCCGCGCCTGGGAGGCATGTCGTGAAGGGTCTGAGCGCCGGCCTCAAGGTCGGCATCCTGACGCTCATCGTGGCCATCCTCGGCTTCTCGATGTGGAAGCAGATCAGCGAGAAGATGTCGGGCGAGGACGGCTACATGCTGTGGGCGCCGTTCCGCGACGCGCAGGGCCTGGCGTCCAAGTCGCGCGTGGTCATCGCCGGTCTCACCATCGGCGAGATCATCGATCGCCGCCTCGAGGGCCGGCTGGCGCGCGTGACCGTGCGCATCCGCCGTGGCACCGAGATCTGGTCCAACGCCATCATCTTCAAGAAGTCGTCGTCGCTGCTGGGCGAGTTCTATCTCGAGATCGATCCCGGCACTCCCGAGAGCGTCACCGTCGACGGCGTGGTGACCAAGAACCACCTGCTCGAGCCCGGCCAGGAGATTCCCAACGTGGTCGAGTCGACCACCACCGACGAGATCATGCGCTCGGTGGGCGAGACCCTGCCGCGCGTGGACAAGGCGCTCGACGAGATCCAGGGCCTGGTCGCCGACGTGCGCCGCCTGGTCAACGGCCAGATCACCCACATGGCGGACACGCTCGAGAAGGACATCTCGCGCGACTCCGAGCTGGTCAACTCCATCCTCATCAAGGCCGACAAGGCCCTGGGCAGCATCGAGGGCATCGTCGGTGACGTGAAGAAGGTGACCGGCAACGCCGACGATCGCGTGGACAAGATCTTCGACAACGTCGAGGCCGCGTCGAGCGAGGCGCGCCAGCTGCTGGTCGAGGCACGCTCCGAGCTGGGCTCGACCGGGCAGGCGGTGCGCGACAAGCTCGACCGGCTCGACCGCACCCTGACCGCCATCGAGGAGACCGCCGAGAGCTCGTCGTCGATCACCAAGAAGATCGACTCCGATCAGGGCACGCTCGGCCGTCTGGTCAACGACCCGACCATCGCCGACAACGTGGCCGACATCACCACCGACGCCAAGAACTTCACCAGCGGCCTGTTCGGCCTGCAGACCATCGTGGGCATCCGCGGCGAGTACAACTTCTGGGCGCGCAACTACCGCTCGTACGTCTCGGTCGAGCTGCACACGCGCCAGGACAAGTTCTATCTCATCGAGATCGTGGGCGACCCGCGCGGCGACGTGTCGGAGCACCTCGAGTACGACGAGGCCACCAGCACGTGGAACCGGCAGCTGTCAGCCGACTACGGCTACCGCTTCACCTTCCAGCTGGGCAAGCGCTACGACTGGCTGGGCCTGCGCATCGGCCTCAAGGACTCGAGTGGCGGAGCGGGCGCTGACGCGCACTTCTTCGGTGACGATCTGACCGCCTCGCTCGACGTGTTCGATTTCCACTACTACACGGTGCCGCGGGTGAAGATCGCGCTGGCCTACCGCTTCTTCCGCTACCTCTACGTGTACGGCGGTGTAGACGATGTGCTCAACCCGCACGAGGAGCGCCAGATCGTCGGCGACTCGGTCACGGGCGGCGAGCGCGACGTGTGGAGCTTCGGCCTGGACTTCTTTGCTGGCGCGGCCTTGCGCTTCACCGACCAGGACCTGACCTCGCTGCTGTTCATCGGCGGTGCGGCCATCGCCGGCGCGGCCAAGAAGTAAGGTTCGACCTCTCGATCCCCCCGCGGCCGCTAACCCGCGGAATCATTGCCAGTTCGCTATGCTTAACGCTTGACAGCCGAGCCGCGGCCTTTATAGTACGCCATCTCAAAACGGCTCCCATGGCACCACGTCGTCCATCTCCTGATTCGTCAGCGTTCGTCGTTCGACTGCGCGACATCCCTCCCGAGGGATGGCGGCAAGTCATCGATCTGACGGACGAATGGAGCTCGCAGACGCTCGCCGGTGAGCCGCTCGAGTGGATTCCCGCCCGCTTCCGCGCCGAGATCAGCCTGCATCGCACGCAGCGCGAGGTCGTCGCCCACGGGCGCATGACCGGCGGCCTGGAGACCGGTTGCGCGCGCTGCACGGCGCCCACGCGGCTGCAGATCGCGGCGCCCTTCGACCTCGTCTTCGTGCCCGCCGACGAGATGCCCGAAGGCCCCGACGCGGAGCGCGAGCTCGGCCCCAACGAGGCCGAGACCATCGGCTACCACGACGAAGAGATCAACCTCGAGCCGACGCTGCGCGAGCAACTGATCCTGGCGCTGCCCTACGCGCCCCTGTGCCGCGAAGACTGCAAGGGCCTGTGTGCCCGGTGCGGAAAAGATTTCAACGAGGGGCCGTGCAGCTGCCCCGTCGAAGCCCCCGAGCCCGAGGTCAAACCAGACCGCTGGGCGGCGCTTCGCGACATCAAGCTGTAGTACCACTTCGATTCGAAAGCAGCAGGAAGGACTCGGAAAATGGCGGTTCAGAAGCGTAGGCAGTCGTCAGCTCGTCGCGATTCGCGCCGGGCGCAGTGGATGGCGTCGGTGAAGAAGCCGACGGTGCAGCGTTGCCCCAAGTGCGAGGCGCCCAAGGCGTCGCACCGCGTCTGCATGGAGTGCGGCTACTACAACGGCCGCGAAGTCGTGGTGAAGAGCGAGGAAAGCGCGGCGGAGTAGCTCCCGCCGTATTCCTTTCTCATGAGCCGCATCGCCGTCGACGCGATGGGCGGGGACCGGGCGCCTCAGGTAGAGCTGGGGGCCGTCGTCGCTGCATTGCGTGACGAGCGAGCGGAGGCCGCCGAGCTCGAGGTCATCCTCGTCGGCGACGAGGCGCGCCTGCGCGCGGGCCTCTCTGCCATCGGCGTGTCCGGACATCCCCGCCTCACCATCCGCGCCACCACGCAGGTCATCACCATGGACGACGCGCCCGCGGCCGCGGTGCGCGGCAAGAAGGACTCGTCCATGCGCGTGTGCTTCGACCTGGTCAAGGCCGGGCAGGCCGACGCGGTGGTCTCGGCGGGCAACTCGGGCGCCATGCTGGCCAGCGGGCTGTTCGTCTTGAAGCGGATCAAGCACGTGGACCGGCCCGGCATCGTGACCACGTTCCCCACGCTCAAGGGGCCGTGCGTGCTGTGCGACATGGGCGCCAACGTGGACGTCAAGCCAGAGGTGCTGGCGCAGTTCGGCATCCTCGGCTCGGTCTACTCGCAGGTCGTGCACGGTCGCGCCCGCCCCAAGGTCGGCCTGCTCGCCAACGGCGAGGAGGAAGGCAAGGGCACCGACCTGACCCGCGCGGCCTCGGCGCTCCTGCGCCAGCTCGCGGCAAAACCCGAGGCCGCCTTCGACTACGTCGGCTACGTCGAGGGCCGCGACATCTTCAGCGGCAAGGTCGACGTCGTCGCCACCGATGGCTTCACCGGCAACGTCGTGCTCAAGACCTCGGAGGGCGCGGCGGGCGCGGTCATGGCGCTGCTCAAGGAGGCCTTCCTGTCCTCGCCGCGCGCCAAGCTGGCCGCGCTGCTCGCGGCGCCCGCGCTGCGCGCCATCAAGCAGAAGATCGACTACGCCGAGACCGGCGGCGCGCCGCTCCTGGGCGTGGACGGCGTCGTGGTCATCTGCCACGGCGGCTCGCCCGAGCGCGCGCTCACCAACGCCATCTTCCAGGCCGACCGCTTCGTCAAGGGTCGGCTGACCGAACG
>Ga0209515_10010350_pt1 | contig 10401 bp, 13 predicted proteins | sample Subgroupgradi54m_FD_187454 | JGI IMG/M metagenome (GOLD analysis project Ga0209515, IMG submission 187454) | Subsurface groundwater microbial communities from S. Glens Falls, New York, USA - GMW60B uncontaminated upgradient, 5.4 m (SPAdes)... ...
GTGGACTCTAGAGGACTCGAACCTAATTTTAGTGGGCACTGGCGGGCTCGAACCGTCGACATTTGCGATGTAAACGCAACGCTCTACCAACTGAGCTAAGTGCCCTTTATTAAATCTTTTAATACTTCTCTGCCTTTTCCAGTTTTAAAAAATAATTCCCGTCTTCTTGCTTCTAATCTAGTTAAATAAGTTTCCTTATAAATTAATTCGAATGGCCTAGTTAATTTAGTATATTTACCATGACCAGAATTATGCTCTTTTAATCTTCTTTCAAAACTATTAGTTGATCCAGTGTAAAATCTTCCATTCACTAAACTCTTCAAAACGTAAACTTGCCACATTTTAAAAAACCAAACCTCTGACATGTCGCCTAAGGCGACCGCTCTACCAACTGAGCTAAGAGTCCGGGGTGGGCTTGAGAGGACTTGAACCTCCACTCCTTTCGGAATACGCACCTCAAGCGTACGCGTATACCAGTTCCGCCACAAGCCCAAACCTACCTATTCTACCACAAATATGTGCCCAGAGGGAGACTCGAACTCCCAAGCTCTTGCGAGCACAGCGTTCTGAACGCTGCATGTCTACCATTTCATCACCTGGGCCGTATTACACTTCTGATTCTAGCAGAAGCTAAAAAACTTGACAACATTGGCAAAATATGCGACCATAGGCTTTGATGAGAAAGATTATTCTGTCTACCTCTTTCTTTATATTTACCCCTCTTCTGATCCTAATCAGCATCGTTTATCTCCTATTTTTATCTTACAGTTACAGATCCCACAACAATTTATCTTCTCAAAACTACAACCATGCTGTTGCATTTGCCGCTCTTCCAACCAGCGAAAACGTGCTCGGGGATAGCATTACTTCCAAAGATGCAAGGATAGAAATGGTAAGGCAGTTCTTCGCAAAATATAAATCTCCGCTTGAGCCTTTTGCTTCAAATGTGGTACAAGACGCAGATAAGTATGGTCTTGATTTTAGGCTTATTCCTGCCATTGCAATGCAAGAGTCAAATCTTTGTCAGAAGATTATCGCAGATTCATTCAACTGCTGGGGATTTGGGATATATGGTAAAAAAGTAACAAGATTTGAAAGCTATCCTGAGGCTATTGATACGGTAAGTAGAACACTTGCCAAAAATTATATAGCGGGTGGTCTTAACACGCCTACGGAAATCATGGGTAAATATACACCTTCCAATAATGGATCATGGGCATATAGCGTTGGTTATTTCATGAGCCTCCTACAGTAACCTCATAGTAAAAGACCCGCCCGACTTCGCCTGCGATACTCGCTTGTTTAATAAACTAATTTCAATGGCAAAGTCGCTGGCGGGCGGGCTTGACAAACCTATAGTTAGATGATATAATTCTTGACAGATCCTAAGGTATGCCTTTCCAAATGTATACGTTAGGATTTTTTTATGGGGAAAATTTTAGTTGTTATATCAACATTAATCTATATTCTCTTAATGCAAAGCGGCAACGCTTATGCTGCGGAAAATTCTTCCGGATCTTCTGCCGTACTATTAATTCCTGTTGGAGAAAAAGCACCTGATAGTCGTACAAAAATATTAAAAGATTATTTGGGCCTTTATAATTCTCCGTTAGTTCCTTTTGCCCAGGATTTCGTAGCAATTGCAGATAAGTACGACATAGATTGGAAACTTGTTGCTGCAATTTCCGGAGTTGAATCAACTTTTGGACAGCAAATCCCTAATGAATCATTTAACGGATGGGGATGGGGAATATATGGAGACAACACGATCCGCTTCTCTTCCTGGAAACAGGGAATTGAAACTGTTTCGCAAGGTTTGAGAACAAATTATATAAATAAATGGGGAGCAAGAGATGTCTACGAAATAGGAACTCTCTATGCTGCTTCACCAACTTGGGCACAAAGAGTTGATTATTTTATGAGAAAAATTGATGAATTCAAAGATCAAAAATTAGCACAAAGCCTATCTATCTCGCTGTAACTTGTGTTATAATAATCCTCAATCGCTTGCGGACGTGGCGAAACTGGCAGACGCGATAGGTTTAGGACCTATTGACCGCAAGGTCTTGGGGGTTCAAGTCCCTTCGTCCGCACTACGTTTATGGATAAAATAACAGCTGCGATGCAAAAGGAGACAAATGGAACAATAAGACTTACAGTTACAATTCCTAATTCCGACGTTAAAAAAACATGGGAAGAAATTTTGGAAGATGTTGTAAGTAATACGCAAGTTCCCGGATTTAGAAAAGGAAAAGCTCCAAAAAATTTGGTCGAGGAAAAAGTTGACAAAGAAAAAATCCGCGAAGAAGTTTTGAGAAAACTTCTGCCAATAGCCTACACGCAAGCAGTAAAAAATCATGGAATAAAACCAATTATAAATCCCAAAATTCATGTTGAAAAACTAGAAGACCCAACGGACGGCTCAGGGCAAGTCCAGGACTGGCAATTTACAGCACTAACTTGCGAAATGCCAGTTATAAAATTAGAAAAATATAAAGACAATATTCAAAAAGTTACGGCAAAAAGTAAAATTATTATTCCGGGAAAGGAACCCTTCGGCTCCGCTCAGGGCCTTCGGGAAGTTAAATTTGAAGATATTGTCAAAGCGCTTTTGGAAGGTGTGGACTCCGAAATTCCGGCAATTCTTGTTGACAATGAAACAGATAGACTATTGTCTCAGACTCTTGAGGATGTTAAGAAACTAGGACTAACACTTGATCAATACTTATCATCCACTGGTAAAAATCCGGAGGTTTTGAGAGCCGAATATAAAAAGAAAGCGGAAAATGATATTAAACTTGAGTTCTCTTTGCTAAAAATTGCAGAGGAAGAAAAAATAACAGTTGAAGAAAAAGAAATTGAAGAAGCAATACTGACTGCTAAAAGCGAGGACGAGAAAAAGAATTTGGAAGCCAACCGCTATTTACTCGCAAGCATTTTAAGACAGCAAAAAACCCTTGATTTTCTCAAGAATTTATGATAAGGTGATTGCAACATGAAAAAGACAAAAATCAAAAAAATAAAACAATATAACAATGAAACTCTAGCAGAATCTCTAGGTGGGATTTTGACTGGTGTGGGACAACAGACAAAAGACCTTGCTAAATCCACAATAAATCTTGACAACTGGGATCAATATCTGGGACTTGAGAGTGAAGGAAAAAAGAAAAAACATCATGGAGATTTGTCAGAAGGACAAGAATTAAACCTCAAAGAACTTCAAGAGAAAAAACACGAGAAAAGAGAAGTAGAGCCGGGAATTGATTATTCAAGAGAAATAGTTCATGCAGGAGAACGCCTTGCATCCCATGAAAACCGAGAGCTTGAAGCTCAACTGCGGGAAATAATGGCAGAAATCAAAAAATTAGCTGATAGCTCCAAAGAATTGCAAATACAATTTAAAAAAGTTGCTGTCGAACAACATATTACGAAGCCTGGAATATATCACAAATCATTCTTCACATGGATGCTTTCTGTTATTAGAGCAGCGCGAATGAAGGTAGAGGATTCCGGCGCTTGGCTTGCGGCAATGCATAGCAAGAAAAAATCAAGAGAATACGGCGCAATGTCCAAAAAGCACGGCACCACATTCAGCCTTTCCAATGAACGTGTAGTAGCAACCCAAGTAGGCTGAAGCCGCAGTTGAATATTTTTTTCTATTCTGTTGACAAACTTGAGAGAGACTGATATTATTATTCTTAACAAATGAGAACTAGAGCAAATTTAATTTCAATAATTGGAATTATTACTTCCCGAAAGGGAGGTTTATTCACGTAATCTAAACTATACGTGAAAAATAACCTCCTCAAACGGGAGGTTTTTTTATTGTAAAAATTATGACACCAATTGAGAGATCGTATGCAGGACCAAGAACATTTAAGGACGATCCTACCGGATGGCGCGCTGTAGGCAGGATCAGCTTTAGATCCATACGTTCTTCAAAAGAACAAATAAATCAAGAGATTAAACCCTCAGCTCTTGCCTTTCCCAAAGTAATATTTGAAAACAACAAGCCAAGTAACCCACACAATAGACAAAGAGCAGGAGAAATCCCCGCAATAAGAAAAAGAATTCGTGAAATAGAAGTTGATCTTCACCAATTTAATCAAAAACGCAGACAAACGCCAGAAGAACAAAGACAAGCAAAGGTTTTAAAGTCGGAGTTGAAACCTTTAAAAGCGCTTCTGCATAATTAAATTGTCAAATCTTATCCTATCTGCTAAAATTATCTAAGTTTGGGCTCATAGCTCAGTTGGTTAGAGCGTTACATTGACATTGTAAAGGTCAGAGGTTCGACTCCTCTTGGGCCCACCCTCTGAAGTTACAGAAAGATACAGTTGACAATTATTCTATTCATCTTGGTATACTATTCATCCATGAAACAAAAAAATAATTCTTCTAATCTTGTTACAAAAGATTTTTTCAGAAAAGAATTAAGACAGGAATTAAATATTACAGTTGAAAGACTTTTGCATGGTATCCGTCAGGAAATCGACTTTAATACGGAAACTGTAGTTGATAAATTTGAAAAAAAATTAAACAATCATACTAGCTTGATTCTTACAACCGTTGATCCTTTATTAAAAGAGTTGGAAACGCGCCGTCAGGATCGAGAACTTGCAGCCAATCACGACAGGAGAGTCCAAAAACAAATTTACAATCACGAAAAGAGAATTAAGAAAATTGAACAAGCACAGCAATCTTCCTAAGGTTTTACAAAACAATTCCCACCTGTTAAAATGATTTAATGGACAAAACAAATCCGCTCCGCCAGCTGGCGGATGGCGGAAAAGACCATAAACAAATTGGGCAGGAACTGGAATTATTTTTTAGTTCGGACATTGCCCCAGGCGCGCCCTTCTGGCTTCCAAAAGGAATGATAATTTTCAAAGAACTTGAAAAATACATTCGGGAACTTACTTCCAAAGCCGGATACCAAGAAACCTCAACTCCGATAATGGTTAAATCAGAACTTTTCAAACAGTCCGGCCACTTTGAAAAATTCGGAGAACACAACATGTACAACCTACAGCTTGACGATGAGATAGACAGCTCCAAACCAGAAGGATACACATTAAAACCCATGAATTGTCCGGAATCTACAATTATTTATAGGTTTAGAACTCGAAGTTATAAAGAATTACCATTAAGACTTTCTGAAATTGGAAGACTTCATCGGAGGGAAAAATCCGGAGAAGTGAATGGACTTTTGAGAGTTCGCCAGTTGACTATGGATGATGCGCATATTTTTGCAACAGAAGATCAGATTTTTACGGAAATAAATAATATTTTGGACATGATGATAACTTTTTACAAAAAGTTTGGATTTGAATTTGATTTTAGATTTGCCACTCGCCCTGAAAAATTTGCAGGAAGAGTTGAAAGCTGGGAGAAAGCACAAAAAGAATTGGAAAAAGCCCTTAAAACTAAGAAATTAAACCATTCTGTAAAAGAAAAGGACGGAGCATTCTACGGACCAAAAATAGATGTTCATATTAAAGATTCGTTGGGACGAGACTGGCAGCTGGCAACAGTACAACTAGATTTTCATCAGCCCGAAGCGTTTAAATTAACGTACATTGACAATGAAGGCAAAGAAAAAAGGCCGGTTATGATTCATCGGGCAATCTTTGGATCATTTGAAAGATTTATTGGGATATTGACCGAGCATTATCAGGGAGCATTCCCATTGTGGTTATCTCCGGTTCAGGTTGTGATAATGCCAATTAGCGACAAACAGGAAAATGCAACAAAAAAAATCGTAGAAGAATTAAAAGAAAATGGAGTTCGGGCAGAGTTGGATAATCGTCCTGAAAGACTTCAGGCGAAAATTCGAGACAGCTCTTTGCAAAAAGTACCGTATTTAGGTATAATAGGGGATAAAGAAGTTCAAAGTTCAAAGTTCAAAGTTCAAAGTTACGAGGAAAGCGTAATTTCTGTAAGAACACGAGGCGGGAAAGATCTTGGACAAATGAAATTGTCTGACTTTTTAAATAAATTAAAAGAAGAAATTGATAAGAAGATTTAGTAAAAAAAGACAGGATACCAGACACTTTTACCGAATAAACGAACGCATTTTTGCAAGCACTCTTCGGGTTTTGGATCCGGAAGGAAAGCAAATCGGAGTTCTGAGTCGATTTGAGGCGCTTAAAAAAGCAAAAGAGATGCAGGTTGATTTGGTTGAAATTGCGCCGATGGCAAGCCCTCCTGTTGTCAAAATAATTGATTTTAAGAAATTTTTATATCAGGAATCTAAAAAGAAAAACGAAGAAAAAAAACGAAGCAAAGTTTCAGAAACAAAAGAGATCAGACTTGGGCCTTTCATGAATGATCATGACCTAAAGACAATGATAAGACGGGGAACCGGATTTTTGGAGGATAACGACAAGGTAAGATTAATAGTCAAATTCATGGGGCGTCAGATTGCACATCCGGAGTTTGGACAACGAATAATGCAAAAAGTTATTGAGGCATTGGAAGGAGTGTCCAAACTTGAAAGAGAACCTCATATTGAAGGAAAACAATTAATAGCGATTTTATCGCCTGAAAGGAAAAAAATAAATGAGTCAGAAGAAAAAAATAAAAAACTCAGTAGCGAAAAGGTTTAAAGTTACCAAAAATGGTAAGGTGATGTTTTCGCATCAATACAAATCTCATTTGAAGATAAATAAGTCAGGAAGTAGACTTAGGAGACAAAAAGAACCGGGAGTTTTAAAAGGAAAATTCGCTCACAAAATAAAGCAAATGTTAGGAGAAGCATAGGAGGAAGGATGTCATTCTGAACGAAGTGAAGAATCCCGTGAGATCCTTCGTTTCACTCAGGATGACATAAAAAAATTATGGCACACGTTAAAAGAGGGATGGTATCCCGAAGAAAACACAGAAAGCTATTAGGCCTTGCAAAAGGATATCGCCAGAACAGAAGCAGAAATGTAAAACAAGCAAAAGAAGCTGTCTTACATGCAGGCTCATATGCTTTCCATGGAAGAAAACTTAAAAAAAGAAATTTTAGAGCACTTTGGAATGTTAGAATTAGTGAGGCGGTAAAACTAGAAGGCCTATCTTACAGCGTTTTTATGAACAAACTTAAAAAGGCCAACGTGGAACTTGACCGAAAAATTCTAAGTAATCTGGTTGTAAATAACCCTTTAACTTTTAAGTTTATCGTTGACAGCGTAAAAAACGCTTAATATCTTTCCCCAAAAGCCTCAATGTGGTATTCTTAAACTATGGAAGAAGAATTGATGCAGATTAAAAATTCGGCAGTGTCGATGATAATTGATGCAACGGATCAAAAAGAATTGGAAGAAATAAAACTTCAGTTTTTGGGAAGAAACGGCAAGCTAACTTTGGCAATGAAAGAAATGGCGAAGTTGCCAAAAGAAAAAAGGCCGGAGATTGGCATGCTTGCCAATGATGTTAAGAAAATAATTGAGGAAACAATTAAGAATCATGAATTAAGAATTATGAATCAAGAATCGGAAACAAGGGCAGCTAAGATAGATGTTACAAATCCTGGAATCAAACCTAATATCGGACACCTGCATCCCATGACACAAGTTTTGTACGAAGTTGTGGATATATTCAAAAGAATTGGATTTCAAGTTGCAGATGGACCGGAAATTGAAACTGATTATTACAATTTTGAGATATTGAACATTCATAAAGACCATCCGGCACGTGACGTACAACAAACACTTTATCTTGATACGCGCGGCTCAAAATCAAATCCCGGTGAAATCATTCTGCGTACCCACGGCTCCAACATGCAGGGAAGAATTATGGAAACAATAAAGTCTCCCGTCCGAGCAATATATCCTGGAAAAGTTTTCCGCTACGAACAGGTCGACGCTTCCCATGGATTTGAATTCTGGCAGCTGGAAGGGCTGGCCGTTGATAAAAATCTTGCTTTGACCGACCTTTTCGGCACAATGTCTTATGTTGTCAAGGAATTTTTTGGATCGGATACAAAAGTAAAATTCGTATCCCATAATTTTCCATTTACTGAACCGAGCGCCGAGGCATACATGGGCTGTACCGTTTGCAAAGGAAAAGGATGTTCTTTTTGTAAACATTCCGGATGGGTGGAAATTTTAGGGTGCGGCATGATTCATCCAAATATATTAAAAGCCGTAGGATACGACCCTCAAAAAGTATCGGGCTTTGCGTGGGGTATGGGTCTTTCGAGAATGGTAACACTTAAATATCAGATGGACGATCTTAGACTTTTGACAAACCCGGATTTAAGAATTTTGGAACAATTTTAATTATTTATAGGTGTCATGCCGAACTCGTTTCGGCATCTCGGACCTAAAGACTTAGATCCTGAAACAAGTTCAGGATGACAAGGAGAAAAGAAATTATGAAAGCACCGTTATCTTGGCTAAAGGAATATGTCGATATCAAACTTTCTCCCAAAGAATTGGGAGAAAAATTAACAGAGGTAGGACTGGGCGTTGAGAAAATTATTCAGACTTCTGATGATGTAATTTTTGAATTGGAAATAACTCCAAATCGCCCAGACTGTTTATCAATTATTGGGGTAGCCCGTGAAATCGCAGCAATTGAGAATATAAAGGTTAAACCCCAAGGTGTAATCGGTAGACACCCCAAGGGTGTAATCGGTAAACCCACAAAATCTCTCCCACTAACAATTAAAACTGATTCAAAAATAAATCCGAGGTTTACAGGAATTATTATCGATAATATTAAGGTTAGAGAATCTCCAAAATGGCTGAAAGAAAGATTGGAAAACGTCGGACAAAGATCTATCAACAATATTGTTGATATTACAAACTACGTAATGCTTGAGTTGGGCAATCCTATTCATGCTTTCGACTATGACAAAATCGTAGGCAGCACAATGATAGTTTCCCAGACAAAAGGAGGAGAGAAATTTGAAAGTGTTGATGGAGTCTCATATCATCTTCCAAAAAATGCAGTTGTAATATCGGACAAAGAAAAAATTATTGATCTTTGCGGAATAAAAGGGGGCAAAAATTCCGGAACTTATGAGGGAACAAAAACTATTTTTATTCGCGTTCCCGTAGAAATTCCAAATTTAATCCGAAGAACTTCTCAGGCGCTTGGATTAAGGTCAGATGCTTCAAGTATTTTTGAAAGAGGAATAAATGCTGGGGGAACTTTGGATGCACTAAAAAGATGTGTTGATCTGGTTTTGGAAATTGCGGGCGGAGATGTAGCAAGCAATATTTACGATATTAAATCTCAAGACTTCAAGCCCTGGAAATTAAAATTAAGAAAAGAGCGGTTAAATAAAATTTTGGGAATAGAGATTCCGGTTAAAAAAATTTTGGCAATACTTGAAGCCCTGAATCTTTCTCCTGTTTTAAAAAAAGACGCCATTGAAGCTACTATCCCAACTTACAGAAATGATTTAAAAATTGAAGAGGATCTGATTGAAGAAGTAGCAAGAATTTATGGGTATAATAATTTTCCTAAAACAATGCCTATCGGTGAAATTCCTATCCAACAAATTCCTTATTTTAAGGACTGCAAACTTGATGAGAAAATAAAAAATATTTTAAAGGCTTCAGGATTTTCAGAGATTTATACATACAGCCTGACAAGTGAAAAAGATTTAGTGGAGGCAGGAATTAATTCTCAAAGTACTCTTCGCGTTGATAATCCGGTAAGCCGAGAGTTTGAATATTTACGCCCAACATTGAAGATTAATCTCCTAAAAGCACTTAACCAAAACCGAGCTAATTTTGAGCGCATAAATCTTTTCGAATTGGGAAAAGTTTATACAGGAAAACATTTGGATGATGCTACGGAAAATTATTTTCTCTCCGGAATATCTAATTCCAAATCTTTTTTTGAAATAAAAGGAGTGCTTGAGAAACTCTTGGAAGATTTAGGAATTAAAGATGACGTTACAAAATACGTTGAGATACTACCAAAAGGAATTTTCTTCGAGTTAAATTATTCGCAAATTTTGAAGAAAATATCCGCCAGATGGCGGACTAATAAAATTTTTAACCCCTTGCCAAAATATCCGCCGGTTGTTGAAGACTTATCAATCGTTGCAAAAAACAATACTAAAACAATTGACCTAATTGAAGAAATAAAAAATCAAAGTTCTCTTATTGTTGATGTCTCGCTTTTGGATCAATTCGAAGACTCAAAAACATTTCACATTATCTATCAAGACAAGAATAAAAACTTGACTGGAGAAGAAGTTAAAAAAATCCGCGAAGTAATTTTAAAAGTTCTTAAAGAAAAATTTGGAGCAGTATTAAAAGAGTAAGATTGAGGCATTTTTATTACTTAAATTGATGCGATGAATTCCAAGGTTCTTGAGTGCCAAAGTCCAGACAAATAATTCCTGTTCTTCCATAAGACGCCATCCACGCATAAACTGCGTATGTATTACTATCG
>Ga0209515_10010351_pt1 | contig 10400 bp, 9 predicted proteins | sample Subgroupgradi54m_FD_187454 | JGI IMG/M metagenome (GOLD analysis project Ga0209515, IMG submission 187454) | Subsurface groundwater microbial communities from S. Glens Falls, New York, USA - GMW60B uncontaminated upgradient, 5.4 m (SPAdes)... ...
AATGAGTCGCCAATTCCCAAAAATGCTCCAAAACCTCTTTCTCGCTGGCTAAAGGAATATACTGGGCATTCTTATCTTCTGTTTTTTCAAGATTTTTTCCGGCTTGATAATATACAGCGCCCTTATCCGTATCCGGATTCAATATCCCTATCGCCACCACCTCGCCAGTGAGAGGGGAGAAGCCGAGCCCGTTTTTGACGTTTTCAATCTCTTCCGGAGATTCTGCATAAAAAAGCAAAAATTCTTTGGCCTTATCATCCAAAGAATCAAATTCAACTCCCACAGTTTCTATATCGAAGATTAACTTGGGGGAATTTAGCATGGATTAATTTTATATTAATTTAAAAATATAACAATATTGACAACTCCCTGGGGTATTTAATAAAAGTTGTCCACTTGTGAATTGTTGTGCGACAAATTATACTGATTATATGGATAAGAATAAATTACCAGGAGATTATATTGCTGGTTTTATAGATGGTGAGGGTTGTTTTTATTTAACCTACAGAAGCGAAATTAGACATGAGCGACCAGGCAAACCAAAATATTTTAGATGGACTCCCTATTTTGCAATTAATATCCGAGGGGACGATAGGGAGATTTTAGAAAAAATTAAGGACACTTTGAATTGCGGTAATATTTATACACTAAAAAGGGGAGAGATGGCACATTACATAATTCAGAACATGGATGATCTTTATACAAAAATCTTACCTTTCTTTAATAAATACCCCTTAAGGGCCAAGAAAAAACACGATTTTGAGTTATGGAGTAATGCTTTAAAAATTATGTATAGAAATAAAAGAGACAGGATAAGGTGCTCGCCTACAGATCATCAAAAACTTTTTAACATAAGACAAGCAATGAGGGAATATAAGAGTAAAATGACTAGGGGGTATAGGAATTCACCAAACCTATAGTATGTCCGACATTATCTCTTATGCGACATATATGCCCCTGGTTTAATGCCCCCTCCTCGAGCTCTTTAAGCTACTTTAGCACACTCAACAGTCCTTTTAGTATCTGCGTAGTTATAGAGATAACTAATATAGTTAAGTTGATCACAGTTACTCCAGCCTCTTTCAAGAAGCTCATAATATCATTTGAAGAGACCTTGCTTGAACTGAAGAACTTACTGAAATCTATGTTCTGTGAGGAGCTCTTTATGAAACTTGGAGATACTCCTGTCCCAGTATTCAGATTCTGTTTGAGGCCATTTACGGCGCTATTTATAAAACTGTTAACCGGTACTGTTACATTATTGATTTTACCGATAGAATTAAAATCAAGTTTTAACTCCGTTGGTTGATTTGTGGGTATTGAGTCCAATACATATGCATATGGTGGTGGATTTACTCTCCCGATTCCAAAGGAATCGAGGATCCTCGACAGCGAAGCAGTCGGGGCAATCATAAAAGCTGTGATGGCAACCCCAAACAAGAAGCTAGCTCCGCCCCACTTCCCTATCATGCCTAAATTATTACGACACCACATTTTTATTTAAGGGTCTCTCCCCTACTTCTTTATAATGTCTCTTAGATTTAAAACATTATTTTTCCCTCTTTTTTTTGTTTTCAAATTTTTATTAATTTTTTTCCACAGCTTTGAATGCACGAAAAACTCGTGAGCCAAGGCAATTAAAGCAACAACAACTGCCGGAAATAGCCCATCCTTGAATAACCCCCAGGTCATATCTTTAAATTTCTTCCAGAAACCACCTGGTATTGTTATCGTTACGGTCACTGCAGTCGAATTTCCTGCTATATCTACAGCCTTAATCAAAACTTGATGTTCGCCATATCCCTGATTAACTATATTGTATAACTTTCCTGCTGATGACTTGTCAATTACCACCCAATCTTTTTTATCAATTCTAATTTCATAGTGATCAACACCTGACAAATCATCGCCTGATTCAAATGTGAGCTTTGGTTCATTTGAATTATTGTCAGTAACTAATATATTAAATTCTTTTGGAGGTTTAGTGTCAACCTGGAATTTAAAGTGGCTGATTGCTCCCCAAGCGCCACTCTCTCTGAATCTTAAATGGAAATAATTAATCCCGTCGGCAATATCTGTAAACTTAACTTGGTCAACTAACCCATCAGGAATAGTGCCAGGATTAGACGTCGATGTGTCGGTTATTAAATAACTTACCGCATCAGTTCCATTAGGCAATTCCCACTTAAAAGCAGGCGTAGTATTTGAGTACCATTTTTCCTGATCTGGATGTGTTGTCGATGTAATTCGAGACGGTGTTGGCTGACTTATAGTCGGTGCACTTTCAACAGGAGGGATAGAAAGACCGGCAGGACTTATATAATAAGTAGCTTTACCTAAACTTGCTAAAATATTAGTTCCCTCTCCATCGTTGGCTAAAACAGCTCCGGATACAAGAATAATTTCTGTATAACCTTTTGTCGTAGTCGCTGTTTTAGCCTTAAAATTCACTGTCAAAAGAAGGCCATTAGAACCACTGTACCCTGGATTTGGAATTCCGCCGGCAAATTCTACCGTCCCTTCTGCGTTTGAAAACTTTGGTTCGGATGCCCAGACAGAAAAAATAGAACTGGATTTTGAGACAGAAATAACCGACAGTTCCCGTTGGTCAAATACAATCGCACCCTCGGCCGCATTAATAGCTGTCCCACCCGTATTTACCCGTAAAGCAAGCGAGAAGGTTTCCCCAACAGAGATCTTACCCGAAGAAGGTGACAGATAAAGGGAACCATTTTGGGCTTTGGCAGTATCTGAAAAAGATAAACCAAAAAACGCAATAGTTAATACAATTAATAAAAAATGTTTTAATTCCCTCCTAATCATCTCTAAAAGCTAAATACCCTTATCAGTTGCCACAAAATTCTTCTAAAAATTCCGGGATAGATACTTTCTTTATAATTTCCAGCCGCATCATAAGCTCTGACCCGGATAACCGTCCTCATTTTTTCTTGATCAGAAAGCAAATACGGACTCCTAGCCACCTTATAATCATCTCTCCCCTCTTTTACTTCATAGCGATCAATTCCCGAGTCCTTGTCAGTGGAAAAAAAAGATATGAAATTTTGACCATTAAACACTCTGGGGTCTTCACCGACAAAAATTTTAAACCCTTCCGGTTTTTTGCCGTCTTTTGTTTCTTTATCTTCATCATCCTTTGTCGGTGGTTTTTGGGACTCCGGAGAAACAGCTCCGGTTTCTTTTGGTCTTGGGATTATTTTAAAAATAGGACCGCCAGTTGTTTGTAAGCCCAGTTTTGTTCCATCCCCATCATTAAGAAAGACGGATGAATTAGAAAGTAGGGCAATATTCCCATCTCCTATGGCCGCCGCTTCAAAATAAATTTTACCTATCAAACCTCTCGAGGTTGATATTCCTCCTGGTGTTCCTCCAGTAAAACTGACTGTTTCACTGGAAAAAGATGGCTCATTAACCCAAAGCTGAATTACAGAACTATTCTTTGAAATATCCTTGATTTTTAGAAGTTTTGGCACTGCCACATTCAGTTCAAGAGCATTTATTGACTGGCCCTCTGTGTCTATGAAAAGAGACAGTGAAAAACCATCGCCTACTTTATATGACGTAAGTTGAGGTTCAAAGTATACTCGCGCAGCATGCGCAGATGGAGTAACCAAAAAAAATACCACCATAGTTAGCCAATAGCTTTTATATAATTTAATCTGTTTCATGATTTTTTATTGTGATGAAATTGTTTGTCGTGAACTCTCAATGCAGATGAAATAAGTGTTTTAAAATTTGATTTGATAAAAAATCTAATCCTGTCAAAAGCAAGAAATAGCAACAAAATAAAGTTTATTATTAAAAATGGATTTCTCCACAATGGAGACTCCGATTTTAGATTTGATGCAGATAACGGTTCGTCTACGACAAAATCGTAATTCTGCAAATTTGTGAGTACGTTTGTACCCTTTCCATCGTGAGCAAGTATCTCTGCCTTTTTCCAAACGAGCGATGTGGTCCCTGGTGTTTTTGCCTTAAAAATTATATGCAATACTGTTCCACCATTGCCGATAAATCCCGGCGTTGGAAGTCCGCCTTGAAAACGAAGAAGGCCTTCAAGGTTTGAATAATTGGGCTCCTCCAACCAGATGTTAAAAACTGAGCCGATTTTAGAAACATTTATTATTTCTAGACGATCTGGATTATAGACAAGCTGGCCACTCGCCGCATTAATTGGCTTAGACAATGAGTCGGTTTTAATGGTAATCGTAAAATTATCATTTACCAGCGGGCTTGTTTGCAACGGAGAAGCATAGAGTGATGCTCCAATAAATGTTGAATTGTCAGCATATGTATTTGATGGCATTAATACTGCCAAAAAAATTCCTAACAGTGTACATACACCGCACAATAAAAAGTCATTTTTCATATATTATTCCTTCTGTTCATTGTGTTCTTTATGTTTATGAAATTCGTGCTCTAATTCAATAATTTCTTCCCCCTGCTTAATTAAAAACTTCCTAAATAAGTGATGCGATACTGCTATTCCAATGACACTCAACAAGGTTATGTTGATAATAAGGAGAATTGTATTACCAACTCCTTGATTTCCTGTTGCTGTGGCTTTATCGATAGTAAAATCTAAATTTTCAAGGTCAGATATAATGTTATTTTTTTTTCCAGGATCACCAAAAGCCTCCGCACTGCTCCATAGCATTGATGCAACGCCTGATGATTTAGGCTTAAAAATAATACTAAATACTGTTCCACCATTGCCAATAAATCCCGGCCCAGCAACATCGCCTTGAAATGTTATTTTGCCTGATGAATTTCTAAGGGTCGGTTCTTGGCGCCATAAGTTTATAACAGAACCGACCTTTGAAATACCAATGATTTGAAGCTTATCGTCATTATAATTTAACTCTCCATTTATGGCGGTGACTTTTTGAGCTAGTGAATCAACCTTTAGGGTTACCGTAAAATTCCTCCCCATTCTAGGGTTTTCAGATAACGGCGGAAAATAAAGAGAGACGCCCAATCCCTGCTGCAGCTCATTCCCAAAAACATGTTGAAACGTAAAAACACTATAAAAAATTAAAATAAAAGTGATAAATAAATGTTTATACATAATATCTACTATCTCATCTCATTATACTACTTTACCCGGTCCATTGGAACAACATGACACTGAAATCAATTATATTAATGCGACGATCTCCATTTATATCAGCCGTATCTAGACCTTTTGCTTGGGTAGTATTCCACCAATAGAGCAAAATACTAAAATCAATTATGCTAACTCGGCCATCTTTGTTCAAATCTGCTGTTTTTAGTTTTATTGCTTTTCGGCCGACTATAAATTGAATGACTCGAGAAAATGGACTGATTAGGTCTGATATGCTCGCTCTTGATTTTGTAATGTGCTCATCTTCGGTAAGTTTAGCCGTATCAAATCTTATCGCATAGGCGCCAGTGCTATCGGCGTTCGTTTTGGTTATAATCTCTTGTGACTGAACATGTACATCAACCGCGGCTTGAGGCGCAGCTTGTCCGAAAATCCTCAAAATTTCTCCTTTATTTAATTGGGTCGAGCTTATATCAATCGTGGTTGGAAGAAGCACGCTGCTCAAACTAACAGTTGCCCTATCATTAACTGTGACATTAAAACTAACAGTTATTGATTTCCTGCCGTTCAGGTCAGTAGCATAAAAACCTATTGCTCTTAAACCAACAACTACACTATTTAAAGTTACTTCAAATTTAGCGTTGCCATCGGCTCTTGTTGAAGTCACTTGGACACCATCTATTAAAATAGTGATGGTTGATTGTGGATAAGCAATACCTTTAATTATTACCGTTCCATATGTCGGCGTAGTGTATCCACCACCACCACCTCCTCCGGCGGCCGGAGTGGGTGTTGGAGTTGGAGTTGGTGTAGGTGTGGACGTAGCTGCTGCCGGCGCAGCAGTTTTTTCATTTGACTCGGCTATTACATTTTTTGTTGCTAATCCGTCATAGGCCTCTATTTTAAATGTATAAGTTGTTCCGTTAGTCAGTCCTGTTTTTGTTGATGATGTTACCTTTCCAACATCTACACATGTATAGCTCCCCGTACTCTTATGGCATACATTATATCCCCCAATGCTCCATCCCTGATAAGCAGTAGCTGCCGTCCACGCCAAAGCAACTTGCCCATCGCCTGCCGTGGCTGTATTTAAAGTAGGCGCGGCAACTTTAGGAAAATATAAAAATCCGCTACGCAACCCAAAATTAGTAATAGATGAGCTGCCTATCGCAAAGTCACCTATTGCCGCAGTTAAAATGAAAGTTGACGAGCTTGAAGAAGCTGTCCCACCAAAGATTGAATGTTGGGAATCAAGAACCTTGAAACTATTAGATGACAAACTTGCACCTTTAGATATTTCCGCAAAAACAAAATTGGGCAATAAAAATGCAAGTATCAAGACCCACGCTAATAAATGCTTAGAACAGTTCACAATATAAGTATATCAATAAACCCTCGCTTTAAGGCAAGGGTTTATCAACAAATGTTTTGAAATAAAATTTACTATTTTTGAGAATTACCAATATTTATCGGCGCCACTTCCACTATCTTATTATTCTCCGCATCATACAAAAAGGCTTTTTTGGCGTTTGTGTAAATCAATACCTTATCCCCCGTTTTCGCTCTTGCGAAAAATGCTTGATCTTTTAATTTTTCTGGATCAGCCACAGTAGCCACTGTTGGTGTCTCTCCTTCAGGAAGAACTATCAACTTACCAACTTGAGCAACTAATTTTTCTGTTTCTTCTCGGGTAACTTTACTTGGATCTTGCTTTAGAATTAATAATTCATTGTAAAAATAGTAAGCTAACCCTGAAACAGAGATAGTTACTATTACCAAAAATAAGGAAAAGTTTTTGCGTAATGTTTCCAACATCTTTTTATCATACTAAAAAGTTATGAACACCGCAAGTTGGTTATCTGAATTTAACGCCGCCTTTGATTTTGAGACCGGGATTTCCTGGGACGTTTTTTTCTTGGGCGCCGAGGGCGTAGAAGGTGGAGGGGGAGCTTTGGTTGTTGTATTCGGTGGCAACCCAACCAGCCGAGCGGGCAGTGTTAGAAATGCGGACTTCGTCCAGGGTGCCTGCAAAAGTTCCGAAATCAAATTGGCTATGCCGCCCAATCCACATTACGGTTGTGGTATCCGTGATACTGGCATTATTTGTGCCGCTGTTGACTTGGATACCGTTGCGATAAAGCTGATGTGAATTTCCAGAATCGCTGAAAGTGTAAACAACGTGATACCATTTATTGCGATTACCTGCTGTCGTCATATTAAAGCCAGTATCCTGCAGACCCGGCCCTCCAGCACCACCTCCAACAACTCCTGTTATATCGGCAATACGGAAGTCGTATTCGGAATTATTTTTGTCAAGAATGATATAATCGATGATGACTGTCGCTGTCGGGAAAATCCATGCCTCCAGGGTAAGGTCAGTTGGCTTGGTGATGTCAGCTGTTGCAATTTTGTTGGTTGAACCAAAACTTCCTCCTCCATCTACTTGTCCAGTCGTCGCCGTGGCGCCGGTAATAGTTCCATTATAGGCATTACTCGTAGAATCATTGGCAGTCAATGTCGTCCCATTCGGCAAATGCCACACGCCTACATATGCGCTATTCCACGTCCCTGTCTTGTTTTGGTTGGTGGCACCACCTGCCGCCGGGCCACCGTAATAAAGGTATAGGTTTGTATTGTTAGTGGCACTCAATGTCGTCACATTGACCCAGCCGATGAACTGGCCAGAGGATGAGGAATAGGTTTCTATCTCATATGGCAAGGAGGTAGTACCATTCGATGAGGTAACGATGAATTCTCCGGAGCCAGAGGCAGCATTGCCGCCAAAGGTAGTCTTCCGTAGGTTGGTATCGGTGAAGCTCAAAAGAACCGGGAAGCTGCTCTGGGCACCAGAGACTTTACGATAATCAATGGAGATCTTTTTGCGATAGGTCCAAGTATTAGAGCCACTGGTGTACCAGGAGGCGGCGGTGTCGGAGCTGGCTTTGGAGCCGTAGCGCGTACCAGTATATGTCGGATCAAGAAGGCCATACCCACCATTTTTGCCCAGAGCTTCAATCCAAAATTCACCGCTATCAGTTGAACGAAAAGAGATTTTAGATTTGAAATAAACCGTCTGACCGGCAGAAACCTCAATCTGAGTGCCGACTTTCACTTCAAAATCTTCAGGGATTGGTTTTCGCTTGGTAATTGCCTGACTTAATGCATTCTCATCAATCTTAATATTTTTGGCAAAGAATTCTCGTTTTTGCCATGTATCCTCTATTCGTTGCTCAAGATAAGTTACTGTGGCCGGTCCGGTACCTGGCGGATCACTTCGATTCGGAATAAATTGACCTGGAAAATAGAACAACAGAATCGCTGATTCATCTATTTTACTCGTGTTGGTAACACTAAAATAAACATCTGAATCTAAATCTCCGGTATAATCTGATTTATCAGATCTAATAATCAACGATTCCTGCTTCGTGTCATCAGTATAGGATAAGTCAACAACATGTCCATCTGCTTTAATTTGAGGATTAATAGTTGCTATTGGAGTTGCTATAGAAGCACCTAAATCAGGAACGTGAACAGTTCTAAATTGAAACAAACTTACACCAGCCAAAACAATAATGCTCACCAAAATTAACTTTTTTGATATGCGAATATTTAATTTCATGGGGTCTCTGTTGAAGTTTCTGGCAACGGACTAGCCTCAATTTGAGGTGTTGGAATTATTTCTGGAGTCGAAGTTGGGGTTTCAGTTATTTCTGGTGTGGGTGAAGGCGTCATGCTTTCTGTCGGTTCAGGTGTCGGCATAGGTGACCCACTAACTATTGGTATATTATTATGATTCAGCAGGTTTTGCAATTTAACCTTATCAATACAGACATCATCAATGCATAAATTACTTGTATGAAGAGTATCCGTTATGATATTTCTAACTTTTATCAGACCTTTTGCAAAGACAACTTCAAAAAATTGGCTGAACTTAGAAATAATCGCGTCAAAGATTGTGTTGGTACTTGAAATTTTTTCATATGAAGAAGAAGCAATTTGCGTATCATAGCTCGATATTGTACCTGGTATCCAGTAACCAACATTAACAAAAGTCATCACTGTAGAGGAAGAACCGGAAGCAACAACACTCAATGGTTCTAAAGCAACACCCACCGTCATACCTAAATCTGTCGCTTTCATTGCAAAGCCGGGTCGAGTGAGAGAGGTTGTAAGATGATCACCTGTCTTGATAGGACCATTTTCAAGTGAAATCTTGACTGGAACTCGACCAGCAAGAGCAATCGGCACCTGGCCAACAGGTACATGATCCAATATCCCTGCCCCGGACACAAATGCATTTCCAGTAATCAACGCCGCCGGATTTGTGGAAACAATACCTATTATTCCTGAATTTTTGAATGCTTTAATAATATTTCCTGCATTATTTGGATCTGTTCCAACTAAATCGGCGGCTACAATTGAAGAATCTTGTGTCAGATATGTTTCTGCATAGTCAATACAACCATCACTTGGGGTATTGGTTCCGGTACAAGTACTTACAGCGCCTCGAGAAAGTATTCCGCTTCGTAAGGCAAGCTTACCACCCATTGACCATGAAGCGATAACATTACCACTTACATCTTTAGCTAATAACAACCCGTTGGGATTATTAGCTGAACTTGATGCCGGAAGAGTTAGGTTAAAAATAGAACCTCCAGCTAAACTCGTAGCCGAAATCGAAGCCACACTTCCAACTGTATTAGAAGATCTGATGGCAAAGGAACCGGAGGAAACGGAACCTGAACCAGTATCAACAATGAAGAGAGGGCCTTTGGGAGTGGTGGTGCCGATACCGACATATCCCCCGCTTCTCCCGGTAGTTACTCTCAAGGCGCCGTTGTTTACGTTTAATCCTTTGATGATGTTCAGTGACCCCGCAAAAGAGTTAGAGGCCGTTCGGTTGGATTGAGTATATGCTCCGGTCAAAGTCAAACCGCCGCCGAAGCTCATTGAGGCGACTGTCTTGCCCAGAGAGTCCCGGATGATAAGGGCATGGCCTTGGTTGGCTCCGGCCGAAGTGCTTGACGGTACGCCGATGTCAAAGACATCGCCGGTGGTCAAAGCAAATGCCGAGATGGAAGCGACATCAGCTCCTTGGCCTCCCATTCTAACCCTAATTGCAGCTCCTCCTGCGGCAAAAGATGACGCCGTTGAATTTGAAGCTAATATTGAGAAGGCATATCCGGTGGTGAGACCAGTAGCCGAGATAGAAGCTACTGCACCAGTGGTCATAGTATTAGCAGTGATAGATAGCATGGAACCGGGAGTGACGATGGTGCCAGTGGATACTAGTTTTAATGCCTGACCAGTAGTTAAA
>Ga0209515_10010353_pt1 | contig 10399 bp, 9 predicted proteins | sample Subgroupgradi54m_FD_187454 | JGI IMG/M metagenome (GOLD analysis project Ga0209515, IMG submission 187454) | Subsurface groundwater microbial communities from S. Glens Falls, New York, USA - GMW60B uncontaminated upgradient, 5.4 m (SPAdes)... ...
TGCGAACTCGATCACGGCTCCGTCACACTGTCTGGCATCGAGCACCGCCGGTCCGATCGCGACGCCGCCGATGGCGTACATGAAGCCCACTGCCGCGCCGCCGATCGCGATCGAGCCGATGGCCACACCGCCGACAGAGACTCCGAGCCCCAGCGCCGCGCCGCCGATTGCCAGCAGCAGCCCGATCGATCCGCCACCCAGCGTGATCAATCCGCAGGCCAGTCCGCCGATCGCCAGCACACCCACGGCGATGTTGCCGATGGCGATCACACCCTTCGCGATCCTCGGCCGCAGCGTCTCCGGATTGATCCCCGCGCACACGTGAAGGAGCGGCCATCCGCCGATGGTCAGCGACGACTTGTACTCGTAGCTGTACCCGTAGCCGTACCAGGGATACCCTAGAGAGCTGCCGCGCGCGGCGCAGTCACGGCACACGAGACGCGGTGTGTCACGATCCACGCACTCGTGACAGACCGCCTTCTGGCAGAAACAGCACAGGCCCACGGCGGCGGTCCGGCTATGCGTGAAGCAGTTCATGGTCGTCCCCCGGGGCGGACACGCGGGTCCGCCCCTACCGTTGCGGACACGCGGGTCCGGGTCCTTACCGTTGCGGACATGCGGGTCCGCCCGACCGTTGTCAACGGATTGTGTCCAGGAACGCGCGCGCCTGGACCAACTCCGGTCGTGCGGCGCCGTGGCCGGCGATTTCCACCAGCCGTGCGAAATATCTCGTCGCCTTCGCGCGGTTGCCGCTCTGCGCCGCCGCCTGCGCGGCGCCGTATAGACCGCGGAAGCGATCGGGCTCGCGCCTCTGCGACGCCTCGAACTCCTCGATCGCGCCTGCAGGTCGCTTCAGTTCGAGCAGCATCTCGCCGAGGAGCTCGCGCGCCGGAGCGATGCGTCCCGGTGTCACGATGTGCTTCTCGTTCTTGTCTTCGATGCCCGCCGCGCTCCGCATCAGGCTGAGCGCTTCCTCGGCGTGGCCCTGCGCCCACGCCGTCCACGCCGCCGCGCCGAGCCGGCTGACCTCCACCTCCGTCGCCCAGTACTCGTTCATGGCGGCCCTGAGCGCGTCGCGCAGTCGCGCCAGCTCCTCCACGTCCTTCGCCGCTGCCGCCGGGTCGCCGCTTCGCGCGGCGCCGAGCGCGCGCGCGAAATGGGTCAGCGCCACCGTGTACGGGAAACCGTCCACGCGGGGTTCCAGCCTCGCCGCCTGCTGCCAGTCGCCGCGCTCGATGGCATAGCGCGCGGGCATGGCCGCCTGTGCGTAGGGTCCGGCGGGGATCGCCCTGGTGAATCCCGTTAACCGTGCGCCCTCATCCATCACGCGCCTCGCTTCGTCATCGCGCGCGAGCTGCAGGTACGCATAGACCATGTAGTCCATCGCGTGCAGCTGCTGGCTGGCGTCACCACCCCCTTTCGCGGCCGCCGCGCTGCGCTCGTTGGTCGCCGCGGACTCCGTCCAGGCGCCGACGCGCGTGAAGATGTGCGAGGGCATGTGCAGCGCGTGGGGCGCCGCGGGCGCGATGCTGGCGTAGCGGCGAGCAGCCGGCAATCCCTGCTGCGCGATCGCCGGGGCGTCGTAGACGTGGATCAGATAGTGAGTGACACCCGGATGGTCCGGATGTTTGGCGAGCTGCTGCTCGAGCATCTTCGCCGCCGTCAGATAGGTAGCGTAGCTCTGGTCCGTCAACGACTGCGTCGCCGCGAGATAGAGCGCAGAAAAGATCTGCGCTTCGTCGTCGTCCGGGTAGCGGGCCGCAAGCGCCTCGAAGGCGCGAGCCCGTGAGAGTTGGCGTGTGCGCTCCGGCCGCTTCGCAAAATCCTCGTAGTAGGCGGCGACCGCGTCGATGTAACCGCGCTCGCGCTCGGTGCTGGCACCGAGCTGGCGGCCTTGATCGATGGCGGCCTGCGCGCGCGCGACCCACGGCGCCGGGGGGCCGACGCCGGCGAGCGGGTTCGACATCAGGATGGCGGCGATGCCCCACGCCGCGATCGCACACGTGGGGTCCCGAGCCAGCACGTCGCGGAACGCCTGTTCGGCCTCACCGCCGAACGAATGCAGCATCGCGACCGCCTGCTGGAATGTCTCCTGCACGGCCGGGCTGCAGGAGTTCCGGAAATCGACCGTGCCGAGATGTGACTTCGAATGCTCTTGTCCGGAGCCTCGACCGCCGGCCATCAGGATCACGAGCAGGGCTGCGATGCATACGTGTCGTGTCATCTGATTCATGTCGTGCCTCTCATTTCCCGGCGGCGCGCTTGAAGGTCAGCGGCATGGAGGCTGTTCCCTTGGTGAACGTGCCGACCAACTCTCCGTCCGGGTTCAAGGCGGCGGAGATGGAACCACCGACGGCTTTGACGTCGAGGGTCAGGCTGGACGCCTCGTGTGTGATGCTGGTGACCGGGAGTTCCAGCCCTTCATCGACATTGACAACGCTCCCGATGGCGGTGCCGTCGGGTTGATTGGCCATCGTCAGAATCAGCCGAATCTGCATCCCGTTGGCGTCCAGCGTGCCGTTCCACGTGCCTTCCAACTCTTTGCCAACCGCGAGGCTCCTGGGCGTCGCGTCAACCTTGGGGGCTCCGGTGCGGGTGAGAGCGAACGGCGCGGTGCCGACCTGATGGGAAGCATAATCACCTGACATCGACGTGCCATCGGCGGAGACTGCGCCCTTGAACGCGCGATCACCAGGAGCGCCGCCCTTGATCTGGAAGCTGACCGATCTGCCGTCCACGGCAAAATTGGTGAGGGGAAGGCCCATCAGCTGCTCGGACGGCTGGCCGAAGGTGCCCGCGAGTTCTCCTTTTCCGTTTTTCACCAGGTCGACTTCCACGCGAACTTCCATGCCTGACACCTGGATCGCGCCTTCCCAGTGGCCGGTCGGATCGACAGGCGTCTGGGCGAGCAGGGACGACGACGGTACGAGAAGCAGCGCGGCGACGAGGAGCGTTCGAGTGAAGGTACGCATCTGAGTTCTCCTTGCTAGGCGCGTCAGAAATCCTGGCGCGCGATGTTTCTGCTCGCGGCGAACAGCATCGCCGCCGACACGGCCGTGCTGGCGAGCAGTCCCAGCCACGGCAACCCACCACCACGGAAATAGATCTCTCCGGTCATGATCCCGAACAGGCCGTAGCGCGACAGTTCAGGGAAGAACGGTTCGGCGATCCCCAGCACGGCCGCCACGCCGCAGACAATCAGCGCCGGGCGCCACACATCGCTGAAGATCGTGGACAGCAGACACGCCGCGCTGAAGAGCACGCCGGCGGCCACGAACAGGCAGGCGCCATGAATCATCGCGCCGCCAATTCCGTAGCTTTGCCCGACGGCCGGCGAGAGGAGCGGGAGCAGCAGCGGAGGAACGAAGGCGAGCGCCAGCAATTCCGCCAGCCCCGTCGCGACCCGGACGCCCAGCAGCTGATTGCGCGAGACGGGCAGCGACAACGTGAACAGCGCGCCCCCTCCAGATGCTTGCGAGAGCAGGCCTCCGGTACCGAGCAGCACCGCGAAGAGCGACAGCATCTGCGTCATGGATTGCCGGAGCCACTGCGACCACACATAGCCGCGGTAGTCGCGCATGAGTTCCGCCGCTTCCCTGATCCGCCGGCCAATCTCACCGCTGACGGTGACCGAGGGCACGAGCGGCAGTAGCTGCATCACTCTGGGATAGGCGAGCACGGCGCCGGCGGCGGAGAGCATCAGCAGTGCGAGGCCGATGAGGAATCGCCAGCGGGTCTCGAGCCACGACTTGTACCAAAGCATGTCAGCCCTCCCCGACAACGGTTTCGAGAAAGATCTCTTTCAGCGTGACGGGGACGATGTCCACCGACACGGGATTGAGCGCGCGCGCCTCGGCGATGATTCGTTCGGCCCCAGCGCTCGACAACACCGTGAGCACGCGACCCTCGCGCCGCACGCGTTCGACGCCCGGCGCCAGGAACACCGTCTCCGGAGCGTCGTGGTCGAACACCAGTTGGATGCGGCGGAAGTTCTCGCGCAGGTCGTCGAGCGCGCCGGTCACCACCGCGCGGCCGCGATCGATGATCGCGACGCGGTCGGCGATCTGGTCCACCTCGGCGATCTGATGGGAGGAGAAGAACACCGTCATCTCCTCGCTCGCGACATGCGCGACCAGCGCCTGCAGGACCTCCTCGGTCATCGCGGGATCGAGCCCCGAGGTCGGCTCGTCGAGGATCAGCAGCTCCGCGCCGCGGCATAGCGCCAGCAGGAGGGCGAGCTTGGTGCGCGTGCCGCGCGAGAGCACCTTGACCTTGCGGTCCGGAGGCAGCTCGAACCTCCGGAGATAGCGCTGCTCGAGGTCGGCGCGCCAGCGCGGGAAAAATGCGGCGGTGAAGCGGATCATCTCACCGACCGTCATGTAGTCGTAGAGATCCTTCTCGTCGCTGACGAACCCGATGCGGCGCCGGATGTCGACGCTCGCCTCCGGCACATCGGCCGGCAGGCCGAAGACGCTGGCGTGCCCGCTCGTGGGCCGGGCCATGCCCAGCAGGACCTTGATCGTGGTGGTCTTGCCGGCGCCGTTGCGTCCCAGAAATCCGTAGATGGAGCCCGCGGGCACCTGGAGGCTCAACCCCCGCAGAGCCGGCACCTCGTCGTAGTGCTTCCGCAGGTCAGACGCTTCGATGACGAACGGGTCACTCACCACGACCTCCTGTTGTGCTCAACCCCGCCAGCTCAGCCTCGAACAACCGCCGGATCTCCTCCTCGGTGACGCCGCGCGCGCGCAGCCGTTCGATGGCGGCCGAGACGATGGTCTGGCCGGCGCGCATGTTGTCGGTCAGCTTCTTTCCGCGGGCAGCCGCGGAAACAAACGCGCCGGCGCCGTGGCGCAGTTCGATGATCCCTTCGTGCTCGAGCTCGCGGTAGGCCTTGGCCACGGTGTTCGGGTTGATCACGAGCTCCTCCGCCAGAGGACGAATGCCGGGCAGCTGCTCGCCCGGCCGGAGCGCGCCCGTTTCGATGCTGTGCTTCACCTGCTCCATGAGCTGGAGGTAGATGGGAACACCTGAGGAAGGATTGGGCCGGAGCAGCATAAACAACTGTACTACTGAACTAACACAGTATTACTGTCTGATCGGGCACCGGGTCTTGTCAAGCGAAAAATGAAAAGCGGCCAAACGGGCGCGTTATACTCCGGACGCCCGATGGTCTACGCCCAACCGCCGAAGCACTTCACGCACGGCGACATCCTGCGATGGCGCAAGGTTGGTGGCCTGCACCTCGCCGAGGTGCGGTACGGATCGGGGCAGCGCGTGCACCGGCACGTGCACGCGCACGCGCGCTTCGTTCTGGTGCTCGCCGGCGCGATCACGGAGATCCGTGGCGACGACACGCACACCCACGGTTCGTCGACGTTGCTGTTCCGCCGTGCGGATGAGCCGCACGCCTACGTCGTGTCGCGCGCGGGCGCGACCTGCCTGATCGTCGACCTGGACGACGGCTGGCATGCGCGCGCGAGGCTGCATGCGCCCGTACTGGAGCAGTCGGCCGCGTTCCGCGGCGGTTTCGTCGTCCATCTCGCGCACCGGCTTCACGGCGAGTTCCGGCTGCGCGACGAGGTGTCGCGCCTCGCCATCGAAAGCATTACGCTCGGCGTCCTGGCCGAAGCGTCGCGCTGTGCCGCGAAAACGGCCGAGCGCCCGGCTCCGGCCTGGCTGCGCCAGGCGCGCGCGCTGGTGGACGCGCATTTCGCGAAGCCACTGCTGCTGGCCGATGTCGCCCGGCGCGTGGGCGTGCATCCCGTGCACCTCGCGCGCACATTCCGTCGCGTCCATCAGATCACCTTTGCGGGCTACGTGCGTCACGTGCGCATCGAGTTCACGCGCCGCGAGCTGGCTGCGTCCGAGACGCCGCTGGGCGACATCGCCGTCGCCGCCGGGTTCTGTGATCAGAGCCATTTCTCCCGCCTGTTCAAGCGATACACCGGTTTGACCCCCGCGGAATACCGGCTGACCCTCCAAGCGCGCTAAGACCATCCCATCACGTTGCTGGCGTGCAAGACGCCCGGCGGCGCTGTGCGTCAGGCTTGTGCGCATGGGCCTCTTCTCGAAGAAGTCGATCGCCGATTTGCAGGCCGAAGCCGATCGCGGCGTGCTGCGCCGATCGCTCGGACCGTGGAACCTCACCGCGCTCGGGATCGGCTCGATCATCGGGACCGGCATCTTCGTGCTGACTGGCACGGCGGCGTCGCAGAACGCGGGGCCGGCGCTCGTGCTGTCGATGATCATCTCGGCCGTCGGCTGCGCCTTCTCCGGCCTCTGCTACGCCGAGTTCGCGGCGATGGTCCCAGTGGCCGGCAGCGCCTACACGTACGCGTACGCGACGATGGGGGAGTTCCTCGCGTGGATCATCGGCTGGGATCTGATCCTCGAGTACGCGCTGAGCGCGTCGACCGTGGCCGTCGGCTGGTCCGGCTACTTCGTGAGCTTCGCGCGCGACGCCGGCGTCGTGGTCCCCGCGTCGCTGGCAGGCCCGCCCGGCGCCTTCAACCTCCCCGCAGCCCTCATCGTCCTCGTCGTGACGGCGCTGCTGGTGATCGGCATCAAACAGTCGGCCGACACGAACACGGTGCTCGTGGCGATCAAGGCGATCGTGCTGGTGGTGTTCGTCGTCGCCGGCGCGGCGTTCGTGAAGAAGGCGAACCTCACGCCGTTCATTCCGCCGAACACCGGAGCGTTCGGGCAGTTTGGGTGGAGCGGCGTGTTGCGCGGGGCTGGCGTGATGTTCTTCGCGTACATCGGGTTCGACGCCGTGTCGACCGCGGCGCAGGAAGCGCGCAACCCGGCCCGCGACATGCCGATCGGGATTCTCGGTTCCCTCGCGATCTGCACCGTGATCTACATTCTCGTGGCGACCGTGCTGCTGGGTATCGTGCCGTATCAGCAGCTCAACGTCGCCGATCCGCTCGCGGTCGGGATTGACGCGACCGGCATAAGGTGGCTGAGCCCGGTGATCAAAGCGGCGGCGCTATTCGGCCTGTTCAGCACGATACTCGTGCTGATGCTCGGGCAGACGCGCATTTTCTATTCGATGAGCCGCGACGGGCTGCTCCCGCCGATCTTCGCGGTCGTGCACCCGCGGTTCCGCACACCGCACCTGAGCACGCTGTTCATCGGCGTCGTGGTCGCTCTCGGCGCGGGCCTCACGCCAATCGGCGTCCTCTCACAGCTCGTGAGCATCGGCACCCTGCTCGCGTTCGTGCTGGTCAGCGTGGGCGTGATCATTCTTCGCAAGACGGCGCCCGACGTGCCACGCCCGTTCCGCACACCGTGGGTCCCGGCGGTGCCGATCATGGGCGCCGTCATCTGCCTCGCGCAGATGGTGGGGCTGCCGTTGGCGACGTGGGAGCGGCTGTTGATCTGGCTGGCGATCGGCCTCGTGGTCTATTTTTCGTACTCCTGGCGGTCGTCGCTCCTTTCATCACGACGTCAGGCGTAGAGCGGGGTATTCTACCCACCTCGCGCTTATGACCACAGATGACCCGTTGCCTGGGCGGGAGCGGCGCTTGCGCTATTCCGGTAAGAACCCGCGCAGGTTTCACGAGAAGTACAAGGAACTGAACCCGGAGCGGTACGAGGCCGACGTTCAGAAAATCGTCGCGTCCGGCAAGACGCCGGCGGGGATGCACCGCGCGATCATGGTCGCCGACGTGCTGCAAGCGCTGGCGCCGCGGGCTGGTGACGTGGTGGTCGACTGCACGCTCGGCTTCGGCGGCCACGCACGCGCGATCCTCGAACGCATTCAGCCCGGCGGACGGCTGATCGGCCTCGACGTCGATCCGATCGAGCTGCCGCGCACGGAAGCACGCCTGCGCGCGGGAGGGTTCGGCGCGGACCTGTTCGTCGCGTACCGGAGCAACTTCGCCGGCCTGCCGCAGGTGCTGGCAAGAGAAGGGCTCGCCGGCGCGGATAGCCTGCTCGCGGATCTGGGCGTCTCGTCGATGCAGCTCGACAATCCTGACCGCGGGTTCACGTACAAAGCAGCTGGCCCGCTCGACATGCGGATGAACCCCGCGCGTGGCGAGCCCGCGTCGAAACTGCTCACGCACCTGAGCGAAGACAGGCTCGCGCGTCTCCTGGAAGAGAACGCCGACGAGCCGGGCGCGCGCATGATCGCCCGCGCGTTGAAGGCGCAGGCGATCACAACGACCGAGGGTCTCTGTCGGACCGTGAGAGCCGCCATCGTGGCCGAACGGCCGCAGGCGTCTTACGCGGACGTGGAGACGTCGATCCGCCGCACGTTTCAGGCGCTGCGTATCGCCGTGAACGGCGAGTTCTCCGCGCTGGACACGTTCCTGCGCAACCTGCCGCTGTGCCTCGCTCCCGGCGGCCGCGTGGCGGTGCTGACGTTTCATTCCGGCGAGGATCGTCGCGTGAAGAAGGCTTTTGAGGCGGGGCATCGCGACGGAGTGTATGCCGCGTCCGCCGACGAGGTCATACGCCCATCTGCGGAGGAAGTACGCGCGAACCCGCGCGCCGGATCCGCGAAACTGCGCTGGGCAGTCAGAAGTTAGAAATCGGAAGTGAGAGGTCAGAAGTGATGAAACCTCCGTCACCCGCACAACAGCTCGCCGGCTTCATCGCCAGGTTCTCGCCCGAGGTCGCCACACTGGCCAAAACGGCGCGCGTCAGGATGCGGAAGCGCCTGCCGCGCGCGATCGAGATGGTGTACGACAACTTCAACGCGCTCGTCATCGGCTACAGCCCGACCGAGCGACCCTCCGACGCCATCGTGTCCATCGCGCTCTACCCGCGCTGGGTCAACCTCTTCTTTCTGCAGGGCGCGCACCTCCACGATCCACATGGCGTGCTGAAGGGGAACGGCAATCAGGTGCGTTACGTTCGCCTCGACGCTGGTGCCGCGGTCCTCGACACGCCGGCCGTTCGCGCATTGTTGTCCGAAGCGATCGCGTTCGCCGATGCGCCGTTCGCCGGCACAGGTCGGCTGGTCATCAGAGCGATTTCGAAAAAGCAGCGTCCGCGCCGCTGATCGAAAAAGGGGCCGTACCCCTTTTCGGCGGAGAGGCAGCGGAAAAGGGGTACGGCCCCTTTTTCCAAGCGCGCGTCTGTTGACCGGGCGCGACGCCCGGTGGTACAAAGGTTGACGCTAGGGTGCCCACGAGGGGCATAACAGGGAAGTCCGGTGAAAGTCCGGCGCGGTTCCGCCACTGTATGTGCGGGCACGTCGCTTCGTTGACCACTCGGCCGCGAGCCGGGGAAGGTGAAGCGACTGGCAGTCTGATCAGGCTGCCCCCCACGAGCCAGGAGACCTACCCAGCGCGAAAGCGGCTGACTTTCTGCGGACATCAGAGAGCATGCGTATGGCACGCCTTCCTTGTTCGTCGCCTGTCAGCCACCGCGTAAACGGTGTGGAGGATAGGCCATGCGACACATTCTCAGGCTCGGACTCTTTCTACTCACGGCGATCGCGTGTGGGGCGACCGTGGCGGTCGCGCAGAACGTTGACGTCACCGGCACGGTGAAAGACTCGTCTGGCGCCGTGCTGCCAGGAGCGACGATCGAAGCAGACGTGGCGGGGCTCTCGGTGGCGATGACGGTCACCGGTCCGGATGGGCGGTACCGGATCGCGATCGCACCCGGCACGCGGCATCAACTGCGCGTGCGGATGAGCGGGTTCGCCGACGACAGGTTCGATATTCGGCCCACGTCGGGATCGACCACGCACGACTTCACGCTCCGCATCGCCGCTGTGGCTGACGAAGTCGTCGTCACCGCCACGCGCGTGTCGGAAAGCCGCTCGGTGACCACCGAGTCGATGGCGGTGTTCACCGCGAAAGACCTTCAGGCGCTTGGCAGCACGTCGCTCGTCGACGTGCTGCGCATGGTGCCGGGGCTCAACGTCGAAAGCACCGGTCGCGAAGGCGCGCTGTCGTCGCTCTTCGCGCGCGGTGGCGAGTCCGACTACAACCTCGTGCTCATCGACGGTGTGCGCGTGAACCCGAGCGGCGGGCAGTTCGACTTCAGCCGCGTGTCCGGCGCGGAGATCGATCGCCTCGAAGTCGTCCGCGGCGGGCAGTCGTCGCTGTACGGGTCCGATGCCATCGGCTCCGTGGTGCAGGTGTTCACGAAGCGGGCGGCACCGGGCGATGCGCCGCGGGTGATGGGATCGCTCGAAGGCGGCAGCTTCGACACGCGGCGCGGCGATGCGAGTGTCCTCGGCGGCGCGCAGCGTCGCGTGGACTACCAGATCGGCGCCGCATACCGCGGCAGCGAAGGGGCGTTCCAGGACATCCTGCCCGAGCACGACACGTTCACGCAGACCTCAGTCGACGCCAGCGCCGGCGCGATTCTCGGTGACCGCGCGACGCTGCGGACCGGTGTCCGGTACGCCAACGCCAAAGGGAAAGCCGTCGGCCCG
>Ga0209515_10010354_pt1 | contig 10399 bp, 8 predicted proteins | sample Subgroupgradi54m_FD_187454 | JGI IMG/M metagenome (GOLD analysis project Ga0209515, IMG submission 187454) | Subsurface groundwater microbial communities from S. Glens Falls, New York, USA - GMW60B uncontaminated upgradient, 5.4 m (SPAdes)... ...
GGCTAGTGCTCGCCTAGCACGAGCGATCGCACGCGTCACGCGATCGACACACGACGTGCCGCGCCGGGTCGTGCTGGCGCTTGCTGGTCGCGGCTCGTCGAGAACCGCCGATTCGCGGCGATCCGCGTCGTGCTGCGTCGTTTTCATATACCGCAATACTGTTTCACATCGTGCACTACGCCAAGTTCACGCGAAATGACAATCTGCCCACATGTCGCTTTTCGCTTGTGCTCGAGGACGCGCTGACTAATGTGCATTCACGCACTACGGAGCTGTTTCGTAGTGGCTATTTGAAGAATGCAGATTGGCAGTTGGAGGAGAAGTAAATGAAGTTCTCGAAGCAGGTGGTTCTCTCGCTCGCGCTGGTGCTCGGAACGGTGGCGGCGGCCCTGACCCTCGGCGTGACGGAGGGCTTCGCCGACCCCAGCCCGGATCAGATGCACATCAAGAAGCTGACCTACGGCGGCACCGGCTGCCCGGCCGGCTCGGTGGCGGTCGACATCGCGTCAGACGCGACCGCGTTCACCCTGATCTTCGATCAGTTCCTGGCCCAGATCGGCCCGGGCGTGCCGGCCATCGAGTCGCGCAAGAACTGCCAGGTGAACCTGCTCCTGCACGTGCCGCATGGTTTCACCTACGCCATCACCTCGGTCGACTATCGCGGCTACGCCAATCTGGCGCCGGGCGCGCAGGGCATGCAGAAGGCCAGCTACTACTTCCAGGGCCAGGCGCCCACCGCCTCGGCCGAGACGATCTTCCGCGGCCCGTACGAGCAGGACTGGCAGCTCCGTGACCGCGTCTCGACCGCCGCGCTGGTGTGGTCGCCCTGCGGCGTGGAGCGCTCGATGAACGTCAACGCCCAGCTGCGTCTCACCCGGGGCACCGCGCCCGCCAGCTCCTCCAGCTTCATCCAGATGGACTCGGAGGACGGCAACATTCAGCAGGTCTACCACATCGTCTGGGCCCACTGCCCCAGCCACCCGTAATCACAGGCGAATCAAGCAGCCAGTTTCCAATCGTGAAATCTCGGACCCGGACGCACCGGTAACGGCCATTGATAACCTCCCTCACCCGCGACAGTGGCTGTTACCGGTGCTCCGGGACCGCGATTGACAATCGGCCCGCGATTTTGGATGAAGGCCCATGAGATTCACGCTGTCCCTGCTGTCCGTCGTCCTGTTCTTCATCCTGTGCGCGCGCCCGTCCGATGGCGCGCGTCCGGTGCGAGAGCGGCCAAATCCCGGTGATTTCGGCATCCGGGCCATCAACATCGTCGGCTCGGGCTGCCCCGCCGGCACGGCGCATGCGTCGGTGGCCCCTGCCAATGACGCGTTCACGGTCATCTTCGACGACTTCGTCACCCAGGTGCAGCCTGGAACCCGCAATGCCAAGAGCCGGTGCGTGGTGCACGTCAAGATGAACGTGCCCAATGGCTGGTCGTACTCACTCTCGAGCGTGGATTTCCGCGGCTTTGTGTCCCTCGAGGCGGGTGTCAACGCGAAGCAGAAGGCCATCTACAAGGTGGCCGGTGAGAACCTGAGCAACGCAGACACCAACGAGAACAACGACGACAACGCTGGCAACAACACCAGCGAGACCGACTGGAACGGCCCGTTCGAAGACACCTTCGCCGTACGCGACCTCCCCCGGACCGGGGCCGCCCAATGGTCCGAATGCGGAAACGACACCAGCAAGCGCAAGAATGTCCGGATCATCACCAAAATCACGGTCCGCAATCCGCCGCCCGGCAATCAGGCCGCGAGCGGGTTCCTCGCCATGGATTCCATCGATGGGGAAGTCTTCCACGTGCAGTGGAAGCGCTGCCCCTGAAGCAACACCAGGAGCGACCTTGGGGACGAAAAAGACCAATCACTTCGATGTCATCGTCGTAGGTGGCGGCCATAACGGCCTGGTCACTGCCGGCCTCCTCGCCAAGCGCGGCTTGGATGTGATCGTCCTCGAGCGTCGCCACACCGTGGGCGGCGCCGCGATCACCGAGACGCCCTTCGGCCCCGACTACAAGGTCACCGCGCTCTCCTACGTCATGAGCCTCATGCCGCCCTCGGTGCTGCGTGAGCTCGAGCTGGAGAAGCACGGTTACAAGATCTACCCGCAGCACGGCTACTTCGTCCCCTACCCCGACGGCCGCTCCCTGCAGATGCACGAGGACAAGGCGCGCCGGCACGCCGAGATCAGCAAGTTCTCGCCTCACGACGCGGCCGCCATGGAGCGCTGGGACGCCTGGCTGGGCGGCGTGGCCGACGTGCTCGGCCCCATCCTGGGCACGGTGCCGCCCAAGGTGGGCTCGAAGCGCGTGGGCGACCTGTTCGCTCAGATCGGCTTCGCCTGGCGCATGCGCGGCCTCGACGTCAAGCGCGTGGGCGACGCCACCCGGCTCATGACCATGAGCATCGCCGACCTGCTCGACGACTTCTTCGAGTCGCCGCAGATGAAGGGCGTGCTCTCGGTCAGCGGCGTCATCGGCGCCTGGGCTGGTCCGCGCTCGCCCGGCACCGCCTACGTCATGGCGCACCACAAGATCGGCGACGTGGGCGACGGCCAGATGGGATCGTGGGGCTTCCCCGAGGGCGGCATGGGTGGGGTCACCCAGGCCATGCGCAGGGCCGCCGAGGCCTTCGGCGCCAAGATCCGCACCGGCGCGGCGGTGCAGCAGCTGCTCGTCAGCGAGGGCCGCGTGCGCGGCGCCGTGCTGGCCGACGGCGAGGAGCTGCACGCCGACTGCGTGGTCACCACCACGCACCCCAAGATCACCTTCCTCGAGCACATCGAGGCCTCGGCGCTGCCGCCCGAGTTCCGCGATACCATCGCGCACTGGAAGACCCGCTCGGGCACGGTCAAGGTCAACCTGGCCATCGACCGCCTGCCCGAGTTCCACGGCAAGCCCGGCTTCGACCCCGAGGTGCACGGCGGCACCATCGTGCTGGCCGAGTCGCTCGACGACATCGAGGGCGCATTCCAGGACGCGGTGGCCGGACGGGCCGCGGCCAAGCCATTCGCCGACATCTGCATCCCGTCGGTGTTCGACCCCACGCTGGCGCCGCCCGGCAAGCACGTGGTGTCGATGTTCACGCAGTGGGTGCCGCACCAGTTCGCCGTCGCGCCCGAGAAGGCCGAGCTCGAGGCCTACGCCGACCGCGTCATCGACCGGGTCGAGGCGGTCGCGCCCGGCTTCAAGAGCTCCATCCTGCACCGCCAGGTCATCGGCCCGCACCAGATGGAGTCGGAGTACGGCCTCATCGGCGGCAACATCTTCCACGGCGAGCTGTCGGCCAACCAGCTGTTCCACATGCGCCCCGCGCCCGGCTACGCCGACTACCGCACGCCCATTCGCGGCCTCTACCAGGCCAGCTCGGCCACCCATGGCGGCGGCGGCGTGACCGCCCTGCCGGCCCTGCAAGTCGTGCGTCAAATCGCATCGGATCGTTAACGCAACCCACGTAGCCGCCGGCGGTCATCCATGTGCGTCTTTTGCGAGATTGACGACGTTCTGAGTGCTCGCGTAGGCTGGTTCATCCTTCGAAATTGTGGTTCACATGATGAAACGAACACCATATCCCGGAACTCAAGCTGTCCTTCGCGCAGTGAACTTGCTGAAGGCCTTCTCGGCCGACCGCAACGAGCTGCGTCTCGTCGAGCTGACCCGTCTGGTCGGGCTCAACAAGACCACCGCCTACCGGCTGCTGACCGCGCTCGAGAGCGCCGGCATGATCGAGCGCACCCCGGGCGCCGACGCCTACCGCCTCGGGCCCGAGCTCATGGCGCTGGGCAGCCTGGCGCTGGGCTCGAGCGGGCTGCGCCTGGCCAGCCGCGCCACCCTGCAGAGCCTGGCGGTGGAGACGCGTGAGACCGCCACGCTCGAGGTCCTGGTCGACGACCAGGTGCTCATCCTCGACGAGGTCATGGGCAGCCACGTGATCGGCGCCCTGCCCTCGCTGGGCACACGCTGGCCGGTGCACACCACCTCGACCGGCAAGGTGCTGCTGGCCTACATGGCCGAGGAGCAGCGCGACAACCACCTCTCGCCCAAGATGGCCGCAGCCACGCCGCGCACCATCACCGGCCGGCAGGCGTTCTCGCGCGAGCTCGAGCGCGTGATCGAGCTCGGCTACGGCCTGAACGACGAGGAGCTGGAGGCCGGCTACGTCGGCGCGGCCGCGCCCATCCGCTCGGTCGACGGCGCCGTCGTGGGTGCCATCAGCGTGGGCGGACCCAAGTCGCGCCTCGATCCCGATCGTCTGACCCGTATCGCCCGCACGCTGCCCGCCGCTGCCGACCAGGTCTCGCGTCGGCTCGGCTGGGCCGGCCCACCCAGCCGTCTTTCGCCCAAGCCGAGAAAGGTCCGTGCATGAGCACATCGTCGGAGCCTGCCCGTCCGCGCTACGCCAACGACCGCCCGGTCAGCGCCGTGGACGTCAAGACCCTGCCCGCCGGCTACTACACCGATCCCGGCTACTTCAAGCGCGAGCTGGAGAAGATCCACTTCGACATGTGGCTGTACGCCGGCCGGGTCGAGGACGTGCCGCGCGCGGGCAGCTACGTGGTGCGCGAGCTCGCCAACGCCAGCGTGCTGCTGGTGCGCGACGAGGCGGACAAGATCCGCGCCTTCCACAATGTGTGCCGCCACCGCGGCACGCTGCTGTGCAAGGAGCCCGAGGGCCAGCTGCACGGCGGCATCACCTGCAAGTACCACGCGTGGAGCTACCGCTACGACGGCTCGCTGCGCAAGGCCACGCACATGGACAAGGTCGAGGGCTTCTGCGAGGCCGACTGGCCACTGCTCAGCGTCCACCTGGCCGACTGGGACGGCAACCTGTTCGTCAACCTTGCCGAACATCCCATGGCCTTCGAGCAGCACCTGGGCGGCATGGACGTGCGCTTCGCCAACTGGCGCATGCGCGAGCTGCGCACCGTCGCCACGCGCGTCTACCGCGTGCAGGCCAACTGGAAGCTCATCATCCAGAACTACCACGAGTGCCTGCACTGCCCGATCGCGCACCCGCAGCTGAGCAAGCTGTCGCACTACCTGAGCGGTGAGAACGAGGCGCCCCACGCCACCTGGCTGGGCTCGTCGATGGATCTCCTGCCTGGATTCCGCACCCTGTCGACCGATCCGCAGACGCCGCGGCGCGCGCCCCTGCCCGGGCTGACCGCCGAGCAGCAGAAGCACGTCTACTACTACGCGCTCCTGCCCAATCTGCTCATCAACCCGCACCCCGACTATGTGCTGACCTTCATGTTCAACCCCATCGCCGTGGATCGCACCGACATCCACTGCCACTGGCTCATGCACCCGGACGAGATCGAGCGCCCCGGCTTCGATCCCTCCGACGCGGTCGACTTCTGGGACCTGACCAACAGGCAGGACTGGGAGCTCTCCGACCTGGCGCAGATCGGCATCGGCTCGCGCGGCTACCGCCCCGGTCCGTACTCCAACCGCGAGGAGCTGCTCACCGCGCTGGATCGCTGGGTGCTCGATCGCGTCGGACCGCTGTAGCCGCGCTGGCCCACCGCCGAAGCCCGACTTGTAACAACGCGCCGCGTCGCAACCACTCGACATCCTTGGAATTTCTCTGCTGACTCCGGCAGAGCGCTCCGCTAAAGTGCTTCGAAAGAGGAAACGATCATGATCGTAGGCGTCCCGACCGAAATCAAAACCCGTGAGTTCCGCGTGGGCATGGTGCCCGCGGGCGTGCGCATGCTGACCGCGCGCGGCCACAAGGTCCTGGTCCAGGCCGGCGCCGGCCTGGGCGCCGGCCTCTCCGACGAGGAGTACGTCAAGGCGGGCGCCGAGATCGTCGCCAAGCGCGACGAGGTGTGGAAGCGCGCCGAGATGATCGTGAAGGTCAAGGAGCCGCTGCCGGACGAGTACCCGCTCTTCCGCGAGGGCCAGCTCATCTACACCTACCTGCACCTGGCCGCCGCCCCCGAGCTCGGCCACGAGATGCTCAAGCGCAAGGTCGACGGCGTCGCCTACGAGACCATCGAGACCGCCGACGGCAAGCTGCCCCTGCTCCACCCCATGAGCGCGGTCGCCGGGCGCATGGCCACGCAGGTGGGCGCCACCTGCCTGGAGAAGGAGCGCGGCGGCAAGGGCATCCTGCTGGGCGGCGTGCCCGGCACGCGCCGCGGCCGCGTCGCCATCATCGGCGGCGGCGTGGTCGGGCAGAACGCGGCGCGCATCGCCGTGGGCCTGGGCGCGTCGGTGACCGTGCTGGACATCAACCAGACGACGCTCACCTACCTCGATGACATCTACCAGGGGCGCATCCACACCCTGTACTCGGATCCGCACACCATCGAGCAGTCGGTCAAGGAAGCCGATCTGGTCATCGGCGCGGTGCTGGTCACGGGCGCGCGCGCGCCCCGCCTGGTCAGCGAGGCGATGGTGGCCAAGATGGAGCCCGGCTCGGTCATCGTGGACGTGGCGGTCGACCAGGGCGGCTGCGTGGAGACCTGCCGGCCGACCACGCACGACAACCCCACCTACCTGGTGCACGACGTGGTGCACTACGCGGTGGCCAACATGCCGGGCGGCGTGGCGCGCACGTCCACGTTCGCGCTGTGCAACGCCACCATCGGCTACGCGCGCTTCCTCGCCGACCACGGCGTGGTCAAGGCGGCCCAGCAGGACCCCGCGCTCGAGAAGGGCATCAACACCTTCCGCGGTCACGTCCCGCACGCCGCGGTGGCCCACGCGCTCGGCGTCGAGCACCGTCCGTTTGCCTCCTTGATCTGACAATCCCTCGTAGTTACACTTACTTGCAATATCGGCGACTTCCCGGGAATGGGTCGCGGGCGCGTCCGGTTACATCTGCACGATAATGTTCGGGAAAGCCGGCAAACTACGAACCGAGTTCGAGCGCGAAGCGCTGCAGCACCTGGACGCCCTCTACGGCACCGCGATGCGCCTCACGCGCAACCCGCGCGACGCCGAAGATCTGGTCCAGGACGCGCTGCTGCGCGCCTACCGCTTCTGGGGCCAGTTCGAGCAGGGCACCAACTGCAAGGCCTGGCTCTTCAAGATCCTCACCAACACCTTCATCAACCGCTACCACAAGGCACGTCGCGACCAGGAGCTGGCCCTGCAGGTGGCCGCCGAGGACGACGTCAACGAGTCGGTGGTCTCGCAGGAGGCGCACGAGCGCAGCCGCGACCCCGAGGGCGCCATCGTGCGCGGCATGCTCTCCGACGACGTGCTGCGCGCGCTCGACTCGCTGCCCACCGACTTCCGCCTGGCGGTGGTGCTGTGCGACCTGCAGGAGCTCTCCTACAAGGAGATCGCCGAGGTCATGGACTGCCCGGTGGGCACGGTCATGTCGCGCCTGTTCCGCGGCCGGCGCCTGCTGCAGAAGCAGCTGCGCAGCTACGCGATCGCGGAGGGTGTCATCAAGAACGAGCCCGGTGAAGGGGTGGTCGATCTGGACAGCTTCCGCGCTCAGAAGGCCGCCAGCGGCAAGGTGATGCCATGAACGCCGCCCTCGACAGCATGCGCTGCGACGACGTGGAGCGGATGGTGCACCCGTACCTCGACGGTGAGCTGATCGAGAACGACGTGGTCACCTTCGATTCGCACGTGGGCGGATGCGCCGCCTGCCGCCGCCTGCTCGACGACGAGCTGCGCTTCAAGGCGACCCTGCGCGCGCACCTGCGTCCCGCACCCACGGCACCCGCCGAGCTGCGCGAGCGTGTGCTCGCCGGCCTCGACCAGGCCGACTCGGCCGGCGACGGCCCGACCGCCCCGCTCTTCCGCCGGGTCATGCCCTTCGTGGCGGTGTTCGCGGCCGCGGCGTCCATGGTCGTGTTCCTGAGCAGCATCGTGCAGACGCGCGCCGGGCGCACCGCCATCGTCGAGGACGCCATCCGCTCGCACGAGAAGCACTTGCCGGTCGAGGTCGGCGGCGACGCCGAGCACGTGACCAGCTGGATGGCCGGCAAGGTGTCGGTGCCGGTGCGGCCGCCGCAGCTGTCGCGGGTGCGGCGCGGTGGAGCGGTGGAGAACGCCGCGCTCGTGGGTGGCCGCCTCGGCCACGTGTCGGGCCACGACGCCGGGCAGCTCACCTACCGCCTGGGGCCGAACTTCGTCACCGAGTACGTCTTCGACGCCTCGAACCTGACCATGAGCGCGCCCAAGCGCCGGGTCGTGGACAACCACGAGCTGTTCGTCGACAGCGAGCGCGGCTACAGCGTGGTCTTCTTCCGCGACGAACGTGACATGGGCTACGTGTTCGTGTCCGATCTGGACGAGGACCAGCTGGTCGGGCTGGTCGCGGCCACGCTCGAGTAGGCACGGCTCGAAGCCCCGACGGGCAATCTGCTACTATGGCGCGGGCTTCGAAAGGACTCCCGCCTCATGGCCGATCGCCACGTCCTCCTCATCGACACCGACAAGACCTTCTTCGAGACCTTCCGCCGCGCCCTGGCACCCTACGGTGTCTCCGTCATTCTCTCCGAGGATGGCGAGGGCGGACTGGCGCGCGTGCGCGAGCTCGCCCCCGAGCTGGTGGTGATCGCGGTCGAGCTGCCCAAGAAGGACGGCTACGGCCTGTTCTCGCGCGCCAAGAAGGGCGCGGCCAAGAACCTGCCCATCGCGCTGGTGACCAGCACGGTCACGCCCGACGACTTCGCCAAGCACAAGAAGCTGTCGACGCACGCCGACGAGTACATCGACAAGCGTGCCACCTCGGCCGCCGAGCTGGTGCGACGCGTCGACGCGCTCATCCAGCTGGGCCCGGTGCAGGCGGAGGAGATGGACCTGCCGCTCGAGGAGGCCGAGGAGTTCAACATCGACGAGGACATGCAGCTCGAGGAGGACGTCACCGGCGACGCCGCCCACGGCGGCGGCGAGTTCGCCGAGGCGACCCGGCTGCAGGCGGGCATCCCGGGCATGGGCTTCGGCGGGCCGCGCATGAACGTCGACGACAACATCGCTGCCGAGACCGACGCGGCGTTCGCGGCCCTGGGCATGGAGGACGACTCCAACGAGGGCGCCTTCGACGTCGAGGAGTCCAGCTCGACCGCGGTGCGGCCGCAGGTCGACCTGGGCATGATGAGCCTGGGCGGCGCCGACGCGGTGCCCGCGGCCATGGAGCCGCCCCCGCCCATCGAGGAGCACGATCCGCCCACGCAGCTCCTGTCCTCCGAAGAAGCGGCGGACATGCACGCGGATCCCGAGCTCGTACCCGAGATCGATGCCGAGGCCGAAGGCATCCCGGTCGAGACCGACGCCATCCCCGAGCCCATCGCCGCGGTGGACACGCCCGAGCCGGCGCTGCCCAGCGACCTGGACCTGGGCCTCGACGCGGTGGCCGCGGCGCCGCCGACCAGCTCGGTCGACGCGGCGCGCTTCGCCGAGCTCAACGCCGAGAATGCGCGCCTCCTGCGCGAGCTGGAGCAGGCGCGTGCGCACGCCGTGGGCGGCCCGGGCACCGGCCCGGGTGTGTCGCGCGAGAGCGAGTTCAAGAACCTGCGCCAGATGATCTCGCGCAAGGAGAAGGAGCTCGACGACCTCAAGGAAGAGCTCGAGGTCAAGGACCGGTCCATCCAGCAGGGCAAGGACAAGCTCAAGGAGCAGGACCGCAAGCTGCGCGAGAGCGAGGAGCGCGCGCTCAACCTGCAGGAAGACCTGGTCACCGCCAACGCGCACGCGCAGACCCTGCAGCACGACAAGGAAAAGGGGCTCGAGCGCGAGAAGGGTCTCAAGGCACGCCTGGAGGCCTCGCAGACCGAGGTACGCAAGAACCACGACGAGATCGACAGCCTCAAGAAGAAGGCCGCCGCCGACGCCCAGGCGACCGCCGAGGCGCTGGCCAAGGAGAAGGCCGAGCACCAGAAGACGCGCGACGAGGCGGTCGCGGCGCGCTCGGCGCTCGAGGCCAGCCACCGCGATGCGCTGCGCGATGCCGAGGAGGGCCGCGTGGCGGCCCTGGCGTCCTTGCAGTCGGAGCTGGACGAGACGCGCGCGGCCGCGGTGGCCGCGGTCGAGCTGGACCGCGCGTCCCGGCTGGCGCAGCAGGCCGCGGAGCACGAGGCCGCGCTGGCCGCCATGCGCGAGGAGCACGACGGCGAGATCGCCGGCCTGCACACCGCGCAGGAGGAAGCTCTGGCCAAGAAGGACGGCGAGCGTCGCGCGCAGCTGGCGCAGGCGGCGCAGGAGCGCGAGCAGGCGCTGGCGGCCGCCGAGGAGCGGCGCCGCGCCGACCTCGCCGACGCCGACACGCAGCGGCAGGCCGACCTGGCCGCCGCCGGCGAGCAGCATCGCCTCGACCGTCTGGCGCTGGAGCGGCAGCACGCCGACGCGCTCTCGCGCGCCGACAACGAGCGCCGCGCCGCGGTCGCCGACGCCGAGCAGCGCCGGCAGGAGCAGCTCGTCGGAGCGCGA
>Ga0209515_10010355_pt1 | contig 10397 bp, 10 predicted proteins | sample Subgroupgradi54m_FD_187454 | JGI IMG/M metagenome (GOLD analysis project Ga0209515, IMG submission 187454) | Subsurface groundwater microbial communities from S. Glens Falls, New York, USA - GMW60B uncontaminated upgradient, 5.4 m (SPAdes)... ...
CGCGCCGCACTCTCGGCGTCGTCGGCTGCGGGCGGATGGGAGCCCTGGCTCCGGGTCACCCCTCAAACTTGACCACTACCTCCGGACTCTCCCCGCGTCAGTAGACGACGGCCATCAGCATCAGGCCCCGCCCGGGGGCCGATTGTCCGAGGAGCCGGCGGTCTTTCGTGCGGAGGATCCGCCTCATCGTGCCGGCGGACAGGCGGCCGCGGCCGATGTCGATGAGGGTCCCCGCAATACCGCGCACCATGTTGTACAGGAACCCATCGGCCTCCACATCGATGGTGATACGCCCGCGCTGGCGGCGGACCTGGAGGCGGGAAATCGTCCGGCGGGTATCGGTCACAGAACTGCCTGCGGCGCAGAAGGCCCGGAAGTCATGCCGTCCCCGCAGGACGGCGGCCTCTCGACGCATCAATGCGACGTTGAGCGGAGCCTGCACCTGATGGACATAGAGGCGTTCAAACGGCAGGACGACGGGCCCGTTGACGATCTGATAGCGGTAGCGCTTGCGCTTCGCGTGAAACTGCGCTTGAAACCGTGGAGATACCTCAGTAATTGCCGTGACCGCGATATCCGGCGGCAGGGTGCCGCTGAGGGCCCGCCGCAGGCGTCCGACGGGCATGTCGGAACGGGTCTTGATGTGCGCCGCCTGTGCTAGCGCATGCACCCCGGCGTCCGTCCGGCCGCTGCCGATGACGTAGACGCGCTCCTGGAGGATCCGCCGGAGGGCCCGCTGGAGGACGCCCTGCACCGTGGCGCGCGCCGGTTGTATCTGCCAGCCGGCGTAGCGAGTGCCGTCGTAGGCGATGGTGAGCTTGAGGGTCCGCATGGAGAAAGTGTTGAGTGATCAGTGACGAGTGACGAGTGACGAGAAAATACTTACTCGCCACTCATCACTCTCCACTCATCACTTAATCAGGAGTTCGGCGATTTGGACCGCGTTGGTAGCCGCGCCCTTCCGCAGGTTGTCGCCGCAGACCCACAGGGCCAGGCCGTTGGCGACCGATTCGTCCGCGCGGAGGCGTCCCACGAGGACCTCGTCTAGGCCTGCCGCGTCGATCGGCAGCGGATAGCGGCCGCGACCGACATCATCCACGAGGCGCACGCCGGGGGCCCGCGCGAGCACCCGCCGCGCTTCCTGCGGCGACAGCGCGCGTTCCGTCTCGATCCACACCGCTTCGGAGTGGGCCACAAAGACCGGCACCCGCACGCAGGTCGCCGAGACCGCGAGTGCTGGCGCCTCCAGGATCTTCCGCGTCTCGTTGACCATCTTCATCTCTTCCTTGGTGTAGCGGTTTTCCAGAAACACGTCCACCTGCGGGATGACGTTAAAGGCAATCTGCGCCGGGAGTGGAGTGACGAGTGATGAGTGACGAGTGGAGAGTTTTGGGTTCACTCGCCACTGGCCACTCGCCACTCGACACTGACGCAGCGCCCGGGCGGTTTCCTCATAGAGCTGCGCCATCGCCTTGGCGCCCGCGCCGGAGACGGATTGGTAGGTCGACACCACGATCCGTTTGAGGCGCGCGGCGTCGTGCAGGGGTTTGAGCGCCACCAGCAGCACGATGGTTGAGCAGTTGGGGTTGGCGATGAGGCCGCGGTGTTCGCTCAGGGCGTGCGGATTCACCTCCGGCACCACCAGCGGGACATGCGTGTCCATCCGGAAGGCGCTGGAGTTGTCGACGACCACCGCGCCCCGCTTGACCGCTTCGGGCGCAAATTCAAGGCTCCGGCTCGCCCCCGCGCTGAACAACGCCAGATCCACCCCTTCAAACGCGCGTTTCTCCAGCCGTTGGACGCGGCAGACCGTGCCATTGAAGGACAGGCGACGGCCCTCCGAGCGCGCGGAGGCCAGCGGGATGATCCGCCGCACCGGAAAGCGCCGCTGCTGCAACACCCGGAGCATCTCCGTGCCCACGGCGCCGGTTGCTCCAACCACCGCGACTGTGTATCGCTTTTTTGCCATACTCGTTGAGTCCATAGTCGGTAGTCCGTAGAAATTGTTTGGACTACGGTCTACGGACTCTCCCTCAGGTACTTCACCACCAAATCCCCCACTTCGTTCGTCGAGTAGCCCATCTTCCCCGCGGCGAGGCTCTTGAGCCGCGTCGTCACGCGCATCACGGCCTGCTCCACCCGCGCGGACGCCTGCCGCTGGCCCACGTGCTCCAGCAGCATCGCCCCCGCGCAAATGCACGCCAGGGGGTTGATGACATGCTTCCCGGTGTACTTGGGCGCGGAGCCGCCGATCGGCTCGAACATGGACACGCCCTGGGGGTTGATGTTCCCCCCGGCGGCAATTCCCATGCCGCCCTGGATCATCGCACCCAAATCCGTGATGATGTCGCCGAACATGTTGTCGGTGACGATGACGTCAAACCACTCCGGGTTCTTCACCATCCACATGCAGCAGGCATCCACATGGGTGTAATCCGTCGTGATGTCCGGATAGTCCTTGGCGACCTCCGCAAACACGCGCTGCCACAGGTCATGGGCGTAGGTCAGCACGTTGGTCTTGCCGCAGAAGGTCAGCTTCTTCCCCGCTCGACCCGGGGCAGGCGGGCGCGCCGCGCGCGCCCGGGTGTACGCAAACGCGTAGCGGATGCACCGCTCGACGCCCTTGCGGGTGTTCACGGATGTCTGCAGGGCCACTTCATTCGGCGTGCCCTTCCGCAGGAAACCTCCGACTCCTGTATAGAGGCCCTCAGTGTTCTCCCGCACGACGACGAAATCGATGTCTTCGGGCCCCTTGTCTTTCAGCGGCGTCCACACCCCGGGATACAGCTTCACCGGCCGCAAGTTGATGTACTGGTCGAGCTCGAAGCGCAGGCGCAGCAGAATGCCCCGCTCCAGGATGCCGGGAGCCACATCGGGATGCCCGATCGCCCCCAAATAGATCGCATCCACCTGCCGCAGTTCGTCCAGCGCGGAGTCCGGCAGGGTCTCCTTCGTCCGCAGATAGCGTTCGCCGCCCAGGTCATAGTCCTGCCACGTCAACGCGAAACCTTCCAGCTGGGCCGCCGCCTCAAGCACCTTGCGGCCTTCGCGCATGACCTCCGGGCCGGTCCCGTCGCCGGGCAGGACGGCAATCCGATAGGTCTGACGAGCCGTCCGTGCGGTATCGCGTGATGACGCGGCGCGGCGTCCCGGCGGCCGAGCCGCCGGCGGCCGTGCGCGCCGTTCTGTTCGTCGGTTCATGGTCGCTCCCTCATGCAAACGCGGGACATGCGGACGGTGTCGAGGTTACCTCGCGGGGGCCTGTGTGACAAGGCCCGACGCGGGACTGGAGGCGGACGCATAGGGCTTTTGAGGAATCCGCCCGGCCTCAAACGCCAGCCGGCCGGCTTCGACGGCCAAGCGCATCGCGCGCGCCATGCGTACCGGATCGCGGGCTTCGGCAATCGCCGTGTTCATCAACACTCCGTCGGCCCCCAGCTCCATGACCTCGGCAGCATCTGAGGCCGTGCCCACCCCGGCGTCCACGATCACGGGGATCGACACCGCCTCCGCAATGAAACGGATCATCAACGGGTTGAGGATACCCTGTCCTGATCCGATGGGCGCGGCCAGCGGCATCACGCAGGCCGCCCCGGCGTCCTGCAGTTTCTTGGCCATCACCGGATCGTCGTTCGTGTACGGCATGACGACAAAGCCTTCACGGACCAGCACCTTCGTGGCCTCCAGCAGCGCGAGGGTGTCCGGCAAGAGGGTTTTCGGGTCGCCGATCACCTCGAGCTTGAGCCACTCCGACAGGCCCGCTTCGCGGCCAAGGCGGGCGAGACGGATCGCCTCTTCCGCGGTATAGCAGCCGGCGGTATTAGGCAGCAGCGTCAGGCGCGAGCGGTCGAGATGGTCCAGCAGGTTCTCCTCGCCGGGCCGGTCCAGGTTCAGCCGGCGCACGGCCACGGTTACCAGTTCAGCGCCCGAGGCGTCGATCGCCTCGCGCATGAGCTGACCCGTCGCGTATTTGCCGGTTCCCACGATCAGGCGGGATTGAAACGTCATCAGCCCGATATGTAATCCCTCACGCTGACTGCTGACTGCTGACTGCTGACTGCTGTCCATCACGTCCCCACCAGCGAGACGGCCGGTCGCGGTTCTTCAATCACGGTACCCTTCCCCACCACCACCACGCCTTGCTCCGTCACGTGGAACCGGCGCCGGTCCTCCTCGGGGTTGACGCCGATCTCCGCGTACCGGGGGATCACCACGTCCTTGTCAATAATCGCGCGGCGGACCTTGGCATACCGCCCGACCTCGACGCCTTCCATGAGGATGGAATCCGTCACCTGCGAGAAACTATGAATGCGCACGTCGGGCGACAAGATGCACCGCTGGATCCGTCCTCCGCTGATGATACACCCGTTGGAGACCAGGGAATCCAGCACCACGCCCATGCGCCCGGTGGACTCGTCGGCGAACACCGTTTTGGCCGGCGGCCACTGCTCGTGGTAGGTCCGGATCGGCCAGTCCCGGTCATAGAGGTTGAACTGCGGCGTCACCTGCACCAGATCCATATTCGCCTCGTAGTAGGCATCCAGAGTCCCGATGTCCCGCCAGTACTTGGAGGCCTTCCGGTTCTCGTCCTTGAAGTTGTAGGCCAGGACCTTGTAGCGGCCCATCATGCCGGGAATCACATCCCGCCCGAAATCATGCGTGCTGTCTTGGCGTTTGGCGTCCTCAATCAGCACCTCTTCGAGGGCCGCGCGGTTGAACAGATAAATCCCCATGGAGACGTAGCAGTGCTGCGGGTCGCCCGGGATCGTCTTGGGACGCTGGGGCTTTTCCTCGAAGCCGACGATGCGCGACTGCGCATCCACGTCGACGATGCCGACCCCTTTGGCGCGTTCCCGCTCCAGCTCAATGACGCTGACCGTGACGTCGGCGCCGCGCTGTTTGTGGAACTCCAGCATCTCGGCGTAATTCATCTTGTAGACGTGATCGCCCGCCAGCACCAGCACACACTCCGGGTGCTCCTGCTCGATCGAATAGATGTTCTGGTAGACCGCATCGGCCGTGCCCAAGTACCAGTGGTCGCCGACCCGCTGCTGGGCGGGGATGACATCGATATACTCCCCCAGCTCGCTGTCAAAGATGCTCCAGCCCATGCGCAGGTGGCGGAGGAGCGAGAACGATTTGTACTGCGTCAACACGTGAATCTTGCGGACGCCGGAATTGATGCAGTTGGACAGGGTAAAGTCAATGATGCGGTAGATCCCGCCGAAGGGAACCGCCGGCTTGGCGCGGTCCCGGGTCAGCGGAAACAGCCGCTCTCCCCTGCCGCCTGCCATGATGAACGTCAACATCTGCCGCATGCTCATGACCTGTTTCACACCTGCCGTAAGGGAATGATGACGGTGATTCTCAACATCGATTTCAGCGATTCACCGTCTTTCCACCATCACGGGAATCCCCGTTTCAATCACTGAAATCTCTCTCGAAGGATTTCTGAAACAGCGTTGATCACCCGCGCCGTCACGCCTCGTGTGGATCGGTGTCTCTTTAGTGCCGCGCTATCGCCGCCAGGATGCCTTGGCGGATCAACATCACCGCAAAGGCCGCCAGAATCAGGCTGAACACCTTCGAAATCACCTTCGCCCCCTCCCGCCCGACCCGCTCGATGAGCCAATCCGCAGCCAGCAGAACCAGCCACGTCAGGAGCACGTTGAGGCTCAGCGCTGCGACGGTGGGCCATAACCCGTAGCGCTGGCGGGTCAGGAGCATGGTCGCCAGCACTGCCGGTCCGACCATGAGGGGAACTCCGAGGGGCACCACGCCGATGGCCTCCAAGGATCCCGACGGGGTCTTGCCCGGCCGCAGGAGGTCACCGACGGCCAGCACGAAGACGATGAACCCGCCGGCAATCAGGATGTCGGCCATCTCGATCCCCATCGCCCGGAACACAAACCCGCTCACCCAGAGGAACCCCAGCGCCACGAGAAACGCGATCACCACGGCGTTGTGCACCGCCTGGCGCCGCTGTGGGCGGGACACCCCCTGGGCCAGCGCCCAGTACATCGGCAGCAGTCCCACCGCGTCAAACGCCACAAACAACGGAATGAAGGCCAGCCAAAACCGTTCGAAGACCACCATGGACCTCCGCGGTTGGCGCCCGGCCACCTCCCTCCGTGGCGGGCGTGCAGGCAAGAAGGGTATTATAGCGGGTTAGGGCCGTTTATGACAAGCGACGAGCCGGCCCCCGCCTTTCTCGAGGAGGGCGGGGTCGTCGCGTTCGCACACCGTCTCCGCGAGAGGGCAGCGGGTCCGGAACCAACAGCCACTGGGGGGATGCACGTTGGAGGGGCGTTCACCGGTGGGGGCCGCGGTCAGATCCAGCGACGCGGAGCGCAGCAGGAGCTCCGTATAGGGGTGCCACGGGCGTTCCAGCAGCGCAGGGGTGGACGCCTGTTCAACGATCCGGCCGAGATACATGACGGCAATCGTCTCGCACAAGTACGAGACGGCGCGCAGGTCGTGGGAGATAAACAGCAGCGCCAGCCCCCGGGTTTCCGTGAGGCGCTTGAGGAGGGTGAGGATTTGGGCGCCCACGGAGACGTCCAGTGAGGCAATCGGTTCGTCGCAGATCAGCAGGGCTGGGTCGGTGGCCAAGGCGCGGGCGATGCCGACCCGTTGGCACTCGCCGCCGCTGAGGTCCTTGGGTCGCCGCCGACGCAGGGCGGGCAGCAGCTGCACCGTCTGCAGCAGCTCATCGACGCGCTGGTCCAGGCGCGCCCCACGGGCCAGCCGGTGGATGACCAGCGGTTCGGCGACAATCTCTTCCACACGCATCCGGGGGTTCACGCTGGCTGCTGGGTCCTGGAAAATGAGTTGGACCTCCCGGCGGAGCTGCCGGCGCGCCGGCTTCGTGAGCCGCGCCAGCGGCTGGCCGTGGAACGCGACCTCACCGTCGGTGGGCTCCAACAATCCTACCAACAGGCGTGCCAGCGTGGATTTCCCGCAGCCCGACTCCCCGACAAGTCCCAGAGAACGACCGGCAGGAATCGCCACCTCGACATCCTCCACGGCATGAACGAGGCCGGTCGCGCGGCGCAGCAAGCCTGCGCGCACGGGAAAGCGTTTGGTCAGGCGCCGGGCTTCGAGAATGGTTTGAGGCATCGGGCGACTCGCGTCGGGCCGACCTGATCCAGGCGCGGCAACGCGTCGGCGCATCGCGGCTCAGCGACGGGACAGCGCGGATGGAAGGCACAGCCGGAGGGCAGCCGAGTCAAATCGGGCGCGCTGCCCTCGATGGTCCCGATCCGCACCACACCCTGCAGGCGAACGGGCCGGCATCCCAACAAGCCCATCGTGTACGGGTGCGCAGGCCGCTGAAACACCTCGGTCACCGGCCCCGCTTCCACGATGCGGCCCGCATACATGACGGCCACGCGGTGACAGAGGCGTTCCACGACCGTGAGGTCGTGGGAGATCAGCACCAGGGACAGCTGTAGCGTCTGTTGCAGTCGCTGCAACAGCTGGAGGATCTGCACCTGCACCGTCACATCCAGCGCCGTGGTGGGCTCGTCCGCGATCACGAGGGACGGTTTGGGAGCGATGGCCATGGCGATCATCACCCGCTGGCGCATCCCGCCCGACAGCTCATGCGGATAAGCGCCCAACCGCTCCCGCGGCGACGGAATCCCGACTTGGCTCAGAAGGTCCACCGCGTAGTCGTCGGCGCGCGCGTCCTTCAGCGTCGTGTGCAGTCGGATCGTTTCGCGGAGCTGCTCGCCGATGCTGAGGACCGGATTGAGAGAGGAGGCTGGGTCCTGGAACACGTAGCCGATCTGCCGCCCTCGCACGTCCCGCAGGGCCCCGGGACTCAGCGCCAGCAGGTCCTGCCCCTGGAACAGCACGCGGCCAGTCGGGATCTCTCCGGGCGGCCGGATGAGGTTTGTGATCGCCAGCGCCAGGCTCGTCTTGCCGCAGCCGGACTCTCCCACGACCGCCAGCACTTCCCCCGGCTCCACGGCGAGGTCCACGCGGTCCACCGCCGGCACCACAACTCCGTCCTGCCGGTAGACCACCGTGAGCTGTTCAATCGACAATAGCGCCATGCGACCTCACCGGAGAAAGCGGTCCCGAATGCCCTCGCCCAGCAGGTTAAAGGCCAGGACCGTCACCAGGATGCAGAGCCCGGGACTCAGCGTGAGCCACCAGGCCACCCCGAGGGCCACGCGGCCCTCATTCAAGATGTTGCCCCAACTCGGCGTGGGCGGCTGCACCCCCAGCCCCAGATAGCTCAACACCGATTCCGTGAGAATGGCCCCGCCCACGCCGAGGGTCGCGCTGACGAGCACCGGCCCCATGGCGTTTGGCAGCAGATGGGTGGTGATCAGGCGCCAGCGCGAGGCTCCGAGGACCCGGGCCGCCAGGACAAATTCCCGTTCCTTGAGGCTCAGGATTTCCGCGCGCACAAGGCGGGCCACGCCCATCCAGCTCATCAACCCGATGGCAGCCATGAGGACGACGATGCGCGGGTCCACCCACTGGAAACACGCCCGAAAGAAGGGACCAAGCACCGGCCAGCTCGTCAGCGCCAGCAGACGCTCGGCCGGGTCAACGGCGATGATGGCCAGCAGCAGGAAGATCGTGGGGACGGATAACAGCGTGTCCACCAGCCGCATCAGCACGCTGTCCACCCAGCCGCCAAAAAATCCCGCGGACGCTCCGACGACAATGCCCACGCTCACCGCCACCCCGACGGCGATGAAGCCGATGGACAACGAAATGCGCGAGCCGTAGATCAGCCGGCTCAGAACGTCCCGGCCCAATTGGTCGGTCCCCAGCCAGTGCGACGCCGACGGCGGCAGGAGCGCATCTGGCAGGCTGACGGCCATGGGGTCATAGGGAGCCAGCCAGGGCGCTGCGACCGCCACGACCAGCAACCCGAGCACGATGCACAGGCCCCAGCGGGAGAACCGGTCCATCCGCATCAGGCCACGCCCCCGCTCGCCTGCCCCAGCCGGATGCGCGGATCCGCCACGGCATACGCCGCATCGGCGAGGAAATTGCCCAGCATGGTCAGGATCGCCCCGACAGTCACCAGGGCCATCACCACCGGGTAGTCCCGGGCCATCACCGCGTCGTAAAACAACCGCCCCATGCCCGGGATGGAGAAGATGGTTTCCGAAATCACGCTCCCGCCGATGAGGTCGGGGAGCGATAACCCCAGAATCGTGAGGATCGGCAGCAGGCCGTTTCGAAGACCGTGGTGGAACAAGACGCGGAGCTCCGTCAGGCCTTTGGCCCGCGCGGTCCGGATGTAGTCCTGCCGCAGCACCTCCACCATGCTGGACCGCGTATAGCGGGACAGGGCGGCCAGGCTCACGAACGCCGTCACCAACACCGGCAGGACCAGATGCCAGGCGGTATCGAGCCCGCGGTGGAGCAGACCGAACGACTCATAGTCGAGGGAGTGCAGGCCGGAGATCGGTAGCCACCGGAGCTGGACGCCGAAGTACGCCATGCACAGCAGCGCCAGCCAGAAGGCGGGCATGGAATATCCGATGAACACCAAGACGGTTGTGACGCGATCAAAGAGCGCATGAGGCCGGACCGCGGCAAAGACCCCAAGCGGAACCGCCAGCAGCAGCACCAGCCCGAGCGAGAGCAGGTTGATGCTCACCGTGACGGGCAACCGCTCGAGGATCTTGTCGAGGACGGGTCGGTCGTCGAGGAAGGAGCGCCCGAAATCCATCCGGCCGATTCGCCCCAGCCAGCTGAGGTATTGGCGATGCAGCGGCTGGTCCAGTCCATAGAGCTTCGCGATCCGCTCGCGGGCCTCGAGGGACACGCGGGGGTTGAACTGCATGGCCGCATCGGTGGGCTTGCCTGGGGCCAAATGGATCATCCCGAAGGACAGGATGGTAATCCACACCAAGACGGGGATCAGCCCCAGCATGCGGCGCACGAGGTACGCGCTCATCGCGCCTCCATCTGCAGTCGCCGGTAGCGTTGTTCCGGCGCGGGCACATACCAGTCAATGAGGTTGTAGCCGATCCCGATGGGGGTCGCCCGGACATTCCGGAACCGCCGGTGCACCACGGGCAGCGAATCCGGCACAAACAGAAACGTGTACGGCTGGTCATGGTACAGCAGCCGGTGGACCTGCCGGTAGATCGCCTGCCGCTTCGCCTGATCGAAGGTCCGCCGCCCCTCTACGAGCAGCCGGTCGACTTCGGGGTTTTGATAGCCGACGAAATTATACTCCCCTTCCCTCGTCCGCGAGGAATGGAACAGGTCGTAGAGGTCCGGGTCGCGGAACAGGTTCCAGCCCAGCAGGACGGCATCAAACCGCCGCTTGTCGATGAACTCGTGCACGAACGTGCTCCATTCAATCACCTTGATCCGGACATCGATCCCGACCGCCTTGAGCTGCTGCTGCACCAGCT
>Ga0209515_10010356_pt1 | contig 10397 bp, 7 predicted proteins | sample Subgroupgradi54m_FD_187454 | JGI IMG/M metagenome (GOLD analysis project Ga0209515, IMG submission 187454) | Subsurface groundwater microbial communities from S. Glens Falls, New York, USA - GMW60B uncontaminated upgradient, 5.4 m (SPAdes)... ...
CCCTGCCCTTGCGCCACTTCACAATCGCGCGGCTGCCTTTGTACGTCGTCCGTATCATCTTCCGCGCCACGCGCATCACGAGGTGCACGCGCAGCCCCGGAGGCGCCGCACGGATGATGGCGCGCTCGAAGGCAGGCAGATCGGCGACCGTCCATTCGGCGGTGTACTCGCCGGCGCGACCGGCAATCAGTCGATACGGCTCCCCCTCCTGGCGAAGAAAGCTGAGCACCGCCGCGAGCGGCGCCAGGCCGATGCGGCCGTCGCGCAGACCCGATGGATTGAGCCACGACTCGTAAAATTCGAGCCGCGTCGGCAGCAGATCCGCGATGCCCTGGTGCAGGCTCGCGACGAGCAGACGCCCGATGCCGGCCTCAATCATGATGGGTGGCAGCGGGCAGGTGGATGTGGCGATCTTCTGGCGCCAAGATTTCTGATAACGTGCACACGCTCGACGACTGCAGCAGCTAAACCTTTCAAGCGTACCACGAATGATTCTTCCGGTTCACGATCGTCTCCGCGCGCATGTCGCGCGGCTGTTGATGACGCTCTACTCGCTCGATGAGCCGTCGTCGCCCGCCATCGTGCTCGAATACCCGCCCAATCGCGATCTCGGCGACCTCGGCACGCCCGTCGCCTTCGAGCTCGCGCGGCGGCTGCGCAAGGCGCCGCGCGCGATCGCGCAGGAAATCGCGGGCGCGTTCGGATCGCTGGAAGGCGTCCGCCAGGTTGCCGCGGCGCCAAACGGCTACCTGAACGTTTTCCTCGAGCGCCGGGAATTCCTGCTCGGCCGGCTTGCGCCGGACGGATCGACGGCTGCGCGGCCATCGGCCGGCAAAGCGATTGTCGAACACACGGCGATCAATCCGAACAAGGCCGCGCACATCGGTCACCTTCGGAACTCGGCACTCGGCGATACGCTCGTGCGCGTGCTGCGGTTCCGCGGCATTCCCGTCGAGGTGCAGAACTACATCGACGACACCGGCGTCCAGGTCGCCGACGTCGTCGTCGGTTTCCGGGTTCTCGAGGGCAAGAGCCTCGATCAGATTCGCGAGATCGCGGATACCACGCGCTTCGATTACTACTGCTGGGACCTCTATGCCCGCGTGACCGAGTGGTACGAAGCGGACAAGGAGCGCCTCGCGACGCGCGCGCAGACGCTCCACGACATCGAGCACGGCGGCAATGAGAACGCAGTGATCGCCGCCTTCATCGCCGATCGCGTGGTCCGCTGTCACCTGAAGACGATGGCGCGGATGAACGTGGACTACGACCTCCTCACGTGGGAGGGCGACATCCTGCGCTTGAAGTTCTGGGCGCAGGCGTTCGACGTGTTGAAGGCGAAGGGCGCTGTTCACCTGGCGACCGAAGGGCGCCTGGCGGGCTGCTGGGTCATGCCTATCCACGAGGATCTCGACGAATCCCGAATCCCGAATCCCGAATCCCGGCCTGAAGCCGACGAAGAGGAAGCGCGCGAAAAGGTCATCGTCCGATCAAACGGCGTCGTCACGTACGTCGGCAAGGACATCGCGTACCAGTTCTGGAAGCTCGGGCTGCTCGGAAAAGATTTTCACTACCGCGTCTTCGAGCGGCGGCCACACGGCGCGCTGTGGGCAACGTGCACGACAGGCGGCGAAGGCAACCATCCGATGTTCGGCGGCGCCGCGTACGTCTACAACGTCATCGACGTCCGGCAGTCGTATCTGCAGAAGCTGCTGAAGCAGGCGCTCATGGCCGTCGGCCATCCGGAAGGGGCCGAGCGGTCGCATCACTTCTCGTACGAGATGGTCGCGCTCTCGCACGCAACCGCGCGCGAGCTCGGCTACGCGCCGCCTCCCGATTCAGAGGACGCGAAGCGTCCCTTCGTCGAGGTGTCGGGCCGCAAGGGGCTGGGCGTCAAGGCGGACGACCTGCTCGACACGCTGATTCGGTCCGCAAGCACCGAGGTCGGCACGCGCAATCCCGAGTTCGCGGCCGAGGACCGGCAGCGGATCGCGCAGATGATCGCGATCGCCGCGGTCCGCTACTTCATGATCAAGTTCTCGCGCGGAAAGGTGATCGCGTTCGACCTCGAGGAGGCGCTCAGCTTCGAGGGCGAGAGCGGCCCGTACATTCAGTACGCGGTCGTCCGCGCGAACAATATCTTTCAGAAGCTCCAGCAGCGGGACGGCCTGGACGAATCGGCCCTGCTGAAGACGCTTCGCGACATCCCCGCCGGCGAGCTCGATGGCGCCAACGGCAGCCACGAGCTCTGGTCGCTCGTCCTCGAGGCCGCCCGGCTGGACGAAGTCGTCGAGCAGGTCATCCGGTCACTCGAATTCTCGGTGCTCGCAAAGTATGCATTCACCCTTGCGCAGGCGTTCAACGCCTTCTATCATCGCGCTCCTATCCTCAACGAAGAGCGGGACGATGTGCGGAGATGGCGCGCAGCGGCCGTCATCTACCTGCGCAACCAGTTGAGGACCGCCCTCGACTTGATGGGGGTCGACGTGCCGCCACGAATGTAAGTGCGAGGAGTGCGAAAGGTGCGAGAGGTGAAATGCCGGTAATCGCGATTGCACCGTGCAGCAAGCTGCCCGACTACGAAGAATCGGTCCGCCGGGCCGGCGGAGAGGTGCGCGAGCTCAATCGCGCGACCGATTCGCCGGCCGATGTCATCAACTCCGTGCAGGGACTCCTGCTGACGGGTGGTGGCGACGTGCGGCCGTCGCTCTATGGCGCCTCGCCGCACGCAACGTTCGACGCGGCGGAGCCGGGACGGGACGAGTACGAAATCGAGCTCGTGCGCCGGGCGATCGAGGCGGACCTGCCCCTGTTTGCGATTTGCCGCGGCCTCCAGGTTCTCAATGTCGCGCGCGGCGGGACGCTCATCCAGCACATTCCCGACGAAGTCGGCACGGACGTGGAGCACCGGCTGAAGGAACCTCGCTACGCGATTGCGCACGACGTCTGGATTGAATCGCGGTCGCTGCTCGAGCGACTGATGGGCGAGCGGTTCCTGGCGGGCGAGGCGTGCCCGGTCAACAGCCGTCATCACCAGGCGCCGAAGGATTTGGGTGAAGGGCTGGTCGCCTGCGCGACCGCGCCTGATGGCGTGATCGAGGCCGTCGAAGATCAGAGGCGCCGCTTCTGCCTCGGCGTGCAGTGGCATCCGGAGAATTTCTGGAGAACCGGCGAGTTCCGGAATCTGTTCGAAGGCTTTGTTCAGGCTTGCCGCTGAAAGACGGCGATCGTCTCGACGTGGGCGGTATTCGGGAATAGATCGACCGCGCTGATCTCACCCAGCGAGTAGTCCGCATCGACGAGCACGCGAGCATCGCGGGCCAGCGTGGCGACGTCGCATGAGACGTACACGATCCGCGCCGGCTTCAGCGAGACGATCGAGCTGACGGCCTCCCTCGAGATGCCCGTTCGCGGCGGATCCACGATGCACGTGGCATCGGCCGGTGGCCTTCCACGCAGCAGGAAATCCTCGACGCTCGATCGCTCGACACGGGCGCGGCCAACGTAGGGCCGCGCGTTCTCCTCGAGGTCGTGGCCGCTCGTCGGATCGCCTTCGACCAGCGTCACGTCGGCCCTTCCCGCCGCGGCGAGCGACAGACCGAAGAGACCCACGCCGGCATACAGATCAACGACGGCGCCATCTGGTACGAGACTCGACACGCGCTGCACGAGCGCCTCGAGCAGAAAGCGATTGCCCTGGAAGAAGGCGCGGGTATCGCGCCGAAGTCGCAGCGGCCCGACGGAGTCCCAGACCGCCGCGGCGCCCGACAACGTCTCGATGCCTCGACGATCGAGGACGTGCGCCGAGAGGCCGGTGATCGCATCGGTCGTCAGCGCGGTGAATGAGGGCGCATGGCTGCCGGGCTCGAGCTCGAGATGGCAGGCGCGCTCGGTCGCAGGCATGTTCTCCGCGATCTCGATCGACGTGAGACCGGTGAGCGTGTCGGCACGCAGCCGTGCCTCGGTCGCTTCGATCCATGCGATGGTCGCCGGCAGCATCTGGCCTGTCGGTGCGACCGCGCAGATCTCATGGCTCCCCTCGCGCATGAAGCCGATGCGGCCTCCGCGCACGTGCAATCGCGCGCGCATGCGATAGCCCTGCTCGGGCGAGGCCATGACCGCCGGCGCCGCATCGAGCGGCATGCGGCCGATGCGCGCGAATGCGTCGCGGATAGTCTCGGACTTGAGCTGCAGCTGCCGCTCGTAGGCGACATGCGCGAGCACGTTGCCGCCGCAGCGCCAGTCGGCGACGGCATCGCGCCGATCCGGCGATGGCGTGACGACGTCGATCGTCTCGGCGAACAGGACGCCCTTGCCCGACCGCTCGACGCGCGCGCGCACGCGCTCGCCGGGAATCGCGCCCCAGACGAGCACGACCTGGCCGTTGTGACGCGCGAGCATGCGCCCGCCGGCAGCCGGCTTTTCGACGTCAAGAGTCAGCAACGAGTCAGCCACAAAGATCACAAAGGCGATGAGCCAGAAAGGACACGAAGAAACAATTTTCTAGACGTCTTCGTGGCCTGCGTGGCTACTCGTACGAGATCGTCGGCAGGCCCGCTCGCTCGCGCAGCAGTCGCTCCACGCACGCGTGGTGCGACTGCTGATACGCCTCGGCGGGCATCCGCGCGCGGAACGGTTTCAGCTCATCGTCCGCCTCCGTTGCCAGCTGGCGCAGCGCAGCCTCGTCGCATCGATTCCGCACGGCCTCGATGAGCGACGCGTCGAGCTGCCGCAGGCGATCGATCAGCGCATCGCGCGCGTCGCCGCGGATAGTCTTCGCCTTCGCGCGTGCTGCGTCCAGCTCGCGAACGACATCATCGAAGATTGGATCGAGCGACCGGTCGCTTCCCGCCCGCAGCGTCGTCAGCCGCGCGATGACACGCTCGAGATGCGCGGGAAGGCTGGATCGCGGACCTATAAGGTCCGCGCCGCGCGATGAATGGTCCGCGCCGCTCGTGGAATCGTGTGCAGGGGTCGAGACACCAACTGAACGCCGCCACTCGTCGAAGACGTCGAGGACATCTGCCTCGCAGAAGTCGATGCGCACGGGTCTGCGCCGCGGTCCTTTCGCATAGTAGCGTTCGAAGTAGCGATCGATCCCGCGCATCGCCAGCTTCAACGGGATGCCGCGCGCCGCCCAGCCGCACACCTGTTCGAACGCGGGGCCGACGATGCGAATCAGGTGGCCATCGTTCTTGCGACACAGGTAGTCCTCCAGGTGCCGGCAATAGTCTTCATTGCTCTCGGGATTCGGGATTCGGGATTCGGGATTCGAAGGTGTCACTCTACCCAGCGCACTTCGCCAGAGATTACACGAACAATCTCGTCATCCACGCGCACGAGCAGCGCGCCTCGCGCGTCGATGTCGTGCGCGATGCCGCGGCGCGAACCGTGTTCGGCGTCCCATTCGACGGGCCTGCCGAGGTGCCGCGCCGCACGCGCGCGCCACGCGGAGATCACCTCTTCGCCAGCGCCGCTCTGCAGCATCCGGTATCGCTCCGCCAGCGCAGCCAGGCATTCAGCCAGGACCAAGCCGCGATCCACGCATCGACCCAGCTCACTCTCGAGCGACGTCGCACGCGACGCCACGCCGCGAGGCAGCGCTGCGGAACGCAGGTTGATCCCGAAGCCGAGGACGACATGATCAACGCGCTCCGGCGACGATCCGGCTTCAGCGAGAATGCCGGCCAGCTTCCGCGCGCCGACATAGACGTCGTTCGGCCATTTGACGCATGGACTCAGCCCGCTCGCGGCCTGGACGCCTTCTGCGACTGCAACGCCTGCCGCAATCGTGACAAGAGGAAGCGCCTCGCGAGCCGGTCGCAGGATCACCGACACGTACAGGCCCGCGCCAGGCGGCGATGCCCAGCTCCGGCCAAGTCGCCCGCGTCCAGACGACTGCGCGTTCGCTGCCACGACGCAGCCTTCCGGCGCGCCTCCCTCGGCAAGCGACGCGGCGACATCGTTGGTCGAACCGATCTCCTCGTACCAGGAAAGCCGATGCTGGAAGGGACCGAGGCGCGCGTCCGCTCTCGCAAGCGCTTCGCCAATGTCTTCAGGCGGGTTCAATCTCGAAGCTCAGGTCGACGGCCGGTGCCGAATGCGTCAGCGCGCCGACCGACACGAAGTCCGCGCCGGTTGCAGCCAGCTCGCGCATCCGCTGCAGCGTGACGCCGCCGGAAATCTCCGTCTTCGCGCGGCCGCGGCACCGCTTCACCGCCTCGACGATCTCTTCGATCGACAGGTTGTCGAGCAGGATGATCTCCGCGCCGGCCTCGAGCGCCTCGTCCACCTGCGCCAGGCTTTGCGCCTCGACCTCCGTCGGCATCTCGCGATTGGTCTTCCGCATCAGCGTCACCGCGCCGCCGACGCTTCCCGCGAGACGAATGTGGTTGTCCTTGATCAGAATCCCGTCGTCCAGGCCGCCGCGGTGATTCACGCCGCCGCCGGCGCGGACCGCGTACTTCTCCAGCGCGCGGAGCACGGGCGTCGTCTTCCGCGTGTCGAGGACGGTAATGCGCCCGTCCGCAAGGTCGACGAACTGGCGCGTCAGCGTCGCGATCCCGCAGAGACGCTGCAGGAAATTCAGCGCGGTGCGTTCCGCGGTCAGCAGCGCCGCGGCATGACCGCGGATCTCCGCGACCTCACTGCCGCGCTCGCAGCGATGTCCGTCAGGACAGTTGATGGTGATCTGCACGGCTGGATCGAGCTGGCGAAATGCCTCGGCCGCGATATCGATGCCCGCCATCACGCAGGTCGACTTCGCGACGATGACGCCGCGCGCCTTTTGCTCGCGATCGATGATCGTCTCGGTCGTCACGTCGCCCCAGCCGAAATCCTCGGCAAGGGCGCGCCGCACGAGCTCGCGGTACATGCCGGGGTCGAGCGGCTCGAAGGGAACGGCCTTCACGCGACAGGCTCCTCGGCGAACTCGAGCTGCGGCTCGGCGACGTCGGCGAATTGCAGATCCCGAATGTGCGTGGCCGCCTGGAAGTCGCGGGATGCGGGCCCAAGGCCCGAGAAGGCCTCCGGCAGGACCGCCCGCGCGATGACCGCCTTCGTCGGCTTCTTCAGCAGCGACTTGACGCGGCGGACTTCGGCAAGCGCGCCCTCCGTCGCTTCACGAATCAAGAGGGTGTGCACATCGTGACCGCGAGCAGCTTGCAACACTTCCTGTCGTGTTGGCCAAGGTGCGCGATGCACCGAGTCCGGATGCCACCAAGACCAGACTTCTTCCGTCACGAAGGGGAGAAACGGGGCGAAGAGCCTCATGAGCGTCGAGAGGGCGACGAGCATCGCGCTGTTAGCGGACGCCGCGCCCTCGGGTCCAAAGTCACCATAGCGCCGGCTCTTCACCAACTCAAGATAATCGTCACAGAAGCCCCAGAAAAATCTCTCTGTGTCCGCAAGTGCCCCGGCGTAGTCGTAACCATCGAAGTCGAGTGTCGACGACGTCACGAGATCGGCGAGAGCCATCAGCATGCCCCGGTCGAGCGGCTCGGTGATTGCCCCACGCGGCTCGGCCTGCATCAACGCAAAGCGCGCGGCATTCAGAATCTTGATTGCAAGCCGTCGCCCGACCTTGATCTCGCCAGGGTCATTCGGATTGAAGGCGGGATCGCCTCCGGGGCGTACGCTCGCGGCCCAGTAACGCACGCCGTCGGATCCGAACTCCTTGAGCATCCCCGCCGGCGTCACGACGTTGCCTTTGGACTTCGACATCTTCTTGCGGTCGGGGTCGAGCACAAATCCCGAGAGCGCGGCGTTGGCCCACGGCAGCGAATCGTGCTCGAGGTGCGAGCGCAGCACCGTCGTGAACAGCCACGTGCGGATGATGTCATGTCCCTGTGGACGGAGGTCCATCGGGAACACGCGCGAGAACAGATCTGGATCCGCCAGCCATCCGCCAGCGATCTGCGGCGTCAGCGATGACGTCGCCCACGTGTCCATCACGTCTGGATCGCCGGCAAAGCCGTTCGGCTTGCCACGCTGATCCGCCGAGTAACCGTCGGGGACGTCCGTTGACGGATCGATCGGCAGCCGCGATTCGTCTGGCGCCATTGGACGGCTGTAATCCGCGCTGCCGTTGGTCCGCACGGGATACCACAGCGGGAATGGGATGCCGGCAAACCGCTGCCGGCTGATGCACCAGTCGCCCGTGAGCCCGTTGACCCAGTTCTCGTAACGATGCCGCATGTACTCGGGACGCCACTGCAGCTCGCGGCCGCGCGCGAGCAGCTGATCCCGGAACTCCACGGTCTTGATGAACCACTGGCGGCTCGTGATGATCTCGAGCGGCCGATCGCCCTTCTCGTAGAACTTGACCGGGTGCGTGATGGGCCGCGGCTCGCCGATCAGATCGCCGGACTGCCGCAGCTGCTCGACAATCACCGCGCGCGCCTTCGACGATGACAGGTTCGCGAGCCGGTCGTAGGCCTGCTGCGCGCGCGCCGGGTCTTTCGATTCCCACCCGGGCTCACCCCACGTCACGTGACGAAACGCGCCGGTCGGCAGGATCACCGCGCGAACGGGAAGCGACAGCTCACGCCACCACGTCACGTCGGTCAGGTCGCCGAACGTACAGATCATCGCGATGCCGCTCCCCTTCTCGGGATCGGCCAGCGCGTGCGGCTTCACCGGAACTTCGACGCCGAAGAGCGGCGTGATGACGCTCTTGCCGAACAGCGGCTTGTATCGCTCATCGTCAGGATGCGCGACAAGCGCCACGCACGCGGGAATGAGCTCCGGTCTCGTCGTCTCGATCTCAATGTGTGTAGGGCGGGTCCCGCCGTCGGCTGAAGCCTGCGCAGGCGGACCCGCCGCCGCAAACCGGATCCGATGGTAGGCCCCCGGCTGCTCGCGATCCTCGAGCTCCGCCTGAGCAACCGCGGTGCGAAAGTCGATGTCCCACAGCGTCGGCGCTTCGAGCTGATACGCGATGCCGCGCTTCAGCAGGCGAAGGAACGCGGCCTGGGAGACGCGCTGCGACCGCGAATCGATGGTCGCGTAGGTCATCGACCAGTCCACCGACAGGCCGAGATGGCGCCACAGATCCTCGAACGCCTTCTCGTCGTCGACGGTCAGCCGCTGGCACAGCTCGATGAAGTTCGGACGCGAAACCGGAATGGCGTGCTTCGGAGGTGTATCCGGCGGCTGGAACGACGGGTCGTACGGCAGCGACGGATCGCAGCGCACGCCGTAAAAGTTCTGCACGCGCCGCTCGGTCGGCAGACCGTTGTCGTCCCATCCCATCGGATAGAAGACCGCCTTGCCGCGCATGCGCTGAAAGCGCGCGATGACGTCTGTGTGCGTGTAGGAAAACACGTGCCCGACATGCAGCGACCCGCTGACGGTCGGCGGCGGCGTGTCGATCGAGAAAATCTCTGGACGCGCGCGGCTGCGATCGAAGCGGTAGGTTCCCGCTTCCTGCCACCGCGCGTTCCATTTGTCCTCGAGGCCTTCGAGCGCGGGCTTGTCGGGAAGCGTGATCGGATGGCTGGCGTCAAACCCGTCGGACATTCTTACTAGTGTATTTCTACTGCCCCCTGCCCCCTGCCCTCTGCCCCCTGATGCGATCGATTTCCTCGCGGACGAGCCGTTCGGCAATGCCCGAGACGATGTCTTTCACGATGGCGTGCATCTGGTCCGACGAGCCGAGCGCGAGCCGCTGAATCACGCGCCTGGCCACATCGTCGATCATCGTGTCGGTGACGACGGGCGCCGATCCATTACCGGCCAGGCGCACGGGCGCGGCGCCGGGTTCGCCCTGTTCGGCGGCGAGCAGCGCGCTGAATGCGTCGGCGATGATGCTGCGTCCCGAGCTCGCTTCGAGCCCCTCGACTCTGCTCGGGGCAAGCGGCGCCGAAGGCGCGGCGGCCTCTGCGGGCGGTTGAGGCGACGCCTCGATGTTGCTCGTGGCAATCGGCACGCGCGGCGCTGGCGGCTCGACTCTGCTCGGGGCAGGCGTCAGCGTGGGCGTGACGTCGGGAGGCTCGATCGGCGGCCCCTCGACCCTGCTCGGGACAGGCGGCGCAACGACAATCGGCGGCGGCACCGCAGCGGGTGGCGGCGGCGCCGGAACGTCAATGACGGGCGCAGGCATCGGCTCGAACGTGCTCTCCGCTTTTTGAGGCCCCGACGACGTTCCCCCAAGCAGATCGTCAAGCGTCGGGATGCCCGCGCCTTCAGGCTGGATGGCGTCGATCCCTGCGAACGGATCCGCAACGTCCACCTCCGCGCGAGGCGGCTCACCGAACTGCGCCAGCGGCGCGTCAATCGTCAGCGGCTCGTCGAACGATTCGAGATCGCGCTCGAGCACCGGACGATCCGGACGCGGAGGACGCGCGTCGGCGACCGGCGCCTGTGCGCCTGTCGGCGATGTCGTGTTGATGGTCGAG
>Ga0209515_10010358_pt1 | contig 10396 bp, 12 predicted proteins | sample Subgroupgradi54m_FD_187454 | JGI IMG/M metagenome (GOLD analysis project Ga0209515, IMG submission 187454) | Subsurface groundwater microbial communities from S. Glens Falls, New York, USA - GMW60B uncontaminated upgradient, 5.4 m (SPAdes)... ...
CCGACTTCGCGTAGCCGCGTCCCCGGACCATGTACTCTGCCCCGGAAAACTCAAGAAGCCTGCCTCCCACCTCTTGGTTCCCCTTTCGGATCGCTTCCACCACGGTGGTCAATGGAATGTTGTAGGCCAGAAGGCGGTTGGGGTCGATCGTGATCTGGTACTGCTTCACAAAACCGCCAAGCGAAGCCACCTCCGCCACACCGGGTACGCTTTGGATGTGGTAGCGCAGGACCCAATCCTGAAAGGATCGGAGTTCCTGTAAGGAGTTCTGGCCGGTGGTATCGACGAGCGCGTACTGGAAGACCCATCCCACCCCGGTGGCATCGGGTCCCAGCTCGGTCCTCACCCCTTCGGGAAGGCGCGGGGTGATCTTGCTCAAGTACTCCAGGGTCCGTGAACGCGCCCAGTAGAGGTCCGTCCCATCCTGGAAGATCACGTAGACGTAGGAGAAGCCAAAATCAGAAAAGCCCCGGATCGCCTTGATCCGAGGAGCCCCCAGCATGGCAGTGACAATCGGATACGTCACTTGGTCCTCGATCAAGTCGGGGCTTCGATCCCACCGGGAGTAGATAATCACTTGGGTATCGGAGAGATCCGGGATCGCATCCAGGGGAATGCTTCGAGCGGACCAGACCGCCGCGATCATCGCGACGGCGACGAACGTCAGGATGAGGAATTTGTTGTGGGCCGAGAACTCGATGATCTTCTCAATGAGCATGCTGATGCTCTGTCCCTTCCATTCCTTCCAGAGCGCCCTTGAGGCGGCTTTCCGAATCGATGAGGAAATTCCCACTGACCACGACCACCTCTCCTTCGTTCACCCCGCTTTTGATTTCGTAGGTGCCATCCGCCTTGACACCTACCGTGACATCGCGGGGCTCGAAGAGTCCCTGCCCTCTATCCACAAAGACAATCTGGCGAATCCCAGTGTCCAGAATCGCCTCTGTTGGGACTGCCAGCCGCATCCCGAGGTCGACTGTGATCTGGGTGTTTGTATACATGCCGGGCTTCAAGATGCCTTTTGGGTTAGGCAATTCCAGTCGCGCGGTGGCGGTCCGGGTCTCCGGCTGGACGATGGGGGAAACGTACATGACCTTCCCCCGAAGCGGGTGCTCCGCATCATTGGGCAGGACTACAGTGGCCTCTTGACCCACTGTCACCAGTGGCAGATCGTACTCATAAAGATCCGCATCCACCCAGACTGCGGAGAGATCCACCAGATGGTAGAAATCGCCGCCCCGCGGCATATACTCTCCAGGGAAAATGTGTTTTGCTAAAACGACCCCATCGATGGGCGAGGTCAGCAGCAAGGTCTTCGCGGGAGAAGCCCTCTTTTCCAGTTCCTGGATCTGCTCCTCGGTCACATCCCACCAGAGGAGCCGCTGGCGAGATGCGGCCGCATTATTCTGTGCGGCTGCCCGAACGTTAGAAGAGGCATCGGTTGGGATCTCCTTGAGCGTCTTTAAAGTCGCCAGATATTCCTGCTGTGTGGTGACAAAGTCTGGACTGTAGAAGGAAAAGAGGGGCTGACCACGCTTGACCGCATCTCCCTCGTACTTGGCGTAGATCTCACCCACCCATCCCTCCACCTTCGGATGAATATGGACCCTGCGCGTTTCGTCTACCTTCACGATCCCCACCGTTCGGATCGTCTTGATCATCCTGCGCTTCTGCACCGGAGCGGTTTTGACGCCGATCCACTGCTGCTTCTGCGGGGTCACCAGGACAGGCGCATACCCGGTAGGGGAAGCCCCGCTTCGCGGGACATCTCTGGATGAAAGCGTCGGGGAAGTAGCCTGTGTACCGCCGCTTTCCCCGGAGGCTTCCTCATACACCGGGATCAAGTCCATCCCCATGGGGGACTTGCCGGGTTTGTCCGATTGGTAGCCAGGCATCATCGGGTCTGTCCAGTACAGGATCTTTCTCTCTTGAGCTGCCTCCGCCACGTGGGTCCCGCAGACAGGACAGATCACCTTTTCGCCTGCCTTGGCCACGACCATCATCGGACAGGGTCTTCCCTCATGAAGCTTGGGGCAGTTGTGAAGGATGCAGATATCTTCGAGGCTCTGCCCCTTTTTCGGTACCGGCGTCGTTGGCCCCATTTCGCGCTTGACCAGCCGCATGTTGCAGATGGGACAATCCCCTGGGTGATCGGAGGTATAGGTCGGGTGCATCGGACAGTAGTAGACCCCCTTTTGCTCGTGGACGGCGTGGCCATGATGCCGAATCGCAGGTATGGCAACGACTCCGAGAATCACTGCAGTCGTTCCAATGATGACTGCCGCCCATGGACGATGAATCCTCATGAAACCCCCTTTCTGGTCATGGTTCGACAGGCTCACCATGACCGGTCACCCTGAGCTTGTCGAAGGGCGACCGATCTTCATGCACCTGCCGCAATGGCACGCCCACCGCCTGTTCCAGCATCACCATGCGTTGTTCCAAGAGAACGAGATGCTCGTAGTAAGTCCGCTGCCGCTGGCTCAAAGCCCGCAAGGCCTCCAACAGCTCCATGGAGGATCCTCGACCACTTTGGTAAGCAGCGAGCGCAGAAGAGACCGCCTGTCGTGCCAGAGGGATCAACCCCTCCTGGCACAGTTGAGCGGTCAGGAAGGCGGCCTTCGCCTCATGCCAATGTTCATGGATCCGATTGGATACTTCGTTCTTCATTGCCTGGTGCGCGGCCTGCGCAGACTCCTTGTCGTGCAAGGCCACCTTGACCCCGTACTGCTGCTTTGTCCAGAACCAGAAGGGAAGCACCAGAGCCAGGGAAAGATCCCACGGCCCAATAGGGCCCATCGCCGGATCCCGCAGCTCCACCAAGGTCTCCAGGTCGGGCCAAAGCTCCCGTTTGGAGAGCTGCCATGCGCTATCGGCACGCTCAGCTGAAAACCTGAAAGCCAAAAGCTCCGGCTGATTGTCCTGTGCCACGGCCATCAGCTCCTCAGGATCCGAGGGGACCGATAGGAGCGAAATCGGCCCAGGATTCCCAACCGGATCCATAGAGGGACGATTCAAAAGGTGGTTCAAGTGGGCCACCAAGGCTTGGCGGCGATGAATCAAAACATCGCGTTGATTGGAGGCCTCCAACACCTCCCCTTGAGTTCGAAGAACCTCTGCTTGGTTTGTCATGCCGGTGGAATATCTGGCTTGAGCGATTCCTTCTGCTTGGGTGAGCCAGACGATCTGTTCCTTTTGGATCTCCAGTTCTCGATCCAAAAGGAACAGATCGTAATAGGCGTTTTTGAGCTGACCCGTGACGTCCCACTCCACCTGCTTGAACATCATGGCGGCCACTTGCGCTTCCTTCACCGCCACCTGATGGCGAAGCGAGAGCTTCCCCGGAAAAGGCAACGACTGGATGAGCTGGTACATGAGGGTGGCCTGGTTCACCTTGAAAGTTCCACGGGGAATCTCCTCCCATTTCACACCGATCTTGGGTGCGGGTAGACCCTTGGCCAGTGGAATCTTCGCCTGCGCCGCCTCCCACCGCTTGCGGGCCGAAAGCAAATCAGGATTGGCGCGCCTGAGCTCTTCCAACAAGGGAAGCAGGGACAGCGGTGGCAGCGCCCCATCCGCCGCATCAGAGAAAGGAGTAAGCGGGAAAAGTCCCACCGTCATGGCAAGGAGTGTCGCGATAACCTTCATCGTCAATTGCTGACCTCTTTCATCGCGCAACCCGGGGTCATTCCACAGGCGGTATTCTTGCAGGCAGTACGAAGCTCCTCGGTGATCAAGACCATGAGCCTCTCCTGCTGTGTTGGATCCAGAGACCCACGCAAGGCCAGCAGATGGTCCAGTGTGGCCTTCTCCAAAATCATCTGCTCCTGCCCGATCTCCTCCACCAATGAGCCTAAGGTGGCTCGATCCGGGTTGGCCTGTTTCAGAGACTGGATGAGCTGGGCCCGCTTTGCGCAGAGCGTCTGACAGCTGGCCTGCCTCTGTGCCAGGAAGCTTTTTTCCAGAGGGGCCACTGCCTGCCGCTGGGTGGGGGTGAGGTGAAGCTGCTCGCTTAACGGGATCGGCTTGGCCCCTGCCTTTGGAAAGGTCATCAGTTGACAGCAGCCTAAGGTAGCCAAATAGAGGATCCCACTTAATCCCACAAACACAAGAACACCGATGAAGATGCGCCTCATGCCTTGTCTCCTTCTTGCATTAACTTCAAGTAGCTTCCCGCTATCGTATCCAAGGGGGCATTTCCAAAAAGATCCCACCGGGCCACCTGCCTCAAGGGTGAAGTCATGGAAGGATCTGTCTTCAGGGGCCCAAGCACTCCCCAGGTCCAGATTCCGGTGACAATCCCTACCGCTGCTGCCAGCCCCAACACCGGAACCGGCAACATCCAGGGTGGACGGGTTGCTCCCTTCATCAGCCGGCGCCAGAGCCTGAGGGTAAAATCAGGCGAGACCTCAACGAACGGAAAGGCCTCTTTCAGCAGACGATCCAACTTATCCTGAGATTGATCTTGCATGGGGCAACCTCCTTATAGGCTTTCATCCAGGAAAGTCCCGCTGAGGCGGGATTCTCCAAGATAGAAACTTCGAGGAAATCCCGCCAAAGACGGGGCCTCCTTTTTGCCTTCTACTAGAATGAAACGTAAAAGAACCCCCCATCCCCCATGAAAATCAGTTGTAAGTGCTAAGCCGTAAGGATTAAGCTTAATCCTTACCACTTACAGCTTATAACTGATTTTTCTACAGGTAGGGGGCGAGGCGGTGTTTCAAGATTTCCCGAGCCCGAGCGATCCGACGCTCCACCGCCTTGGGGCTGATTTGAAGGATCTGGGCGATCGCCTCATGGGAAAGCTCTTCAAAGCTGGACAAAAGAAGCGGTGCACGTAGGGCAAGAGGCAAAGCGGCAATCGCACGCCGGGTAAGAGTGGCCCGCTCTGCCTGGATGACCTGCTCTCGAGGAATGGCTGTGGAGAGATCCGGCAGACGATCCGCCAACGTGGAGCTCTCTTCAGGGTCCTCCGACAAGGGGGCGTCCAGGGAAACGGTCTTGTGTGCGTGAGGTCGCTTACGTAAGAAATCCAGGCAGCGGTTGACCGTCACGCGATACAGCCAAGTGGAGAGCTTCGTGACAGGGTTCAGGCGAGGAGGCTGTTGATACAGACTTAGGAATACCTCTTGGGCGACGTCCTCTGCGTCAGCGACAGTCCCCAGGAAACGAAAGGCCAGATTGATGACAAAAGAGGCATGGCGTTCCATGAGGGTCCGGAATGCCTCCGGATCCCTCGAGACAACGCCGGCTACCAGCTCTTTTTCATTCACCCCGCCACCTCCTTTAGCCCCATCACTAAAGGGGGTGGGGCTACTCAATCACATCACCGACAATCGGTTCAACCTTGATCCCCTGTCGGGTGAGATACTGGATTCCCTTCTCAAGATTTTCCCGAGTTCCGTCAAGCTCTAGGACCACCTCTCCCACCGTCTCGGTAATCTTGGCCCGCCGGATATTCGGCACCACATGATACTTGAGGGCCATCGTATAGATCGCTGGTTTCTTGATCAGCCTCTGCGGGAAGATTAGATGCACCACCTTTTTAGGCATTCATCCGCTCCTGTTTTCCGACCTTCTTTAACTGATCCAAAACCTGTTGACGTATGACAGAAATCTTGGGCAATGTCCCCACGCGCCTTCCGGATTGAAGAAATGTATGAAACATGGGCTTCATCTTGACATGGCAGGTCGCGCAGGAAGGGGCTTTTTCTCTTGCCACTTGCACCCTGTACCCCAGACAGCGGGGACACGCCCAGGGCATCTTTTTCCCGCCCAACTTTCCCCGCTTGGCACAGGGACGACCCTCCATCTCGACCAGATCCATGGCGAAGTCGACGGTGGGAGCATTGGAGATGGCCGTTCCAATCCCGAAGCCATCCACCCCCGCGGCCACCAAGGGAGGAATCTCTCCCTCATCGATGCCACCCGAGACGATGATCTTGACCTTTTTAAACCCCCTCAAGTCCAGCTCCCACCGGACCTCCCGGACAAGATCGGCCAGATTCCCCCGTCTGGACCCAGGTGTATCCAGGCGGACCGCCTCCAGACGACCCTTCAAAACCTGCGCCGCCAAGAGGGCCTCCGCCTTCTCATCGGAATAAGTATCAATGAGGGCAACCCGGGCAACAGAGGCAGGCATCAGCTCATCAAACGCCTTCCAGGCGGCCTTCGCCTCTCCAAAGGCCACGATCAAGGCGTGGGGCATGGTACCGCGCGGCTCCATGCCAATCGCCTGAGCCCCCACCAAACTGGAGACCGCATCGGCTCCTCCCATGTAAGAGGCCCGATCCAGCATGGGAGCAATCCCTGGGTGCATCCGACGAACCCCAAAGGAGAGGATCTGGGCTTTTTGAACCCGTTGACGCAGCCGCGCTGCCTTGGTGGCCACTCCGGTTGCCTGACAGATGAGGCCCAGCAGGGGAGTTTCATAGAGGCAGTAGCTTCCATAAGCCCCTTCCACCGCCATGGCCGGTACCCGTATCCCTGCCTGGTCTCGGGCCGGGAAAAGGGTCCCCTCGGGTAGCGCCTTCAGATCCACAGGGATCCCCTCGAGCAGGCTCACCACCTCCTCAAGTCCACAAAAACAAGCCCAGGGCCAATGGCCGGGCAGCTCCCCGACGGTAAACTCAGCGTATCCTTTCTGAGTATCCAGGTGCTTGGCCTTCAAAATCTCTAGAGTACGAACAAAGTAGACGTCGGTGGTCTTGGCCGACTTTATCTCTTCGGGTGAGGAAATAAAAAAAGGCTTAGGCATGGGAAAATTTCCGGATCAAAGAAGGGGTGTCGGTGATCTTGGCCCCATAGGTCTTTTTCATGTAGCTTAAGGCCCTCTCATGGTCCTGCAGGGTCAGCCCCGCCGTTGCATCCTTGGGGATCATGACCTGGTATCCTCGAAAGAAGGCCTCTGCGGCTGTTTGTTGGATGCAGATCTCTGTGGCTACCCCGGTTAAGAAGAGGGCATCCACCTTCTTTTCTTGCAACACCTCATCCAGGTCGGTTCCAAAGAAGGCGTTAAAGGTGTGTTTGGGGATCATCGGCTCCCCTGGCTTATGTCTCAAGGCTCGATCGGTCTGGGCACCCACGGTGCCAAACATCCCGTGTCTTGCCCACACCTTTAATTCTGGGTCGGTCGGAACATGGGCGTCCTGGCAGTAGATCACGGGCACTTGGGCTTTGCGTGCCTGGGCAAGAAGTTTGACCAAGGCCGGGCGGATCGCCCGAGCGGCAGCCGAGCCGTACTTGCCCGTCGTGAAATCAACGATCATATCGATGACCAAGACTGCTGGACGCATCAGCCACCGGCAATGGCTGGGATAATCGATACCTCGTCTCCATCCTTGAGCGGGGTATCCTCCTGCTTCAAGAAGCGGATGTCCTCTTCGTTCACATAGATGTTGACGAAGCGCCGCAGACGCCCCTGGGTATCGCACAGGCGATCCTTGAACCCTGGATACTGCCGTTCCAGGTCCTGGAGCAATTCAGAAATCGTGCCTCCCGATGCAGGAATCTCCGCCCTTTCACCGGTCAATTTCTGCAGAGGGGTTGGAATCCGAACGGTAATCGACATGAGATCCCTCCTTCTATTTTTCTCTGACGTGTTCCTCGAACGAGCTTAAAGTAGGCTTGATCCTAATCGGTTTGCCAATGTGGTCCATGACTGCCTCCTGGGTTTTCAGGCCATGCCCCGTGATGCACACGACCATCGGCTCATCGCGTGGGAGGCGCTTTTCCTCCAGAAGCCGTCGGGTGGCCGCCAGGGTGACCCCTCCGGCGGTCTCGGTAAACACCCCTTCCGTCTGCGCCAGCAACTTGATCGCCTCCACGATCTCCTCATCGCTGACCGCGGCTGCCCAACCGCCTGTCTCCCGGATCGCATCGGCCGCATAATACCCATCCGCAGGATTCCCGATGGCCAGGGACTTGGCGATTGTCTTAGGTTTCACCGGTCTGATGATGTCCGAGTTCTCGAGGATCGCCGTCACGATGGGGCTGCAGCCCTGCGCCTGGGCGGCGTAAACCTTTGTCTGGGGCTTCTCGATCAATCCCAGCTTGTGAAGCTCCTTGAAGCCCTTCCAGATCTTGACCAACAAAGAGCCGCTGGCTGCAGGAACCACGATGTGGCGGGGAGCGACCCAACCCAACTGTTCGGCGACCTCGAACCCATAGGTCTTGGACCCTTCCGCATAGTAGGGTCGGATGTTGATGTTGACAAACGCCCAGCGGTAGCGGGTGGCGATCTCCGCGCAGAGGCGATTCACCTCATCGTAATTTCCCTCCACCGCCACCAGGCGCGGGTTGTAGATGAGGGAGCCGACGATCTTTCCCAGTTCCAGATCCGCGGGGATAAAGATGACCCGCTTAAAACCAGCCTGCGCGGAAAGGGCGGAGACCGCATTGGCAAGATTACCCGTGGAGGCACAGGCAACGGTGTCAAATCCCAATTCCCTGGCCCGAGAAAGGGCCACACAGACGACCCGATCCTTGAAGGACAAGGTGGGGTGACACACCGAGTCATCCTTGAGGTAAAGCTCCTTGACCCCCAGCTCTTTGCCCAAACGATCCGCGCGGAAAAATGGGGTCATCCCGGTATGGAAGCCGACGGTGGGTTCCCCTTCGATGGGCAGAAGTTCCCGGTAGCGCCAGATGTTGTGGGGTCGACTCTCGATCAGCTGCCGGGTCAAGCGATGGTGGATCGCCGAATAGTCGTAATCCACTTCCAGAGAGCCAAAGCAGTACTCGCAGACAAACAACGCCTTAGGCGGAAAGTCCCGGCCGCATTCTCGACAGCGAAGACCCTTAATGAAGGACATGAAGGCAGAGTGTGTTGCTACTGGTTCTGGCTACTGGCTAATTCGTTGGAGCGTGCTTTCTTTAAAGCCTTGGGTAGGATGACGACTTCCACGCGACGATTTTGGCGGCGTCCTTGCAGGTTGTCATTGGAGGCAACCGGTTGATACTCCCCAACGCCAACGGCCCGCAGGCGCTGAGGTTGAAGGCTTTGGTCTTCCACGAAGTAATGCACCACAGCCAGCGCCCTGGCAGAGGAGAGCTCCCAATTGGACTTCCAACCGGAATGCTTGATCGGCTGATTGTCGGTGTGCCCCTCCACCGCCACGGGAGAGTTGGGCACGGTCTCCTTTAAGACCGTGGCCACCTTCTTAAGAGTCTCAAGGCCTTCCGGCTTGATGCTCGCCTTTCCGGAGTCGAAGAAGATCTCATCGAGAAAGGTGAGCACAAGGCCCCGTTCGGTCATGGCAAGCTTGGCTTGGGCATCCCCCAGCTCTTGTTTCAAGCTCTCGGCCAGCTGCCGCTGGGCTTCCACGAGCTCGTTGGCCTCTTTTGTTTTCTCTTGTGCAACCTGCTTGGTTGCCTTTTCCTTCTCCTCCATAAGGCGCTTGATCTCCTTGGCCCTCTCATCCTGAAGACGGTTCACCTGCGCCTGCGTCTTGTCCATTTGAGCCAAAAGATCCTGGCGCGACTTCTCTGCTTGCGCCAAGTTCCCCTTGAGCTGCTCCGCCTGGGTCTCCAGCTCTCTCTCTCGGACCGTCTTCCAAGCCATGGAACAGCCGGAAAGGGGAAGACCCACCGTCATGGTAAGGAGCGTAGCGACGAAGCAATCCCTAAGACGCCATGACATGGCTCACCTTAACTGCTCTCTTTGGTCAGGATTTCGACCACCTGTCCACCGCACAGCGTTTGAAAACGCTTTGCATCGGCGATCGTTCCCACGACCGCCCCATAATGCATCGGAACCGCCACCTTCGGGTTGATCGTCTTGACCGCCTCAGCCGCCTCCTCTGCGGTCATCGTGTAAGTGCCGGAAACCGGTAGGAGGGCGGCATCCACCTTGAGGCCTTTCATCTCGGGGACGAAATCGGTATCCCCCGCATGGTAGATTCGATTCCCCTCGACTTCTACGATGAAGCCAACCCACTGGTTCTCCCTCAGGTGGAAGGTCTTGTTCTTGTTGTAGGCGGGGACTGCCTCGATTTTGACGCCTTTCAAGTCCAACTGGTCTCCTGGCTTGACCACCTGAATGGTGCCAGGGACTCCTGCCTGCTTGAGCTTGGCAACACAGCCTTCGACGGTGACGATCACCGTGCTCGCCTTGGCCACCTTGGCCACACTGGATGGATCCAGGTGATCGAAGTGAGGATGACTGATCAGAATGATGTCGGCATCGTGCGACTCAGCGGTCAATTGCCACGGGTCGAAGTAGATCGTTACTCCACCCCGCACGAGTTTGAAAGAGGCGTGGCCCAGCCAGGAGAGCCCTTTTAAGTAGGGGGAGGCCGGCATCTCCACCGCCCCCCGCACAGAGCCCACCCCCATCAACAGAAGGGCTACACCGAGGACAAGGATTCTTTTCACGGGATGGTAAGCAGTTTACCAG
>Ga0209515_10010360_pt1 | contig 10395 bp, 11 predicted proteins | sample Subgroupgradi54m_FD_187454 | JGI IMG/M metagenome (GOLD analysis project Ga0209515, IMG submission 187454) | Subsurface groundwater microbial communities from S. Glens Falls, New York, USA - GMW60B uncontaminated upgradient, 5.4 m (SPAdes)... ...
TGCTTCTTCAACGACGCGATTGTCGCCATCGATTGCGAATGCGTAGACATGAAGCCTCCTTCTGCCTTTCAAGGTGACACTGATCGTGGGTGAATCCTCCCAGGTATGAGCGGAAACCCCGATATAGATATCCTCTGGTCCGGTATCGTAATCTTCGTAATGCCGCATACCATTGATCCCCATTGGATAATTTGTCGTACCCTCTGTCTCCTCCAGGGATTTGCCGGTGTTTATATTGTAGCCTTTTGATTCGGATCCACCGCTCGGAAGATTGTGAATAAGCACTACGGTGCCCGTTTGAGGCAGATTCGAGGGACTGATGCGAAATTTCCCCTCGGATTCCTTGTATATCCACTTATCATAGATAATGTTGCCGTTCTTTGCCTTTGAGAAGACGTGAATTACATCAATCTTTGGAGGCAGGCGCAATGATTTGGGACCGCCAGTCATAAACAGGTCGAAGTCGATATCTTGGATGGCAATTACCCATGACCCTTTCTCTGTTTGCTTAGGACGAATACGGGTTGACCCCTCAAAGAACACTTCGTTGTTTTCGCCATGCAAGGCCGCATATATATCCACGTAATTATGCGCTGGATCAACAATTCGAAAGAACAGACGTTGGTTCGCAAGTGTACTGAGAATTTCCTCGCCGTTGTTTCCTTTCGCACTGGCGGACTTCTGATGTCCTGGTATTTCAACCACGGCTGGCCCGAAGGCGTTAATGAATCCGGACACTGTTTGATCCGAAAGATAGGTCTTTAAGATATCGCGCCGTAGGCTGAACATTTCAGGGAAACCGTCGCTGTCGACCTGTGTTGGAGGCGGGAAATTTTCCTTTCCAAACGCCGTACAGACTGCCAGAAGCAGTACTGCTAACCAGTGTGCATTCATTTTCATTTTTTTCTTTCTTGGGTTGTTGTGGTTTCTGTTTTTACTTCACTCGAAAGGTCGGCTGAATCGCGAAGTCCGCGTATTCTTGAGTCGCCGCACTTTCCTCGTGACTGTTTTTTTGGCTGGTTTTATTGATGTTCCACGCCGCTACCACTGCGAACAGTAGTAGGGCACCGAGTATCAGAGTTTTCATTGGTTTTTTTACCTAGGCCTAGTGGTAAGGCCGTATTTCAAGGTACTTTTATGAACTTAACATACATGTTGACTTTAGTCAATTGTAGAATTAGAAAACAACACTATAATTATGGCAATTAGAAGCCTTAATCGTGGCTTTGCTTTATTAATGTAATACTCAATGAATATGAAAAAAGAAGCTCAGAAAGGTAGCCAGGCGAAGGTCATGCCACTCGGCGATCGGGTGCTATTAAAGCCTGACAATAAAGAGGATAAAAAACGGGAGTCTGGGATTATTATTCCTGACACCGTTGATAAAGAAAAACCAGAAACGGGAAAAGTGATTGCGGTTGGCGAAGGAAGATATGAAGAAGGCAAATTAATTCCAGTACGAGTGAAAATCGGTGACACCGTTATGTTCAGCAAATACGGATTCGATGAAGTGAAAGTTGACGACGAAGAATTATATATCGTGAAGGAAGATAATATATTAGCAGTACTAAAGTAACACGACACAAATTACGAATGAAGAGCGAATGACACTAATGAAGATAAGAAAGATCTGAATTCTGCTATTCGTGTCATTCGTTTTCATTCGTGGATTGGTGTCGAGATGCATATGAGCAAACAAATTCTCTACAACGAAGAAGCCCGACGGGCTTTAAAGCGCGGCATCGACAAAGTTGCCGATGCCGTAAAAATCACGGTTGGTCCGCGTGGCCGCAATGTGGTGCTTGATAAGGGGTACGGTACGCCAATGATTACGAATGATGGTGTTTCTATTGCCAAAGAAATTACCCTGAAAGACAGATTTGAAAATATGGGTGCCGAGATTATCAAAGAAGTGGCAGAGAAAACCAACGATACGGCAGGCGATGGCACTACCACGTCAGTGATTTTGATGCAGGCCATTGTCACTGAAGGTTTGAAGCATCTCTCTATGGGCGTCAATGCCCTCGGTATTCGATTGGGCATTGAAAAGGCAGCTAAAGACACAGTGGCTGTTTTGCGCCGCATTGCCAAACCGATTCAAAACAAAGCTGAAATAATGCAAGTGGCAACCATTTCGGCGGAGTCGCCGGAGATCGGCACGATTATCGCTGATACCATGGAGAAAGTGGGTAAAGACGGTGTTGTAACGGTTGAAGAATCCCAGTCATTCGGTGTGGATTATGAAGTAGTTGAAGGTCTGGAATTTGATAAAGGTTACGTTTCGCCTTATATGCTCACTAATACTGAACGAATGGAGGCGGAATATCGAGATCCCTTGATCTTGGTGACTGACAAAAAAATTTCATCAATTAAAGAAATTTTGCCGTTGCTTGAAAAAGTGGCGGAAGCGGGCAAAAAAGATTTGGTTATTATTGCCGAAGATATTGAAGGGGAGGCCATGACTACGTTTGTGCTCAATAAATTGCGGGGGACATTCAATGTGCTTGGCATAAAAGCGCCGGGGTATGGTGATCGAAAAAAAGAATTGCTTGGCGATATTGGAGCGGTCGTGGGCGCGGATCTCGTTTCAGATGATCTTGGGATCACTTTTGAAAAAGCCACGGTTAAAATGCTTGGTTCGGCTCGCAAAGTTATTTCCACAAAAGACAAGACCATTATTGTTGGCGGCAAAGGCAAGAAAGCGGATATCGAGGCGCGGGTGGTACAACTGAAGAAGCAACACGAAACTGTTGATTCAAAATATGATCGGGAAAAACTTGATGAACGCATTGCAAAACTTTCCGGCGGCGTGGCCATTATTCGTGTCGGCGCCGCGACTGAAACAGAAATGAAATATTTGAAATTAAAGATTGAAGATGCGGTCAATGCAACGAAGGCGGCCATTGCTGAAGGCATCGTGCCAGGCGGCGGTGTAGCGCTTGTCAAAGCTATTAAAGAATTAAAAAAGAAAACAGAAAATGGCTCTATAACAGCTGAATTTTCGCTTGGCTATTCTATTGTAGTGAAAGCGCTCGAAGCGCCATTGAAGCAAATTGCCATTAACGCGGGCAAAGATGAGGGCTCTCTTATTGTAGATCGTGTCATGAATGGAAGGGGAAATGAAGGGTACGATGCTCTGAAAGATGAAATGGTGAAGGATATGATTGTTGCCGGTATTGTTGATCCGGTGAAAGTGACGCGCTCTGCTGTCGAAAATGCTGCATCAGCCGCCGCTATTTTACTGACCACGGAAGTTGCTATTGCTGAAGAGCCGAAGGAAGAAAAGCCGGCACAAGGGGGAGGGATGCCGGGGATGGGGTATTAGAGAAACGTAAAGTTAAAAGCGAAAAGCGAAAAAGTAAGACCCCCGCAATTTGTCAGACAAATTGCGGGGGTCTTTGCAGAAAAAAACCGGCTCGATAGGTCGAGACGGTTGAAATAAACTTGTCGTTTATTGGCGGCGAGTGAAGAAGAAATCAGTAAGAATATTTTTTTCGTTTTCTTTCGTGACTTGTCCTGTGATGAGCATCTCCTGGACCGGGTTTGGTTCCAACAGTCTGATTTGTCGAGCGGTTTCACTTTCTCCTCGCTTGAATTTTTCTGTGTGCATGATGCGCCAGACTTCTCTTGACAGGCCTCTTACCATGCCTTGTTTGAAACCGTTTTGAATTGCCGCAAGCACATTCTCAAGGAAAGTCAGTCGGCATTCAAGGTGGTAGTCGCCAGGGAGCATCTCTTTAGGGCAGTATTTACATTTTTTCATGATATCCTTTTTCTATTTTGATACTATCATAAGAACAATTTTTTCCATAAAAAAGAGTCCCACTAGGGGACTCAAGGGGCAGTGGCCGATTATTCTCGAGCTTGTCTCTTCGACGGTCTTTCCAGTTCCTCGACCATTTCTTTTCCTATGGTTTGTAGAATTGTATGGATTTTTCTGCCAATCCTCATTTTTTCTTCAAAACTTACCGAGGACTTGGCTTTATTCCCAACTTCGTGCCATCGTTCCATTTCTCGAAGGGCGCGCTCGAGAGAAATACGCAGACGAGTCCTTTGATTTAGTGGTGGTCTGGGAACTTTAGGAAGGCGTTTCCTGTATGTAAGCACCACCATTCGCTTTTTTGGTTTTTTCATATAACTCCTTTTTCTGACTTTAGAATAGCCTGTAATAGATTGTTGTCAAAGGGCCCCGCGGCGAATCCGGATTGCCGCGGGGCTGTAAGATTTTCTTTTCCCGGGCGTCCTAAAGATAACTAATGCTATACTTATGATTACCTTATCAATAACTATTTTATTATGGAGCTTTTTAAGAAGATGGAAAAAGCGCTCGGCAAAGGATTCAGCCGTTTCCTCGTAATTGCTCTTGCGGCCGTTGTTATTATTTTTGCCATTCTGTGGCAGTATCCGCAGGGTCATTCTTTGAGATTGGCTTTAAACGGAAGCCAAACTGTGAGTAGTGGCAGTACAGGGTTTGGCGTTGCCCCAAGCATGCCGGCCTACGACATGTCTTATGAGAAAGGGAGTGATATCGGCATTGGCGGTATAATGCCGCCAATCCCCGGACCAACTGTTCCTCCTTCCACCAAAACTATTCCAAAAGATAAAAAAGTCATCAGAAATGGCAGTCTTAATTTGATTGTGGAAAAAGCAGAGGATGCCCAAGCTCGCATTCAATCCATTGCTCTAAAATATGATGGTTTTATTGAGAGTGCCAACATCTACGAAGTTTCAGAAGGAGTGAAATCAGGGACACTTACTGTGCGTGTGGTTAACACTGATTTTGATCGTGCCATGGCAGATATCAAAGCAGTTGCTCTTAAAGTTCAGAATGAAAGCGTGACATCAGAAGATGTCACTGCTCAATACATTGATCTTGAAGCTCAATTAAAAAATTTAAAAGTTGAGGAAGAACAGTATCAGGCTATTTTAAAGAAAGCCCAAAAAATTGAAGAAATTTTGCAGGTAAGCCAGTACCTTTCTTCGGTGCGCAGTCGAATTGAGCAAACGCAAGGTCAGTTGAATTATCTTTCGCGTCAAGTGGGCATGTCAACGATAACCATACAATTAACTGCTCAATCTGAAGTCGAAGTCTTTGGTATTGTCTGGAAACCGCTTATCGTCTTGAAACAGGCGGCTCGAGCGCTTGTGAATGACTTGGTCAATTTCGTGAACGAGATTATCTTCTTTGTTTTTAAACTGCCAGTCCTTATTCTGCGGATCGGTTTGATTGTCCTGGTACTTTGGGTGGTTTGGAGAATTGTGATGTCCACAGTAAAGCGATTTAAAAAATAAAATGCAAAAGATATTTAAAATTCTCGGAGTTGTCGTTCTTTTCGCTCTTATCGGTACCGCTGTGTATCTCTTTGTTGACGGCGAAAAGAATGATGATGCTGTATCGGGAAACCCTTCAGAGTTTGGGGATTACACCGATGCTCGCAACGGTTTTAGTTTGGCGTATCCAAAAAACGCCACGGAACGCCAAACGAATGATCCAAAATATGTTTTGTCAAAAAATCTGACCCTTACTGAATCGGGAACAAATCTGCATGAAAAATATTTTACAGTCTTTGTGGAAAAGGCCACGAGTACTTGTGCCGCCGAAAGTTTTGAAGCGGTCACTAAAAGTGAAACGGTAACTTCAAACGCTATTAAATTCTTGAAACAAGAGACGGCCGGGGCCGGGGCAGGAAATTTCTACGAAACAGTCAATTATTCGACTGTGCAGTATGGGAAATGTTATAGACTTCAGTTTGTCTTGCATTCAGTTAACCCAGCCAATTACGATAAGCCGCCGAAAGAATTTAATAAGACACTCGAGTCAAAAGTCTTCGAGGAGATTTTTAAGAGTTTTAAGATTAAGCCGCCGCCCGCCGCGGGCGGCGGCTCCTCCGGACTCAAAACTTTCAAAAGCGATCCGTGGGGTCTTGAATTTCAGTATCCGGTAAAATACGAAGTTTTGGTTGGAGGTAACACGACCGTGATAACCCTTAATTATAAAGATTCTGCTAAAAGCACCGATTTTGTTGACCATATTAATCTTTCTGTTTTAGACCCACTAGGTACTGAATCTTTCAAGGACTATGCAGCTAAAAAACCGATTATAAATGAAAACAGTGGCCAGCCTATTCCGTTCAGTCAGTTTAAAGCCGTTACTTTTGGAGATAAAACCTTCTATTATATAGTCGGTGAGCGCTTTGAAGGCTACTTTAGTACACAGTACTACTATTTCAGACCTTCTCACGTATATCTATTCGAATCCCATTCCTATATCGGCGCTGATTGGATGGACCCAAATTTCAACGAGCAAAATGAAACCGTACACAAAGACCTAAGAACCATCCTTGCGAGCTTAAAGTTTACGAAATAACGTAATCAAAAATGCTAAAGCCCTCATTTTATGTTATAAAATGAGGGCTTTAGAGGAGGAGTGCCGGAGCGGTTGAACGGGCAGACCTGGAAAGTCTGTGTGCTCGAAAGGGTACCGCGAGTTCGAATCTCGCCTCCTCCGCAGAAAGAAACTTCCGAATCCGAAAGGGGGGAAGAAGCCCGCGCCGAAGGCGCGGGAGTGGGCAAAAGAGCCCGTCGCTTCGCGACGAATTGGGACGGGACGGGTGCGGCGAAATGGGCGGATTTGTCACGAACCAGCGGGTTCGTTCCGATTTTTTGGACGAACGACTTGATTTGGTACAAATCAGAGGAGGAGGACAAAAAATTGGCTTGTTTCGTATCTAAAATCCATTCCCGCAAGGGTTCGACCCAATTGTTTCTCCCGCGTTCAAAATCTTTCATTTTCTCTTTCAAAGCGGCGAGAGAGCGCATGAGGACATCTTTTCGTTTCAAGTAAACATCTTTCGGCACATCACCATCAAGATACGCCGAGAGCAGTTTTTCCATGCGCTCCTCGTTCGCTTTGATTCCATCGGAAAGATTTTGAACCTCGCTTTGCGACGCTCCAATTTCCTCGCGCTCCCATATTTTCACTTTGTCCAACATCCAGTTTGTATAGCGATCGCAAAGCGAGATTGTTTGAAGCTGTGCACAGATTTGCCGCGTAAGTTCGCTTTCTTGCAAATACGCTTGCGAACAGTGGCCGCGCTTTTTCGAGCACCGATAGTAGCGATAACGACCGCCAGATTTTCCAGTAGCCCACTGCGCGGAAATCATACCGCCACACTCGCCACATCGAAAAAGTCCAGTGAAAGGAAAAAAGTGCTTGATTTTCCTTTTGCACGGCCTTTCTTTCGTTTGCAATACTTTCTGCACGGCTTCAAACAATGCGGGAGTTACAATTGGCGCAAAGTTTCCATCAAACCATTCATCACCATGTTTGACGAAACCGAGATAGGCACGATGAGTAAGAAGCCGTTTGATGGAAACTTTGGCAAGTGGCGTTCCATTTCGAGTCACCACACCCAAGTCCACCAAAAATTGCGCGAGGGAAATAAAAGTATGCGACCCTTTGGCGTATTCTTGAAAGGCTAGAGTAACCACGCGCGCATTTGTCGGATGAGGCTCAATATTTCTCACCTTCGGATTATTGGTGTAGCCAAAGGGAGCTAAATTCAACCATTCGCCTCGCCGCAATTTTTGGCGGACGCCGCGCTTGATATTGTCGGAAAGATTGTCGCTGTAATATTTAGATTGCCCGAACGCCACTTGCAACATAAAGAGCCCTTGCGGGGTTGGTTCAAACCAAAATGTCGGGAAGCGCAAAGACACAACCTTACGAGTGTCTACGGCGTAAATGACGCGTCCACCATCAATACTGTTACGCGCGAGGCGGTCGGGATGCCACGCCAATATGCCGACACCATCTAACTTTTCAATTTTCGCGAACATTTCGCCGAACACCTCGCGCCCCGGTGTCTTTGCGCTTTTCGACTCTTGAAATTCCTCAAGAATTTCAAGATTTTCTTTACGCGCCAATTCTCGCAGTTCAAAAAGCTGTGCCTCAATGGACATCACTTGTCGGTCGTCATCTTCCGTCGATTTACGCGCGTATAGAAAATATTTTGGTTTGGACATATAAATAGTTTTTAGATATGAAACAAGGACAAATCCGCCCATTTCGCCACACCCGTCCCGTCCCAATTCGTCGCGAAGCGACGGGCTCTTTTGCCCACTCCCGCGCCTTCGGCGCGGGCTTCTTCCCACCTTTCGGATTCGGAAGTTTCTTTCTGCGGTGATGTATTAACCTTTGCGCGAACCCACTTCGCACGCGCGGAGCGCGTGGTGGCTTGAAACTGCCTCGTACGCTCCGATTGCGTGGTGAAGCGAACCAATGCGCCTCGGACACGCTCGCGGACTCGCGTGTGCAAAAACCAAAAAATTTCCTTGCATTTTCCTCGCGTCTCCTCCCCCCACCCCTCCACCGCGAAGCGGAAAAAGAAATGGAAAGGAAATTTTTGGTTTTGCTTCGCCGTTTCAGACTACGAAATGAACGTTAGTATTATATCACTCGTGGTTATTTGGCGTTGTTCATTCCTCCGTCCTCACGGCGACCCGAGGCGCTTCCTCTCCGCGTTTGGTGGTAGCTTGGGATTCTGTGCCTTCGACGGCGGAAGTACCAACTCATTAAAGTGGAGCCTCGCCATACAAAATTCTTTAAGGAATGGCGAGGCACAAATCCTATATGTGTTTGCCCCTCCCTCCCGTGCGCACACATCAGCCCCGCCGTTTTTAGGAAAAATTATAAAACGGCGGGGATTGCTCCCTTGACTTGAGGTAGAACAAACCTATCGAATAGAGTAATTTATTGTCTTCGCTTTCTTACCGTCTACATAGAACACGAGACTGTAATTGCCGATCTTTCTCGTTTTACCCGCATTGAGGACCCAATCGAAGTGGAAGTATACGGCGCCGTCCTTTGACGGATGTGATACTTTGGAATCCACATATTTGCCCCCATAGTAGCGAATGTAGGAAAGTTGTGTCAGTTGCTTGGCGTTTTTTAAGGTCAACACCGCGTACAATGTGGGAGAAGTTGGAGAGAAGACAGCGCTTGGTTTCAGAGCTGCTCCATTCGTTGCCAAGGCGGTGCTCATTTGCGCGCTCACAATCTGTGCCGGTGCGACTGGTTTAGTTGCCAGCGTCGTACCAGTAGGTTTGGTAGTAGACGGTTTTGGTTGATTTTGTGTTACAGATGTCGGAGAGGGTTGCGAATTTTGAACAACCGGAGCGGGATTTACCGCGCTTGGTCGCTGAAACACATATATCGCGCCTCCTGCTAGAACGATGACAGCAACAATTCCGATAATGAGGTTTTTTGACATAATTAGTTATTGTCTCCTGTATTAACGCCAGATGATGTTCCGTTTCCGGTTGACGATGCCGACCCGTTTTCTTGATTCGATGATTGACCGCTCACCGAATTTTCCTGATCTACGTTCTGCTCGATTTCATTGTCAATTTCATTCTGGTTGTTTTCACCATCTACTTCGTTGACATTTCCATGCTCGTCGCCAGCATTTTCTTTGTCCGCATTATCTATTTCATTCTGATTATTTTGGGCGTCTTTATCGTTGTTGACTTCTTGTACCCCTTGTTCAACATCGTGCTTGAACTCCGATTGACCCTGCTGGTTCGTTGTTGCAGTTGTTTGAGCATGAACCTGCCCGATCGCAAATCCGCTACTCGCAAACAGGGCGAGAGCAAATACACTCAAGGTTGCAAAAGCATTTCGTAGATATATTTTCATATCAAAATTATATCATAATTTAGTCTAAAAGAGTTATCCACAACACCCTGGTCATTTGTTGACGAGCGAGACGAATCGATTAAAGTCACCTGTAATGATGATGCCATCGATCGTATATGGTGCGCTCGAATCTGCTTTAGTGCCAGTGTGGACCGTGCGTGCCGTACGATAGCCAGCTGCTATTACTGCTTGTACGCTTTGGTCGTTGTATGCACCGAATGGATAAGCAAAATCCATAACCTTAATCCCAAGCTGTTTCTCCAATATCTCTTTGCTTCCAGCAATCTCTTTCTTCAGGAGCGCGGGGTCGACGATTTTCGGCAGTTCAGGGTGCGACTGCGTATGAGATGCCATAACCATATTTTCAGAGATCATCTCCTTTAGTTCCGGCCATTTAAGAAATACTTTCGAACCAATGGCATTTGGATACACATAAAATATCCCAGGGTACTTATATTTCTTTAATATGGGGAATGCATAGATGTACTGGTTCTCCCACCCATCGTCGAGCGTAATCATAACCGGCTTTGCAGGTAGCGGTGTACCATTTTGAAAATATGCCGATACATCATCGAAAGTAACAACCGTAAAACCATTGTCTTTCAAATATTTCATTTGATCGTCAAAAATATCCGGCGGAACCGTAAATTCCTTCACCAAGTTAGTGATACCGGGATAATAGGGTCGAACGCTGTGAT
>Ga0209515_10010361_pt1 | contig 10394 bp, 11 predicted proteins | sample Subgroupgradi54m_FD_187454 | JGI IMG/M metagenome (GOLD analysis project Ga0209515, IMG submission 187454) | Subsurface groundwater microbial communities from S. Glens Falls, New York, USA - GMW60B uncontaminated upgradient, 5.4 m (SPAdes)... ...
CGAGTCTCGACGGCGCCGAAGTCGTTCATCTGGCTTGCGTGGCAGGCGAGCGCCTTGAGCTTCAGGTCCATCGTGTCGCTGACGTCCACGACCACCTCGGGGTTCTCCCACCACATGAGGTACACCTGGCCCACCTTGTGGGGCTCGAGCCCCTGAGCCAGGAGCTCGGGAAAGGAGAGGTGATCCCGGGCCAGCGGATAGACGCAGTCGAGCGCCACGCCGGCGGCGATCCGATGGTCACGGTGGGAGGCGTACAGGTTGAGAGTCCGGAAGGGATTCTGGGTCACCAGGAGATCCGGCCGCCACCGGCGGATCTCGGCGGTGACGTCGTGGCGCACGTCCCGCGTGTCTTCCAGTTCCCCGTCGGGGTAGCCGAGAAACCGCACGCGCTCCACGCCGAGCGTCCGCGCGGCGTTCCGCTGCTCTTCTTCGCGGATCCCCGCCAGCCGTTCCGACGTCATGCCCCGGTCGCCGGAGCCCTTGTTGCCGTTGGTCAGGATGACGTAGGTGACTTCCTTGCCTTCCTTCGTCCACTTGGCCACGCTGCCGCCGCAGCCGAACTCGGCGTCGTCGGGGTGCGCGACCACGATCATGACCCGCTGGATGCGCTGAGCCATCATGGGGCTTAGTCTTCCAGGAATTCCTGACGCCGTCAAGCGTGAGGCGCCGCTTGTTCCCCTCTCGAAGCCGTCTTATACTTGGGGGCGCGTTCGACGTAGGAGACGGTCCCGTGGCCAAGAAGGCGAAATCCGACTACCTCATCCACTCCGTCAGCCGCGCCCTCGATCTCCTCGAAGCGTTCTCCGCGCAGGAAGGCGCCCTGGGAGTCACCCAGCTCGCCCGGAAGCTCCAGCTCCACAAGAACAACGTGTTTCGCCTGCTCGCGACGCTCGAGACGCGCGGGTACGTGGTGCAGGACCCGGAAACCGAGCGCTACCGCCTCGGCCCCAAGGTCTATGAGATCGCGTCGGTTTTCCTGCATCACCTGGACCTCCGTCGCCAGGCACGGCCCCACCTCGAGGCTCTCGTCCTGAAGACGGGCGAGACCGCCTGCCTGGGCGTCCTCGATCGTGCGTCGGTGGTGTACGTAGAGATGGTGGAGGCGGAGCAGGCCGTGCGCGTCGCCCCGCGCCTCGGGCGTCGCGCCCCCGCGCTCTCGAGGGCGGCGGGCCAGGTGCTCCTCGCCGCGCTCCCCCGCGAGGGGCGGGAGGCGGCCGTGGCCGACCAGGCCGATCCGGGTCAGGCCCTGGAGCGGCTGGCGCGGGTGGCGGCGGAGGGGTACGCGATTGACCGCGAGGAGGGGGAGGCCGGCGTCGTCGCGGTCGCCGCGCCGGTCCGGGATCTCACCCGGCGGCAAACCGCCGCGGTCGAGTGTGCCGCTCCCGCGTTTCGCTGGTCGGCTGCCCGGCTCCGGGGAGAGCTGGCGCCGCTCGTCGTGGGCGCCGCGCGGCAGATTGAGGCGGGGCTGGGCGCCGAGGCCGGCGCGTCCTCCGGCTCGTGAGCGGAGGGCTGCTCGGCCTCGGGCTGATTCTCGCGGGCCTCGTCGCGCTCTTCCTGGCGCCGTGGGGACTCGGGGCGATCCGGATCGGCGGAATCGGCCTCGCGTGGTGGTACGGCGGGGTGGTGGGGCCGGTCCTGGGGCTCATCGTGACCCTCGCCTGCCTGCCGGCTCGGCCGGACGACTCCGATCGCTCCCAATGACCCGCCTCGTCGCCGCCTGGCTGACGCCGGCGTTGCTGCTCGGCGTTCCGAGCGCGTTGATCGCCGAAGGCCGCGACGGCCTCTGGGTGGCGCTGCTGTTCGTCATCGCGCCGCTCGTCGCGGCGTCAACGGCCGTGTCGCGTCGTGCCGCCTGGCCCGAGGCCGGCCGGCGGACCTTTCCGCTGGTCGCGATGCTCCTCGTGGTCGGCCTCCTGCTCTGGGCGAACCTGAGCCTGGCGGGGGATGTGGCGAGCTGGATGGGCCAGCCGCGCTGGCGTGGCATCCTGCCGGCCGTCGTCGCCCTCGCGGGGCTCTTGTGGCCGCGCGCGGCGCGCGCCTGGCGCTGGCTCGTCCCTGCCGGGCTCTTGGCACTCGTGCTGCCCGTGGCGGTCGTGGTCCACGCCTCCCACACCGATCCGATCGCCACCTGGAGCCAGGTGGCCTCGCAGCCGGCGTTCAGGTTCGGCGCGGGGAGCCCGTGGGTGACGGAGGGGCGGGCGCTGGGGCTTCGTTCCCGTCCCCAGGCGCTGTCGTTCGAAGAGGAGCACCGGGTGACGCCGCTGGACCCGGGTCCCGTGCGCGTGGAGGTGAGGGACCAGGGGCGCCTGCAGGTGCAGGAGTGGACGCTCGCCCCGGGGCAGTCCGTCACCCTCAGGCCGGGCGACCGGCTTCAAGTGGATCATGAGATGCGCCTCAAGTTCGAGGCGAACAAGCGGGTCCCCGGGGCGCCGCTGTCGGGGATCGCCTGGGCCGATACCTCGCCGTTCCCGCGCGGCGTGATGCTGATCCGCCTCCTCGGCCTTGCCCTCACGCTCGCGGGAGGCGCGGTAGGCCTCGTGGGGTTCGCGGCCCCGACCGCACCGACGCGGGCCAGCGTGGGGCTCGCGGGCCTCGTTCTCCTCGTGTCTCTGGGGTGGGCGGAGTGCTGGGCCATTTACGCGGCGCGCTGGGCGCCGGAGTTGTTCGTCGGCGGGGTCAGCGCGGCGGCGCTCGTCGAGCTGCCCGCCCTGCTCCTCCGGCCGAGTCCCTGGGGATCCCGTCTGGCGGGCGTCGGGCTGGCCGGACTCGCCGCGTTGTTCCTGGCCGCCTCCGTCGCCCTCAGAGAGCAGCTGGCCATGGCCGAAGGTGAAGAGGGAGGGCCGCTTGAGTCTGATGCCGGACTCTGGGGCGGGGTCTTCGCCGTGACGGCGCTGGCCGCCCTCTGGCCCGTGGAGCCCTGGTCCCTCGTCCTGACGGCGCTGGGGCTCGGGGCGTCCACGGTGGCGCCCCTGATCTTCCTGGGGATGCCGACCGGCCGGCCGGCGGCGGCCGCGTGCGCCGTCGGGGTCGGCCTCGCGCTGTTTCTGGGCCTCACGGCCCTGGGACGGCTGGGAGTTCAAGGGGGCTCAGTTGGCCAGACGCTCCTCACCTATCCCGCCCTGGTGGCGACCCCGGTGGCCGGGAGCATCCTTTGGGTTGCCCACAGACTCTTGCGATAGTTTTCCGGGGGGAGGTCGCGGCCTAGCACCCCGAGCCGTCGCGCTCCAAAAAACGGAAGGAGGAACGCTAGAGGGGGATTACTTCACGATAGAGGGTACGCAACGCCGCGTCCCGCGTTTCCACAAACTTTTCCCTTTGGGTTGGGTCGAGCATCAGTCCCGGCTTGACCAGTTGGTCCACCGCCTGGATGGCGAGCGACGCCTGATGAGAGAACAAGACTTCGATTGTAGCGCCAGCCGTGTTCATCGCCGCGAACCATTCAGGGCGAGAGATGGGGTGCCGGTAGAGTTCCCATGCGAGGAAATCATTCGTCAGACGGTTGAAGTCGTTGATCGCTGCGAGCCGAAGTTCATCGCGGCGCTGGTACTTCCAAACGTGGTGCTGGAGCCAGGGCGTGAGAAAGATCGTGAGCAGGGAACTACTCACCGCCGCGAGCGCCGCCACGAGCACCGTCCACATTGTTTACTTCCCCTTCGGCCCAGCGATTCGTGTGCTAGAGCCCGTCGCGGAACTTGTCCTGCAAGCGCCTCCACTCCTCATCGACCTGCTTCTGTTGAGCCTCGTGTTGCTTTTGTCGCGCGGCCTGACGTTTTGCCGCTTCCGGGTTCGTCCTGTCAACGCAGCGGCGAATCACCTCCGCCGCCGCTTGGGAGCCCGCTTCTGAGACCTCAAACTCGATGACATCACCCTCGATGCGCGCGACGGCGAGGTTGCCGAGTCCGCACTCGGTGGCCTGATATTCGTGGAACACCGTCGTCCATTGGTCGCTTGGGGCAGGAATAAGCCTCGCGCGAAACGTGAGATTCCCCGTCTGATTTTGGTCCCGCCGTATTATCAACTGAGGGTTCTGCCGTATCAACTCGAACTTTCCGCATTGGACATCAGCCATCAGGATCACCCTCCCAAGATTTCAGTGTAGTCGGCATCGTGTGTTATCGAGACCTTACCACGCCCCGCGCTCCGAGGCCAGACCCCACGAGTCGGCATCGGTCGCCATATTAGGGCACAAGTGCTGGCACAAGTGTGGGCGACGTCAAGACCTGCCCATGTAGTGCTTCACGAGGAAGTAGCACATGGATACCGCCATGCTCCGACCCAAGCGAACCATCTCTTCTTGCGTCAGGCCGACCGGAACGTGCGCACCGGGGCTGATGAAGCCGAAGACCGAGGCCATCAACTGCTCGTGCCTGACGTCAATGAGACCCGACGTACGCAGATACTGAAGCACCGCGCCCCAACTGGTGTCATCGAAGTTGCCGGGGTGAGTAGCCGTCCGCCTGCGTGCGATAGCCATAGCCAGAGTCTGGAGAGCAACACGCGCATGGGTCAGGCACGCATTGTAATCAGGAGGCACGGCCCGAAACGCATCAGCAGAACTCTCTAGGGATTGCTTGATGGCCTTCGCCTCGGCAAGCCCGGAGGCGTTGAGGCCGGTGGTTAGGTCGTCGTCCAGAGCAGGCGATCCCGCCATCTGAGGGTCTATGGTCACTACTACCGTCCCTTGATCTATCGTCCCGCGATCTACTCGGTAATGGTCCAGCGACAAACACCGCAGCAGATCACGCCAACGTGCAGGGTGACGCCCGCCTATCGTCTGAACCACCTCTGCGAGTAACTCTTGCGTCCGTTCTTCCGCGAGTGGCAGTAAAGTAGCCCTCAGTACGGCGAGGGTGTTTTGGAGCGTCCAGTAGGCCGCATCGAACTCCTCCAGGAGACCGTGCTTCTCAAGGAGAATCTGGAGGGGGGTGAAGTCCTCCTCCGAGAGGTACTGGCACAGCGAGAGTTTCGTACGATTGCTCAACATGTCCCTCGCTCCGTTGGGTCACTCGCTGAACCCTCCGGCCCGGTTCCTGCACACTGCCTGCACACTGACTTCCGCCGTTCAGCGCGGCGGGCCTTGCGAGCCTTGTGGCCGCCCCCGCCTAGAACTCGGTCAGAAGATCGTCCTTCGAGAACTCGAAGGCACGGCGCCGCCCATGCACCGGCACAAACACGAACCTCAGCCGCTCGTAGCCACCCATACCCGCCACCCTGCCCGGCGGAAGATTGATCCATCCCTCGACCTTCGTGCCACCCTTGACTGGCTGGTCGAGCAGGGTGGGTGGATCAGTCACGAAGGGCGGATGCTCGGTGCCGATCGAGCACTGGACTTCCCGGAGAGAGTTCACCCGGCTAGAAGGATTCACGATAATCACGTTAAAGAGGAAGTAGTGCGCCTCCTGGGCGATGCCCACGGCGTACTGATTCGGGACCAACGTGATGTCGAGCCTCCGGCGGTCGCGCCAAACTCTACAGGCGCTGAAAAGGCCACCCCCTACGGTGATGATAACCGTAGGGGCGCGCCACTCAGATGGGAGCCAGTTCCACGCGGCCTTCACCACCCCAAGGAGCCAGCCGATGACCGAGCCTATAGACTCCAGCCAAACGATCACACGGGTCAGACCATCATGCTCGCTCATCGCCTCCATCGTACTCCAGGACCTCCAAGCGGTGCTCGTCGCATGCGCCGCCCTACCGGACCGTGGTAGCATAAGACCGTGGCGACCATCGAGGACAGGACCGAGGAGGTCACAGGATGACCGGACCAAACCCGGATAGATGGGAGCCGTATATATGGGAACATTTGAATGCCAGATTTGCCGTAAACCATTCAACATCTTTGGTCTGGAGGAGTCGGCTGATGCACGCATCCGGGAGGAAGCGGCAGAAAAGGCCAAACACTATCACTGGTGTGACGTTCACCGGGTCTGTGCCAAGTGCGGACAGCATGTAAAGTCGGACGATCTCGCATCGGCGGTCAACGACGGCCGAATCGAAATACATGGGCGCTACACAGACCAATACCAAAAAATCGAACGTGGCGACACACGCTACTTGCTAATAGTTCACGAGCGCTGCCTCTAGTTGCTATGGGGGCGCTGGTGACCGGCGGATGAAAACCACAATCACTCTCCTGCTGGTGTGGACCAGGCGGCGCTCGGCCCGAAGGCGACGGTGAGCCTCACGATGATTGTCCTGCTCCTGCTCCTGATTTTGCTCGTCCTGCTCTTCGGAGGCGCGGCCATACTCGGCGTGATCGGGACCACGGCCACCGTCGGCGCGGGGGCGGCATGGGCGCTGCTCCCGTATGTCGCGCTGGCGTTCGGGGGCGTCTTCTTCGCCGCGTGGCCGGTGTTCCTCGTGCTCGCATGGCGCAACTGCCGAAGCCGGTGGGACCGATTGGTCGTCCTGTTTTATACCGCCCTATGGGGGGCGGGCGTGATGGTGTTCCTGATCTCCTATCTCAGAGGAGTACCTATTAGGTGGTATTAGATGCTCGGGCGTCCTCCTTCACCTCGGGGGGCGGCGGCACTACGTGTGCGGCAAGCGGCACCAGGGCGGGGCGACAGCCTGCTCGAATGACACGGCGCTCCCCCTGGTCGCCACCGAGCGGGCGGTCCTGAACCAGGTGCAGGCCGCTGTCCTGGACAAGAGAATCGCCGAGCAGATCATGGCCTCGTACCGGGAGCAGGTGAAGGCTGACCAGGCCGCGAAGCCGGAGAAGGTCAATAAGGGACTGACCCAGCAGATCACCCAGGCTGCGGCCGAGGTCTCCAACCTGGTGGCAGCGGTCAAGGCAGGCGGGGACATTCCCGCCCTCGTGGTGGCGCTCCGTCAGGCTCAGGCGCGGCTGACCGACCTGACCGCCCGGCGGGACCGCCTGGCCTCGCCGGGCCTGAGCGAGAAAGACCTCGACGAACTCACCCACCGATTTATGGTGAAACTCTGTGGGCTCGCCACCACTTTACGAAAGAAGCCCGAGGCAGGCCGGGACGTGCTCAAGACCCTCCTTGCCGGTCGGCTCACCTTCAACGGGCGGGCCTTCCAGGGCGTAGGAACCTTGGAGAACCTGCTGGCCGGGATCGTTCCGGTCAGGGTCCGCAAGAGTCTCGTGCATCCTTTGGGTTGCCAGGCGCCCCGCTCGCCCCTAAGATAGCGCTATGGCCTCAGACCGCATCATCATCCGGGGGGCCCGCGAGCATAACCTCAAGAATATCGACCTCGAGATCCCCCGCGACCAGCTGGTCGTGATCACCGGGCTCTCGGGCTCGGGGAAGTCCTCGCTCGCCTTCGACACTATCTACGCGGAGGGGCAGCGCCGCTACGTGGAGTCGCTGTCGGCCTACGCCCGGCAGTTTCTGGAGCAGATGGAGAAGCCGGACGTGGATTCGATCGAGGGACTGTCGCCCGCCATCTCCATCGAGCAGAAGACCACGTCCAAGAATCCGCGGTCCACCGTGGGGACCGTGACCGAGATTTACGACTACCTGCGCGTCCTGTTCGCGCGGATCGGCGTTCCGCACTGCCCCTCCTGCGGGCAGGTCATCTCGGCCCAGACCGTCCAGCAGATGGTGGACCGGGTGCTGAAGCTCCCTATGGGGACGAAGCTCATGGTCCTCGCCCCGGTGGTCCGCGGAAGGAAAGGCGAGTACCGGAAACTGTTCTTCGACCTCCGCCACCAGGGCTACGCGCGCGTCCGCGTCAACAGCCAGCAGCGGGAGCTGACGGAGGAGATCGAGCTCGACAAGAACAAGAAGCACACCATCGAGGTCATCGTGGACCGGCTCGTCGTCCGCGACACGCTCGGCACCCGCTTGGCCGACTCTCTCGAAACGGCGCTCCGGCTGGCTGGCGGGATTGTGCAAGTGGAGACGGTCGAGGGACACGCGTTTGTCTTCTCCGAGCGCCTGGCGTGCGCGAAATGCGGGATCTCTTTCCCGGAAGTCTCGCCCCGCATGTTCTCCTTCAACAGCCCCTACGGCGCCTGCCCGGAGTGCGGCGGCCTCGGTACCCGCTACGAGCTGGACCCGCAGCTCCTCGTTCCCGACCCGCGCAAGTCGCTCAGAGCGGGGGCGCTCGCGCCGTGGGCGGGGCGGGAGTCGGTCTATTTCAAGCAGACCCTCCAGGTGCTGGCCAAACGCCATCGCTTCAGCCTCGACACGCCGTGGGAGAAACTCTCCCGGAAGACGCGCGAGCTCGTGCTCTCGGGCGAGCCCGAGGGCGGGTTCGAGGGCGTCGTGAAGGTTCTCGAGCGGCGCTACAAGGAAACGCTCTCCGCGGAGAGGCGTCTCGAGATCGAGCGCTTCATGTCGCTCCGGGACTGTCCGGCCTGCCACGGCTCGCGCCTGCGCCCGGAGGCGCTCGGGGTGAAGATCGCCGACCGCTCCATCGCCGACGTCGTCCGGCTGACGATCAAGGGCGCGGCGGCGTTCTTCGATGGCCTCCGCCTCACGGAGCGTGATGCGACGATCGCCCGCCGGGTGCTGAAGGAGATCCGGGAGCGCCTGGGCTTCCTGGCCAACGTGGGGCTGGATTACCTCACGCTCGACCGGGCCGCGGCGACCCTCGCGGGAGGGGAAGGTCAACGCATCAGGCTGGCGACCCAGATCGGCTCGAGCCTGGTCGGGGTCCTCTATATCCTGGACGAACCCTCCATCGGCCTCCACCAGCGGGATAACCGCCGGCTCCTCGAGACGCTCAAGCGCCTCCGGGACCTGGGGAACACCGTCCTCGTCGTCGAGCACGACGAGGAGACCATCCGGTCCGCCGATTACGTGATCGACCTCGGTCCCGGCGCGGGCGAGCTGGGCGGCCACGTGGTGGCGGTGGGGAGCCCCGACGAGGTCGTGGCCAACTCGGCCTCGCTCACCGGCCGGTACCTGGCGCGTCAGCTCAAGATCCCGATCCCCGCCCGTCGCAGGAAGCCCAACGGCGCGTCCCTCACGATTCACGGACCGCGCGAGCACAACCTCAAGGGCATGCCCGTCAGGATCCCGCTCGGCACCTTCACCTGCATCACCGGCGTCTCCGGCTCGGGGAAGTCCACGCTCGTCAACGACATCCTCTACCGGGCGCTCGCCCAGATGCTCCATCGAGCTCAGGAGCGCCCAGGCATGCACGACCGGATCGAAGGCGCCCAGCACGTGGACAAGGTGATCGACATCGACCAGTCCCCCATCGGCCGCACGCCGCGCAGCAACCCGGCCACTTACACGGGCGTGTTCACGTTCATCAGGATGCTCTTCGCGCGGACCCAGGATGCGCGCATGCGCGGGTACCAGCCCGGCCGGTTCTCGTTCAACGTCAAGGGCGGCCGCTGCGAGGCCTGCCAGGGCGACGGACTGGTCAAGATCGAGATGCACTTCCTGCCCGATGTGTACGTCACGTGCGAGGTCTGCAAGGCGAAGCGGTACAACCGGGAGACGCTCGACATCCGCTACAAGGGCAAGAACATCGCCGAGGTGCTGGCCATGACGGTCCATGAAGCCCTGGCCTTCTTCGAGCCGGTGCCCGTCATCCGCGCCAAGCTCCAGACGCTCCACGACGTCGGGCTCGATTACATCCGCCTCGGCCAGTCGGCGACCACGCTGTCCGGCGGCGAGGCCCAGCGGGTGAAACTGGCCACCGAGCTCTCGCGCCGGGCCACCGGGCGCACCCTCTACATCCTGGACGAGCCCACCACGGGGCTCCACTTCGCCGACATCCAGCGCCTCCTGGACGTGCTGAACCGGCTCGTGGACCAGGGGAACACCGTGGTGATCATCGAGCACAACATGGACGTGATCAAGACGGCCGACTGGATCATCGACCTCGGCCCCGAGGGGGGCGACGAGGGCGGCCGGGTCATCGCGACCGGGATGCCGGAGGACGTCGCGCGGCAGGCGGCCAAATCCTACACCGGGCAGTTCCTGAAGCGCGTGTTGGTGTCTTGATGCGGCGCACGAAGATCGTCTGCACGATTGGCCCGGCCAGCGCATCGGCCGACGTCCTGGCCCGCCTCGTGGCCGCCGGGATGGACGTGGCTCGCCTCAACTTCTCCCACGGCAGCCAGGCGTGGCACGCCGAGGTCATCCGGCTCATCCGCGAGGGCCAGGCGCGGTGGGGCAGGCCGGTCGCGATCCTCCAGGACCTCCAGGGGCCCAAGATCCGGCTGGCCCGCTTCGTCGAGGGCGGCGTCGAGCTGGTCACGGGCGCCACCTTCACGCTCACCGCGGAGGCGGTTCTCGGCACGGCCCTGCGCGCGACGATCAGCCAGCCGGAGCTCCTGTCGGCGCTCCAGCCCGGCGATGAGGTCTGGATGGACGACGGGCTGGTTCAGCTGAAGGTCCTAACCGTGGAGGGCGGCGAGGCGCGCTGTCGCGTCAGCGCCGGCGGTCACGTGGACGACCACAAGG
>Ga0209515_10010362_pt1 | contig 10394 bp, 10 predicted proteins | sample Subgroupgradi54m_FD_187454 | JGI IMG/M metagenome (GOLD analysis project Ga0209515, IMG submission 187454) | Subsurface groundwater microbial communities from S. Glens Falls, New York, USA - GMW60B uncontaminated upgradient, 5.4 m (SPAdes)... ...
AGGAAAAACTATGAGAATTAAAAGAGGAAGAGCAACTAAAAAAAGACATAAAAAGGTTCTTAAAGCCGCAAAAGGCTTTGTAGGCTCAAAGAGTAAGCTTTTCAAATCTGCAAACCAGGCAGTAATGAAAGCATGGAAATATGCTTATAAACACAGACGCCAAAAGAAAAGAGATTTCAGAGCTTTATGGATTACTAGAATCAATGCTGCATGCAGAGAACACGGAGTTACTTATAGCAAGTTCATACATGCTCTAAATAAATCAAACATCAAATTAAATAGAAAAGTTCTTGCAGAATTAGCAGTAAATGACAAAGACGCTTTCAAGCAAATAATTTCACAAGTAAAGGCTGCTTAGTTTTTAAGCGTATTCTCCTTTAAATACTCATAAATAAAATCATCCAGATCTCCATCTAATACTTTCTGAGGATCTCTTGTTTCATGTTTTGTTCTTGCATCTTTTACCCGTCCTTCATCTAACACATAAGATCTTATTGCATTTCCAAATGTAGCAGAAACGGTTTCACCTTTTATTTTCTGCATCTTTGCTTCATGCTCTTCCTGCATCTTTGCAAAGAGTTTACTACGTAAGATTTCAAGTGCCTTTTCTTTATTTTGCAATTGGCTTCTTTCCTGATCACACCTAACCACAATACCACTTGGTATGTGCCTTACACGAACTGCAGTTTCTACCTTATTAACATTTTGACCACCAGCACCACCAGAACGCATAGTATCTATTTCCAGCTCTTCAGGTTTAAGTTCAACTTTTTTTTCAAGCTCAGGAATAACAGGCGTAACCTCAAGCCCTGCAAAACTTGTTTGCCTGCTATCTTTGCCAGACTTATATGGAGATTTTCTAACTAACCGATGGACACCTTTTTCAGAACGCAAGTATCCAAATGCAAAAGGACCAGTAATTTTAAAAGTTGCGCTTTTAATTCCAGCAACCTCACCATCTGATCTTTCAAGCATTTCAAACTTGTACCCATGAAACATTTCAGCCCATCTCTGATACATGCGCAAAATCATTTCTGCCCAGTCCTGAGCATCTGTTCCACCAGCACCAGCATTAATAGATACTATTGCATCGCTACTGTCATACTCACCTGACAATAGCTGCTCTGTTTTATAGCTATTGAGTTCTTTTTCTGTCTTTAAGACTTCACTTTCAACTTCACTTAAAATACTTTTTTCATCTTCTTTTACTGCAAGATTATAAAGATCATTGATTTCAGTTATTTTACTGGACCAGTTTAAAACCTTTTCTTTTTTATTCTTTAGATAACTAAACTTACTACTTATCTTTGCTGCTTCTTGTGGATCATTCCATATGTCAGGATTTGAGAGTTGAACTTCTAGTTCTTTGATTTCGGCATCAAGTTTGCTTAAATCAAAGCAACCCCCTTATTGACTCCCACAAATCATTTAAATCTTTAAGCTTAATTTGTAATTCTGTAATATCCATAATAAAAATATACCACGCTAGCCTTCCAACATACTCTCAGCCCAGTGAAGCATTTGTTCAAGTAAACTTCTTTCTACTGCTTTTCTATAATTTGGATTCTCTTTAGAAGCTCTTAATTGTCTTAAACCGGGATGAGCTATTTCTAAAAATCTTGCTCTGTGAGGATCAGTTTCAGAAGGCAACCATTCTGTTCTTTTTCTTTCCTGGCTTTCCGAATTGTCTATTCTTTCTTTTTTGTTATTTGTTTTATTTGATGGCCAAGAAGTAGCAAAACTAGCTGGTAAATTACCGGAATCTTCACTGGAAATATATCTAATGATATTTGCCATAAGCTACCTAATATAAGTAAACTATTGCAAGAATATATTCAAGCTAAAAGTAAAAAACACTTAAAAATACGGGTATTTTTAAGTTAACAGATAACCTCTTAACCAAATTAGAGACTTTACCCTATAGTTTTATTTTCAAAAGTCATATACCATTACTTACAATAAATTAGATAAGGAGAATTCATATGGCAATGAATACACAAGGAGTTGGAAGAACTGGTGGCATTACACCAAGGCAAATACCTAAGATTACTGAAAGATCATCTGCAAAAGGTTTAGAAAATTGGGGAAGAACTGTAGGGTTTGCTACTGTAATGAGAAACCTCGATAAACTTTCAGAAGAAGCACAAGAAATAGCTATATCAGCATGCACAGATAAGCCTGGATTTTAATTTACTAATGAAGTTTTTCTCTCTGCTTTATTTTTAAGTGTTGAGAGTAATACCGTAATATCTGCCGGTGATACACCACCAATTCTTATTGCTTGTCCAATTGTTATTGGTTTTATTTTATGAAGCTTTTCTCTAGCTTCTTTGGATAAGTGTTCCATGTCTAAAAAATTTACACTTTGAGGAATTCTTATTTTTTCAATTTTTTCCTGCTGAGATATCTGCACAAGCTGTCTGTTTATATAGCCTTCATACTTTATTTCAGTTTCAATTTCAAATTCTGGAATATCACTAGTTACATCATTGCGAGGAGACTCATTAGACCCGACGAAGCAATCTTCTGACATTTTGGAGATTGCTTCGTCACTTACGTTCCTCGCAATAACGCACTGCGAAAGCTCTTTTATACATTCATAAGTTACTCCAGGTCTTTTCAAAAGATCAGCAAGTGATATTGGTTCTTCTATTACTTGATTATATTTTTCCAAGATTTTATTAATTTGCTCTAACGGAAATATTCTGGTTTTTTCAAGTCTTGTTCTTTCATTTTTCATTTTTTCAGTTTTTTCATTGAATATTTTCCACCTGAAATCATCTACCAATCCTATTTCCCTACCAAGTGGTGTCAGTCTTTGATCAGCATTATCCTGCCTTAGAATAAGTCTGTATTCAGATCTTGAGGTCAACATTCTATAAGGCTCATCCATTTCTTTTGTAACAAGGTCATCTATTAAAGTCCCAATATAACTTGAGTTTCTTTCAAAAATTATCGGTTCAAATTCATTTACATATCTGTATGAATTTATCCCTGCAACAATACCCTGAGCTGCAGCTTCTTCATAACCACTGGTTCCAAGCACCTGACCAGAAATAAATAAACCATTTATATCTTTGGACATAAGCCCATGATTAAACTGAGTGCCTGGAAAATAATCATACTCAACAGCATAAGCCGGTCTAAGAATAAGTGCATTCTCAAGTCCGGGGAGAGATCGAACTAATTGCCATTGAACTTCAATTGGCAAACTTGTAGAACAACCCTGCAAATAGATCTCATTTGTATTTTTGCCCTCTGGTTCTAAAAATAAATGATGCGATGGTTTGTCTTTAAACCTCACAACCTTATCTTCTATTGAAGGACAATATCTTGGACCTACACACTCAATAATTCCAGCATAGATAGGCGACTTATCCAGATTGGCGCGAATTATTTCATGGGTTTTTTCATTTGTTCTTGTCAAATGACATGGAAATTGTTTTCGGACAGGTCTATCTGGTAGGAAAGAAAAAAATGTTGGATTTTGCTCTCCCCAATGTTCTTCTAAAGCTGAAAAATCAATAGTTCTTCCATCTATTCTTGGTGGCGTACCAGTTTTAAGCCTTTTTGATTTAAGTCCAAAAGAAGTCAATGAGTCCGTCAAACCAAATGAAGCAAACTCACCTGCTCTTCCTGCTATGTTTGACTTTAAACCCACATGGACTTTACCTGATAAAAACGTACCAGTCGTTATTATTACTGCCTTTGCATATATAATCTCACCGAGCGAAGTCTCAATTCCTCTTACAATTTTCTTATCTGAAGTCTCTTCAACAATAAGCTTTGTAACCATTGCTTGATAAATATCCAGGTTGGGTATATTTTCAAGGTAGTTCTTAACCCACATTGAGTACTCTTTTTTGTCTGATTGAGCTCTTAGTGATCTTACGGCAGGGCCTTTGCTTGAGTTTAAAGTTTTTAATTGAATATAAGTAGCATCTGCTGCAATGCCCATAAGACCACCCAAAGCATCAATTTCTCTGACAAGATGAGACTTCGCTGGACCACCAACAGCAGGATTACAAGGCATAAGAGCAATAGTGTCAAGATTCAAAGCAAGGAGTAAAGTCTTAGCACCTAATTTTGCGCTAGCATGGGCTGCTTCACAACCTGAATGCCCTGCTCCAACTACAACAATATCGTATGATCTATCCATAAATAATTTTGACTCAATGTTCTAAAATTAATTCTACGCTAAGCACACTGAGCAATCAATAAGCTGACCTAAAAAGAAGATTAAAATGAAAGAAAAAGCAGAACAAACTGAAAAAAAAAGCTCATTTGATAATGTTTCCATAGTAAAAAGAAATGGAAAGACAAATAACAATAAAAACATAGCTCCAAGCATAAAACCTACAAACGTAGAAGGACACTATCCAAGGTTTTTGTTGCATGGTGCAGTAAACCTGCTTCAGGAAGATCTACGTGAACTCAGCATAATTCTTGAAAGTTTTTTACCACATCTGGACAAAATTGGTATTCAGTTTAATGAAACAAACTCATTAATAAAAGAAATAATTACCGGTACAGAAATATTCAGAAGACTAAAAGGTATAAGCCAGGTAGAACTTTTACCATTTGCATTTAAGCAAGTGCCCTGGTATACAAGGTATACACACTCATGTCTTACTTATGTTTTTGGAGAGCACGTAATAAATAAACTTCAGTCAAAGTTAAACTTTAAAAGCTCAGAGCTTGAAGCTGCAAAATTATGTTTTTTAATTCACGACCTTGGTCATGGTCCTTTTAGCCATTTAACTGAAAGAGCATTTAAAAGACCAAAAGGGAGAGGCGGCAAAATTCCAAAAGAATACGATCATGAGCACTGGACAAGGATTTTATTAAATGAACTAAAAGAACAGCTCTTTGATACAAATGAAAATCCATATTTAAACAAACACCAAACAAAAGAAGAAAAATTTAATCTTGAAGTTTTTTCAAGTGCCATGAAAATACTTTCAAAAGAAGACAGAAATATTCTTTCACAATTATTATCAAGTCAGATAGATTTAGACAGACTGTCTAACTATCTTGGTGACAGAATTGTAGTCAATGGAGTCTTAGAAGAAGAAGATACAAAAAAAGATAAAATGCTTAAAGTTTTAAGCAGTACAAATGAAGTTGTAGAAAATATAAAAAGAATCATGAACAGTTTTGTCGTTGCAGATACAGATGAAAAAGGCAATAAAACCGAACCTTATATTGCTATCCATGAAGATGCAGTAAATCCAGTAATTCATTTTCTTCTTGACAGACACATAATCCGTTACTATCTTCTAAAACACTACAGACGGGAAGCCGCAAACAATGTACTAGAGAAGATTCTTTTAAGAGCACAGTATTTAGTAAGAAACAATGAAGTCGGAGCATTAGGAAAAACAGATCTTTTAGTTCAGACATGGTTATTTGGAAATCATACTGATTCAGAATTTATTGAACTCGACGATCAACTAGTATTTAATCAAATTCGAAAGTGGGGGAAATACACAAATGATCCTATTCTTCATGATTTAACCCTCAGGTTTACAGCACATAACTTTTTCTGTGCCTATTCATGCGAAAAGAATGATAAGCCTGTTAAACCATCAAAAGAACTGATCGAATCAGTAAAAACCAAAGTGAACAATGAACTAAATATGGACATAACAATGTATTCAAAAGAGTTAATAACAGACTATTATTTTACATACGATGAAACCACTTCAAAACCATATCACATAGACAAAGATGAAGTAATGATATACACAAGCAATAAAAAAATCAAAAAATTATCAAATTACATAAAAGAAAGCAAGAATGAACTCGGTGAATTGCTCTTAAATAGTGAGTTTGAGAGATATTTGTTCATTCTGCCACATGAAGTTGAATTGTAATTTATATCCCAAGTCCATGCATGTAATCATCAATGTTCTGGATGCTATCTTTTTTAGGCTGCATGCCATTATCATCTAAAAATTTAGGCAAAGGATATTGATCCAATACTTTATCTACTCCTTTTGAATTTGTTTCTTTAGAGAGAATTTTTATTGCTTCTTCAAGCTCTTTTATTTTTACAACTAAACACTTAATTGCATCAGCTTCAGGATCAGGCATTAAATTATGATTCAGCGGATCTCTTTCATGGACTTTTCTGCCCTGGTGAAGAACAATACGAGCTGGAATGCCAACTACAGTGGAATTCGGAGGAACATCCTTAATAACAACAGAGTTTGCACCTATCTGGCAATTATCTCCTATTGTAATTTTTCCAAGTATTTTTGCCCCGCAACCCACTACAATATTGTTTCCTAAAGTAGGATGCCTTTTTACTTTTTTTGTACTTGTCCCACCAAGTGTAACTCCCTGATAAATAACCACATCATTACCGATTTCACTTGTTTCTCCAATAACTACACCTTTTCCGTGATCAATAAAAACTCTCTTTCCAAACTTAGCACCTGGGTGAATTTCTATTCCTGTAAACCACCTAGAAAAATGAGAAATCAATCTCGGCAATATTGGAAATTTAGTTCTATATAAAAAATGAGAGAATTTATGAAAAATAAGAGCATGCAATCCAGGATAACAAAGCAAAACTTCAATAAAAGAACCTGCAGCAGGATCTTTTTTCTGAATATTTTTTATTTCATCATTTAGCCAAAGTAACATTTTTTATTTATTTTGTACTTGCCATTACTGGTGTTGCCAAGTCAGCAAATAGAGCCGTTGATAAATATCTTTCGCCTGTGCTTGGAAGTATAGTTACTATTACCTTACCCTTATTTTCAGGTCTTTTACCAATTTCAAGCGCCGCATAAACAGCAGCACCAGAGCTTATTCCAGCAAGAATGCCCTCTTCCTTTGCCAGCTTCCGACCAAACTCCAGAGCCTTTTCACTGACTACATGAAATACTTCATCAATAATAGATCTATCAAGAATATCAGGTATAAACCCAGCACCAATTCCTTGAATCTTATGCGGACCAGGTTGTCCACCAGCAAGAACAGGAGATTCTTTTGGTTCAATTGCTATTATTTTTAATGAGGATTTCTTAGGTTTTAATACCTGTCCACAGCCTGTAATTGTTCCACCAGTACCAACCCCACTAATTATTATGTCTACTTTTCCATCTGTATCATTCCAGATTTCATTAGCTGTTGTATTTCTATGAGCCAAAGGGTTTGAAGGATTTTTAAACTGTTGAAGCATGTAGGCATTTGGTGTTTCTTTTACAATCTCTTCAGCCTTTGCTACAGCACCCTTCATGCCCATTGCACCTGGAGTTAAAACAAGCTCAGCACCAAAAGCTTTTAAAAGAGTCCTTCTTTCCATGCTCATTGTATCTGGCATGGTAAGAATGAGTTTATAACCTTTTGCAGCTGCAACAAATGCAAGCGCAATTCCTGTATTTCCACTTGTAGGCTCTACTAATACTGTTTGCCCTGGTTTAATTTTTCCATCTTTTTCCGCCTCAGAGATCATGCTTACACCAATTCTATCTTTTACAGATCCCAATGGATTTTGACTTTCTAGTTTGCATGCAATTATGGTAGAAGGATCAAGCCCATACTGTTTATTTAACTTGTTCAATCTTACAAGCGGAGTATTGCCAATTAACTCAGTAATATCATTTGCTATTTTCATTTTTCCTCCCAAACAACTAGTCTAAATTATATTACAGGTCAGACTTTAATTTTTAAATATTTGCTGTAACTTTTTAAACTCTTCACTACCAGCTTCATAAGCCATTTCAAACAAAACTGTCTCAACAGAGCTTATAATTCCCCCTGCTTGTTTAATTTTCTCAATAGCAATTTCTTTATTGTGAGGGACTCTTGTAGTAATTGCATCAGTAATAAGATGCAGCTGAATGTTATTTAATAATAAATCAAGCGAGGTTTGCAAAACGCAGACATGTGCTTCTACCCCACAAATTGCAATTTTTTTTATGTTTTTGCTCTTTAAATCCTGAACAAATTCCTGCTGACCGCAACAACTCATTGTTTTTTTTGAAAAAGTCTTTGCACCCTTTAAATGCTCACTAAAATCACCAATTGTTTTTCCTAATTTTTCAGGTACTTGCTCAGAGACTAAAATAGGAACATTGTAAATATTTGCACCGGCTAAAAGTAGTTTTATATTTTTTATGGTCTCTCCACTGTTATGCAAAACAGGGATAAATCTTTCTTGATAATCAACAAGTAAAACTGCAGAATTTTCTCTTGTAAACAGATTTAGATGTCTTTTTTCACCAGCCATCTTTGCTTTCCTCTATTTTCTTCTGCTCAGCTTGATCCCTTAATTGCTTAACAATTTTTTCGCCTATTTCCTTTTTAATTCTTCCTTTTACAGCTAAAGCGTGATCTTTTCTTTTCTCTCCTTTTATTATCATCTTATTGCCCTCAAAAATTAGTTTATGAGCTTCTTCCAATCTTTTTTGAATCAATATATCTGTTTTATCAAAAACTGGGATTTCATCAGTTTGAATAGGTGGTCCACTAGCGCCACTTGTGTTTTCCTGAGGCAGCTTATCCATTGAAAATAATCCTGCATAAGCATAAGAAGGAAATAAAATGAGACAAAATAAAATTACAAAAAATAGAGCTTTTTTCATTTAAGATATTCCCGCAGGAATTTTATTCTCCTGCTTTTTCAACAAATCACAAGCTGATTCAAATGCATAAGCAGCATCAAGCAACAGTTCCTCACCAAGTGCTGGTGCAATAATTTGTAATCCAATTGGCAAGCCTTTTGTATCAAATCCACAGGGCACAGAAATAGCAGGCAATCCTGCAAGACTTGCCGGGACTGTGGCAATATCGGACAAATACATTGAAAGTGGATCATTGGATTTAGAACCAATTTCAAATGCTGTTGTCGGACATGTAGGGGTAACAATTAAATCTACCTTTTCAAAAGAATTTAAAAAATCCTGAGTGACAAGTTTTCTGACCTGTTGAGCTTTTTTATAATAAGCATCATAATAACCTGAACTAAGCACATGAGTACCTATCATAATTCTTCGTTTTACTTCATTGCCAAAGCCTTGCTGCCGAGACTTTGTATACATAGGCAAAAGTTCTTTTGCTCCCTGCGCGCGATAGCCATATTTAACCCCATCATACCTGGCTAAATTAGAGCTGGCTTCAGCAGTAGCAATAATATAATAAACTGGAATAGAATATTTTACATTTGGCAAGGATACTTCAACAATTTCAGCTCCAAGGTCTTTAAAAACTTTGATTGAATTTTCAATTGATTTTATTATTTCAGAATCAATGCCACTACCCATAAGCTCTTTAACAACACCTATTTTTTTTCCTTTTACAGAAGCAGAATTAAGCTTGTTTATATAATCAGGCACCTCAACATTTAGGGAAGTACTGTCTTTAGGATCATAACCACTTATGTTTTGTAGAACTAACGCAGTATCATAGACATTTCTGCTAAAAGGTCCAATTTGATCCAGACTGCTTGCAAAAGCAATTAATCCAAATCTTGAAACCCTGCCATATGTGGGCTTTAGTCCAACAACTCCACAAAAACTTGCAGGCTGCCTTACAGAACCACCAGTATCAGTTCCCAGACTTACAGGAGCTTCTAAAGCAGAAACACTAGCTGCAGATCCCCCAGAACTACCACCTGGAACCATTTTTAAATTCCATGGATTTTTGGTTACTTTAAAAGCAGAATTTTCTGTAGAGCTTCCCATTGCAAACTCATCCATATTTGATTTTCCAAGACAAATAGCACCAGCACTCCATAATTTTGAAGACACAGTAGATTCATATGGAGCAATAAAATTTTCAAGAATCTTTGAACCACAAGCAGCAGCATGATCTTTAATACATATGACATCTTTAATTATTATCGGAACACCAGCCATTGAACCAAGTTTTTCACCACGGGACATTTTTTGATCCAATTCTTGCGCTTGTTTATATGCTAAATCCTTGGTTAAAAAATTTAATGCTTGGATCTTTGGCTCTACAACTTCTATTTGCTTTAAAAAAGTATCAACAATCTCTTTTGCTGAAACTTCTTTCTTTAAAAAAAGTTGGTTTATCTCTCTTGCTGATTTACTAAGTAGACTAGTCACTTTATCTCCATAGAACTGTGTAAATGTTAAAGTATTCTAATATATTATACTGAACAGGATAATGTATTTCTACGTGAATCAACAATAAAACCTATAAACCATGGAAATAATATTAATCAGGCATGCTCAAAGTAAAGGTAATGCAAACAGCATTGTACAAGGACATTTAGATAACGGACTTTCAGAGTTAGGTCACAAGCAAGCCGAAAATCTAAGTAATTATTTAAATAAAATTAATCTTAATGCCATTTATTCAAGCGATTTAAACAGAGCAATTCAGACTGCAGAACCAACAGCAAAAAAATTAAACCT
>Ga0209515_10010364_pt1 | contig 10391 bp, 7 predicted proteins | sample Subgroupgradi54m_FD_187454 | JGI IMG/M metagenome (GOLD analysis project Ga0209515, IMG submission 187454) | Subsurface groundwater microbial communities from S. Glens Falls, New York, USA - GMW60B uncontaminated upgradient, 5.4 m (SPAdes)... ...
GCACCCAGAACACCTGGAACACCTTGCTGGTCTGGTCCAAGTCCGTCAACGGCAAATGCGACGACTATGCGCATTCGCTTCCGGTAACCCCCAGCGGCCAGCCCGGACAGGATGCCTCGTCGCGGGTCTTCACCATCATCGTACCCACGGGAACCGGCGTGCCCACGCCCCTGGCCGGCGATTGCGTGTACCTCAACACCAACGGCAACTATACGGACTTCAACCTCAACGTGCCCCCCGAGAAGGGCGAACTCCTCAAGGGCAAGCGGCCGCCCAAGGAGATCGAACTGTTCCGCGGCTATCCGCCCGTGGTCGGCATCACCGCCAACAATCCCGGCTTCCTGGTGGTCAACAACGATCCCCGCAAGGGCGATAACGGCGACTACTCCACCAAGGATCCCACGGGCAAATACATAACCCAGTGGGTCATCCCTTACGGATTCGTCCCGGGCGCGGACTTCAAGCCGGTCATCCCGCCCATCGGCACCTTGCCCGTGGGCGTGGAAGGCGCGATACCCACGACCCTGCCCAACGGCATCGCCACCATCCAGGTGGTCTCCACCGGCAAGTACAACGTGGACATCAGCATCTTCGACAACAATGGCGTCTTCGTGCGCGCGCTCAAGCAGTCCTTCGGTTTCCACGGCGAGCTCAACAACCGGAACCGGATTTCCAACCGCGGCCTGGTGAGTTATCTGGTGTGGGACCTGAAGGACTACAAGGGTCAGAAGGCCGGGCAGGGCGTCTTCATCTGGAAGGCCCTGTTCCATTTCGAAAGCGGCAAGCAAGACATCGAATACACCAAGACGGGAGTGATGCGCAGCCTGCGCACGACGCCCTGAACCGCCTCGGGGAACCCGGACGTCCCTCGCGGGGCAGGCTGCCCCCGAAGGAACCCGATCGTCCCCCGGGGGCAAAGCGTGCTATCTTTAGCCCCGGTCCGGATCGCACCGGATCGGAGGCTGAGCGGCATGCAGATCATCGACTACAAAGCGCAATTGCGGAAGTATTACAAGCCCTCGGATTCCACCGTGGAATTGGTCGACGTCCCGCCCATGAACTTCCTGATGATCGACGGGCAAGGGGATCCGGAATCCGCGCCGGAATACCGGGACGCCGTCGAGGCTCTCATTATCGTATCCACCGCGTTGAAGGCCTTGGTCAAGCGGGCGGATGCGATCGATTACGGAATCATGCCGGTGGAAACCTTGTGGGAGGCCGATGAGCCGTCCCGCTTCAGCCCGGAACTCAAGAGCAAATGGAAATGGACCCTGATGATCCAGCAGCCCACCCCGGTGATGCGCAAAAACTACGAGAAGGCCCTGGCGGAAGTGAAGGCGAAGCAGAATCCCGCCGCCATCGGAAAGATGCGTTTCGAATCGCTGAAGGAAGGGCGCTCCGCGCAGCGCCTGCACGTGGGCCCGCTCGCCGAAGAGGGACCGATGATCAAGGCCATCCACGATCGCATCGCCTCCATGGGCGCCAAGGCTTTCGGCAAGCATCACGAAATCTATCTGAGCGACATGAAAAAGGCGACGCCGGACAAGTGGAAGACCATCATCCGGCAGCCGTATATCTGAAGCGGACCGCCAGGTTCTGGGTGTGGAATTGCATACGTTATCCGAACTATCCAATCTATTTGAAAAAGCCCATTTTCATTTCAAATTAGCTATTTTTTCTCTGCAAAATCCTTTTATGTTTTGATTTCATCATTAAATTTATTATAATAAAGCCATGTTTAGGCAAATTGATGGCTTTTTACAAAGGTGGATTGCCAGAGCTGATAGAAAGCCGCTGCTCCTACGCGGAGCCCGCCAGGTAGGAAAAACCTTCGCGGTCCGGGAACTGGCCCGGGCACGGAACGTGCCTCTGATCGAAGTGAATTTCGAACTGCAACCCGAATGCAAGCATGCTTTCACAAGCATGGATCCGGCGCAAATCCTGAAGGCCCTGGAGTTCCTGGGATTTCCCAAAGCCGAACCCGGGCTCAGCCTGCTCTTCCTGGACGAAATCCAGGACTGTCCTCAAGCCATCACAGCCTTGCGATACTTCTACGAACGCACGCCGCAACTCGCCGTGATCGGGTCCGGATCGTTGCTGGAGTTTTCCCTGGACCAAGAAAGCTTTTCCTGGCCGGTGGGACGCATCGAAAGCGCTTGGCTATTTCCCATGAGCCTGGGGGAGTTCCTGCGCGCGAAAGGCAACACGGCTTTGGCCGAAGCCATTGCGGTAAATCCTTTGCATTCGCCCCTGCCCCAGATTGCGCATGCCCAGGCCGTAAAGGAATTGCGCGACTATCTGTTCTGCGGAGGTATGCCGCAGGCCGTGTCGGCCATGACCGCGGCGCAGGATGCGGAATCCGTGCGGCGGGCGCAACGCGGCATTCTGCAAACCTATCGGCAGGATTTCTACAAATACGCGCCGCGCATAAAGGCGGCGATGGCGGAACGGCTTTTCCTGAAAGCGCCCGGACTGGTGGGCGGTCGGTTCAAGTTCAGCCACGTGGATGCGGAAGCGCGCACGGCGGAGATCCGTCCCGCAGTGGAGGCGCTGGAAAAGGCGGGGGTGATCCGCAGGGTGATCCACACCTCGGGACAAAGCCTTCCGTTGGCCGTGGATGCCAATGAGCGGATCGCCAAATTAGTCATGCTCGATGTGGGGCTCATGCACGCCTCGCTCCAGATAGACGTCCAACTGGTCCAGGAACCGGATCTGCTCGCGGTCCATCGCGGCGCTGTCGCGGAACAATTCGCGGCCCAGGAACTGTTGGCCTGCGCCCCGCCGGATCGGGAACCGGAACTGTATTTCTGGGCGCGCGAAGCCTTGAACAGCCAGGCGGAAGTGGACTACGTGATCGCCGCGGGAGCTCATCCGCTCCCCATCGAAGTAAAATCGGGAGCCTCGGGGACGCTGAAAAGCCTGCGCCTGTTCCTGGAGTCCCATCCCAACTGCCCTTGGGGCGTGCGCCTCTACGGAGGCCAGCCCATCCGGGAAGAAAAAATTTCACACCTGCCATTGTATGCTGCTGGATGCCTTTGGGGGATGAATGCCTGAACAGATTCCCGATCCCCAGCGCGTCTACCAGGACCGCAAGACCGCCTTCGCCGCCGATCTCGCTTCCGCGCGCCAGGCCTCCAACTCCCTGAGCAACGCCCGCTTGGCCACGGTCCTGATCGCCCTGGCGGGATTCTTCTGGTTCATCTTCCGCGACGATCTCATCCCATCCCTGGCTTTCATCCTTTTGGGTACCGCGGCATTCCTCTTCCTGATGGTCCGTCACGACAAGGCCCTGGCGCGGGAGATCCGCAGCGCGCAATTGCTGGCCATCAACGAAGCCGGCCTCCAACGCCTGCAGGGCGATTGGAACCGCTTCGCCGACGACGGGCGCGAATTCGCGGACGAGTCCCATGCCTATGCCGGGGATCTGGATCTGTTCGGCCCCGCCTCCCTATTCCAATGGCTCAACGCCGCGCGGACGCGCTTGGGCCGATTGCAATTGCGCGGCCTGCTTCTGGATCCGCCGCGCTCCCGCGAGGCCATCGCCGCGGATCAGGCCATGATCCGGGAATTAGCGGTCAAGGTCGAATGGCGCCAGCGCTTTGAGGCGGCTGGAGGTTACCCTCCCGCGAAGGCCCCGAAGGAGGATCCGGAAGCCATGTTCGCATGGGCGGAAGATCGGACGGAATTCTTCTCACGACCCGTAGTCGCCTCGGCGCTCCGTTTCCTGCCCATCCTGTCCTTCGCCTATGCCGCGTACAGCTTCGTCCAGCATGGCCTGTCCGTACTCATGCTTCCGCCCTTCCTGGCGCATGCGGCCATCGCCTCCTGGAACGGGCGGCGCAACGGCAAGGTGCTCGCGGCCATTTGCCGGCAGAAGGAAAACCTGGAAATCTACCTGGAGCTCCTGACCCTGGGAGAAACGGGAGGCTTCGCCGATCCCGGCCTGCAAGCCCTGTCGGAGACCTTGACCACCGCGGGTGGCCTCCCCGGAAGCAACCCGATAGGCGGCAAAGGAGGTAACTCAGGAGCTACCTCCGCTTCTTCCCATGCCTCCCAAGCCGTCCGCCGCCTGCAGCGCCTTGCCGATCATCTGGAGACGCGGCTCAATCCGCTCTTGAGCCATCTTGTCAACGCTTTGTTCCTTTGGGATCTGCAATGGCTTTGGGCCTTCCGTCGTTGGCGCGCCGAAAACGGATCCAGCCTGCGTGCCTGGATCCATGTCGTCGCCCGCCTGGAAACCCTGTCCAGCCTGGCCCTCCCGGCCTTCGAGAATCCGGAGTGGGTTTTTCCGGAACTCCTCGCGGAACCGGAGGATTATCCGTTGTTGGATGCGGAAGCCATGGCCCATCCCCTTCTCCCCAAGACCGTGCGGGTCGGCAACGATTTGCGGATCGGCCGCCCGGGCGAAGTCGTCATCATCACCGGGTCCAACATGTCCGGCAAAAGCACCATGATGCGCACGGTGGGAACCAATCTGGTGCTGGCCTACGCGGGCGCGCCCGTATGCGCAAGCGGCTTCCGGTGCGGACGGGTGGAAGTGCATACCTCCATGCGGCTGAAGGACGATTTGGAAAAACGCATCTCCTCCTTCTATGCCGAACTGCTCCGGATCAAGGGCATCGTCGAGGCCGCGAAGGCAGGCAGGCGCGTGCTGTTCCTGGTTGACGAAATCTTCCGCGGCACAAACTCCAAGGACCGTCACGCCGGGGCCATGGCCGTGCTGCGGCAATTGCATGATCTGAAGGCCGCGGGCCTGGTCTCGACCCACGATTTGGAATTGGCGCGCCTTGAGGAGATGGAGCCGGAGAGCTTCCGCAATTTCCATTTCCAGGAACAATACTCCGATGGGAAAATCGCTTTCGACTACCGCATGCGGACCGGCGTCTCCCGCACCACCAACGCCATGCATCTGCTCCGCATGGTGGGTCTGGGCCTCGCGGATCCGCCCCGAATCCCCTGATCTTTTCCAGGAAACGCTTATTTCCGGAGTTGGACGCTTTATGCAATAATATCAATCCGGCTCCCGGCCGTCATGCGCGTGTTACCGTCATATTGGAAAGGTAGGCCGGAACAAACCGGACACGCAATCGGCAGGAGTCAACCCATGCGTTACGCGGCAATCGTATTCGCGCTGATATCCGCGCACCTCGCCCGCGCCGCCGCCCCGGTGGTGGAAGGCGATGTGGACCCCGTCAAACTGTTGGCCTGGGTCCAGGCCCAGAAGGCCATCGCCGCCAACGTCAAGCTCACCGCATCCCAGGGCTTCTGCCTGAAATGCAGCGACGCGAATTCGCAATACACCGGCGAAAAGCCCACGGTGCCGCTCTACCAGGTAGGCACCACGTCCACCGGCGCGACCTTCTTCGAGGCGGACATGGACGTGGACTGCGACGGCAGCAAAACCGGGCCCTGCAACGTCTCCAATGATCCGTCCCATCAGCCGCAGTTAAGTTGCGGCTGCAACGCCGATGCCGGCAAAGTGGCGTTCTTCGTCATCCCGCTCGGCAACCGCTTCAACGCGGGCAGCCGCGGCATCGCGCTCGGTTCGGTGGCCGCCTGCATTTTCAAGGATCCCAAAACCGGCGTGGTCGGCCTCATTTACGGTCCCTGGCTGGATGAGGATGGCGTTAGCCAGGAAATCGGCGAAGCCTCCGCGTACATGGCGCAGCAACTGGGCGTAGACCCCAATCCCGAAACCGGCGGCTCCGCCACCGGGAATACCTACATCGTATTCCCCGGGTCCGCGGCCAAATTGACCGGTGATGATCGAATGGACCACGCCAAGGCCGTGGCCGCGGGCGTGGCGGCGGCCAAGCACCTGCTGGCGGATTTTCCGGTGGCCCCCACGGGTATTGCCGCGGCGCCGGGCGCAAGCATGGGAGACCGTCCCTACTTCCTGCGGACGGGCAAGGTGCACATGCATGCGGCCGGGAGGAAACCCGCTTCGGTATTCAACGTGGATGGATCGGTGCTGAAGATCTTCGCTCCCTGAGCGGCTCGGGAACCCGCGGGCGCCCGGTTCCCCGCGAACGTACCGCAAGCGGTGGGCGCAACCTCCGCCCCTCGTTAATAGATCAGCGCCCCAACACCGTCGCCGTCGCCTCCATCCCTTCTGGGCTTTCCATCTTCACCACATACGCCCCGCGGCCCGCCCACGCGCCCGCATTCAACGGCACCGCGTAGTTTCCGGGCAGGCTCGGTCCCTTCGCCAAGGTCTTCACCAATCCTCCCTGCATATCATAGAGACCCAGATTGATCACGGTCGAAATCCCTTCCGTGCGGCCTACTGAATACCGGATCTCCCGCGCGCCGGTCACGGCGTTGGAGACGATGGATAAGGTGTTGGCCCTGCGGAACGCCAGGCGGCCTTCCATGCCCGGACGAATGCCGGTGGGCGGCACGGCGCTCTTGTCCACGTATTTGGCCGTATTCACGTTGCATTGATCGCAAGCGTGGGCGATTTCCCAGATCATGATGCCGCCGAATCCGTTGTCGATGGCGAACCTGCACTTGGCTTCAACGTCAGCGGGATTGTCCACGTCCAATTCCCCGTCCGTATCATAGCCGTAACCCACGCCCAGCACGGTCTTGGGCACGCCCTTGTCCGTGAAGCCTTTCATATAACCGGCCATGCCGCCCACCAGGGTCCAATAGGACATGGCGTTCGCCTGATCCACGTAATCCTTGACCGCCACGCACGAAGCGATCTGATTGTCCGCGGTCGCGATGGTCAGCAAAGGCCGGGGCGTAATGGCGTTGACGGCCGTGCGCAGATCCTTGAGCAACAGCGTGTAGTTGTTGCTGATGCCGCCGCCTTCCTCCTCCCAATCGATGTCCACGCCGTCGAATCCGCCCGCCGTCATGCCGTTGATGATTTTGGTGACGAAGGCCGCGCGCCCCGCCGTCGAGTTGGAGTTGCTCTCGAAACTGTTCGCCGCGCCCCAACCGCCGATGCAAAGGATCGCTTTGGAGTTGTTCTTATGGCACGCATCGGAAAAGGGTTTTCCCGTGCCGGCGTTGGGAGGATTCACGCTGCCCGAGAAATACATCACATGGGTATAGGCCTTGAAGTAGGTACTGCCAATGGCCTGGCCGCCCCAGGTAGTGTGATACCCCGTAGACCAACCCGCCGTCTTGGTCTGGGCCGCCGCCAGCCCGCAACCAACCGCCATGGTCGTCAGCGCTCTTACCAGTATTTTTTCCATCCGTTTTTCCATCCGCATAAGCCCCGCCCTTCCCCTGTGAAGAACCCAATCCGGCCCGCCTCCGTGAGGAATCCGGGAGGCCATCAGGGTCCAACCAAACCCGGAGGATGACCTCGTTTTCTGGTGTGAATATGCCGAGCGGACGGTTTGCGCGCGCAGCGAAATCCGTAATCAATACGGGGCGATTTGGGCCGATTCCGGAAAGTACCGCAGTTGGGGGATTAGAATTTTGCGTTCGTTTTACGGCACGAAACGGATGTTGAAAAAAGTTCAATCGACATGCACTGCGGGGGAAAAGCGGGGCGGCAAGGTCCAATGGCGGGGCATTCGCGGCCGCCTCTACGCGGCCTTAAATCAAGGCCTCGACGAGGCAGGAAACTGCGGTGATACCCCCGTGGATTTTACCTTACCTGGACCGGCTCGGAGGGGAGAACGCGCCCATCCAGCCCAATCCGACGCCCCTGGCCCTCGAAGACGAGACCGGATCCGCGCAGCACCAGGCGGAACCCTTCCCGCGCCGCGGCTTTGGGACGCACGGAATCGAGGGCGTTGACGCCCATGGACTCCAAGGTGAAATGGCCGTAGCGCATGCCATGGGTGTTCCACGTCATGATCTTGACCGCCGCATTTCCGGGATCGCCGGACGGAGGTAACGCAAATGTTACGGTCCCGCCCGCGCCGAGAACCGCGCGTCCCTCGGCCACGAGGGTTTCCCGCGGATAGAACCTGTCCCTCTGCTGAATGTTGAGGGGGGCGATGACGGAGTTGAAGGGAAGGGAGTCGATGCGCACAAATTGGAAATAAGCGGAATCCCCCGCGGCGCCGGCATCCTGGAGGACGATGCGGCTCGCGCCGCTCCCAGGGCCCGGAGCCAGATCGAAGGCGGGAACGCGCAGGGTCAGAGCCGGATCGCCCAGCAAGGCGTAGGCGGCGTTGTTGCGGGGATCGCTGGCCGAATCCTTGGCGGTCGCGAAGGTGCGTCCCAGCGTGCCGCCTCCCAGGGCCAGGCCGTTCCAGCGCTTGAACAGATCGTTGTTTGGATTGGCATAGGTGGGGATGGTGCCCCCAAGAAAAGCCACCGCGCCATTCGGATGGAAAAGCAGCTCCTCGCCCATGGATTCGGAGTCCGGATTCGCGAACCGCGCGGTGGTGCAGGCCAGCATGGAGATGATCGGCTGCAAAGGTTTCGCCCGCAAGCGCCCCAGATCGCCCGGCGACTCGAAAATCCTTTCGTCGGTAAGCTGATAGGGGCTGCCATGGCCGGTGAAGAAGACCCGGCTTGGGCCGGCGTTGAGCAGGCCCAGGGTGGAATCCTTGGCCGCCGGCTTTCCGCCGTCCGGTTGGATGGGGAATTCGATGGACAACATGCGGCGCACGAACGGCTTGACCCTCAGCGCGTCCCACAGGTCCTGATGCAATTCCGGCATGGAGGTGATGGGATCCATATCCTGAGGCGAACCCCGCTGCAAATCGTCATCGCTCAGGAAGCCGTAGGTGAACGCTTGCGGTCCGTAGGCGAAATGCGTTTCATAGGCCTCGAGCTTGTCGAGATACGCGTCCGCCTGCGCCGGCGTGCGCGCCGGAATCCTTCCAATGGCGAAGGCAAGAGGATGGACGGATTCGAACTCGACGGAATCGAAGAAGGCGGCATAGGCATCGTCCGAGGTCATGGTGTCGTAGAAGACGGTATCCAGGCTGAAATGCTGCAGGGAACGGATCTTCTCGCTGAATGTAGGCACATGGTTGGCAGGGGCATTCTCGTCGAAAGAAGCATCACCCAGAAGAACGACATGGGAGAGGGTGGTTTGGTTTTGCTCATACGCCGCTTTGAGAAAATCCTGCAAGGCCGTCCACTTGGGGCCGCGCGGAGGGTTGCTCTGATAGATGTCCGCCATCTTGGCGATGCAAGGCTGGGCTGCGACGGCCGGGGAGAACCCGTGGCGGAAGGCGGCGAGTCGTTGGGCCTGAACGGAGAAGACGCTGTCAGTGATGATGTAGTAGTCGCAACCCGCGGCTTTGGCCTGGGCGGGGGTGGTGATGGAGGCGGTGGCTGCCTGGGGGGAGGATGGGAAGGAGAAGCACAGAAGGGTTCCGAGAAGCGTGGGTAGCAGGTGGGAGAGCGCAAGGAACCGGTGAGAACGGATTGAGGGAAGGGGCATGGAATCCTCTCGAGTCGGAATGGGTAAAGCAGCGCGGAAACAAGGTAGGCAGTTGCATGGGATTAGGCTACCACATCCAAGGCGAAAACCTAACCATCAAAGGACATCCGGAACAATCGTATGCGTAACCTCCCGATGATCTGGGACAATTGATACCGTGCTGAAATCCGCCCCCAGCAGTATATAATCCCTGGGTCTGAGTGCCTTGCTTAAGCCGCCGGGGGGTCGCATGAACGGTATCCAAGGAACGCGCACGATCTGCATGTTGACGGCCGGATTCTTCCTGAGCCTCGCCGCGGCGCAAACCCACAAAATCACCGTCCACGCGAATCAACGGGTCGTCTCTCTGGAGATGTCGCCGGCGGAATACGCCGGTTGGAAAACCAACGATGAATACAATGTCGGCAGCAAACGCCAGGCGCTCATCAAGGACATCTACTTGACCTTCAATGACGCTTTCGATTTCATCTTTCTGGTCCTGAACGAAAAGTCGTCTCCATCTAACCTGGACTATGCGGGGGAAGAAATTGCCGTGTCCAACCAGGTGACCGGATTGGGATCGGGCATCCGGACCTTCGATGAAACCAAGGCCTACGGTTCCGCGGGCAAGTTGAAATCACTCATGGCCCTGACGGAAAAGGGCTATGTCATGGGCGGCCCGTCCCTGCACGAGCTGATGCATGCGTGGGGGAATTTCGGAATCAGCGCCGGGGCCTACAATCCTTTCGGCCCCAACAGCGGCGGCGCGATAGCGGATTTCCAGCCTCATTGGGGATTCGTGGGAGGCAATACGGCCGGCCAGCTCGGCGGCTTCGTGCAGAGCACGCTCAAGACCAATGTCGGCGGCAAAGCCAAACGCTACAGCACGGCCGAGTTCGGGCAATTCGCCAACGGCGGCAACTGTCCCGTCCCACGCTGTAGCAGCGTAGAGAAGGGCGGAAATCCCACGCTGGAATCCCAGAGGCAGCCATGGGCCGGGGCGGGAATGTGGGATCTGTCAGGGAGCATAAGGTGGGAATGTTGATGC
>Ga0209515_10010366_pt1 | contig 10390 bp, 12 predicted proteins | sample Subgroupgradi54m_FD_187454 | JGI IMG/M metagenome (GOLD analysis project Ga0209515, IMG submission 187454) | Subsurface groundwater microbial communities from S. Glens Falls, New York, USA - GMW60B uncontaminated upgradient, 5.4 m (SPAdes)... ...
GGAAGCTTAGTGGCTCATTCTTTTGTGTGTGATTAACCGTGCCTAAAGAACACCCGCCTCCAAGGCGCGCAAATAGATAAACTCAGGGGCCTCGACACCAGCCCGCTGGCGTATTTCGACCAGTTTGGGGGACTCAAAGAACGCTTTCGCCTGGGCAAGCGACGCCCACTTGGAGAAATGAACGATCTTGTTGGGATCGTTCTCGTATCTCAGCAGTTGGTAGCTCTGCTCCCCGGCTTCTTTGCGGAGGGCGGCGGCGTTGTCAAATATTTGCTTCCACGCAGCGTAATCTTTGACGGCGTGAATGATCAGTACGTGTTCCATTGAAGCCTCCTGGTTGCCTATGCGGCCTAACGTTTCTTCGGTTTGGAAACTTCCTGAATCGCGTCAGCAAATTCATCCAGATCTTCAAAGCTGCGATACACCGACGCAAAGCGGATGTAGGCGACCTTGTCGATTTTTTTCAGTTCGCGCATGACCAGTTCGCCGATCCGTTCGGAGGGAACTTCGCGTTCGGCGCTGGCCAACAGTTTTTCTTCGATGCGGCTGACGGCGGTGTCGATTTGCTCGGTACTGACGGGGCGTTTGCGTAGTGCCAGCATCAGGCTGCCGCGCAGTTTGGCGGGTTCGAATTCGGTGCGGCTGCCATTTTTCTTGACGACAGCCGGGAAAGACAATTCCACCCGTTCATAGGTGGTGAAACGTTTGTCGCATTCCACACAGCGCCGCCGCCGCCGAATCACTGTCCCTTCATCCGACTCGCGCGAATCGATGACCTGCGTTTCGTCGTGTTGGCAGAAGGGACATTTCATGGGCGGTTGGCGGCGGGTTAACCGTAAACGGGGAACGCCTGGGTCAACGCGGTCACTTGCGTTTTCACCCGCTCAATCGTGGCATCGTCGTTCGGGTTGTCGAGCACATCGGCGATTAGATGGGCGATCTGCTCGAACTCTTTTTCCTTGAAGCCACGCGTGGTGCCCGCTGGCGAGCCAAGGCGGATGCCGCTGGTGACGAAAGGGCTTTCCGGGTCGTTGGGGATGGCGTTTTTGTTGACGGTGATATGAGCGCGGCCCAATGCGGCGTCGGCCGCCTTGCCGGTCAGTTTCTTCGGCAACAAATCAACCAGGAACACATGGCTCTCGGTGCGGCCGGAGACGATACGCACGCCGCGCGTGGCCAGGGTGCGCGCCATGGCGTCGGCGTTCTTCAACACCTGTTGCTGATAAGCCTTGAATTCCGGTTGCAGCGCTTCGCCGAAGGCAACGGCCTTGGCGGCGATCACATGCATCAACGGGCCGCCTTGCAGCGAGGGGAAGACGGAAGAGTTGAGAATTTTCTCGTGCTCGGCGCGGGCCAGCACGATGCCGCCACGCGGGCCGCGCAGGGTTTTGTGCGTGGTCGAGGTGACGAAGTCAGCATGTGGCACCGGGTTGGGATAGACACCGGCAGCGATCAAGCCCGCGTAGTGCGCCATGTCCACCATGAAATAGGCGCCGACTTTCTTGGCGATCTCGGCCATGCGCGCCCAGTCGAAACGTAGCGCATAGGCACTGGCGCCACCAATGATCAGCTTGGGTTTTTTCTCCAGCGCGATGCGTTCCATTTCGTCGTAGTCGATTTCTTCCTTGGCATCCAGGCCATAGGCGACGATGTTGAACAGCTTGCCGGAAATGTTGGCGGGCGAGCCATGCGTCAGGTGGCCGCCGTGGCCCAGGTTCATGCCCATCACCGTATCGCCCGGTTTGAGCACGGCAAAGTACACCGATTGGTTGGCCTGGCTGCCGGAATGCGGCTGCACGTTGGCGTATTCCGCGCCGAACAATTGCTTCACGCGCTCAATTGCCAGTGATTCGATCTGGTCAACAAATTCGCAGCCGCCATAGAAGCGTTTGCCGGGATAACCCTCGGCGTATTTATTGGTCAGTTGCGAACCTTGTGCCGCCATCACGGCCGGGCTGGTGTAGTTTTCCGACGCGATCAGTTCGATGTGATCTTCCTGACGGCGGTTTTCCTGCTGAATCGTGTTCCAGATGATGCTGTCGGCGTCGGCCAGAGTGCGTGACTTTTCAAACATGATGTTCCTCACGGTGAGCGCTTGCGGGCTGCAAGCAGATTCATTAAAAGGATTTGTAGAGCGGGCAGGCAGCCGCCCTCCATACAAATCAGGCAGCCCAGGCGAACGGCAGAGAGCTCTTGCGCTCCACGGTGTTGCCACCTGTGTTGCGGTCAGCAGCCTGAGGCTGCTAAAGACGCAACGTATCGCCAGTCACGCAAGAGGCGCTAGTTTACGGGAGGACGGGGGTTTTTTCAATCCGGCTGGCGGCCTGATCGGGTGCTACATCTGTTTGAACAACCCAGCATAAGCACGGCTGACGGGGAGGGTTTCGGCGTGGTCTTTCAGCCGCAGGCTGATGCGGCCGTCGTCGCTGCGGCTGGTGCTGGCGACGCAGTTCAGGTTGACGATGGTGCTGCGGTGGATTTGAGTGAACATCTGCGGGTCGAGTTGTTCGGTGAGTTCGCGGATGGTGAGACGGATCAGCGATTCGCCTGCGGCTGTGATGACGCGGGTGTATTTGTCGGCGGCGTCAAAGTAGAGCACGTCTTCGACGGCGATCTGGCGCACGTTGTTGCCGTTGCTGGCGCCAGCGCGAATCCAGCGCAGGTATCCCGGTTTTCCTGCCGACGCGCCTTGCAGCAGTTGGGCCAGCAGTCCGGACAGGTCGGGCTGCGCTGTGCTGCTGTTCAATCGGCTTTGCAATCGTTCGATGCATTGGCCCAGTCGTTCGTCGGTGACGGGTTTGAGCAGGTAGTCCACGGCTGCGTGTTCGAATGCCGCGACGGCGTATTGATCGTAGGCGGTGACGAACACGATGTGGGTCGGATGGCTCAGTTGCGCGGCAACTTCCAGTCCGGTGAGGCCGGGCATCTTGATATCGAGGAAGGCGATCTGTGGCTGGTATTCGTCGAGCAACACCTGCGCTTCCGGGCCGTTGCGGGCGATGCCGTCGATGATGAGTTGCGGCCAGAGCGCGGTCAGGCGCGCTTTCAGATAGTCCGCGAGATTGGGTTCGTCGTCGGCAATGATGCAGTGTGGAGTCATGGGCTGGGAGTTTCGATGATGGCCTGGGTGCCGTTGGGAACATTATCAGCCAGGGTCAGCCGCCCCGCGGCGCCAAACAGTGAAGTCAGCCGCTCGCGCACATTGGATAGTCCGACGCCTTCGCGCACCGTTGCGCCCAGACCGAGGCCGGTATCACTAATATAAATGCGCAGGGTGCCTGCGTTCTGCGTGGCGGTGATATCGATGCGGCCGCCGCTGATGTTCGGTTCCAGGCCATGCCGGATGGCATTTTCCACCAGCGGTTGCAGCAACATTGGCGGGAAGGGCATATCCAGCAGTGCGTCGGGAATGTCAATGCGCCAGCGCAGCCGCGCGCCCATGCGCAATTCGAGCAGGCGCAGGTAGGCGCGGATCAATTCCATTTCCTGACGCAGCGTGAGTTGCTCGGCGCGCGTGGCGCTGAGCGAGGCGCGCAGGTAGGCGATGAAATCTTCCAGCATCTGCTTTGCCTGCGTTGGTGCTGCGTCGATCAGGCTGACGACATTGGCCAATGTGTTGAACAGGAAATGCGGTTCGATCTGCGCTTGCAGCATGCGCAGATTGCTCACCAGCGCCTGCTTCTCCAGCAGTTCGATGCGCGCCAATTCGCGCTGGCGCTCTGCTTCGGCTTCGGCCTGTCGGGCGCGGCCGATGTAAATGCGCGCCAGCAGCGCGGAAATCAACACACTGATGACAGCGGTTGAGGTCAACGTTTGCGGTGTGAACAGATAGCGTTGCGTGTCCACCTTGAGCAAAGTCAGGCCGAGCCAGTAACCGGCAAACACCGCGACCAAGGGGATCGCGCCGTAGTACAGCAGCTTGTAGGCCGCACTGCGTTCCCCAGTCGGGTGGCCCCAGAATTGGCTGCAGGCAAGAAAACCGCCATGTACCAGATAGCCGATGCAGTTGGACACCACCCAGACCTTCCAGAATACCGTGCCAGGCTCGGCGTCTTGCGCCGACAGCATCAGCTTGACGGTGCTGAGCAGCACGGCCAGGCCGCTATTCCAGATCAGCGTGTAGAGCAGATCGCGCGCCAGGCTGCGCGGGATGCGGCGGAAGAGTGGAAACACTTCCAGCGGGTGACTGGTGTGGGGCGGCTCGCAGCGGTTTTCTGTAGAGCGTGTGGTCAGCATGGATTCGATTTGTTCAGAGGCTTGGCTTTAGACGTTTGATTCAAGAGCTGCCCGGCGGGAAAATTTACGTTTGTAATGCGTCACCCATACGCCGATCAGGATGCCGCCCACCACGCCCGCCCAGAGCCAGCGCGCCAGCGGTGGCAGGAACATAAAATTAACCACCGAGAACGCGCTGACGGTCGCGATATAAGCCGAGAGCATACCGATCATGTGACGATAGAGCCAGGCTTGTTTGTCTTGTGCGGGCTTGAGGAGGCGGCGCAGGCTGGCGAGGGACAGCACGCTGCCGATTACACCAAACACTAACGCGACGCGGCTGCTGGTGATGCCGCTGTCAAACATCAGCAGCGCCCAGCCCAGCAAGCCGACGCTGCCCAGCGCCATCAACGCCAGCCCGATCCAGTCCAGCGCGCCCGGGCGATCGCTCGGCCGTTTCAGATACAGGGCGCGGTAGCCGCTGAAGGCGAGGTAGAAACTGAACAATGCGACCATCAGCAGGAAGGGATTGGGTTTGATCAGCGATAGCAGGATCGCAGTGACCGCGACGGCGGCCATCGCCCAGAAATAGACCTTGCCCCAACGCCGGTGCCACAGACTGCCTTTGACGGTGAGCATCGCGCCGGGGGCGACAAACAGGGCGGTCATGCCACAAGCGATATGCACGGCGCGCAGTAGAACGTAAGTCGTTTCCATGAGTTCCTCCCGGGATCTGGCGCACTGCGCCGACAGAGTGATGATGGCCGTATCCTGGATGAGACTGTGAGCGAGGGGAAGACCGATGCGACCAAGCCGCCGATTGCCTTCGCCAATCGCGTTCCTGCATCGTGAACGGCTACAATCGGGCACCATGCCGCACACCCGTTCCGAACTGGCCGCCATTGCCGCCCGCCTGATTGCCGAGGATGGGCTGGACTACGCGGCGGCCAAGCGCAAGGCGGCACAGCAGGTGTTTGGCGGGGCGCGGGTGCCGGGAGATATGCTGCCGGGCAATGAGGAAATCGAAGCGGCCGTGCGCGAATATCAGCAACTGTTTCAGGCGGACAGCCAGCCGCAGCGTTTGCGGGCGTTGCGCCAGAGCGCCGTGCAGTTGATGGAACTGCTTGAAGCCTTCCACCCCTGGCTGACCGGTGCCGTGTGGAATGGCACGGCGGGCGCGCATAGTCAGATCCGGATTGAACTGTATACAGAGAGTGGCAAGGAGGTCGCCATTTTTCTGCTCAATCAGGGTGTGGCATTTGAATCAGGTGCCAGCGTGCAGGCCTTTGGTGAAGTTGAGACTTTGCGGCTGGACTGGCAGGGTGAAGAGGCGCTGTTGTTTGTGTATGAGGGGATGGAGGGGCGCGCTCAGGAAAAACGCAATGGAGCGGCGCCCAAACGTGGCAACCGGTGTGCCGTGCTGGATTTATTGCAGGAGGATGCGGTGTGAACAGACGCAGAAAGTGGGGTATCTATGGGGCGGTCGCGCTGGTGGCGGCTTCTGGCGGTTTGTGGCTGGGTTGGCAGCAATTCAACCCCGCTCCGGCCGATCTGGACGCGGCGGCGCAAAAGCTGTTGACGCAAACCCTGCCCGATGCCGCCGGTCAGCCGCAGGCCCTGGCGCAATGGCGCGGCAAGGTGTTGGTGGTGAACTTTTGGGCGTCCTGGTGCGCGCCTTGCGTTGAAGAAATGCCGGAATTGGCAGCACTGCACTGGCAGTTCAAGGATCAGGGTGTGCAGTTTGTCGGCATCGGCATTGATTCTGCGCGCAACATAGAAGAATTCCTTTCAAAAAACAAAGGCGTTGACTATCCTTTGCTGGTTTCAGGATTTGCGGGTGTGTCCTCGATGCGCTCCCTGGGTAATCCCATGGGTAGCTTGCCGTTTACGCTGGTGATCGACCGTCAGGGGAAAATCCAGCATCAGCGCCTCGGCCCGATCCACAAACAGGACTTGACAGCCTGGATTCATGAGGTCATGGCGCAGCCATAGTGGATCGGCAGCCGGGATGTTTGTGGGCTGGACAAGGTACTTATTTACCGGCAAAATGCGCGCAAATTACATTAACTGGATAGAACTGAATCGGGCGAGCAAGGTGTATATGCGTCGCCCGAGTTCATCTTGGAGCAGCTGTGGCACAAAATATCCTTGTTTTGCATGGGCCGAACCTGAATCTGCTGGGATCGCGTGAGCCGTCGGTGTACGGCCATGTGACGCTCGAAGCGATCAATCAGGGTTTGATCCAGCGTGCCCAAGCGGCTGGGGCCAAACTGGCCGCGACCCAAAGTAACCATGAAGGCGTGCTGATTGATCGGGTGCAGCAAGCCAGGACCGAAGGCATTGATTTCATCATCGTCAACCCGGGCGGCTTCACGCACACCAGTGTCGCCTTGCGCGATGCGCTGGCCGGTGTGGCGATTCCTTTCATCGAAGTGCATTTGTCCAATATTCACCGCCGTGAGGCGTTCCGTCAGCATTCGTATTTTTCCGACCAGGCGGTTGGAGTGATCTGCGGCCTCGGCGCCCAGGGTTACCCATTGGCTCTGGAATACGCGCTGACATTCACCTCTCCCCAATAATTTTCATAAAAGACCACATCGCAGAATTTTCTGGAGGCAGTATGGATTTGCGTAAACTCAAAACATTGATCGACCTGGTAGCCGAATCGGGAATTTCAGAACTTGAAGTGACCGAAGGCGAAGGCAAGGTGCGGATTGTCAAGAATGCCGCCCCGATGGCCATGCCAGCGGGATACATGATGCAGCCGCAGATGTACCCCGGTGCAATGGCGGCTCCGACGGCCCCGGCGCCAGCCGCTGCGGCAGCGCCGGCCGCAGCAGCGGTCGAGGAAAGCGGTCACGTGGTAAAAGCCCCGATGGTGGGTACCTTCTATCGTTCCCCCTCGCCGGGCGCCAAGTCCTTTATCGAACTGGGCCAGAGCGTCGCCGCCGGTGACACCCTGTGCATCATCGAGGCGATGAAACTGCTCAACGAGATCGAAACCGACGTCGCCGGTACGGTGAAGAAAATTCTGGTTGAAAACGGTCAACCCGTCGAATACGGTCAGCCGCTGTTCATCATTGGTTGAAGGCAGTGACGGGTGACAGATGACGAGGACTGCAAGCGGCCACCCGCATCTCACTTTTCACCCGCGCCTTTCGCGTTCTACTTTTCACGGGTTTTCTCATGTTTGAAAAAGTTCTAATCGCCAATCGCGGTGAAATCGCTCTACGCATCCAGCGCGCCTGTCGCGAGCTGGGCATCCGTACCGTGGTGGTGCACTCGGAAGCAGATACCGATGCCAAATACGTCAAGCTGGCGGATGAGTCGGTGTGTATCGGCCCGGCGCCATCGGCGCAAAGTTATCTCAACGTGCCGTCCATCATCAGTGCCGCCGAGGTGACGGATGCTGAGGCAATTCATCCCGGCTACGGTTTCCTGTCGGAGAACGCCGACTTTGCCGAGCGGGTGGAACAAAGCGGGTTTACCTTCATCGGCCCGACGGCGGAAACAATTCGCCTGATGGGCGACAAGGTGTCGGCCAAGCGCGCCATGATCGCAGCCGGTGTGCCGTGCGTGCCGGGTTCCGAAGGCGCGTTGCCGGAAGACCCGAAGGAAATCGTCAAGACGGCGCGCGAAGTCGGCTATCCGGTCATCATCAAGGCGGCGGGTGGCGGCGGCGGGCGCGGCATGCGCGTGGTGCATACCGAGGCGGCGTTGATCAATGCGGTCAACATGACACGGGCCGAGGCCGGTGCGGCCTTCAACAACCCCAACGTCTATATGGAAAAGTTTCTGGAAAATCCGCGTCACGTGGAAATCCAGATTCTGGCCGACACCCACGGCAACGCGGTCTATCTGGGCGAGCGCGATTGTTCGATGCAGCGCCGCCACCAGAAGGTGATCGAGGAAGCGCCTGCCCCCGGCATCGCGCGCAAGCTGATCGAAAAAGTTGGCGAACGTTGTGCCGAGGCATGCCGCAAGATCGGTTATCGCGGCGTGGGTACGTTCGAGTTTCTCTACGAAAATGACGAGTTCTATTTCATCGAAATGAACACCCGTGTGCAGGTCGAACACCCGGTCACCGAGATGATTACCGGTATCGACATCGTGCAGGAACAGATTCGCGTCGCCTTCGGCGAGAAGCTGCGCTTTCGCCAGAAGGACATCGTGCTTGACGGCCATGCCATCGAGTGCCGCATCAATGCCGAAGACCCGTTCAAGTTCACACCCTCGCCGGGCCGCATCACCAACTGGCACGTGGCGGGCGGGCCCGGTATTCGCGTGGACTCGCATGTCTATAACGGCTACTTCGTGCCACCCAACTACGACTCGATGATCGGCAAATTGATTGCTTACGGGAAAACCCGCGAACAGGCCATGGCGCGCATGCGTATCGCTCTGTCTGAGATGGTGGTCGAAGGAATTCAAACCAACATCCCCTTGCACCGCGAATTGATGCAGGACGCCCGCTTTGTTGAAGGCGGCACCAGCATTCACTATCTCGAACATCGGCTGGCGCAGCGCGTGACCGATAAAGTCACGGAAAAATGAAGACGGTTGGGGGAAAACCATTGACCACAGAGGCACAGAGGCACAGAGAAAATTAAAAGAAAGATAACCGCCAAGACGCCAAGAGCGCCAAGAAAAAGATTGGATGTTCTTGGCGCCTTGGCGGTTGATTGTTTTTGCTGTTGGTTTTCTCTGTGACTCCGTGACCAAAGGTCTTGATTCTGAAACACGACAATCTTGATATGCGCGAACTGCGATTCGAAATCGGTCAACATCACGCCGAAGCTCTGAGCGATCTCTTGCTGGAAGCGGGGGTGTTGTCGGTGTCGGTCGAAGATGCCGATGCCGATAGTCCCGACGAGCAACCGCTGTTCGGTGAGCCCGGCATGGAGCGCGATGCCAGCGCCTGGCAGCGCAACCAGTTGGTGGTGTTGCTGGACGCGTCGCAAGATGCTGCGGCGCTGCTTGCGGCGGCGTGCGCCCAGTTGTCGCTGCCACTACCGACGTATGCCGAGACCGCCGTGCAAGATCAGGATTGGGTACGCTTGACGCAGGCACAGTTCGCGCCGATTCAAATCGGTGCACGGCTGTGGATCGTGCCGTCCTGGCATGCGCAGCCTGAGCAAGCCGATGCACTGGTGTTGCAGCTCGATCCCGGTGTCGCTTTTGGTACCGGAAGCCATCCGACCACGCGCTTGTGTCTGCGTTGGCTGGAACAACAAAATTGGGCAGAGCAGAAGAGCGTGCTGGACTACGGCTGTGGTTCCGGGATTCTGGCGCTGGCCGCGTGTCGGCTTGGGGCGGGCGATGTCTGGGGGCTGGATATTGACCCGCAGGCAGTCGGTGCCGCGCAGCATAACAACGAAGTCAATCAGTGCCACGCACATTTTGGTTTGCCCGACGCCATTCCTGACGGACAATTCGATCGCGTCGTTGCCAACATTTTGTCCAGTCCACTGAAGCTGCTGGCACCAATGCTGTGTGCCCGTGTCGCCCCCAGTGGTGCGCTGGTATTGTCCGGGGTGCTGGCCCGGCAAACCGATGAAGTCATCGCCGCTTATGCGCCTTATATGCAGCTCGACTGCTGGGCCGAAGAAGAAGGCTGGGTCTGTTTGTATGGCCGTAAAACCTGAGGTCGATTCATGCTTGTGACGCAATGCCCTGAATGTCAGACGCGCTTCCGTGTTGCCAGCGAGCAGCTCAAGCTGCGCCATGGCATGGTGCGTTGCGGGCAGTGCAGCCATGTCTTCAATGGTGTCAGCCAACTCACCTATCTGGCCGATCCTCCCGCAGCGGGCCTGGCCGACGCAGCGGTACCCGTGCCCGAGGAGGTGGTCGATGTGCTGGTCACCGCTGCGCCTGCCAGGCCCGCCACGCGCGCCGCATCGAAAGCGAAGCGCAGCGTACATCAAGATGCGCAGAGCGAGGAGCGTTCATCCGACGACCCGATGACCTTGATTGATTTCAGCGCGCCGGATGAGACCAGCGACGCGGAAGAAGCGCATACCTTGGCGCAACTGTCTGCCACCGAAGCGGGGGCAGAAGCCGAGGCTGAAGCAGCCGATGCGGAAGAGATTCCGGTGGAAGAATCGACACTGCCGCCGCTCGAAATGGCGCAAGCCGGTTTTTTGCGCCAGGCGCGGCGCGCGCGCTGGGTGAATGC
>Ga0209515_10010367_pt1 | contig 10390 bp, 12 predicted proteins | sample Subgroupgradi54m_FD_187454 | JGI IMG/M metagenome (GOLD analysis project Ga0209515, IMG submission 187454) | Subsurface groundwater microbial communities from S. Glens Falls, New York, USA - GMW60B uncontaminated upgradient, 5.4 m (SPAdes)... ...
CCGTTATTACCTGGGAAAAAACGGATAAAGCAGAATTATTAAGAAAAGAAGCAGGAATTTAATTTCTTTATTTTTTTCTTCTCAAGAATTCATTAATCATTCTCTCCAATTCCTCAGGTTTAATTGTTGTATTATTCGTTCGTGAAGATCCACCAATAATATCACTTCCTCCCCAGCGTTGTGGATCTGCTAAGCTATATCCTTCGAGTAAATTTATGTCATCAAAGAGATCCGGTATCGGAAAAGGGATGAATGCCGAAACCCGTGCAAGCGTATATGCATAATGCGTTTCATCAACTTCTCGTACACTAACAAAAGCTTTAATCCCATCAATCACCATTTTTCCTCTCGCTTCTGCGCCAATTTCTCGCACCATCATCCAATTTTCTCCGCCGCCTATTTTATCATAACGAGTATCAACTGTTTTCTCTTCTCCTCTTCCTAAAAGATGTTTATCAATTCTACTTGTAACAGAGTCAATAACATTTCTCATCTCTCCTTCTCTCATCAGCAGAATTCTTCCCGTTAATCGCGCTTCGCTGTATGGTTCAAAAATCCATGCCCGTTCGCGCATCAAAGTAGTATTAGGATCAAGAGGGTATAATCCGCCCGTTGCATCCATATAATCAGTAATCCCAACCAGTTTTGTAATCAGTGGTTCACTCTTAATGCCTGTAATTCGTTCATGATTTTTTAATAACCACCATGCAACGCACACATCATAATCAGCATCATTTACATAAACCTGTGCATGTGGAATACCACTTTCACTAAATCGCTCAAATAATCCTTGTTTTATCGCCAAATAAACTTGTCCTGCTGTACTTCTAGTACTTAATCTATCCACAAAATGATGATGATCAAAATTAATGTAAGGACCATCTGCATCAAACAAAGGTCGGTCATTGACATAATCATCAAGCGCCATAGAATATCTTGGATTTTCTTTTCTAAACTGATCCCAACTTTTTACAACACGTGGCTCAATACAAAGGTCAATCATCAAATATGAAGAATAACTTTCCTTCTTAAAACTTTCGTAAGATACTACTTTATAATAAAAACTATTTCTTTTTTCCTTTCTCAATTTCTCTAAGCCACATAAGTCCCACTCTAATCATCAGCTTATTGAACTTATCAGACACTTTGTACTTCTTTCGATACAAATCATAATCAATCAAACCCATCCCTCGCATTGGCGTAAGTATCCTATCATAAAACTGTCTTTTATTATATGACATATTAACTTCTTTTTGCAGCACTGACCTTCCCTTTTCTTTCACAACTAACTTCCCTTCATGTAATTGCGCAGCAAAAAGACCCATCTCTGTCTTACCAATCTCTCCCCCATTTTGCCACATATACTTCATCAGCAATTTAGCAACCATTTCCTGCTGCTCCGTTGCAAAAATAACCGTGTAAATATCCTCTGGCAGATTAAATTGATCAAAGAGAATAACCATACTATTCCAAAAGTGATATTATTATATAAATATTACGAAAATGTATACTGGTATCTCTATTCAAATAAGTCTATTTAAAAAATTTCTCTCTTAAATCACTAACAGTTTGAACAACATCCTCTTCAGTCTCTTCCAATTCAATAGAAAAATTCTTGCTAAAACGAACAAAAGCACCAGCATAAACTTCAAATCTATCCCTTTGCTTAGCTTCTCCTTCTTCTTCCATTCGAGAGTAAAAATAATCTTGTCCTTTGCCAGCTAATGCCATGCCATATTCCCTTAGTATCTTCGTTTTTGCCTCATCCATAGATTGACTAATATATTTGAGTTGATGTACAACTCCTGCATAAAACAACTCATCTGCTAAAAGTACCCCTCCTTTAAAAGGTACCATACTGATTTTTCCAGTAATTTCCTCAAACCTCTCTCTAACCAGTGTATAATCGGAAACTAATTGATCGCAATATCGTGTTTCAGTCAAATTAAACTTTCTTTGTTGCACGAGAGTTACCACATTCTGCACTAGAGCATCATAGAACACTTCATCTGACGAAACTTCACGAGCAGCTCCTCCCTCTCCAGAAAGTGTTATCATTATCGGCTCAATTCCTTCAGCCTTCATTACCCTAGCACAATTGTCATATTGCACCATAAAACGTGAATTAAAAGTTCCAGAAGTCGCGAGTTTCAACAGATGTGATTGTAACTCCTGAGCATATGCTGGCGCTCGTGCTAAAAAACTTTCTTTAAACACCTTCCAATCGCCTACTAACTCAACATAATCAGATGGCATTTCAATCAGTTGCTCTCTCCACGCAGCTGCCAATCCATTTTCTAAAGGCGAAGAAAATAATGATCCGAGCAATTTATTTTGAACAACACGCTCAACAACTTTAGGATCATAAAGTAAAGCTTGGGGTGACATTCGCATTAACGTTTTCAAATCTAATAACGCACGAGCCGTATTTGAGTGAGTATCTGCAGCTTCCGCTTTTGCAACCAGTTTTTCTAATTCCTTAATTTCTCTTCGTACATCTTTTCTGAAAATATCAACCATTTTAACCTAAATATCTCCCTAATTTATAAACTTTTCTAAATTAATTACTTAAAAGTAGTAACCACACTCCCACCACAATCTTTATAAATAATCCCCTCTCCAAACTAAAAAATGGGACGAATTAAGACCAAATTAATCAAAAGAAAAACCAAAGAACTCCTCAAAGTTCACGGTGAATCATTCACCAAAGACTTTAATGAAAATAAACTCTTTACAAACAAGTTCGCAAAAATCCAAGGCAAGAAACTCAGAAATGTCATTGCAGGATACATGACTCGTTTAAAAGAAAAAGAATAAATCCTATTTTTAAATTTTCAGTAAAAAAGTAAGAGGTGTCTACCATGGGGAATGAGAATTCTATTTTTGTTGGAGAAAAACCTTTTATGAATTATGTAACAGGTGTAGTCATGCAATTTGCATCCAAAGGCGCCAGCGAAGTTATTGTCAAAGCAAGAGGAAAATTCATCTCAAGAGCAGTTGATATAACTGAAGTTGCCAGAAAACGTTTTATGGACAACACCATCAAAGTAAAAGATATTAAGATTGACAGCGAAGAATTCGAAAACAAAGAAGGCAAAAAAGTGAGAGTAAGTAACATCGAAATTACGCTCGGAAAATAGTTTCATTCATTTTTTTCAATAAAGCCGAATAATCATAAAACTTTATAAATAAAGTCCTTTTCTACTTAATTAATGGTCGCAAAAAAGAAAATCAAAGAAGAAAACTCATTAAAAGAAGAATCTCCTCAACCTCAAGACAAAACAATAGAACATAAAATAGCAGCACCAATTCCCATTCAACCTTTACTGAATCTCGCATTAGTTGGCCACGTCGATCACGGCAAAACCACCTTAACCGAGCGCCTGAGCGGCAAATGGACCGACACCCATTCGGAAGAGATGAAAAAAGGAATCACCATCCGTCTAGGTTATGCCGACTTCACCATCGGTAAATGTAACAAATGCAACTTCTACACGACCAAAGACAAATGTATAAAATGTAATGGTCCAATAACTCCCTTAAGAAAAATTTCTTTAGTAGATGCCCCAGGACACGAATCATTAATGGCAACAATGCTCTCTGGAGCCGCCATCGTCGATGGAGCGCTCTTATTAGTTGCCGCCAACGAAAAATGTCCTCAGCCACAGACCAAAGAACATTTAATGGCACTGCAGATTGTCGGCATCAAAAACGTCATTATCGTGCAGAACAAAATAGATTTAGTTTCCAAAGAAGAAGCACTAGAAAACTACAAAGAAATTCGCTCCTTCCTCGCAGACACCAATTACAAAGATATTCCAATCATTCCAGTATCCGCTCGCGCCAATGTCAACATCGATATGCTGCTCAAAGCAATTCAAGAATATATCAAAACACCCGCTCGTGATCTTCATAAAGAACCAATCATGTTAGTTGCAAGGTCCTTTGACATCAACAAGCCCGGAACAAAAACCGCAAACTTACTTGGCGGCGTTTTAGGTGGCACAGTACGGCAAGGAAAATTCAAAGTAGGGGATACCATTGAAATCTCACCAGGCTATATGGTTGAAGAAAAAAACAAAAAAGTATGGAAACCTCTCTTAACCAAAATAACTAAAATATTCTCCGGTGGCGAGCCAGTTCCTGAAATACTTCCAGGTGGTAGTATGGCATTTGGAACATCACTTGATCCCACCATCGTCAAATCAGATTCATTAACCGGTTCATTAGTCGGAATTTCTGGAAAATTACCTCCCGTTCATTATCAAATCGCACTTGATACATACTTATTAGAACGTGTCGTTGGAACTAAAGAAGAAGTCGAAGTAAAACCTCTTGCAAAAGGAGAAGCATTAATGCTCAATGTTAATTCCGCCGCAACCGTTGGAGTTGTTGTCGATCCTTCCAAGAAAAACACCACTTGTATTCTCAAAAAACCAATTTGTGCTAATGTTGGCGAGAGAATCACAATCTCCAGAAGAGTAGGCGATCGTTTTAGATTAATTGGTTATGGAATATTAAAATAAACTGGACTTCTAATTAAAATGACTCCTCCTCAAATATTCTCTTTAGCTCCATGCGACAATGATACCCTTCATCAGATGCTTGATGCCAGATTAAATTATGCTCATCACTTAGCCCAAGCACCTCCACAATCTCTGATGATTATAGATGAATCTGCCTATCACGCTTTATTTGCTCTTGCTCAAGGCAATCCCGGATATATGTTCTACACATTTAGGAGAGTTCTATCTTCTGATCAAGTAAGACAAAGTAAAGAAAGACCATATGTTGTTGATGCTGATGACATTAGAGAAGCATCTACCTCGTTAGAAAGTTATCAAGCATGGCAGGATTCTCCCCTAAAAAGAGCAGTTGTTTTAGATGTAGAACGTGGTGGACTTCGAAGCACCGATTTAGAAGACAAACTCATTCGTGAATTTGGAAAGAATTCGGAATAATTCCTTTTAAGTATAAATAATTGAACTAAAACTCATCACCATCATCTTTAAATATCAACAATTACTTCTAACCACCATGTCAGACCAAATGGCGCAGATGATGGAAGATTTTTTTCTAATCTCCTGGGATTTTGCCAAAAGATTAAACGAAGACACGAAAAAAGCGAGGGAACTCATCACTGAACTAGATAAAGCAACCAACTACAAAGCAGTATTAGTCAAAGCCAAATCCTCCCAAGAAAATTTTTTGGAACAATCAAAATCTTTTGCTCATGCAATCCAAACGTGGACTTCAGATTATCCCAAATTACTCAAAGAATTTCAAAATATTCTTAGTACTTTACTAACCAGTCTTTCAAGTAGTGGTTATATCATCGTTCGAACTTTTCCCACCCTAAGCATCAGCTTTAACGAAAAACAATTTATCTATCAACTACAGCATCAACAAAATAGTAACATTGCAGACCTCAATTTAACTTCCATCAAAACAAAGAGCGGAGCCGAAATTACTGCAAAAGAAGAAGAATTAGCCAAAAAAGAAAATAATTTAATCAAAGAATTCGCGGAGATAGTTGCTTTAGAATATCATCTCTTACTCTTTTTAGAAAAGATACAAAAAAGTATTTCAGAAAAAAAGATTCCCACAGTCGCAGATCAGATCCGGAAATGGCAAGGAGAAATCACTGGTATTTTTATCGACACGCTTCATAATATAATCCTCTGGTGGGCAGAAACGATGGATTTACTGCAGGAGCTTCGCAAAGTAACCTACACTGCGGTCGAATTAGATCAAGACGCTGCAAAGAGAATAAAAAAAATGAGTAAACCTTCTGTAGATTTTGACAACAAATCATTAAAAGTAAGTCTTGGTTTTGCTAAAATTGGACTTCGAATAGGTTTAATGATTTGCGGTGTTGGATTATACCAAAACGTGCTCGATGCATTAGAAACAGCCGGCGAAGCCAGAGACATCAGAAAAGAAATAAAAGCAATGAACCGATAATGTTTTCACAGTCAATAACTCTTCTTCAGTACTCAACAATCCTTTTATACTTTCATTCATTCAACCAACTAAATGGTCAAGCTCATCACCTACAACATCGAATACTGTGAAGGCATTGAAGGCATCTGGTATCAATATCTCAAATTTTGGAAAATTTTCTTCCCCCCAAAACATCTTGATGAACGCATCATCAAAGCTTTAAAACAACTACATCCCGATATCCTCACCCTCATTGAAGTAGATACAGGTTCGATTCGCTCCAGAGGAAAAGATGAAGTAAAATTTATCGAACAGCAATTACATTTCAATTCTTTCGTTGAAAAAATAAAATATCCTCTTCATGGCTGGCTTAAACTCTTTCATCACGTCCCCGTTTTAGACAAACAAGCGAATGCCATCGTCTCAAAATTCAAATTAAGCAACATCAAATATCACGTTTTTCACGAAGGCACAAAACGTATGGTCATAGAAGCGACCGTCAGTTGTCCAAAAAAAGTAACCCTCTTAGCAGCTCATCTTGCTTTAGGCACGAAAGCCCGCGCCATGCAGATAAAAGAATTGATTAAGATTGTCAATAACATCAAAAATCCCGTTATTCTTATGGGTGACTTTAACACCTTCAACGGCGTTGCTGAAATGAAAGAACTTCTTAAAAAAACTCATCTTAAAGATATGATCAAATTAGATAAAAACTCCTTGCCATTTACTGAGCCTGCCTGGCATCCAAATAAACGATTAGATTACATCTTAACTTCCCCTCAAATTAAAGTAAATAAATATTCCGTATTAAACTTTCACTTTTCCGATCACTTACCTTTATTCATCAATTTTAAAGTGAAATAAATCAGTCTTCTAAACTCATACCAAGAATCTGACTCAATATTTTACTTTCTACACTGCTCAAGTACTTTCTCTAACGAAAGCGCAGTACTGCAATCTCCCTCAAAAATATCCCGATGAATATAAATGCCGTAATGGCCGCTTCGCTCCAAAAGAGGATTTCCAACTCCTAAAGAAACCGGCGGCCCAAATCTGGTATTACTCTGTAGTCTTTCAAGTATCGGATTAATCAGTCTATAATCAACAATCGCAAATACATTCTCTTTGTGATAAAAATCTCCATTGCCCATTTGATTTCAAAATACCTGCCTTTTTAAGAACTTACTGCTTTTCAATCCTATTCTTCAGAAAAAATGATGGCCCCGCCGAGACTTTCACTTTCGTTTTGAACTCAGGACATCTGCCTAACTTGCCAGTGGTCCAATGAATAGGGCGCACTTATATAAGAGCAGCGCTCTACCGGGCTAAGCTACGGGGCCATACCCTCAAGAAGAGCGCCTCTTTAAAAGATTTTTCATTCATAAAAGAATATTTCCTCAAAATCTAATCTTTCTCAGAACTATATAAATCTCTCACCTTTTTCCTCATTCATTTATAAATAAAACCAAAAATAACCATTATCTACATTAAAGTTACTACAAAACTATATAAACCCAAAAATAAACACTCGAATCAACAAAGAGTGTGAAAAATGAATATAAATTATGTCAAGAAATTAATGGAGAGAAAGAAAACCTCTCATAAGGGGGAAAATGGCTACTGCCTCATTATCGGTGGTTCTGAAGAATTCGTTGGTGCTCTAGCCCTCGCAGGACTCGCATCATTAAGATCAGGGTCTGATTCCGTAACAATCGCCTCTCAAGAAAAAGTTGCCTGGACCATAAATCGTTATGCACCTGATTTAATCACACACAAAATCAAAGGGACATATAGTGTCAAAGATGCTAAAGAGATGGTTAAATTAGCAGAAAAATTTGATGCAGTGCTCATAGGTCCCGGCATTTCCAGAAAAGCCGATAAATTTACTCAATACTTTATCAAAAAATCCCATCGCTTAAAAGTAATTGATGCCGACTCGCTCAAGTCACTCTCATTTAAAGATTTTAGCAACGCCATCTTAACACCAAACGAAGCAGAACTAGAGATGATGCTTATCAATAGTGGCAAAGAATTTCTCCTGCCAAAACTAAAAGAATCAAATGTTAAAGAAAAAGCAGAAATCTTGCAAGGCAACCTTCGTTATTTTTTACAAAATAATAACGTTCTTCTCCTCAAAGGTCCAACTGACATCATCATTTCCAGAAATAAGATCGCTTATAACCGAACCGGGAATCAAGGCATGACCAAAGCAGGAACCGGCGATGTTTTAGCCGGGTTGACCGTAGGCTTTCTTGCCAAAACCAAAGATATGTTCAAGAGTGCCGTTGCCGCATCTTATATAAACGGTTTTGTAGGAGATTTATTACTCAAACAAAAAAGAGGTTATTGCTTTATTGCCTCTGACATCATTGACGACTTAGAAAAAATCAACAAAATTCAAAAATCCGGAAAGAAATAACGAGATGGCAAAAAGCAAAAGTCTTTCTTTACACAAGAATAAGAGTAATCAAAACGCTTCTAGTCATTCAACTCCTTCTACACATAGAATTAAAGATTATTTCCATCTTCATGTAGATAATTATCAAACTTTTCAGGGGCGATTGATTGAAGGCTCTTTTTTTATCTTAAACTTTTTTGCTATCATTCTCTTCATCATTGATACTTATCCCTTAACAGAAGAACACCGCGCTTTATTGCATACACTAGAAGTTATTCTCGTCTGTTTCTTCATCTTTGAATACGCATTAAGGATGTGGGTAGCCGAAAATAAAGTCAAACATTTCTTTGGGATTTACAGCATCATTGATTTAGCATCCATTCTTCCCATCCTCGCATCCTTCTTAGACTTAGGTTTCTTAAGAATAATCAGAATATTACGTCTAGTAAGAATGATTAGGATACTTCGCTTTCAACGTGCTTTCCAGGGAAAAAATACTATCTTTGGTCAATTTACCGAAAAAGGTCTTATTGTCATGAGAATAGGTCTCACTATTTTCACTATCGTTTTCGTCTCCGCAGGACTTATGTGGGCAATCGAAAACAAAGTCAATCCAGAAAAATTTCCAAATATCTGGGATGCCATGTACTTCTCAATCGTCACCATTGCAACCGTAGGCTATGGTGATATAACTCCCATCTCTCCTATCGGAAAAGTAGTAACCATCCTTGTAATCATCGCCGGTTTAACATTAATTCCGTGGCAGTTGGGCAAACTGCTGCAAGTCATGATCTCATCAAATGTCAAGACTAAAGTAAAATGTAAAAAATGCGGTTTAGACGAACATGACAAAGATGCCATTCGCTGTAAATTATGCGGCAGTCCGATAAAGCAAAAAAGAGAAGAATGATTTAATGCGATAATTTAATCTTCTAAAACAATCAGTTTCTTTAATTTTTTAGAATAAGCTTCTTTTTTTGAAGGTATTGTCTTAGCGCCTCTTTTGTAAATTACTTTTAATGATTTAAGTGAAACAATTGTGAAAGAAACATCATTAATTTTTGTCTGAACAAAGTCGTGAGGTAAATTCTTATAATACTCCTCAATGGCATCAAATGATATTTTCACATTATCTTTAAATATCTTTAGAGAGTGATAACCTGTTACTTCATAGCTAAATTTCTTATTTTCTTTGATTTTCTCAATTATTTTTTTAAAAGAAGATTCCGGAACAAGAAAATCTATATCATTAATGTCTATTGTTTCATCTTTTGTGTAAAAAGCATAAGAAACACTTCCGTAAGCAATCGGTTTAATTTTCAATTCATAACATATTTTAAAGAGATCTTGAGCAAAAGAAAGAAGTTTAGAAAAATAATCTTTATTTTGTGGTTGATACTTAATTCTCTTCATAATCACATAGATATATTTTTTTTAGATTTAAATCTGTCGAAAGTAGCTTGTTTTTAAATAATCAATATCTCTCCTCCTCCCTCTCGCAATCTTTATATACCATAAACCACTCCTTCTCACTTAAAAAGAGGATGATATTGTGGGTTTTGATTTTAAGAAATTTTGGGCGTACATGACAACGGATATGTCAAAACAAAAGAAAGACGTTCCAACAGCATCAATCTCTCCTCAACCACTGTCATCTCCTATCAATAAAAATTCTCTTTCACCCTCCTCAATGACTTCTTCTCAATCACTTCCTACAACAATCCAGAGCAATCGTGAATCAACCACAACCAAGAAATTAACAACACCTCTCATCATGTTCATTCTCATCAACTCCATTTTAGGCAGTTCTTTATTCTATCTTCCAAGCTTAGGTGTTATCAGCGCAGGTTCAGCCTCTATCATCGCGTGGATTATTTTATTCACCACAGCATCCTTCATGATGTTGTATGTAGGAGAACTCGTCACATTACATCCAACCTCCGGCGGAACCTATGAATTTGCCAAACGTGCATATGGCCGATTTGGTTCCTTTCTCTTTGGTTGGATGCTCTGGATTGCCGGTAATTTAGGCATGGCGCTCAACGCCAT
>Ga0209515_10010368_pt1 | contig 10389 bp, 8 predicted proteins | sample Subgroupgradi54m_FD_187454 | JGI IMG/M metagenome (GOLD analysis project Ga0209515, IMG submission 187454) | Subsurface groundwater microbial communities from S. Glens Falls, New York, USA - GMW60B uncontaminated upgradient, 5.4 m (SPAdes)... ...
GCCAAAGTTTCTTCGGTGGAGGGTTATGACCCTCTTATCCCGCGTGATTTTCTTACGGTGCTTGGTATAATGGGCAGTACTGATAGTGTCGAAGAAGAAACAGGTCGTCTTACCGAAGAGAAAAAAATAAATCGACTTCTCAAAAATCTTGATGTTTTGGGCATGATGGCTGGTAAATATATTATTTCTGGCGTTAAGCTGGCTAGTCCCGATCTGCGTTTTTTGGGTGAGCAGGCAGTATCCAGGTTCAGCATACCTCTTTATATTTATGAAAATAGTAAATCCTTGCCAAGGTTTTATTGGGCTAAAGAATTTAAAGAAGCTCCGGGGAAATCTCTGGCCGATCTTGTGCAGGAGGGCAAAAATGATTTTCAAAGAGTAACTTATTTAGACTGTGCGGGGTGTTTTAGGCCGTTTCAAGATAGCGGTAGATCGCTTGAGATGGTATCTGCAAAAAACGGTTTTTTTGAGTTTCAAACAATGGCCGAAAAAAAACAATGGCTGGTGGTATCAGAAAGTTATCTTCCGGGATGGACGGCGGAAATTGACGGAGTGCCTGCCAAAATTATTCGAGCCAATGGAATTTATATGGCTATTGAAGTTCCTAATGGTTATCATCGTCTAATTTTTAAGTTTAGCGGCCTATGAAAAAAATATTAATTACGGTAAGCGAGGGTTCTATTGCCAGGAATATTTTATCTTCCGGGTTTTTAGAGCATTTTAAAGAAGATTTTGGTCCGCAGATTTTTATTTTGGCTCCGCAAGAAAAAACAGAGTTTTATAAAAAAGAGTTTTCTTCCCTTGGGGCGCATATTATAGGTTATTCTTCTGCGTCTCTCTATACCTTTTTTGATAGGGTGATTTTTTATCTCATACGCAACTGTTATTATACTGAATCTATTTTATCTTTTCAAAAAAGCAGATTATTAGTGGATCATAATTATTTTGCTTATCTATTTAAGAGGTTGCTTGTTTATATTTTGGGGGGTTCTGCACTGGTTCATAAATTAATAAGAGTTTTGGCCGGTTTTAGAAAACCGGCTAAGGAGATTTTGCGGATTTTTAAAGACATCCGACCGGATTTACTTTTTGCCAGTGACGTTCAAGATGAATCTGATCTACACGCTATTGCCTCCGCCAGAAAATTGGGGATTAAGGTAATTGGTATGGTGCGAAGTTGGGATAATTTAACTAACGGTTTGGTTCAAGTGGTTCCGGACTTGCTTCTGGTCTGGAGCCCTTATATTTATAAAATAGCCACTACCTTACAACATTTTCCGCCAAAGATGGTAAAGATAATAGGCATTCCCCAGTATGATTGGTATGTAAGAAAGGATATATTTATCTCCCGGGAAGATTTTTTGAGACAAGTTGGCGTTGATAATGCCAAGAAATTAATACTTTTTGCCGGAATAGGAGATTATTTGGCTCCTCACGAAGTGGAGGTCGCAGAGTTGGCGGACGAAGCAATCAAAAAAGGAGAGTTGATTTTTCCAACAAATATTCTTTTCCGGCCTCATCCTAATTTTACTACGCAGCGCGAAAAAATTGCGGCTCTTAGTAATGTTGTTTTTGATGATCAGGTTGCCAAGTATACTTCTGCAGAAAAAACTAGCTGGGAGATGGGCGGAAAAGAAATTGCGCATTTGGTTAATTCTTTGCGCCACGCCGATTTGGTTATTACAACCGCCTCTACCATGGCCATTGACGCGGTTGCTTTTGCTAAACCGGTCATCTGTCTTGCTTTCGACGGCAAATCAAAAGAGCCCTATCAGCGTTCGGTTCTGCGTTACTATCGCGACTATACCCACTATAAACTTCTTTCAGCCACCAAGGGTTTTAAAATAGCTTATGACAAAAACGAGTTGGTTAAGCATATTAACGATTATCTTAAAGACCCGACCGTAGATAAAAAAGAGAGGGAAGAGATTAAATCCCAATTTATTTGGAAATTAGATGGCGGATCAATAGAAAGGTTGGCCGAGGTTTTAAAACAGAACCTAGATTAATTTTTATGGAAGAAGGGAATCAGGTCAGGAAAACATCAGACACTTCTGATAACATGGGTAGGGTAGTTGCTAAGGGTGTTTTAGTAACTGGTTTTGGAAATATCGGCTTGAGATTTTTGGATCTGATTTTTTCGGTATTGTTGCTCCGCTGGCTTACCTTGTTTGAATTCGGAACATACCGGCTTGTTTTGGCGACGTATGATCTTTTTACCAACTTTTTTCTGACCGGCCTAGAAGGAGTAGTGGTGAGCGACGTGTCTAGATCTTTGGGGGGGGAGCCGAGAAAAGCCAGGGCTATTTTCAGTTTCTATTTTTATTTTATGTTTCTAATCGGCCTCCTGCTTTGGTTTCTGTTTTTTATGGGGAGCGGTTTTTTGAGTTTTTGGTTCGAAGGATCGGGTCCTTATTTAAAGATTATTTCTTTTTTGTTTATTCTTGCCCCGTTGGAAACTGCTTATAAATTAAGACTGCAGATTTTTCTGGATTTTACCCGCCTTACTTTCTATAAAGTTATAGTAGACCTGGCAAGGATTGGAATAATTGTAGCTTCTTTTTTCTTTTTTTTGTTTGGAGTAAAAGCAGTGCTTTGGAGTTTACCTCTCTCGGTTTTGGCCGCTCTTTTAATAGCAGGGGTGCTAGACAGGAAAAAGTCATTATTGCTGATTCCTTCTTTTTCTGAAATTAAAGATGCCGCTCGCCATCTTTTTCTTAGACACGGAAAGTGGGCCCTTTTTGACGACTTTTTAATGAGTCTGGGCGGCAATATAAGGCCTTTTATTATTAAAACTTTTGTCGGCGTAGAAGCGGTTGCTCTTTTTTCCACAGCCCAAAGTCTTTTGGCCTACACCACTTCTTTATTTCCTATCCGAGATATTTTGGCGCCGGTATTACCCCGTTCCGTAGATCCGGATCGTCTAAGTTCTCAAACTAAGCGAGCCATTAAATATTCGGTTCTGGCCCATATCGTTCTTACTTTTGGTGCGGCTCTGGGGGCTCCTTTATTGGTTTTGTTTCTTTTCCCCAAATATTTGCCGTCTCTTCCTCTGTTTTTTATTATTCTTTTAAGTCTTCCCTGGACCGGGTTTAGATCCGTAGTCCTGCCGGTTTTTTATGCTCTCAAAGAACAGCGTATGATGTTTAGGTTAACCATAGTGCGCCTGTCGTTTACTTTGGTTTTTGGGGTTGTGCTTATTTATTTATTTGGTCTTTGGGGCGCGGCAGTAGAAGCGATGCTGGCCGGTGTTTTGATTACCCTACCCTTTGCCCGGGCGCTTTATAAATTATTGCCGCAATGGAAATTTTCCTGGCGGGACTTATTTATTTTTGACGAGTACGATAAAAAGTTTTTAGCAGAAACGAAAAACCGTCTTTTAGAAAAGGCCGGACTTAAGTTTTCTAAAACTTCGGTTGGTTGATAAAAAGATGCTCCGCGTTAAAACTCTTTATTTTTACGGTGAAGTAGGTATAATGGTTTTATTGTTCTTTGAGAATTGGGGAGACGAAGGATGTCGGTTGTAAAGAATCTTCGTAACGCCGGGTGGTTTAGGGGTCATCCCTATGCTTATAAACGGCTATTTAAACGCCAGTGGAATATACTGCGAGGAAAACCATTTCTTCATAACTGTGAACTCTTTTTTGACACGAGGTGCAATTTGCATTGCGAACATTGCTCAATCTCTATTTTTCAAAAGCAACCTGAATTTAGTCATGGCATGACCTTGGATCAAATTAAACGCGTGGCTTCGGAGTTGAGAAAACTGGATTGTTTTACCTGCTGTTTGGTTGGGGGAGAGACTCTGATTAGAAAAGATTTACCAGAGATAGTCAGGACTTTCCGTCGCCAAGCAATTCTCACTACTCTTATAACTAACGGATATTTAGTAACGCGAGAATTGGTGGAGAAGTTGAAAAAGTCGGGGTTGTTCAGTGTGGGGGTTAGTCTTAACGGTTTAACTCCCGAGACCAATGATACCTTTGTACAAAAAGCTGGGGCGCTGGCCAAACAGCTTGAGGCCATAGACATTGCCCTTGGTTGTGGGATGAACGTATCCATAGCCGTAGTGCCTAACGCACAAAATATTGCCAACGGCGAATATCGTCAAATGATAGAATTTGCGGCGGCTAAGGGCATCAGGGTTAACGTAAACTATCCGGCGCTCGCGGGCGAATTTACGGGATGCTACGATGAGCTACTTACTAAAGAGGAATTAGCCGAAGTCCGAGAGTATTTCAACTTGCCTCACGTTACTTCAGATTTTACGGTTATGGGAGGAGAATATGAGTGTCCGGCAGGAAGAAAAAGGATTTATATTTTGCCGGATGGAAGCGTGTGCCCTTGCACTTTTATCCATATTTCTTTTGGCAATATACTTCAGGAACCACTTCGGGAGATTATGGATAGAATCTGGTCTACTAAGACCTTTATGTCGAGACCGAAAGTATGTTTAACAGGCGAGAGCCGTTCCTTTAATGAAAAATACCTCGGACCGGTGTTTGGGGCTGAAAAACTCCCCTTAGACTATAGGGACCATCCTCTGCATAAAAGCGGAGAATTATAGAATAATTCGCCAGAGCAACCTCTGGCGGTTTTCATTACGCGGAGTTAATTTAAGTTTAAACTCATTTGAAATTTTTTAAAAACTAAAGTATGATTCTAACAGGGTAAATAAAATAACTTTATACAATATGAAAGTCAAATTTTATACCAATGCGGCCATGGAAATAGTCGCGGGTCCGCATAGGATTCTTTGCGATCCGTGGTTTATGCCCGGAGGGTTTGACGGTTCTTGGTGGCAATGGCCGCCTCTTTTTACTAAGCCGGAAGATCTTACCGAATATACTCATATCTACATTTCCCACATTCATACGGATCACTGTGATCCGAGAGTTCTTCGCCGACTGCCCAAAAAAGACGTGCCGGTTATCATACTTAAAAGATCGGAGCAATTTCTCAAAAACAAGATTAAGTCGTGCGGATATAATAATTTTATAGAAATAGAAGATCGCGGCACGGCTGATCTGGATAAAGATACAAGCATAACTATGTATGCCGCGTTTACTCCAAATATTTTTGTTGAAGCCACCGAGGTTCCTAATGTTATTGATTCCTCAATTGTGGTAAGACATAAGGAGGAAGTCGTATTCAACGCGAACGACAATGTGCCGGATGAATCGTCTTCTAAGGAGATTATATCCCGCCACCAGAAAATTGATTTAGCGCTTTTGCCTTATAGCGGCGTCGGACCCTTTCCCTCTTCTTATGAAAATCTTACGGCTGAAGAAAAAATCAAGGGAGCAAGCGTTAAAATAAAAAAATATCTAGACCAGTTGTTGAAAAACTCCGGCATCCTAAAACCAAGGATTATTGTGCCCTGCGCGGGGCAGATGATTTTAGGCGGCAGGCAGGCGCCTAAAAATAAAACCGTTGGCATACCGGATCCGCAAGCGGCCGTGGATTTGTTAACTAAAAATGGTTTTCACTCACAACTTCTTGAGGAGGGGGATTGGATTGACGCCACTACCGGCAAAGTAGAAAAGTCCCCCCGGATGAATAATACAGATAAGGATGAATATATAAAAAAGATTGCTAAGGAAAAATACTGGTGGGAAAAGGCCTTTCAAATACCTCCGGAAGAGGCTATAGAGTTAATACCCCTATTAATGAAAGCGCGCCAAAATATGTGGAGGTTTCAGGAAAAATATAGTTTTAAGGCAGACTGGCTGGTCTCTATTACGGTGGAAGAATTTCCCGACAGCACTTATTCTTTTTCTCTGGCCGAAAACGGAACCATAAACAAAGATTTAACTGCTAAATTATTTGCCGGTGAAGATAAGTTTCTTCAAGTTAAAATACCTTATAATTATCTCATTGCCATATTAACTCGGCATTGCCATTGGAATAACGCCTATCACGGCTGTCAGGTGGAGTGGTATAGAAAACCGGATGAATATTTGCCTGAAATTCAAACCCTGCTTTCTTATTTTCATCTCTAAAATATAGTTAGATGGAAAATCGCCCCCTTTTTTCTGTTTTAATTTGTACGGTAGGAAAGCCGGAGTTAGTTAAATGCGCCATAAAATCTGTCTTAAATCAGACCTTGCAAAGTTTTGAGATTGTGGTGACAGACACCAGCGGCACAAATTTGGTGCGGGATGCGGTCAGTTTATTTAAAGATGTTCGTCTAAAGTTTTTTGAAGTGCCGGATAAAGACCCTTCTATTTCCTGGGATTTTGCTTATGATCAATCTACCGGAGAATATGTGTTATGGTTTGATGACGATAATTGTTTGGTAAATTTTGCCTTGGAGAGATTCAACGAAATTATAAAAAAGGAAAAGCCCGATATCGTATCCGGAAATCATGTTTATTATTATGGCCGAGGCAATCGACATAATCCCGGCCTTGAAAATGCGCTGGGCGTGCTTCTACCCTTTTCTTTTAAATATAAAATATATAATCCGGAAGATATGTTATCTGCTGTTTATGATTTATCGGTGGGTTCAAAAAAGATGCCGGCCAGATGGCATTCGGCCGCCACTTTTATTGCCCGCAGTCTTTGTGAAAAAGTTAAGGAGAGAACGGGTGAAGTGATGACTCGCCATCTTTTGGCAAATTTTCATTTTCACCCCTTATTTTTTGCTTATGCTAAAAAGCCCATTTATGATGATAGGCCGCTTTCAGTCATTGGTAAATTTTCAAGTTCCATAACCCAACAATGGTCAAACACCTATGCCAAACAAGAAGAAAGGGGCGTTTTGCCTTTTCGTTTCACCGGCCTAACCGCTAAAACGGGCAGCAACACTAATTGTGAATGTTACTTGCAGGCTCAAAGGTTGATTCCGGAAAAGCTCGCCAAATACGAGTTGAATCTGCCCCAATTTTATAAAAATTATCTTAATGACTTGATGCTTATTGATCTCCCGTTTAAAAAACATCTATTTTATTGGTTGGAACTATGGAAGATCGTGGGTCGTCTTGAAAAAAACAGTCGAAGAAAAATTCATTTCAAAGTCTTAAGGGCGGCGGCCGTCTCTTTTATAATATATTTATTACGGAATTTGGGTGTTTGGGACGCAGTAAGAAAGTTAAGAAAAAAGTTTATCACCGAAAATCCAAATCGTAAATTTGTTAAATTAGATGCCTACGGCATAAATTCCATTGAGGAATGCGCTTTACAACTCAAAGATATTATGAAAAAAGAATTTGGCCTTGAAATAAGAAATGAGCCCCAGCGTTAAAAAAGTTTTAATTATATTTGCTCATCCTTCTAGAAATAGTTTTTGCGGCGCGCTTGCCGAAGGTTATGAAGAGGGGGTTAGAAAAGCTGGTGGAGTAATAAGGAAGATGTATCTTTCAGAACTGCGCTTTGATCCGGTTCTGCGCCATGGTTATGCTAAAACGCAGGAATTGGAAGACGATCTTAAACTCGCGCAGGAAAATATTAAATGGGCGGACCATTTGGTGTTTATTTATCCAATTTGGTGGGGCGGTTTGCCGGCGATACTCAAGGGATTTATTGATCGGGTTTTTCTTCCCGGCTTTGCTTTCGAATCCAGAAATTCGATTATGAGTCCTGATAGATTGCTTAAGAGTAAATCAGCGCATTTGATTACTACGATGGATGTGCCCGTGTGGTATTATCGCCTTATTTGGAAAAGGCCGGGCGATAATATGCTGAAAAAAGCAATTCTGGGTTTTTGCGGTATAAGCCCTGTCCGAATTTCTTCTTTCGGCCTGCTTAAAAAATCTTCGGAAGAACAGCGGAAAAAGTGGATAGAAGAAATCAGAGAAAAGGGCAGAAAATTCAAGTAGGATCCGGACCCCCCATTGACAAGCGTATGGCTTAATGTTGAGATGTTTTAAGTTGAGGTTTTGGGGGTGGCATAATGTCACACGAAGTTATAATAGATTATGACGGCATGGATGCTTTTACCGGATTTTTGTTAGACTTTTTATAATCTCTGTAGTATTTTATAACCAGACCTTTAATTTTAAATTGAAGGGAACAAATGAACCAAACGGCTATCCTAGAAAAAATAAAGAGATTTTGGGATAATCGTCCGTGCAATATCCGTCATAGCTCCAAAGAGGTCGGGACGTTAGAGTATTTTGCAGAGGTTCGAGAAAGAAGATATTTTGTAGAGCCGCACATAAAAAGATTTGTTGAATTTGAAAATTGGAAAGGTAAAGACGTGCTTGAAATTGGATGCGGCATAGGAACTGATTCGGTAGAATTCGCTTTAAGCGGCGCAAGAGTAACAGCAGTTGAGCTTTCTCCAAAAAGCTTGGAAATAGCGAGACGGCGTTTTGAGGTATATGGTCTTCAAGGAGAATTTATAGAAGTTAGCGCCGAAGAACTTTCTAAGAAAGTTAGAGTGAGACCGTATGATCTTATCTATTCTTTTGGGGTGATTCATCATACGCCAAATCCGGAAAAGGTTTTTGAGGAGATAAAAAAATACTGCCGGCAAAATACCCAGATCAAAATAATGTTATATGCCAAGTGGTCGTGGAAAATGTTGTGGATAGTGTTGAAATTCGGCCGGGGAAAATTCTGGAAGTGGAAAGAGCTAGCGTCGCAATATTCAGAAGCGCAGGAAGGATCGCCGGTAACCTATGTGTACTCTTTTAAGGGAATAAGGAAACTGTTTAAAGATTTCGAGATTTTAAAAATGGAGAAGTTTTTCATTTTTCCCTACAAAATAAATGGATATCGAAATTACAACTATGTTAAGAATTGGTATTTTCGCTGGATGCCGGAGTGGTTGTTTAATTGGCTGCAAAGAAAACTCGGCTGGCATCTGCTTATCACGGCTCGCCAGAAACCAATATAATCTATACGAGTACAAGGGTTCGCTGCGGCGAACCTCTTTTTCTTTTCAGAATTAACGTCTTGACTACTTAACGTTGTTATGCTAGTTTAGGGCAGGCTCTTTTTTACTGGAGGAGTTAGATGCAGATTTTGTTTGGCTTTAAGGACGTGGGAGGAACTAATGCCATTTTTCCAGTGGTAGAAAAAGTTCAGAGCCGGGGGGATGTTGCTCCTATTCTTTATGCCGATGGAGTTTCTTTTGAGAGATTTAAGGCGGCCTATCCTCTTATTTCGACAGGCTTCAATCCCGAGGAACTGCTTAAGTGGTTTAAACCGCAGGTAGTGGTAACTACAACTTGTTCTCCGGGAGGAGTGGTGCCGGTTGAGCTGGTTATTCATGCCAAGAGTATGGGTATCAAGACCGTGGTTGTGCAAGATTATTGGGGCAACCATTTGAAAGATCCATTTTGGAAGGATTCAAAACTGCGTAAACCAAAGTATCTGCCTGATTTGATGTGTGTACAGGATGAGTTTGCGAAACGATTGGTTTTGGAAAATTGGCCGGAGTATAGTCCCGAGCAAGTAATTATCACTGGCCAGCCGGCCTTTGATCGTCTTAGGAAAGTTCGTTGCGATTTGGCCAGACCAAATCTTCGTCGGTTTTTTAACCTGTCGGAAGAAAGTTGGCCGGTTGTTCACTTCTCGGGCCAGATTTGGGGTCAAGCCCAAGCGATTGGGGCAACAATTGAGGCCTTGAATATGGTTGGCAAGCCGGTGTACTTTTTCTTGCGTGATCATCCGCGATTGTTGGCATCTGACGCTCCGCCCGAATATAAGCAGTATTATGAAGCTTATAAGGATTTGCCGTATGCTCTGAAAAAAGGAAGGATTATTAACTCATCTCATTTTAACTCAAGCGATTCGGTAAATGCGGGGGCCGATATTGTGATGGGTATTTCTTCTACGGCGATCGTGGAGGCATGTTACTTGGGGAAATGGTGTATTTCTACTTGGGTTCCTGAAGGAGCGCAGGCAGTCTATGAAGAAAGTGCCGGCGCATTGAATGTTTTTCCGCCTGTTGCTCTTGGTGCGTGTCTTTCCGGCAGCAATGCCAAAGAACTCGCGAGGTGTTTTGAGCGGATTTTCCGACACGAGAAGACCCGAGAGATATATGACGCGCAAAAGATACATTTTCTCACGGATGGCAAGAGCGCAGAGCGTGTCTATGAAGTTATTTCTAATGCGATCGGCTGAAATAATTCATAATCAAAGCCACCTTCGGGCGGCTTTTAAAATTTGCTTTTTGATGACTAAAGACTTAATTTTAAAGTTATATAAAGAGAAATCGGTTGCTTAATTATTATGAAAGATTTTAAAACCATTGTTGCCAATGCCCACGTGAATTTGCGTTTTGGCCCCGAAACGGCGATGCGCCTGCCCGAATTTTTAAAAGAATTCGGATACACTAAGGCCGGTTTAATTTTTGACGTTAATTTGGCCAAGAGCGAATTTTTCAGTCAAGTTAGAAATAATTTGGTTGCTAGCGGGCTGGTAGCTCATCAGCTGGAA